>Ga0193743_1003609_pt1 | contig 10299 bp, 6 predicted proteins | sample L2c2metaG_FD_143038 | JGI IMG/M metagenome (GOLD analysis project Ga0193743, IMG submission 143038) | Soil microbial communities from a riparian zone of the East river system, Colorado, United States - L2c2 | ecosystem: Environmental > Terrestrial > Soil > Riparian zone | place: USA: East River...
TGTCCGTGGATTCCATCCCGCTTTGATCCGGATCGAATCTGTAGCCGACCCACGGTTCATTCAGGATGTAGCGCGGCTCTGCCGTCGCCTCGATCTTCTTTCGCAGTTGCGCCACCAGCACGCGAAGGTACTCCGGCTGGTCTTGACCTGCCGCACCCCAGACGGCTTTTAACAATGTCCGGTGGGTGAGGACCCGACTCGGATTGCGCGCAAAGATTAGCAGGAGTGCGAACTCCTTCGGGGTGAGGTGGACCTCCTGTTGGCGCACTCGCACGCTGTGTTGCTCTGTATCGATTTCGAAATCGCCGACGGAGACTTGAGCCGCCTCCTGCGGCTGCCTTGCGGATCTTCGCAATTGAGCTCGAACGCGGGCTAGCAGTTCCTGCATGCTGAAGGGCTTCGTCATGTAATCATCGGCTCCCTCGTCCAGGGCCGCAACCTTCATCGTTTCCTGCTCACGCACCGACAGAACGATGATCGGCGTGTCGCCCATCTGGCGTATCGCGCGCGTCAATTCAATCCCGTCCATCCGCGCCATGGAGAGATCGGTGATCACCAGGTCCGGTGTCGATTCGCGAAACGAGTCGAATGCCTCGACGCCATCTCGGGCGAGTGTCACCTCATAACCACAACTGACTAACGAAGCCCGCAGTACCCGACTGATTTGCGGTTCATCATCGACGACCAGAATGCGCATTGTTCCTCACCTTGCCCTCGACCGGTAAATCCACTGCAATGGAGTAAGATATCGCGAACACCCCGTAACCGCTTGCCCGTAGAATCCTACTGTGGCTCCTCAGCGTCTGCTGGTGCTAACCCGCTGGATCATCGCCGCAACTGGTCTGGCTGCGATTGTAGCTGTCTATCGCCTATGGCTCCACGTCAATCCGACGACGGTCGCCCTGACCCTGCTGCTGCTTATCCTGTCATTGGCCGCACGGTGGGGACTCTCACACGCCGTCGTTGTATCGATTGCAGCGACCCTTTGCTACAACTTCTTTTTTCTGCCGCCGGTAGGTACGTGGACGATCGCGGACCCCCAAAATTGGATCGCACTCATTGCCTTTCTCAGCACCTCGGTCATCGCGAGCAGGCTGTCGGCCCGTATCAGAAAAGAGGCGCTGGAAGCACGAAGACGCGAACATGAGGTGGAAGTACTTTTTCGATTGAGCCGCGAGCTACTGCAAACCGACAAGGTCGCCGAGTTGCTTCGAACGGTTCCGGACTCTGTTGCGCGGGTCACAAACGCCTCGTTCGTTGCGCTTTATCTTGCCGACGAAGACCAACTTTATCAAGCGAAGACGACTTCGGATAATCCACTGACTGAAGAGAGGCCCGAGGAACTGATGCTGGTGCCTCACGTCACGCGATTGACGACCGTTGGCGGCGCGGCGGTTCCGCTGCGGTCAGGAGTGCGGCCCCGCGGCGTGCTTCTGGTGGCGCCGACGATCCTCTCCGACGAGACACTTGAGGCTCTGGGTGGCCTCATCTCAATTTCCATTGATCGCGCGCAGGCGCTGGAGAACGCGTCGCGCAGTGAGGCTGCCAAGGAAAGCGAGCGACTGCGCAGCCTCCTGCTGGACTCCATCACGCACGAGCTTCGCACTCCCCTGACTGCAATCAAAGCGTCTGCTACCACAATGCTCTCCTCGGCTGCGGTAAGCGCGGACGATCGACGCGAACTCCTGACCGTGATCAACGAGGAGACGGATCGGTTGAATCACCTGATCGCGCAGGCCGTGGAGATGGCGCAACTGGACACCCAGGAGATTCACATGAACCTGCAGCCTGCCAGTGTGGAGGAAGTGATTCGGCACGGGGTGCGTGCCTGCGCGATGCAGCTTGGAGCGCGGCCCGTCAACATCACTATCCAACCCCATCTGCCTCGGGTTCTGGCAGACGCAATGTGGCTTCAGAAGGTGGTTTCCAATCTGGTTGAAAATGCCGCGAAATATTCGCCGCCTGTTTCGCCGATCACGGTGAGAGCAGCCACCGACGGAGAGAAGGTCGCAATGAACATTACAGATCGCGGCGTGGGTATTTCGGAGTCCGAACAGGTGTTGATATTCGAGAAGTTCTACCGCGGACGCGCTCAGGCACATCGCCTACCCGGAACAGGCATGGGACTTGCAATCGCTCGCGCGATCGTCGAGGCCCATCACGGAACCATTGGGGTATCGAGTGCGCCCGGAGAAGGCTCGACATTCACAATAGGATTGCCTGTCTGGCGCGGGCCAAACCGGATCAGCTAATCAGCCGGTTTACGGGCACGTTACCAATTGCTCACATGCCCGATCTCTGTAGAGGATCGGTTCTGAAGAGACGCGCAATTCTTTTTCCTTCAGGGGCTCTGCGTCTGCATCTGATGGTAATCAGAAGTCAGGCTGCTTCCGCGCTCCGACAAGCTTGACAGTCTCTGATCCAAGGTGAGATTCTCGTGTACGTTACCGATTCGGTAGTATTCTCCCACCTTGAGTGCTTCCGGCTGCTGCCCCACCGGTTCCGGGATCGCGAAAGCGTTGAGTGACAGGCATGCCTGGAGAGTCCTCTTCACTTCCATTCCGTTTGGGGCTTCCGCCAGCCCCTCGTGAAGAGACCGGCGCCGTCAAGGCGTGGCGGCAGCCCGTCGTTCTCCGGAGCTACATGCCACAACCTCCGGATCGCAATCCGATGTTTCTTGAGACACGTGTGTATCAGGGCAGCAGCGGGCGTGTGTACCCCCTTCCGTTCGTAGATCGCATTGCGGAGGAGGCTATCGAGCACTCGTGGGAGGCCGTGCATATTGAGAATGCGTATCTGCGGTTGATGGTGTTGCCGCAGATCGGTGGCCGCATTCACGTTGGTCTCGACAAGACCAGCGGATACGACTTCTTCTATCGGCAGAATGTGATCAAGCCGGCACTCGTGGGCCTGGCGGGCCCCTGGATCTCCGGCGGTGTTGAGTTCAACTGGCCGCAGCATCATCGCCCCGCAACTTTCATGCCGGTCGAGACGGAGATCGAGCGTCATCCCGATGGCTCGATCACGGTATGGTGCAGCGACCACGACCCGATGCAGCGCATGAAAGGGATGCACGGCATCTGCCTGCATCCGAGTCGAGCCGTCGTTGAGCTGAAAGTGCGCCTCTACAATCGCACCCCATATCAGCAGACGTTTTTATGGTGGGCGAACGTTGCGACGCGGGTGCACGAGAAGTATCAGTCCTTCTTTCCGCCTGACGTCCGTTATGTCGCTGATCATGCAAAGCGAGCGATCACCGCATTTCCGCACAGTGACCGCCCCTATTACGGCATTGACTATCCGGCGCGCGCTTGCGAGGGAGTTCCTGAAGAAGAGCAGCCGCGCCAGTTTCAACCGGACGGCTCCTACTCGCCCGACGATCTGAGCTGGTATGCGAACATCCCGGTGCCGACGAGTTACATGATCACCGCCACCCAACAAGATTTCTTTGGCGGCTATGACCATCGCGCACAAGCCGGCGTCCTGCACATTGCCGACCACCATATCGCGCCAGGTAAGAAACAGTGGACGTGGGGAAACCACGAATTCGGCTATGCCTGGGACCGCAGTTTGACCGACAACGACGGCCCGTACATCGAGTTGATGGCCGGGGTGTACACGGACAATCAGCCGGACTTCTCCTTCCTTGCGCCTGGCGAGACGAAACGCTTCTCGCAATTCTGGTATCCACTCCAGCGCATCGGGCCGCCGCAGGCGGCGAGCCTGCAGTGCGCACTCAGTCTGAAAGCGAAAGAGCGTCAGGTCACAATCGGCGTGCAGGCAACGCAAGATCTGAGCAACGTAACCGTGACGCTGATGTATTGTGGCGCCGTTGCTGCTGCGTGGACTGAGGACATCCAGATCGGCAGGCCGCTGCTACTGGAGCACGCACTGAAAGATGCAACGGCCGAGAGCGATCTTGCTGTCACCGTGGAGGCGAATGGAGCGCTGCTGCTTCGCTACGCGCCCACCGAGATTCTTCCGGCGCCGGCGCCTGGTGTCGCAACGGAGCCGCCGGCGCCTTCTGCTATCGCCTCCAACGAGGAGCTATATCTCACGGGACTGCATCTGTCCCAGTACCGGCATGCAACGCGGCGCCCGGAGCTCTACTGGCAGGAGGCGCTGCGCCGCGATGCGTTCGACGCGCGCGCGAACAGCGCGCTGGGCGAATGGCATATGCAGCGAGGGGAATTCATCGCATCGGAAGAGCTGCTGCGGAAGGCGATTCAGCGGCTTACCACGCTCAATCCCAACCCCGCCGATGGTCAGGCGTTCTATTTGCTTGGGCTGGTGCTGCGCTTCATGGATCGACCCTCGGAGAGTTACGATGCATTTTTCAAGGCGACGTGGAATGCGGCGTGGAGGGCGCCAGCACATTACGCCCTGGCACAGGCTGACGCTGCGGCCAGCCGCTGGGAAGCGGCGCTCGAACATGCGCGGCGAAGTCTGGCATGCGATGCCGATAACCTGAATGTCCGCAACTTGATCGCGCTCGCTCTCCGCGCGCATGGCCGTGACGATGAAGCGCGCAACGTGCTGGCCGAAACACTCGCCATGGACCCCCTCGATCACTGGAGCCGTCATCTCGCACTGGGCGAAGTTCCGGCGCACAACCGTGCGCTCCTCGATCTGGTTTGGGACTACGTTTACTGCGGGCAGCATGAGACCGCCATCGCCCTGATCAAGGCTGCCAATATGCAATCCGCAGATGGGAGTGTTCCACTTCTGCACTACACGCTCGGCTATCTCCTGCGCCATGTCACACGTAACGACCAGGCCAATCAGGCGTGGCAGCGCGCCGCCGCGGCGCCGCCGGACTACTGCTTCCCACATCGGCTGGAAGAGATGCTGGTGCTGCAAGCTTTCCCCGGCGATGCGCGTGCGCCGTACTATCTCGGCAATCTGCTCTACGATCGCCGACGGTACGATGAGGCGATCGATCTCTGGCAACGCGCGGCGACTCTGGATGGGACATTCCCAACAGTCCACCGCAACCTTGGCATTGCACTCTTCAACGTGCGTGGGGACAGCGACGCGGCGGTCGCGGCCTTCGACCGCGCCCAGGCTGCTGACCCGAGCGATGGGCGGATTCTGTATGAGCGAGACCAACTCTGGAAGCGCACGGGTATCGCTCCGGAGCGGCGCCTTGCCGAACTGCTGCGACATCCTGATTTGGTGGCGAAGCGCGACGATCTCGCAGTGGAGCTGGCTACGCTTTACAACCAGACCAGCAAGCCAGAGCACGCATTGTCCGGTCTGCTCTCGCGCAACTTTCAACCGTGGGAGGGCGGCGAAGGGCTGGTGCTCGGGCAGTTTGTCCGCGCTCACCTGCTGTTGGCGCGGCGCGCTATCGCAGCGGGTACGCCTGCGGATGCGATCGCACACCTGGAGGCAGCGCTCGATCCCCCGCAGTCGCTTGGAGAGGCCCGGCACCTCCTGGCCAACAAGAGCGACATCGAGTACGCACTTGGCATTGCACAGGCGGCCGCCGGCAATCGGCAGGAGGCAGAGCGTTGCTGGCGGCGCGCGTCCCGGCAAACAGGCGACTTCCAGCAGATGAGCGTGCTCACGGTCTCCGACATGACCTACTGGAGAGGCGCCGCGCTCGAAAAGCTGCAGCAGCCAGAGCAGGCGGAGGAGGTCTTCCGCACTATCGCTGCATACGCGGATGAGCTCGAGGTGCAGGAGCCGAAGATCGACTACTTTGCGACTTCACTCCCCACCATGCTGCTCTTCCGTGAGGACCTCGGCCATCGCAACCGCGTGCTCGCAGCATTCCTGCGTGCCCAGGCCACTTACGGCTGCAATGGCGCGGAGGCCGCAGTTCCGCTACTGCGTGCCGTCCTCACGCTCGACATCAATCACGCCGGCGCATCTGATCTGCTGCAGCAGGCTGAGCTCGGCATACGCGGAGAGGCCGCGCAAGCCGCATCCCAATCCGCACCCAAGACCTCATCGAAATCGCAAGACACAGCAAGGGCGAGATAAGCGTGCACTCGGCGCCGTCTGCCGCATCGCCAATCGAGCCACACGCACAGCAGCTTCGGCTTGGCTATCTGCTCTGGATCGCCGCTGTTGCAGCGTTGGGCGGCTTCCTTTTCGGCTATGACTGGGTCGTCATCGGTGGGGCGAAGCCTTTCTACGAAGCGTACTTTCATCTGACGACCGACACGCTCATCGGCTGGGCCAACAGCTGCGCACTGGTTGGCTGCCTCGCCGGATCACTCCTCTCCGGCATGATCGGCGATCGATTGGGCCGCAAGCGTTCTTTGCTGCTGGCCGGTGCACTGTTCACCGTCTCTTCCATCCTCACCGGCTGGGCCTTCTCGTTCGCAGCATTCATAACATGGCGCATCGTGGGTGGGCTCGCGATCGGGCTCGCATCGAACATCTCTCCCATGTACATCGCCGAGATCAGCCCGGCGCAGTGGCGCGGTCGCATGGTGAGTCTCAACCAGCTGGCCATCGTGTGCGGCATTCTTGGCGCGCAGATCCTTGACTGGCAGATTGGCACGCGCGGCGCACACCTCTTCAGCGGCTCGCTTTCAACGGCCGCGTGGAATGCGCAATATGGGTGGCGCTGGATGTTCACTGCAGTCGCTCTTCCAGCGGTGATTTTGTTTCTTCTGGCAGGCATCATTCCAGAGAGCCCGCGCTGGCTCATGTCCCGTTCTCGAACGGCGGACGCGGAGACAGTCCTTGCGCGCATGGGCGGCCGCGAGTACGCAGGTGCCATGGTGAGCGGCATTGCGGAACATCTGCAGCACGATCGCGCGCAACAAACGGGGTGGCGGGAGCTTGGCTCACCGGGCATTCGACGTCTGGTGCTCATCGGCGCTGGCCTCGCGGTGCTGCAGCAGTGGAGTGGTATCAACATCCTCTTCAACTATGCAGAAGAGGTCTATCGCAGCGCCGGCTACGCCGTGAACGACATCCTCTTCAATATCGTGATCACCGGCGCGATCAACCTGATCTTCACGCTGCTGGCCATGCTCTTCGTCGACCGCATTGGCCGCCGCTTTCTCATGCTGTTGGGTTGCGCCAGCGTTGGTCTGGTCCATGTCGCGCTGGCCATTGTGTACCATCTGCATCTGCATGGCTTGCCGATTCTTCTGCTCACTCTCTGCGCGATCGGTTGCTATGCCATGACGCTCGCGCCGGTCACGTGGGTGCTGATCACGGAGATTTTTCCCAACCGCATCCGGGCGCGCGGCGTTTCGCTGGCTGTGTCCGCTCTGTGGGCGTCGTCTTTCCTGCTTACTTTTTCCTTTCCCGCGCTTACCCGCACCTTTGGTCAATCAGGAGCGTTCGTGGTCTACGGCGTGACGTGCCTCGTAGGTTGGGTGTGCGTGCGCGGACTGGTGCCTGAGACGAAGGGGCGCAGCCTCGAACAGATCGAAGATCAGATTGGAAACCAGATTGGAGACCAGATTGGAGACCAGATTGAAGACGCTACCGCACGCTGACTCCGGGCATCAGGCGCCCCGCGCTTACCCTGCAGCCGTGGCACGCGTCTTGCTGCGGACGCGATCGGCAAAGAGCGGCAGATTGCTGCGGAAGACCGTGTGAGGCGCTAACCGCGTTGCGCGCTCCGGACGCACCCGCTCCACGAGATAACGCAGCAGGATCTCGAAGGCTGTCTTCCCCTGCGCGAATGGCCGCTGGTAGAGCGTTGCCAGGATGCGGCCGCCTTCGAGCAGCGGAATGAGCTCGGCGAACAAATCCGTGCAGAGCACCTGCACTTTGCCGATGAGCTGCTGCTCCTCCAGAACACGCAACACAGGCAGACTATTCGCCGTGCTCACGTAGATGCCGGCAACGTCCGGATTGCGCTTGAGCAGGTTGCGCGTCTGCCGCAATGCCTCCTGCGCGCTCTCGTGCGATTCCACAACCGGCAGCAGCGAGAGATGTGGCGCCAGCAGTGCCAGGTTGGCGGCGAAGCCGCGCAGCTTTTCGGCGTGGTCCAGCACGTGGAGTTCACCTGTAATCATCGCGACGGTGCCATTGCGTTGAATGGTGCGGCCGAGCAGCTCTGCCGCCAGTGCTCCGCTCACGTATGCGTCGACGGAGACAGCGGCGATGCGCTCACTATGCGGTGCGTCACTGGCGACGCATACCATCGCGGTGCCGGAGCGACTCAACCGATTGATCACGGGTTCGGTCTTCGCCGGATCGCCAGGCGTGAAGATGACACCATCGAACCGGCCATCGGGAATGGATTCGAGCAGCGCAAGATCGCCTTCGCCCATGCGCGGGTAGGTGCGGTATTCCACATCCATCTCTACACCAAAGACGCTGTCCGCCGCGGAGCGCACGCCTTCGAGCAGCGGCCCGAAGAACGAGTGAATCTGCTCCGGCAGATAGACCGCGATGCTCAAACGGCGATTCAGCTTCAGGTTGCGCGCGGCGAGGTTTGGCCGGTAGTTCAGCTTCTGCGCCATCGCCAGCACGCGTGCCCGCGTCTTCGGGTTCACGCCCGGGCGATCGTGAAAAGCACGATCGACGGTGGCGATGGAGATTCCGAGGGCCCGCGCAACCTCCTTGATACCTGCCGGCTTCTTTCCTTTGTCCATACAACCTGCATCCTAGCGCAGCCGCGCGAATTTGCGGCTATGCTTCATGGCTCGTCGTGCACGTTACCGATAAAGTAACCCGGAAGACCTACTTTCTTGATACCCGAGTCGTCGCCGCGCCATCACCGCGCTTCGTCGGAATGAACGCGCTCGGTTCTTCTTTCCAGCCCCAAACTGCTTCGCTCCACCACCTAATCTCATATCGTTTCAATAAATCTCGGGAACGTACCCGATTTTAGACAGAGGCCGATCGATGCACGTCCAGCGGCGGATTACCGACAACACCTGGCGTGGGACACGCATCCTTCCCCGTCTTTAGCGAACAATCACTGCAGTTCCGCGCCGACGCGTTTAACCTGCTGAACACGCCTGCCTATGGGACACCGAACGGCAGTATCGGATCCAACGGCGGCCAGATCACGAGCGCGCGCAACTTCCAGCCCAACACGCCGGATGCGCGCTTCTTCCAGCTGGCGTTGAAGTACATCTTCTAGTTCGAAAGGGATATATGCTGGGCGGCATCGGCCGCTCAGCTCTCTGATCCATCATGCACAAGCAAATCCCGTTCGCCGTCCTCCTCTGCTCCATCCTTGGGGTCGCCACCGCGGCCCTGGCGCAATCTGTCTCGGTCACAGTCGATCCCGCAAGTCCCGGCCCAACCTTCGATGGCTTCGGCGCGGTCAGCGCCGGCGCGTCCTCGCGTCTGCTCTACGACTACCCGGAGCCCTATCGCTCGCAGGTGCTTGACTATCTTTTTCTGCCGCACTATGGCGCATCATTGCAGCACCTGAAAGTCGAGATCGGCAGCGACGTGAACTCCACCGATGGCTCCGAGCCGAGCCACATGCGCTCATCGCAGGATAAGAACTTTACCCGCGGGTACGAATGGTGGCTCATGCAGGAAGCCCATCGGCGCAACCCGAAGATCATCCTCGACACCCTCGCTTGGGGGGCTCCTGGGTGGGTCGGGAAGAACACGCTCTACACGCCGGCCATGGCCCATTACTCGGCGGTCTTCCTCAATGGCGCGGAGTCGCAGTATCACCTCAAAATCCCTTACACCGGCATCTGGAACGAGAAGCAATTCGACGGCCAATATGTGAAGACCCTGCGCGGTGTCCTGAACAAGCAGCGGCCGGGCACGAAGATCGTCTGCTGCGACGAGTATCCGCACGAAGGCCTCGGCCAGTGGAGCATCCTGGATGCCATGCGCAAGGATCCCGCGCTCGCCAGGGCAGTCGACGTCGTGAGCGTCCACTATCCGCGCGAGAAGGGCAAGCTCACCACGCCCGCCGATGCCACCAGCGCGGGCAAGCCGCTCTGGTCCAGTGAAGATCAGCCGGAGTCCAGCGCCTCCATCATCCTTTCGCGCGACTGGCCTATCGGCGGCCGCAGCCTCGCCCATCTCTACAACGAAAACTATCTCCAGGGACATTTCACCAAAACTGAGATATGGAGCCCGGTCACGTCGTACTACGACATCCTCGCCGCGCCAAACTCGGGCCTGATGTACGCGAACACGCCATGGTCCGGCCACTACCAGGTGCAGGGAGCGATCTGGGCGACGGCCCACACCACGCAGTTTGCGGAGCCCGGATGGCGCTACCTGCAGAATGCCTCAGGACAGCTTTCCCCGGGCAGCTATGTCACGCTCGCCGCGCCCAACGGGCACGACTGGAGCATGGTGGTCGAAACCATCGGCAGCAAGCGGCCAACCAGCATGACG
>Ga0193743_1003610_pt1 | contig 10299 bp, 5 predicted proteins | sample L2c2metaG_FD_143038 | JGI IMG/M metagenome (GOLD analysis project Ga0193743, IMG submission 143038) | Soil microbial communities from a riparian zone of the East river system, Colorado, United States - L2c2 | ecosystem: Environmental > Terrestrial > Soil > Riparian zone | place: USA: East River...
ACCCGGCAGGCGCTCATCGAGGCATACCTCGAACTGCTGGGTGAAAAGCAGCAGCCACCAACAACACCAGAGATTGCCAAGCGGGCGGGCTGCTCCACACGTTCGGTCCACGAGCGCTTTTCAGACCTCCTTACGCTGAGCGTTGCGGCCGCCGACCATGCCTTTGCACAGCTATCGGCGCAGGCTTCGGTCCCAAATGTCGATGCCGACCTGCACACCCGGCTCACGTCGCAGGTCGAGTCCCGGGCCGCCATCTGCGAGCGGTGGCTGCCGCTGTGGCGCGCGCTCCTGCGTTACCAAGGCGAATCGGAAGAGCTGGCAATTCGGATCAAACGCACACGGGCCGCGATGGTCGCGCGGCTGGAGCTTGCGTACGGGCCGGAACTTTCAACGCTGTCTGAACCGGAGCGTAGCCAGCTGCTTGTTGCCTTGGACATTCTGACCGATTTCGAGAGCTGGGGAAGGTTGCGCGAAAGTCACGGCCTGAGGCGGCGCGCGATATATGGATCAATGCCATTGGGCGCATGCTGCCCGGCCCTGACCCGGCTCGATCGACTCCATCGGCCGCCGTTTGACGGTGCTGCGCTTTGGTGCCGGCCAGGTCGGTAACCAGCCGGTGGGCCACCATGCTGGACCGTCGGCGCCGCCCTGCCAGCAGCATCCGCCACTGCCCGCAGCTGTCACAGTCAGGCAGTGCCTTAAAGCCACAGGCCGATCAAATCTCCAGATTCTTGATGCGGATCACAGAAAGAACACGGGTACCGTGGGACAAACGTGCAGCGGCACGGGGGGAACTCAGCTTGTCCGACACCAGCAGCGTCTTGTCGTTCGAAGAGGGTTGGCAGGCGTCAAAAGCGCGGAAACGCCCAGAACTTACGCTGGCTGCGCATTCGATGGACGGGGTGATTGGTCGCGAGCTGCCCCGGATCGGAACGATAGCCGACAGTCGGAAGCCCGGCTCGCCTTTGCGGGCAGACAGCGGCGCGTCTCCAAGCCCGGCAGAACACGCCATGCTAGAAGCTGCAATCCAACTGGATCTCATCACCCCCCGAGCAGGCCGCAGCGCTGATCGACAAGAGTAAGACGCTCGGAGAGTGGCTCGTGGAGCAAGAGGACGGCAAAGCGGGCAAGGCCAAGGATGGCAGACAAAGAAAGGATGCTGGATGCATTGGGGGTGCTCGCCCTGATCCTGTTCAATCTCGTCGTGTTGGCGGGTGTCGGTTGGATCGTACTGCGGGTCTTGAGGTTGCTGTAAGCGGCCGAGGATCAGACCCCGCCCGGACTGCCCTGCCCTGCAGCAGCATCCGCCACATGCTGGCCGATCAGAAATGAAGCGTCGATACCATGCTGCCTTTGTCTTTGATCGTGGCGGATGGTCCATCAGCGGCTTGGCTGCCCACTCTGCTGTCGCACTTGTTGCAGTACTGACCGGTCCAACGAGCCCGTTTCCTCCATTCGCCGGGCGGTCCGATAGCGTTTGACGGCATCGGTCGTCTTGGGACCGGGCAACCCGTCCAGTGGACCAGGGTCAAATCCGAATGCCTTGAGCCACGCTTGCGTCTCAAGAACCTCATCGCTGCTTAGCGGGCGAGTGTCTCCCATTGGCTTGCCTGGGGGCTTGGATGCGGTCACCTCGGAGACTGGCGGTGACGCCAATGATGCTTCTCGAATCACGGATACCTGGGACGCCCATACCGAAGGTGCCAAGGGCTCCGGTGCAGGCGGCTCCGCTTGAGCCTCGCTGGCGTTGGCGATCGATGTCGGTGCATTTTCAAAGATCGTGAGTCGGCCAGCAAGATACCCGCCGATAGAAAGGGCTGCCATGACGGCTATCTTCAAAAGAATGCGTCCCGCACGGGCATTAGCTGAAAATTGCAGCATCGGATTTCTCCGAGCGGACGGCATCTCTGTCGAGGGGGCCGGAGGCAAGCTGGAAGGAAGGCTTGAATGAGATCCGCCGGTGCCGGGTGCAGCCATCGGATTGGGAACATTTCCGGATTGGATATTTTCGGCGAGCTTCATCAGCCCCAGCCGCAACATCAAAGCCGACTCGCGGATGTTCCATTGAACGAGTCGGATCACTCCACGTGACGCTTCGAAGCGAAGCCCCATCGCCTTGCCCCCGAAATGCGACGATAGGCAATCGATCACACGTATGCCGATTGATTATCGCATTGTGCAGATTTCCCGACTTTATAAAGAGTTGTGTGTCCTCACAACCCCCTTACAGCGGCTGCGCGCGTTTCCAATCTGCCACGGACATCCTGGGGCGGGCGTAGCCAAAGAAAAACCCCACCGCTGAAACCGGGGCGAATTGAAATGTCGAAGGGTCTGGTCAGGTCCTGGCGTCCTCAGACGGCGGGGCGTGAATCTGCAAGCGCGCGCGTCTTTCAGATCTCCGCCTGAACGTGGTTCCGACGCTAAAGCGAGTTCCGTTTCGACAGAATCGCCTCACCCTGAGGAGCGCACGAAGTGCGCGTCTCGATCGCGCGGGGTAACCCGAGACGCATCACTTCGCGATGCTCCTCAGGGTGAGGTGGGGTGGGAATCGGCTCTTCTGAAACACCGCCGACACATCGATCTCAAAGAGCGGGTCATCTGCTCTCCTCTCCGCTCAACGCGTCGAGCAGCGCCTTGGCCTCCTTCAGATCGGGCGTATCGAAGCCCTCCGCGAACCCGCCATGGATCGGCGCCAGGAGATCGCGGGCGTCGTCGTGCTTGCCCTGGTCGCGCCAGAGCCGGCCAAGGCTGCAGGCGGCCCGCAGTTCCCAGAGCCTGGCGCCTTGCCGGCGCGCCGTCGCGAGACTTCGCTGAAGGCAGGACTCGGCCTGCGGCGCGTCGGGAAATCCCGACAGCAGCTCGCCTTTCGATCGATGGAGCTCCGCCTCGCACCAGCGCTGGCCGGACTGGTCGACCTGTTCCAGGGCCTCGTCCAGGAGATCGAGGCCGTCCCGGGCCGAGCCCGCCGCCGCGGAGAGAACCGCGATCCTCCCCCAGAAATAAGGTCGAAGCGCCGTGGCGCCGAGATCCGTGAAGTCCGCCATGCCCTCGCGCATGATCTCGATCCCGCGGGCACTGTCGGGCGCCGCCGAAAGCACCCAGCCGCGATAGATCTGCGCGGCGGCGACATAGAACGGGAAGCGGTGTTCGGCCGCGAGCGCCGCGAGCTCCTCGGTGGCCCGGTCGAGCGCCTCGGTGTCGCCGAGCGCCGAGTGGTAGCGACAGGCGAGCGCCAAGGCGTGCGCCAGGGTGTGAGGGTTGGAAAGCTCCCGCGCGGTGCGGAGCCCCGCACCGACATGCAGCGACGCCTGCGCCGGATGGCCGAGCAGGCCCAGCGTGAGGGCGAGCCACATCGAGGCGATGGCGACGTTATGGCCCGGCGACAGGAAGGTGTGGGAGCGACTGTCGGGCTGATGGAGCGAGAGGACGGTCCGCAGATGGGGGAGCGCCGGGCCGAGCTCGCCGCGCGAGAACAGGCTCATGCCGAGCATGCTGTGGGCCATGGATCGAAGGGCCGCGTCCCCGCTTCCCTCGGTCAACTGCAAGGTCTGCAGCGCGAGGCCGTGCGCTGCATCGGCCTCGCCGCGCGACAGGTGGTGCGAGAACTGTCCGTACAGCACCGGGTAAAGTCCCTCGGTGTCGCCGATCCGCTCGCACAGCTCACGGGCGCGATCGTAGCAGGGGCGCGTCTCGGGCGCCGTCCATCCCTTGTCGGCCATCAGCGCCTCGGCCAGGAGGAGCTGGAGGCCGAGCTCGGTCCGATCGCGCTCCAGGCCGTACGGCAGGCGCTCGAGCATGCGCAATCCCTTGGTCAACTGGGCGATCGCCTCCCGGTTGGCGCTGCGCTGGATCGCCTGCTGGCCGGCCTTGCGCCAGTTGCCCACCGCGCGCTCGGCATTTCCGGCCTGGGCCCAATGCTGGGCCAGTTGCTCCGGCTCGGTCGACGGGAACGCCGCTTCGAGGGTTGCAGCGATCAGCGCGTGGAGGCGCTGGCGCACGGAGCGCAGCAGGCTCTCATAGGCGACGCTCTGCACCAGCGCGTGCTTGAAGCGGAACGTCGCGTGCGGCCAGGCGGCTTCCTGGAACAGGAGGCCGGCGGCGACAAGCTGGTCGAGCAAGGCGTGAAGCTCCGGATCGTCCCGGTCGGCGACGGCGACGAGCAGGGCATAGGAGAACCGGCGGCCGATCACCGCGCCGACTTGCGCCACTTCCTTGGCCGGGCCCAGCCGATCGAGCCGGCTGGTGAGCGAGGCATGCAGCGTGGTCGGGATGTGATGCGGCACGGGATGCTGCGGTACGGGCGGGGCCGGCGACGTCACAGGCGCCCCGGTCTCGCCGGCCTCGACGACGGCCTTGGTCAGTTCCTCGATGAACAGCGGCACGCCGTCCGTGCGCTCGAGGATCTCCTCGACCACGTCGTGCGGCAGGCCGTCGTTGCCGCCGAACCGTCCGACAAGTTCGGTGCTGGCGGACCGGCTCAGCCGGTTCAAGGCAAGCGTCTGCACCTGCGGCCGTCCGGCCCAAGGCGCGTCGAAGTCGGGCCGGAACGTCACCAGAAGCAGGATCGACAGCCGCGGCACCTCTTCGATCATGCGATCCAAAAGCTCGAGGCTCGTCGGATCGATCCAGTGCAGGTCCTCGAAGATGGCCAGGATCGGCCGGCGGCGCGACGGCGCCTCGACCAGCCGCCGCAGAGCCTCCAGCGTCTTCTGCTTATGCTGCTGCGGCGCCAGAGCGAGCTTCGGATAGCGTCGATCGATGCCGGCCAGGGAGAGCAGCTCGGCAATCAGCGATGCGTCGTCCGCCGAAGGCGCTCCGTACGAAAGCAGGGCCTCAAGTTTGTCGAGCTTCGACGCGGGGTCGTCGTCCCGTTCGAACCGCGCGGCGCGCTCGAGCTGGCCGATGATCGGATGGAGCGCGCTGTCGGTGTGATGGGGCGAGCAGAAATAGCGCAGGCGGAGGTGCTGCTCGCCGGCAATTCGTTCGAGCAGCGCAGTCCCCAGGCGCGACTTGCCGATGCCGGCCTCGCCCGAGAGCAGGACGATGCGGCCCGCGCCGTTCTTCGCCTGCTGCCAACGGCGCAGCAGCAGCTCCAGCTCCTCGTCGCGGCCCAGCAGCGGCGCCACGCCGGCCGCATGCAGGGCGTCGAAGCGGCTTTCCGCGGCGCTCGGGCCCAGGACCTGCCAGGCCTGCACCGGCTCGGCGAAGCCCTTGAGCACCACCGCGCCGAGGTCGCGGTAATCGAACAGCCCGCCGGTGAGGCGGTGCGTGGTCGGTTCGATCACCACCGCGTTCGGTTCGGCAAGCGCCTGCAGGCGGGCCGCGAGATTGGGCGTCCCCCCGACAATGCCGTGCTGCTGCGCCTCGTCCTCGCCGGCGAGATTGCCGACGATGACCAGGCCGGTGGCGATGCCGATGCGGACCTGCGGGGCGACCTTCGAGGGCCAGTTGCGCCCGGATAGCCCTCCGACCAGCGCCAGGCCGGCGCGCGCGGCGCTCTCGGAGGCATGCTCATGCGCTTGCGGATAGCCGAAATAGACCAGTACGCCGTCGCCCATATAGCTGGCGACGAACCCGCCGAACCGGGCGACGGTTTCGGCCACGTAGGTCTGATAGGCGACCATCACCTCGCGCAGATCCTCCGGGTCGAGCCGCGTCGAGAGCGCCGTCGAGCCGACAAGGTCGCAGAACATGACCGTGAGCTGGCGCCGCTCGGCCGAGGACGTCGACGGTACGATGGCGAGCGATGGCGGCGAGCCGGCCTCCAGCACGGTGCCGCACCGGACGCAGAACTTGCTGCCGGCCGGGATGTCGGCCTTGCAGTTCGGACAAACCATTCCCCACCTTTGTCTGTCCCCTCGGACCCGTAAAGAAATCGCGGATTGATGTCGCGACGATGGCAGAACCCGGGGTGGCAGAACGCGGGAATCCGGTACCCCCAGCCCGCACACGGTACGGCCCGCCAAGGACGCTGGCCGATACCTGCCATATGAGCGCGGGTTTTTCGGCCGCAAGTATCCAGGTAGTAAGCATTTCTCTAAGCAAGTGGCCGGAGCCTCAAGTCGGCGGCGTCGAGAGCAAGTCCGGCTCAAGTCCGCATTGCGGGCTTTGGACGGCACCAGCGGCGCATCCTTCGGTGGCGCCGTTTCGTTTTCGTGCCAGACTGCCCGACATGCAGCACCACGAAGTCATCGTCGTCGGCGCGGGCGTCGCCGGCCTCTATCAGATCAAGCGCCTGGTCGATCTCGGGATCGAGGCGACCGTGCTCGAAGCCGGCAGCGATCTCGGCGGCACGTGGCACTGGAACCGCTATCCCGGGGCGCGTTTCGATTCGGAGAGCTACACCTACGGCTACTCCTTCTCGCGCGAGCTGCTGGAGGAATGGCACTGGAAGGAGCGCTTCTCCGGCCAGCCCGAGAATCTGCGCTACCTCAACCACGTCGCCGACAAGTTCGGCCTGCGCCAGCACATGCAGTTCAATTGCCGGGTCGACAGCGCGCACTACGACGAAGCGCAGAACCTGTGGCGCCTCAGCACCGGCGACGGACGCGCCCTCACCTGCCGCTTCCTCATCCTGGCGACGGGGCTTCTCTCGATTCCGACCCTGCCGCGCCTCGAGGGCATGGAGCGCTTCAAGGGCCAATCGTTCCACACCTTCCACTGGCCGCACGAGCCGGTCGACATGGCGGGCAAGCGCGTCGCCGTCATCGGCACCGGCGCGACCGGCATCCAGGTGATCGGCGAGATCGCCGACAAGGTGGGAGAGCTCACGGTGTTCCAGCGCCGGCCGAACTGGAGCGCGCCGCTCAACAACGGGCCGATCTCCGACGCCGAGATGGCCGACATCCGCCGGCGCTACGACGAGATCTTCGCCACCTGCGCCCGCACGCCCGGTGGCTTCGAGCACGAGCCCGACCGCCGCGGCTTCTTCGAGGTGACGCGCGAGGAGCGGCTGGCGCTGTGGGACAAGCTCTACGACGAGCCGGGCTTCGGCATCTGGCTCCGGAACTTCAAGGAGATCTTCACCGACGAGAAGGCCAATTCAGAGTTCTCGGAATACATCGCCGAGCGTACCCGCCGGCGGGTCAAGGATCCCAAGGTCGCCGAGAAGCTCATTCCGCGCGATCACGGCTTCGGCGTCCAGCGCGTGCCGCTCGAGACGCGCTATTTCGAGGCTTATAACCGGCCGAACGTCCACCTGGTCGACATCAGCGAGACGCCGATCGTCTCAGTCACCGAAACGGGGCTGCGCACCAGCGAGCGCGACTACGAGTTCGACATCATCGTCTACGCCACCGGCTTCGACGCAATCACCGGCGCCTTCGACAGGATCGATATCCGGGGCGTGGGCGGCGAGAAGCTTTCAGACAAATGGCGCACCACCATCTCGACCTTCCTGGGCATGATGATCCACGGCTTCCCCAACATGCTGATGCCCGCCGGCCCGCAAAGCGGCTCGGCCTCGACCAACTATCCGCGCGGCATCGAGACCGGCGTCAACTGGTGCACCGATCTGCTCGAGTACATGTCGGCGCACGGCTACACACGGGCCGAAGCAACAGCGGCGGCCGAGAAGCGCTGGACCGACCACGTCACCAACATGTACGCCATGATGCTGATGCGGAAGGCCAAGTCGTGGTTCACCGGCTACAATTCCAATGTGCCAGGCCACGAGCAGGGCACCGTGCGCTACCTCGTCTACAACGGCGGCGCGCCGAAATACGTGAACACGATCAACGCGGTGGCGGCCAAGGGCTATGAGGGCGTCGTGCTGGGCGCCGATCGTGGGGCCGCGCCGAGCGGCAGCCAGCCGACGGCGGTGGCGTGATCGAAGCGTGAAGATCTTTCTCGCCGCCCCAAAGGGGGAGAGGAACATGAGGGCCGCTACGCTGCGGCCTTGCGCGCCGCCGCGGCGGCCAGCACCATTTCGGCACACTTCTCGCCGATCATGATGGTGGGCGCATTGGTGTTGCCGCTGGTCAGGGTCGGCATGACCGAGGCGTCGGCGACGCGCAGGCCGGCGATCCCGTGCACCCGCAGCTCGGAATCGACCACGGCCATCGTATCCGAGCCCATCTTGCAGGTGCCCACCGGGTGATAGGTGGTTTCGGCATTCTTCCTCACCCAATCGAGCAATTCGTCGTCCTTCTGCAGATGCGCGCCCGGCGCGATCTCCTCGCCCGTGACCTCTTTCAGCGGCGACGTCGCCATCAGCTCCCGCCCCTTGCGGATGGCGGCCAGCACGCCGGCGCGATCATGCGCGGCCGACAGAAAGTTGAAGCGGATCGCCGGCGGCTCGCCCGGATCCGAAGACTTGATGTGAATCGAGCCGGTGCTTTCGGAGCGCAGCACATTCACGTTCATGGTGATGCCCGCCTTGCGCGAGACGCGCCGCTCGCGCCCGATCATCTCGTACAGGAAGGGCGCGATCGACACCGTCGCGTCCGGCGTCTCGAGTCCCACCCGGGTGCGGAAGTAAAGGCGGATGGGCACCGAGGTCGAGGCTAAAAAGCCCTCGCGGAACAGCGCGTACTTCAGCGCCTCGCGCGCCAGCCGCCAGCCGCGGGCGTTGTCGTTGAAGGTGAGGTTCTTCTCCCTGATCGCGAATTTTACGCGCGGCGAGTAGTGGTCGCGCAGGTTCTCGCCGACGCCCGGCAGATCGTGCAGCGGCGCGATGCCGACGCTGCGCAGGCGTTCGGCCTGGCCGATGCCGGAAAGCTCGAGCAGCTTCGGCGAGTTGATCGAGCCGCCCGAGACGATCACTTCGCGCGCGGCCCGCGCTTCCCGCTTCACCCCGCCGACGGAATAGCGCACGCCGACACATCGCCTGCCTTCCAGGATCAGCGACTCGGCCATCGCCCCTTGATCGACCACAAGGTTCGGTCGCGCGCGGGCCGGGTCGAGATAGCAGTAGGCCGTGCTCTGGCGGCGGCCCTTGGCGATCGTCACCTGCGACATGCCAATGCCTTCCTGGGTCTCGCCGTTCTGATCGGGATTGAAGGGCAAGCCTATGCGTTCCGCGGCCGCGATCATCTTCTCCAGGAGCGGCACCTTGTGGCGCGGCGTGTCGGTGACGCGCAGCACGCCATCGCGGCCGCGGAACCTGTCGGAACCGCCGTCGTAACGCTCCATGCGCTTGAAGATCGGCAGCACGTCCTGGTAGCTCCAGCCGCGGTTGCCGAGCTGCGCCCAGTGATCGTAATCCTGCGCCTGGCCGCGGATATAGACCATGCCGTTGATCGAGCTCGACCCGCCCAGCATCTTGCCGCGGGGAACGTCGATGCGCCGCCCGCCCGAGCCGTCATCCGGCTCCGAGGAGAAGCACCAGTTGACGGCCGGATCGTCGATCATCTTGGCGACGCCGACAGGCACACGCGACCAGAAGAAGTTCGAACCCTCGGTCCCCGCCTCGAGCAGCAGCACCCGGCAGGCGCCGCTCTCCGTCAGCCGGCTCGCGACCACCGCGCCGGCCGACCCTGCACCGACGACGATGTAGTCATAGGCAGCATCGCTCGACATTGCGTATTCCTCTTCTTCAGGAGGCGAGGCTGGACTTCACCAATGGCAAAGAAGACCAGCGCTCGGTCATGATGGCAAGGGAACGACATGCGATCGTCCGCTCTCTGTCCCACTGCGCAAAACGCCAACCGACGCTTACCACGTCATGCGCACGCCGGCGGTGATGGCATGGGCGCTGTCCTGCCCCGAGATGACACCCTCGTAGCGCAGGTAGAGCGATGTCGCCTCGGCGATCGACGTGTTGGCGCTAAAGCCCACCAGCGCGCCGTCGCGCTGCGGCGCCACGCCATAGGTCGTGAACGCCAGCGCCGGCGCGCCGGCCAGCGTCGCCGTCACCGGCCGGCCGGTGTCGGCATATTCGTGGCTCCAGCCCAGCCGGAACTGCATCGCAAGCTTCTCGCGCCAGCCGAGATCCATGGCGCCGCCCAGCTGGGCGCCCAGCACCGAGCGCAGCGAGTTGGTGGTCTGCTGCGCGACCGTGAGGTTGAGCGACTGCGCTCCGGTCTCGGTGAAGCCGTTCTGCGTGCCGGTGTAGGCCTGCAGGCGCGCGAACGGCGTGACGAAGGCCGCGGCCGTGCCGCCGAGATCGAAGCGATAGCCGGTCTCGGCCTGGCCGAAGAACTGGTTGGCGCCGGTGCGGCCCTGGGCGGTGCGCTGTCCCAGGCCGGGGATCGGGATGTTGCGCCACATCTGGTTGTAGCCGTAGGCGTAGCCGACGATGGCGTCGGCATAGACCTTGTCCTGGCTGTAGCCGCCATAGAGGCCGGTCTGGAAGGTGTC
>Ga0193743_1003611_pt1 | contig 10296 bp, 10 predicted proteins | sample L2c2metaG_FD_143038 | JGI IMG/M metagenome (GOLD analysis project Ga0193743, IMG submission 143038) | Soil microbial communities from a riparian zone of the East river system, Colorado, United States - L2c2 | ecosystem: Environmental > Terrestrial > Soil > Riparian zone | place: USA: East River...
TGGATCGGAACCGGGCGGACGAGATGGTCGCCCAGGCGGACGGTTTCCAGCGGGCGTTCGACGCGTTCGCCGGCTGGTGCGCCCAGCAGGCCCAGTGCCCGCTCGGTGGTGATCCGAAGACCGCCACGGCGACCTATCGCAAGCTGGTGCTGCCGCTTGTGGACACGCCGCTCCCGCTGGCCGACGGCCGCAAGCTGTCCCACCGGGACGCGGTCAGCGGCACCCTGGTGGCGTTCTACCGGCGCGCGGACTGGGAGCCGCTGCGCACCGCGCTGTCCGAGCTGGCCAGCGGGAAGGGGGAGAGCCTGATGCGGCTCGCCGATGGCCAGGAGGGCCGGACCGCACTGGGTACCTACGGCCGCCTGCACGACGCGCTCGAGGTCGTCCGCTGCGTGGATGAACGGCCGATCACCGACCCGGCCATGGCGCTGCGGGCCAGCGCTCGATACAGCGCGGCGGCGCCGTTCATGGACTCCGGACGCGGCCCGAGCGCGGCCCTGGACTCCTGCGCCTTCTGGCCGGTGCCGCACACCAGCGAGGCGCACCGGCCGAACGTGAACGGGCTGGCCCAGGTTCTGGTCATCGCGGTGACCGGCGACCCGGCGACGCCCTACCAGGCCGGGGTGGAGCTGGCCGCGGCATTGCACGCCCGGTTCCTGCCGGTGGACGGAACCCAGCACACCGCCGCGCTGCAGGGCACCCCGTGCGTGGACGACATCGTCACCAGATACCTCACCGAGCTCGCCCTGCCACCGGACGGAACCCGATGCGCTATCGCCCCGAGTTGATCTCGCGCGGTCGCTTGACACCGCCGCGCCGAGCAGAGTTATATCAGTGCCCAATCGATTGGGCCTCAGGTGCCGCCGACTGGCCGACCGGCGCGCGAACGGCCATCCAGCAGGGGGACATCGTGGGGTCATCGCGACCGGGCTGCTCGGCATGACTTCAGCGCTGCCCGGCCCGGCCCACCCGGGATACTTCACCGAGCACACCGTCGCCGAACTCGGCGCGGCGTTGCGCGCCGGCCAACTCACCCCGCGCGCCTTGGTAGAACACGCGCTGCTCGGTGCCACCCGGCTGGCTCCGCTGTTCAACGCGTTCGTGACGATCGACGCGTTCGCCGCGCGGGCCGCCGCCGACCGGGCCGCCGCCGAACTGGCCAGTGGCCTGGACCGGGGACCGCTGCACGGCATCCCGGTGGCGGTGAAGGACATCGTGGCCACCGCCGGGCTGCGCACCACCATGGGCGCCCGGCACTTCGCCTCGCACGTGCCGGCCAGGGACGCCGAGTGTGTGCGGCGGCTGCGCGCGGCCGGGGCGATCGTGATCGGCAAGACCACCACCCACGAGTTCGCCTTCGGGCCCACCGGGGACCGTTCGGCGAACGGCGCGGCGCGCAACCCGTACCGGCCCGAGCACATGTCCGGCGGATCCAGCGCGGGTTCGGCGGTGGCGGTGGCCGCCGGCATCGTGCCGCTCGCGCTGGGCACCGACACCGGCGGTTCGGTGCGCATCCCGGCCGCGCTGTGCGGCATCGTGGGGCTGCGCCCCAGCCAGGGGGCGGTACCGACCGACGGGGTGTTTCCGCTGGCCCCGTCGCTGGATACGGTCGGCCCGATGGCCCGCACCGCCGCGGATTGCGGCCTGCTGTGGCACGCGCTGACCTGCGCCGAGGAGCGGCGGACGTCGCCCGCGCGCGGCTCGCTGCGGGTCGGCTGGCTCACTCCGGACGCGGTCTCCCCCACCGAGCCGGCGGTTGGCTCGGCGGCCCGCGCCCGCCTTGACGAACTCGGCGCCGAGGTGGTGGCCAAGGTGCTGGATGCGGAGCTGCCGCACGCCGAGACCATGGGCCGCACCTACTCCACAGTGCAGGCCTGGGAGGCTCACGCGGTGCACGCCGAACGGCTGGCGGTGGCCGCGGACCAGTACGACGACGAGGTGCTCGCCCGGCTGCGCGCCGGGGGGCGGATCTCCCCCGGCGAGTACCAGGACGCCCGCGCGGCGCAGCGGACGGCCCGGCAGGCGGTGACCGCGCTGCTGGGCGACTACGACCTGCTCGCGCTGCCCACCGTCGGGGTGGTCGCGCCGCCGGTGGGTGCCCGGTCGGTGTGGGTGGGCGACAAACGGCTGCACGTCCGCGACGCGCTGCTCGGGCTGACCGTGCCATGGAGCGTGACCGGCCTGCCCGCGCTGTCCATACCGGCCGGCCAGGTGGGTGGCCTGCCGGTCGGGCTGCAGCTGGTCGCCCCGGCCGGCGGGGAGGACCTGCTGCTGTGGGTCGCCGAGCAGGCGGACGCTTGCCACCCCCCGAACGGCGCGGCTCAATCCACCCGGTAGATCATCACCGGGCGCCTATGCGGGGACGTTGTGCAGCAGGCCGAGGTGCTCCAGCGCGACGCGCAGCACGGCTATGTCCGCCTCTTCGGCCGGCACCAGCGGAAGCCGCAGACCGCCGGCCCGGTGCCCGAGCAGGTTGAGCGCGGCCTAGCCGTGCATCGGGTTGCTGTCCAGGAACAGCACGCGGTAGATCTCCTGCAGCGAGGCGTCGATCTCCGCGCGGTGCTCCGGCTCGTCGACCATCCGGCGCATCTGGTCACCCACCACGTGGCTGGCCACCGAGATGCCCCCGCAGCCGCCCAGGTCCAGGGTGCGGGCGAAGGTCTCGTCGTTGCCGGTGTACAGCCCCAGGCCGTCGACCAGCGCCAGGTTGTCGTTGTTGGACTGCTTGACGTAGTCGATGTGCTCGATCTGAGCCAGCTCGGCGAGCAGCTCGTTGGGCAGGTCGAGCACCACCCGGGACGGGATGTTGTAGAGGATCACCGGCTTGTCGGTGGCCGCCGCGATCTCCCGGTAGTGCGCCACCAGGCCGCGCCGGTTCGGCTTGTTGTAGTACGGCGTCACCGAGAGGATCGCATCGGCGCCCAGTTCGGTCGCCCGCTCGGTCATGTGCGCCGAGTGCCGGGTGTTGTTCGACCCGGTGCCGGCCACGATGACGGCGCCGGCCGGCCGGTTCCGGCACGCCACCTCGAGCACCCGCAGGTGCTCCTCGCTGCTCAGGGTGGGCGCCTCGCCGGTGGTGCCGCAGACCACGAAGCCGTCCGAGCCGTGCGCGGCAAGGTGGTGCATCAGGTCAACGAACGCCTGCTCGTCGACGTCGAGGTTCTCGTCGAACGGGGTGACGATCGCGGTGAGGATGGCGCCTAACGACATGCCCTCAGCTTCCCGCGTCCCCACCGGCCCTGTCGAATCCCCTTAACGACATTCGTCCCCCTCGTGAGTGGCGAGTGGTCCTATAGGACCACTCGCCACTCACGACTCACGGGAGGTGGACGTACTCGTACTCGAAGGGCTGGCCGTTGATGCCGGCGTTCGGCGGGGCGATCCAGCCGGCAATCTTGCCGGGTTCATACACCGGGCGCATCAGCGAGCGGACGTGCGCCTTGTCCGCCTCGGTGGGCAGCCAGGAGTCCTGCTTGGCCGACCACGAGTCCGGGCCGACCAGGTCCCCGGCCGGGGTGATGTGGTGGTCGGAGAAGATCCCGACCTGGCGGTTGAAGCCGACGTGCGGCAGGTACAGCTGCCGGCCGATCCCGGCCTGGTCGAGCACCCGGTTCCAGCGCTTCAGCCCGCTCTGGCAATCCTTGACGTACTCCGAGCGAAGATCGTGGTTCAACGCCAGCAACGCGGGCACCTCGTCGGTGGTGATCGCCCCGTCCTTGACCAGGTCCACCCGCGCGGCGTCCTCGGTGAGCACGTGGTCGTCCCGGCGCCGCTCCTCCTGCCAACGGCCCTTGAGCCCGGCGGTGAAGTAGTTGGCCGCGTTGGTGGACTGCTCGGAGCCGAACAGATCCAGCGACACCGAGTAGTGGAAGTTGATGTACTTCTGGATCACGTCCAGCGGGATGCCGCCGTGCGCGGCGACCTCGTCGGTGTCGTGCTCGCGCATCAGCTCCGCGGTCCGCCCGACCACCCGGTCCACCCCGGTGGTGCCGACGAACATGTGGTGCGCCTCTTCCTTGAGCATGAACTCGCAGGTCCTGCTCAACGGGTCGAACGCGGACTCCTTCAGCGTGCCGAGCTGGTACTTGCCGTCCCGGTCGGTGAAGTAGGTGAACATGAAGAACGACAGCCAGTCCGGCGTCTCCTCGTTGAACGCCCCGAGGATGCGCGGCGAGTCGAGGTCACCGGAGTTGCGCTGCAGCAGCGCCTCGGCCTCCTCCCGGCCGTTGCGGCCGAAGTAGGCGTGCAGCAGGTAGACCATCGCCCACAGGTGCCGCCCCTCCTCCACGTTGACCTGGAACAGGTTGCGCAGGTCGTACAGCGACGGGGCGGTCTCCCCCAACCGGCGCTGCTGCTCCACCGAGGCCGGCTCGGTGTCGCCCTGGATCACGATCAACCGCTGCAGGTCGGCCCGGTACTCGCCGGGTACCTGCTGCCAGACCTCCTCGCCCTTCTGCTCGCCGAAGGCGATCTTCCGGTCGCGGTTGCGCTCGGCCAGGAAGACGCCCCAGCGGTACTCCTCCATGGCCACGTGCCCGAAGTGCGCCCAGCCCTCCCGGCCGACGTCGACCGCGGTGCGCAGGTAGACGTCCTCGGTGGGCAGCGCCGGGCCCATGGTCTTCCACCAGTTCAGGAAGTTGGGCTGCCAGGACTCCAGCGCGCGCTGCAGCTTCCGGTCGCCGGTCAGGTCGACGTTGTTCGGAATCTTCTCGGAGTAGTCAATGCTCACGGTCACACCCGCTTCCGGTCGAATTCGGCGCGGCGGCCGGTGCCGTAGCGGCGCAGCGCGCCCTCCGGGCCGGACGCGTTGGGCCGTACGAAGATCCAGTTCTGCCACGCGGTGAGCCGGGAGAAGATCCGCGACTCCATGGTCTCCGGGCCGACGAACCGGTGGTTCGCCTCCATGCCGGTCAGCGCATCGGGCGACAGCGACCGACGCTCCTCCAGCATGATCCGGATCTCGTCCTCCCAGTCGATGTCGTCCGGGGCGTCGGTCACCAGGCCGAACTCCATCGCCTCGGCGGCCTGCAACCGGCGTCCGGTCTCCTGGCGCAGTTTGGCCAGGTAGTCGTCGTCACCGTAGAACCGGGAACCCAGCCGGGACAGCCCATTGGACATCGGGAACACCCCGAAGTTGGACCCGGAGAGCACGATCTGCGCCGGCTCGCCCTCCTCGGCCTCCTCTTCCAGGAAACCGTCCAGCATGTACTGCCGGTCGCAGGCCAGCGCCAGCTCGAGCAGCGCCCCGGCGAAGCAGGACCCGGGCTCGATCAGCGCGATCAGGCTGCGACTCGTCACGTCGAGTCGCTTGAGCACCCGCTTGTAGTAGTGCCGGATCTCGTTGACCAGCCAGTCGCTGCCGGAGTAATCGGCGATCACCCGCTCGAAGGCCAGCGCATCCTCGACGTCGCCCTTGGTGCGGATCACCCAGGTGCCCAGCTCCAGCTCATTGGCCCGCAGCCAGAGGATCAGGTCGTCCAGCTCGCGGGTCATCGCCAACGGCCAGAAGTCGGCGCCCAGCTCGTGCACCCGCTCGGCGGTGTCCGGGACGTCTCCCTCCGGGCCGGCCACGGTGATCTCCACCTGGCCCTGCTCCCGGTCCAGCGTGGCGGTGACGTGCCGGTAGCGGATCTCGTTCTCGGTGTGCACCGGCTGCAGCGGGGGCAGGGTGACGCCCTGGGCATCGGCCGGGCGGCGCGACTCGGCGGCCGCGGCGGCGGCCCGCTCGGCGACGGCCTCGTCCCACTGCCGCTTCGGAATGACCTCGTCGACCAGCTTCCATTCGACGGCCTGCTTGCCGCGCACGCCCTCTGGCTTGGTGGCGAACACGTCCGCCCGATCCTTGCGCACCTTGCGCTTGTCGGTGACCCGGGTCAGACCGCCGGTGCCGGGCAGCACGCCGAGCAGCGGTACCTCGGGCAACGAGACGGCCGAGGAGTTGTCGTCGATGAGCAGGATCCGCTCGCAGGCCAGCGCCAGCTCGTACCCGCCGCCGGCGGCGGTGCCGTTCACCGCGGCCAGGTAGGTCTGCCCGGAGTTGGCCGTGGCGTCCTCCATCCCGTTGCGCGTCTCATTGGTGAACTTGCAGAAGTTCACCTTCCAGGGGTGGCTGGACTGCGCGAGCATGCGGATGTTCGCGCCGGCGCAGAAGTTGCGGTCCTTCGCGCTGGTCATCACGACCGCGCGCACCTCAGGGTGCTCGAAGCGCAACCGCTGCGTCGCGTCGTACAGCTCGATGTCCACACCGAGGTCGTAGGAGTTCATCTTGAGCTCGTACCCGGGAACCAGCCCGCCATCCTCGGCGATGTCCAGCCGCAGGTAGGCGACACCGGTTTCCGCGCTGTTGGACAGGTCGAGCCGCCAGTGTCGGTACCGCTCCGGGCTGGTCTGGAACGACACCTGTGGTTGGTCGGTAGTCATCGCTTCCGCCTCCGTTGGCCAGGTGTGGTGGGAGTCTGCATGAAAGTCTACAGATTTTTCGCTAATCGTCAATGAGTTGTAGACAGTCATTCTGTGGCAGAATGTGTGACACTTGTTCAGGTTGTTTTGCCACAGGGGCTGCGATGGTCTGGATCTGGCTGGCCGGCGCGATCGCGTCAGAGGTGTTCGCCACGATTAGTCTGCGCCTGTCGGAGGGCTTCTCCAGGCTGCTGCCGTCGATCTTCGTGGTGGTCGGCTATCTGCTCGCCTTCACCCTGCTCAGCCAGGTCCTGGTCCGCGGCATGGCGATCGGGGTGGCCTACGGGGTGTGGGCGGCCTCCGGGGTGGCCCTGGTTGCGCTGATCGGCGCGGCGTTCCTCGGCGACACGCTGACCTGGGTGCAGACCCTCGGCATCGTCGCGGTGGTCGGCGGGGTGCTCGCCCTGGAGTTGGGCGGGGCGCACTGAGATGGCCCCCGGCGAGCCCGGCCCCGTCGCCGCGGTGGGCCCCGCGGCCAGCCCGCACGACCGGCTGGACGGGCGGGTGGAGCGGGGTCGGCGACGCCGGGCGTTGCTGCTGGAGGCCGCGCTGCGAGTGGTCGAGCGGGCCGGGGTCGCCGCGGTCACCCACCGGGCGGTGGCCAAGGAGGCCGGCCTGGCGGCCACCGCCGGCACGTACTACTTCGCCACGGTGGACGAGCTGCTCGTCGCGGTGATCACCGCCGGGGCGCACCGGTTCGCCGACTCGGTGCGCGCGCTGCTGCCCGCCGAGCCGAGCATCCGGGACTTCGCCGCGCTGGCCGCCGGCTACCTGGCCGAGCACCGGGGTCGGACCATCGCCGAGTACGAGCTGTACCTGCTCGCTGCCCGCCGACCCGAACTGCGCCCGGCCGCGCGGCTGTGGCTCTCCGCCGCCCGGGAGCTGCTCGCCCGCTGGAGCACCGACGAGGCCACGCTCCGGGCCGCGCTGGCCGCCTGCGACGGGCTGCTGCTGCAGGGGCTGATCGCCGACGAACCGCCGGGCGCCGACGAGATCGCGGGCACGCTGGAGCACGTGCTCGGGCGCTGAGGGTCCCGCCCGGGTGTGCTGAGAGCCCCGACTCAGTGTGCTGAAAGCGCCGACTCAGTGTGCTGAGAGCCCCGACTCGCGGGAATTGGTGGGGGCGCGGGCTAGGACGGCGTGGGCCATGGCGACGTGCACCGCGTCCACCATCTGGCCCTCGACCAGGCCCACCCCGGTCTCGGCCGCCGCCAGCACTGCCCGGGCGTGGTCCAGCTCGGCCGGCGACGGGGTGAACACCTCGTGCGCGATGGACACCTGGACGGGGTGCAGGCAGATCTTGCCCCGGAAGCCCAGTGCCTTCCCCTGCTCGGCATCGACCCGGAAGGCCTCGGCGTCGCGCACGGCCACCACCACCTGGTCCAGTGCGGCCACCCCGGCCAATCGCGCGGCCAGGCAGACCTGGGAGCGGGCGTAGAGCACCTCGGCGCCGTCGGGGGTGCGGCGGCCGCCGAGGTCGGCGATGTAGTCCTCGGCGCCGAAGTACGCCGCGTCCGGCCGCTCGGCGAGCAGTGGGCGGGCGTCCGCCACGCCGAGCGCGCTCTCCAGGCCGACGATCACCACGGCGCCATCTGGCAGGGCGGCGCGAAGCGCGGTGAGCTGGGCGGGGTGCTCGTACTTGGGCAGCACCACCCCGTCGAGCACACCGGTCCGGATCGCCGCGGCCGCGGCGGCCACGTCGGGGTCGTACCACGGGGTGCCCACCCCGTTGATCCGCAGCAGCACCGCGCCGGCGCCTGGACGGTCGGCGGCCAGCGCGGTCAGGGCGGTGCCCCGCGCCGCCTCCTTTGCCGACGGGGCCACCGCGTCCTCCAGGTCCACGATCACCCCGTCCGGCCGGGCGCGGACCACCTTCGCCAGCATGTCCGGCCGGTGCCCTGGCACGAACAGCACACTGCGCGGGCTGAACCCGCTCCCGGCGCTCATGTCCTGGGTTTCCGGGCCACCAGCGACTTCAGCGTCGCCACGAGCACGTCCTCGTCCCGCTGGTTGCGCACGGCGAACCGGGAGGTGACCACGCCGTCGTCCTCCCCCTTTGGCGTCACCGCAAGCACCTCGGTCTGCACGTGCAGCGTGTCGCCGATCCGGGTGGGTGCGACGAACCGCAGGTTGTCGATGCCGTAGAACGCCTTCATCGCCGGCGGCCAGAAGGTGACCAACCCGAGCGCCACCGAGAGCACCAGCGCCCCGTGCGCTATCCGCCCGCCGAACCGCTCGTCGGCGGCGGCGTACTCGATGTCGGTGTGGATCGGGTGCCAGTCGCCGGAAAACATCGCGAAGTTGACCAGATGCGTCTCGGTGATGGTCCGCCCGCCGGTGACGTGGGTGTCGCCGACCGAGATGTCCTCCAGGTATGCGGTGATCAATGAGCGTCCTCTCGAGAGGGTTGAAGGCCCTTTCCTAGTGTTCCGCCGGTCGCCGGTACATCAGGCCGGTACGCCGGGCCCGGCAGACCAGCTCGTCGCGCTGGTTGTGGGCGCGGTGCTCGAACACCACGACGCCGGCGTCCGGCCGCGACTTCGACGCCCGGGCCTGCACCACCTCGGTCTCCACCCGGATGGTGTCGCCGGGGAACACGGGCGCCGGGAACGCGATCGCATCCATGCCGAGCTGGGCCACGATGGTGCCTAGGGTCAGCTCCGGCACGGACAGGCCCACCACCAGCGCGAGGGTGAACATGCTGTTCACCAGCGGGCGGCCGAACTCGGTGCCGGCCGCGTACTCGGCGTCCAGGTGCAGCGGCGCCGGGTTCATCGTCATCGTGGTGAACAGCACGTTGTCCGTCTCGGTGACGGTCCGCCGGGTGGCGTGCCGCACCACTGTGCCGACCTCGAGCTCCTCGAACCACCGCCCACTCACCGGACGTGTACTCATCCTCAGTTCCCCTCCGCCCTGACGTCCGGCTCCGCCGTGAAGTCCGGCGCGCGGCCGGCCCGGAACGCGGCCAGTCCCTCGGCGGCGGCCGGCGAGTTCCGCAGGTGCTCGACCAGCACGGCGCGCTCGGCGACCAGGGCGTCAGCCATCGGCGTGTCGCGGGACGCGCGGTAGAGCCGCTTCATCCCGGCCAGCGCCGAGCGGCTGTGCCGGGCGAGCCGGGCGACCAGCTCCTCCAGCACCGTGTCCAGCTCGGCGGCCGGGGCCACGTGGCTGGCCAGGCCCCACTCGAACGCGATCCGCCCGTCGATCATCTCGGCGGTGTAGAGCAGCCGCCGGGCCAGCGCGGCGGGCAGCGCCCTCGGTAGGCGCACCGACCCGCCGGCGCCCGGCAACAGCCCGTACTCCAGGTGCCGGTCGCCGATCTTCGCGTCCTCGGCGACCACCGCCAGGTCACAGGCCAGCAGGATCTCGCACCCACCGGCGAGCGCGTAGCCCTCGACCACGGCGATGGTCACCAGCGGCGCCGCCTCCAACGCATCGACCATCGCGCCGATCTCCACCAGGTAGCGGTCGAGCGCTCCCTCGTCACCTAGCAATGTCTCCAGGTACTTCAGGTCGGCGCCGGCGGACAGGGTCCCACCGGACCCGCGCAACACCAGCACCGAGCACCCCGCCTGGGTGGCCGTGTCGACCGCGGCGCGCAGCCCGTGCAGCACGGCCGGGCTCAGCGCGTTCAGCGCCCTCGCCCGGTCGATCAGCACCCGCGCCACCGCCCCGTCCACCTCCACAACCACGTCCACGTGCCCTCCCTTTTCGCAGCTCACGGGTCAGCGGCGGATGGTGATGCCGGCTTTGTCGCGGTCCCAGAACTCGCGCAACCGGGCGGCGGCGTCGGTCTTGAGCTTGTACTTCTCGATCTTCTCGCTGGGTGTCTTGGGC
>Ga0193743_1003612_pt1 | contig 10294 bp, 9 predicted proteins | sample L2c2metaG_FD_143038 | JGI IMG/M metagenome (GOLD analysis project Ga0193743, IMG submission 143038) | Soil microbial communities from a riparian zone of the East river system, Colorado, United States - L2c2 | ecosystem: Environmental > Terrestrial > Soil > Riparian zone | place: USA: East River...
GTTGTCTGATAGTATAAATTAAAATTACTTTAAGTTTTATACAAACCTTTTTATTTAAAATATTCAATTTGCTAAAGGACTTAAGTTAAAAACTTCTTTTAATCTTGAGCCTCCCGAAGTGTAACAATGTGTGAGGGACAAAGGAAAAAAGAAGCAGGAAGCAAGAACATCCAATTACAAACTATATATAGTACAGGAGGCTAGAACCAATTAAGGATAAGTAATACACTAGGATTACAGCACATTGCCGCGCAATTGTCATTAGACACGGGCTTTTATCTGAGATACTAGATGGTATTATCCAGGACACTATTCAATAAAGTAATATCCAAAAAATTGTAAAATAATTGTCTTTTCAGTTGGTAGTATCTTGTGTGTGGGGAGTGGTAGCGAATCCCAAACGTTGGTTAGCAGTATCGAAGACGGAATAGAATCGCTGGAGGAAGGCATAGCCAGCGATGAAATCAAGACCTTGACCACTGTTCGCCTTCATATCGGTAATGATTAAATAAATGCCATCACCAGTTCCGCCAATGGCAGAGTTCAGGGCGCGAGGCCAGATCTGAGCATTGGAGGTGAACTCAAAATTGGTCTGTTAAAATGACGAGGAAGGGAAATAAGGAGTGAAATGAAAAAGATTGTCAGATGTCGATGTCAATGATAGAAAGAACTTGAATGCATACATCACCGATTTGGAAGAATAAACTTTGCAGGTTTGAAAATTGGTCGGGCGTGATGTTGAGCAGGCCAGTCTTGTCATCGAGGACACCTCCCGTAGCCTCTTGGTACTTTTTGAAGGCGTCAGTTGCAAGAACAATGAGCGTAGTACCTAGTATTCAACAACACCTAAGTCAGCGTTGTGAGCCTCATTCGGAGCTGTTTTGCATGCACCTGTGTCAATGGTGCCAGCAGTGGTCGACAAGATGTTTGTCGTAGCGCCATATCGGATGGACAGATCAATACCCCAGTATTGACTAGCAGGAGAGGTGCCGGTGATGGGTCTACATTCAAATGTGGATGGGGTTTAGATCAAACGAAAAGGATAGTAAAACAATCTAGTGTTACTTACACGAATGTGATTGAACCGGTGAATTTTTCACTGTTAGTTCCACCTGTAGATGAAGATGGTGTCTTATTCAACTCAAAAGGAAATTGACGCTGTAAAGATGCACATACCCCATGTTAGTTCCCCGTTTATCTCCTTGTCGGCCGTTGTGGGAACGAAGGATATGGCGATCTCATTGCTAGTGATTTGGCCAGTCGCAAAGAGGTTGTCTGTGACGGTAGGAATAGTAGCCTGGGTATCAGGTGAGAGAGTACCTATAACAGTGTAAGCAAAAGTTGTAGAAACAAGAGTGCCATTGGTCCTGCTAACCAAGAGACAGATCTACGGGACCAATCCTAGAGGTGGATGAGTATTAGTATTGGTTTCGGTGGCGGCATACAGAGGCGACTTACCCCAGGAAACCGTCAATGTCCCTGAGGTTGGATTTACTAGACTAAAGAATAGAAGAATCAGCAAGACAGCTTGAAGATTTACCGTCAAAATACTTACTACTGTCGAAGCAACACCAATCGATTGTTGAGAAATGACAAAGCCAGAAGCGATGGTCACCTGGTCAACGTATTCGATGCCTGCATCCCCCCACATTTTATACAACCTGTGATCCTAAAAATGTCGAGAACATACCAGAGAAAGTGTCCGCAAGAGCCTATGTGCAACGAATTGATCAAGGGGAAGTGTATTAAAGCATGCATCGTTACTCACTACCTTGTTTGATGTCTGAACGCTCGTACTGGTCTTGACATAGGTCTTACCGGCTCCAACCCAAGTATTTGCGCTGCGTCATTACGTGAGTGACAACAAGAACGAACAGGCTATAAGTCTACTTACCTTCCTGTATCGACAAGGAGCTGGTCTGCGTTATGAAAGGTATGTAAGTACAGTCCTGCTTAGGTACCAATCGTACTTACAAGTCGTGGGGGGGCTACCTATGCCTACCGAAGCAACATAGGACATGGTATGGTCCTCGAGGGGCACATTGACTACAGCGCGAGAATGGAGCGAATCGTGGAGGCCAGCAGCCTTTTCGGCACCCCGAGCTTTGAGAGCTTTCGCTCTCTCTTGATCACGTCGAACGAGATTCCGAAAGCCTTCACGACTGACACGTCTGGACAGCGGCAATGTCACTGGAGACCTTTTGACGACGACAGGGTTCGCGGAAACCGCCAAAGCAAGGAACAAGGTGGTTAATATAGTTGAGGAGAGCATAAGTGTAACGAGTGTAGTGGCCTGGTGGACATGACGAAAAGGAGGTTCTCCATTTTATATTCATCTTAGTATTCGGTTCGGCCTCAGGCTAGCCTGATTTGTTGTGACATAAAGGAGTAAGTACTAAGACAGAGCAGGAGGGTTACATTCTATACATTGCGCGTTCGGGACTTACTTGACCAGATATCCAAAATACAAAATCCCCCCTTTCATCGAGGCTACCCAATTCTCGGAGCACATCTAATTATAGGTGACTAAAGTGTCACACAATTTAAACAAAACCAAAGAATTGCAATGATGCCTTTAAATTATGAGCACGTGATTTATATGACAGCACATGATATAGATGCGTTTGTTTGAAGGAAATTGCACGCTCGTCCTTGGGACTGTCATTGTGCAAAGACTGACTGACCTGATGTGGGTCGGGCACTCCTCGACGGAAGGACACGCCTGAATCAACCGCTTTGCAGGGGTTTGGTACGCCCTCCTTCGATGTCTCTCCAAAATTACACAATACACATCACTACAAGGATATCGACGATACCAAAAAAATTTCAGTTATACCTGGCCCCACACATCCTCGCTTCTACCCTTATCCGAGCTCATTAACCGACGATTAGAATGCTGGAGGACGATGCAACCTGCCATGACCTACCAAGCAAAATTGCCAACCACCTCGACTCCCCCAATACCGCCAAATTCGTGTCCAGATACAGAAGTACACAAACTGCCATCCTTTCTTCCCCCCCCATCTTGCCACCCATTCCGTTCATCCTGTTCTCACTTCCTCCTTTCATCCCAGTCTCTTGTAACCTGTCCTTGTACCTCCCACGGAACATCTCGACGCAAGCCTTATGTTTGTGTTTTGACAGCCTTGTTTCTCCTCAGTGCTGTGACAATAAATCTTTTGTTATCTGCAGTCAATTGCATCAGATCGAGTTTAACACTCTTAATAATAACGTAGCTGTATTTATTTTATATTCGATTGAGGTCTAGCATTGCTTTAAAGTCTCTATCCCAAATTCGAATTGATAGATCGGTGACTGGTACATCAACCACTCCCACCCACAGGTCCCCAGTTGGGGAAGGAAATTGATTATCACCCTAATTAAAACCGACTATGTGACAAGAAGATTGGCAGGTGTGCCACAAAAAAAGAAATTCTTGAAAATCAAAGAGCATAAGCAAATATACAAATTTAAAGTAATTCTGCAATCATAGATGCTGCTGCTTTTGAGCGAGGTTTGATAGCACATTGGAACGGCTTTGGGTAACTGAGAAAAGGGAGAGGAAGGGGGGGGAGTGGAAGTAAATAGTCTTTTCATATAATCTAACAATTATGAAAGCAAACCTTATGATTCCTGAAGTACTCTCGTGAACGGGGACGATGGGAACGCCATTTACGACGACTTTCTCGATATTGAAAACAGTAAGGGATGTTGCAATGCAGGCGAAAAGAGAGGCTTCCGCGAGATACATTCCGGGACAGATGCGACGCCCGTACCCAAAGCATACGTTGCGTGGATCGCGTTGAGCTTCCTTGCCTGGAGAGGTAATGTGGCGCTCTGGGTCAAATTTAAAGGGGTCGGGGTACGTCTCGGGGTCATGTAACATATTCCTTGGTAATCAAGGAAGGATTGATAAGTACTTAGGTAGATGAACATTTATAATTTTGAATTAACGTACCATAGATTGGTTAGAATGAGAGAGCCTTTAGGAATGAAATAATCACCAATGAAACCATCTTCCAATGCTGTATGTGGAACGCCTACATGACTGGGTTAATAAATCGCGCATGAACGGGAGAGGGAGAAAGGAGGGCTGTACCTGTTGGAGCAACGCTATTCCATCGAAGAACTTCCGTCACAACAGCATTGATATAGGGTAGGTGGGGTTGGTCGGCAAATCCAGGCAGTCGTTCTTCACCGATGATAGCATCGAGCTCCTTACGCGCCTTTTTCTGGACATCTGGAGAAAAATTCTATGACTTTCTTATTTGTAACATCGTAGAAAGTGAGATATCAACCTGGATAAAGAACCATGGCCAGGAAGAAAGCGTATTCGGCTGAAACCGTGGTATCAGCGCCACCTAGTAGCGGAAGGGTTTATCGTGAATTGGGCGGTTGATTGAGATTAGATGCAATTTACCACCATACATAGAGCTTGCAGTGAACTTCAAATCCTTGATATCTTCATGTGAGAGGGAGCTTTCAAATTCAAGCGCCTTAGATATAAAAGATGGAAGGGCGGTCCCAGCAGCCTGAAAGTTGAATATTAAGTAAAATAGTCGGTTGGACGAGGGTGAATTGGTCATTCTATACCATTTCCTGCTTGGTATAGTCATAAGGAACGTCCACCATCTCAGCCGTGTCTTTTGCCCAAAGGCGCGCAGTCTTCAGGAAGCCAGAACCAGGCAGCCACTCTGGTAAACGTTTGAGAATAGGGAAGAAGTCAACAAGGAAGGCGCCAGGAACCGTAGCGGCGTTGAAATTGTTGTTGGCCTTTTCAATTAAATTGATAAAGGGGTCATCACCATCTCGTACTTGATAGCCGTAGGTCAACCGAAGGATTATTCCCCCTGCAAGCCTTTTATATAGCAAGGCATCAGGAATTATTGTCGTAAATGACGGTTAGCTATAATGTATAGGTGAACGCACTTGCGTAGGTGAGGCATCAAGTCTTCAGGTTTTGCGAGAGTTCGTTTCAAAAAACGATGGCATTCGTGCTCGATCAATGGGTAAAGCTGCTGGATTGGTTTCGGACTGCCGATATAGCGAGAGAAGTGTTTTCGATATGTTCGGAAACGCGCTCCATAGGCTAGGAGGACGAGAGTTTGTGAATACCCAACCAGCTCACCACCCATCTCGAGGACCGGTCGATCTGAGTACATGGCTCCCTTCTTGTCAAGTTCGTCCAAAATATCTGCAGAGTTGACGATGATCATCGGTCGACCGAGCAGTTTCACAGATAGTATTCCACCTAGATCGTAGGGAGAGTCAGTGCCGGCGCTGGTACCCTTGTCGGCTACGCACCCCATTTACGGCCCCATTCTGCAAAAGTAACCCATTCCTCTTTTTCAGGCATGTCAGCGACATTCTAAAAAAGGTGATTTAATATTAGAAAGGAAAGAGATGTATGAAATCGTCGTGGTACCCCAATAATCGGAAGGCCTTTTGGCCCAGGTGGTAATGGGCCTTGCGGTCCCTGCCTACTCTTAGAGCCAACGCAAACCCAAACAAAATAGGCGACAAAAGCTCCCAGGGTCAATTGAGAAACAGACATTTTGTATGTGCACTACTTATGCCTGGTCACGTTTAAACGTTTAGTAGAGACTTAAATTGAGGGATGGCAGTGGTGGGGGCGGGATCTGGCACAATCTGACAGCCCTCTTATTAACTTATCTTTGTGAAAATCGGCAACCGGCACAACAATGTTTCTGTAATACAATTGTGTATATATACTATCCAGGCGTCTGGCCATAAATACCTCACGGGGTTTAGAGCTAAAAAGACTAAAGCGCCCAATGGAGATATGTACATCTGTGGCGATACTCACATCTATACTACATATGAGATGCAAAGCTACTATCTGATATTTTAGAGTTCACCGGAGCAAACACAAGGGCAGTTGAATATGATTTTGCCTGGGCATAGCGTAACGCAGTGGAGTGATCACAACCCTCAGATTTGTACATTGACACTTTGTGTGATATCAAGCTCCCACCATCATGATAGTTGTTTTGTCCTTACGTGCCAAATTCCCAGCCTGCGCGCAAACCTGTCACTCCATTTTTTAAAAAGAAGGTAGGGTTGGGGAGGTCTTTGGAACTAGGGTACATAGAGGTAAAATGGGAGATTAATATCGTACGCAAAGTTTTCATGTGATCATATCATGTTACGAAAATGAGGTGATATCGCTCTGTTTTAACTGCCTTATTCACTGCCTTTAAAGCAGGCCGTCGATTGCCCTTGTCTTTGGTCCCGTCGTTGTTTGACCGTTGTTACTAGTAGTAAAATAAGCCTGAATAGGAGAGACTGCCAGGATGTCTGATGATAACCATGAATGCAGTGACTTTCTTCTCGTTTCGGTCATTGAAAGCCTGAAAGTCGGAAGCAATTGAGATGTATGCAGGCTTCCTCAGCCAAAGGAAGTTCATTGGAAAAAGTCATAATTTCGCACCAATTTGTTGGCGTCACTAGTTTAGGTGCAGAACCGTGCGAAAACTCATTCAGATCAAGGTTCAGATCTGGTTTTAAGTAGAGTAGAATCTTCTTATCCCATTAGGGACGTTCGTGCAACAGAACATAGCACATTCAAGTCTCTTTAAAGTTTAAAACGATGTCGTACAAGCATCTGTCACGGCTGATTCTCAAATATGTATTATACAAGCTGATTTATCCACATTCATGGCAATTGAATGATTCTATGCAAAAAATACATAGTCGAACCTCTCATAACCCATACCTTGGTGGACTGAGGCTATGGGCTATTGGAAGTTATGGGTTTAGGGTTATGCAAAATGACAATCTAATAGCCATAAAAGTTCTGGGTTATGAGTTTTCGGAGGTATGGGTTTTCAGAGGTCGACTATAGTATATGTGCTCTCCGCGCCTGTCGGTTGGCACGTCAAAAAAGTCTTTTTGAACCAGTTACCGAAACGTTGCAAGATCGACCATCAATTACATCCTTGGACTGGTCACACCACGTCACATCAGTCAAATTCAGCTCCGCCCCGTTGAAAATCGAACGCGCTTGTCAGGGTGCCTGACGTCATTGAGCAGCTTGGCTCCATTGGGATTGTCTATAAAACTCCGCCACGGCATTACTCGGCAAGTGTGACAGACGTTCCATTGTCCTCTTTGTTTCCCACTGTGATAAGAAGTACATGGAGGGTGCTAATCTAATGTTATATATACTATGTATGAAGTTTGGTAGGGATTGAGTACAAATTGAGCGAGAAATTCGAGGTGGACCAATACATACAGAAACACGCAAACAGCTATCGGCAAACACCGCAACGACCACCACTCAATCCGAGATAAGAACTGAGATTCGAGAACTCGGAACTAGTACTCAGTCTAGGCATCAACCTCCGATCTCAGGGTTGGCGGGTTGATGTTCTTTGCTTGTTTGGAAAAAAGCCCGCGTGCCCTTGTTTGGCTTTGATCGTTACAAGGTGATCGACCACTGTTATGTTCAAATCCTGAAAGGACAGACTAGTACGACTGCCAGTGTCAAGATTACGTTATTATATATTAAGGCTAATCCGCCTTCAAAACTTTACCTATTTTTTTTTTCACACAAGCCATGAACCCATGCCGTAGGCACGGTCGCTCGCCCCGGTCTACAGATTCGAGGCTTTTTTTTTCACATCCTGTTCCAAATCTTGGAGTTATTTACGAGATTTTGCCCAAGACTTGAATAGCGCGGGTCTTAAGTAGATGTAGAAGAAGTCGCTTTCCTTGTCTCCTCCCACGATTATTTCTCCTTTCCTGGGCCCCTTCTTTTTCTTCGTCCAAACCCACAGCTAATGTCAGCCACTCTAGATATCAGCTTTCCGCTCGACAATTCGTGAGCACCCATGGTTTACTCTCCATATTGGATGTTAGGCGCCGTAACGTTGACATATGTGCTACTTTTTTCTTTCACAGAATGGGAGCGATGTTACTTGGTGTGATCATCAGCGCGGTCCTCCATGGCGTATGCCTTCTCCAAGCCTTCATTTATTTTACGAGTAAGGGATCCATCCAGCCATCGTATGATCATCAACGCGTGTTTCTAATATATCACTTGGCGTTTCAAGAGTACAAGCAGGATGCATTGTTTCTGAAGACACTGGTGAGCTGACAGATGTCGTTTTCAATCCGTAACCTTCTCCTGAGCCTGAATTTTTCAAATTGGTGTAGGTTGCCATTACTGTCATTTTCGATTCTGTCCATCTCGCTTTTATCACGCATACAAGTAAGCGAGCACCCTTTTGTTCCAATGTTGCACACGACCGCTGAAAATGTCCCCCAGTCTATTATTATCTCATTTCAAACTTCCAGTTCAGTCATTGTACACTCAGACCTCTCTGGCCTTCCGTAGCTGATGTATAAAGGTAGTTCACCGGACAGATTGGAGCTTTTGACATGGTAAAAGCACCTTTTTCTTCCTGTATGATCTTTTGGCCGCGTGTTGACATTGATTCAAACAGGTCTGTCATCGTGAGTTTGAAGACTACATGATATGATCTTGCATTTGTCGTTGACAATCATTGCAGATGGAAGCGCTTTTCACGGTATCTACCAATCTGCTATATTTATCTTTTTATCTCTCATCTCTACCCTGCAGGGTGTCAACGGCGCAATCGTTCAAACGTAAGTCCGGTTGCTAGCCCGTTGCCTTTTATATCCGAGAGTAATTTCTGCGGCTAGCTTCTACACATATCGCCTATGGTGCAGTGAGTATTTTGCGCAGGACGATCTGGGAATGATGCTCCTGTTTCTAATACGATTCAAAGTGAATAAGAAGGGTTATTTCCTCATAGTACTTATCTTGCTTTTGATCCTGGCAACGGTTGGTGAGATATTGCGCGTCGTACTTTATTATTATAATCTGTGGCTCACTTTGTTCTGTAGGATGCGGAACAGGTGAAAAAGATTTCAAAAAGTCGAGATTTTGAAGTTGAGGTTGCTAACTGACTTTTGATTTTGGGGGGATCGTGCAGCTTGGGTCATCATCTCGTTCGTTCTTTTCCAGGTCTTGCTTTTTAAAAGATTTCCGATAATTGAGGATCCAAACCCAGGATGCGGATCCCCACGTACCGCAAACTTTTGCAGATCTCAGTGAGTCGTGTTGTCATGTCGCCCATGACATTTTAGCCGTTGAATTGTGCTTAAATTAATAGCCACTGACGATCACTATCAATGCACTGTCAACGACTGTCGACGTTATCATCGCAACTAGTCTTTGCGTTTTCCTTAACCAAGCTCGTACTGGATTTAAGAAGTTATTCTAAACGATTCCGTTCTCATCCATCATCTAATCACTTTTTTTTTACTATAGATCGGATACGATTATCAACAGGCTGATCGTGTTTGTGGTTAATACCGGAGTGTGAGTATTTCTTTTTACATCTATTGCCGTGGTCATCATCCACTCACGCTCATGTATGACATCTCTCCGCTGTCCCCAGCCTGACGACGTATGTATTACCACATGTGTCCGATCGTTTGTGAAAAGTGGCCGGCTATAACTTCTTTTTTTGTTGTCTTAGATGCTGTGCTGTGGCATCTTTAATCTCGGTAAGTTTGATTCAGTATCGGTGTTTTGTGTAACCTTTCAGATTTTTTTTAATTTTCTTTTTTTAGTTGATCGCATCGCCCCAGAGCCTCATATATGCTGCGTTCTATTTCTGCATAGGCCGATGTGCGTTATTATCATTTCCTCCCATTCGCTTGTCTCTCTATGCAAGCTAATCCCGGGGCGGGGGAACGTAACCATACTACAGTTTACACCAACTCATTCCTGGCGACTTTGAACGCTCGACAAAGCCTCAAGGGTCCTGTTAATAATACCAGCTTTATGATGATGTCGTTACCGACCAACGGACTGAGTCATATCAGTAGCGGAACGACCGAGTCGAGACAGCAGCAAAGTATAGCTATCCGAATAGATACTACCACGGAAGAGATGAAATGTGAGACCACTTCGGTATGTCCTCTCTGTCCCTTTTTAATTATATGGAATTCTTTGATGTATTTTGGAACTTACCCTTTTTTTTTTTTTTTCTCCAGGTGGCTGAGAAGCAGCATGAGAAAGATGAAAAGATCGAGAGCAAAAGTAACCTTGTCATTTGACAATGCTTTTACAGATTTGTACTAGACTAGACCCCCTACTTATTAGTTAGGTAAAAGCTCTCTTCGTTGAGCGATGATGGCTTATACATACTAGATTAACATCGATATACATATTTTGTTTTTTAAAAAAAAAAAAAAAAAACCAAAAATAAATAAAATATTTCATTCAAAATCCTAACTT
>Ga0193743_1003613_pt1 | contig 10294 bp, 8 predicted proteins | sample L2c2metaG_FD_143038 | JGI IMG/M metagenome (GOLD analysis project Ga0193743, IMG submission 143038) | Soil microbial communities from a riparian zone of the East river system, Colorado, United States - L2c2 | ecosystem: Environmental > Terrestrial > Soil > Riparian zone | place: USA: East River...
TGCTGGGTGGCATGGCGGGGCTGAACACGATGTGCGAAAACTCAAAGGCGATCCTGGAGCTGGCCGGCTATGTGACGCGCTGGAACTTTGAGGAAGGCACGATCGTCACCGAGAGGATTCGCCGAGATGCGGTACGCCTGCAGCGGACTATTCTCTTGATCCAGCTAGAAATGCTCGTGCAGAGTGCGTCGCCTAAACTGAACTCCCTAAATCGCGCGGCGTTCCGGATAGAGGAGGCAACGGCGGCGAGTTCCGCAGCCACCGCGAGATGTACAGCAATGGTGGTCTTTCCTGCCCCACCCTTTTGCGAGATGATCCCGATTGTCTTCATTTCTACTACACGAAAAGGGGAAGTACCTCGCGTGCTTATCTTCTCTCGACGACAGGCTCAATTTTGAGTTAAGTTTGCGCAGATGCGTGCAGACTACGAGCAATTGCGAGCTAAGTGGGTTGAGACATTTACAAAAAGCGGACGTCTCGGCCTCGCTAACCAGGCCCTCGTGTCTAACTATCTCGTTAATGCGGCCGAACATACCAGCGATGTTCTACGAATGCAGGCAAATGATCCAGAGAGTGCAGAAGACGCGGCCAAGTATGCCAGGAGCATGCGCACTCAGGCTCCTGTCTATCGTGGTTGGACAACCGTCGCAACGGTATGCTCTGCGCTTGGTTTTTCAAGCGGCGTCGTAGTCAGTATGCTTCGGGATCTGCCCAAAATTCTTACTGAGGCGTTCGAAACGGTTGGTAGGGCCGGCGCACAATTCAATTCGGGACCCCTGATCCGCTTTCTATTCAGCGGTAGCGTTGCGGTCTTGGTTCTTCGCTTCCTTTGGGCGGTACTGCCTCAGGTCGGAAGCCAACTAAAGCTCGCATGGAATGCGGCATTGAACTCCACCAATCCCGCGAAGACGCTCATTTCGACAATGCTTGATGAGCCCGAGAAAGCTCTATTCGGAGCCTTAGACGCTCGGCGACCTTCCCGCTTTAAGTTGCAAATTGCCGGACCAGGTTTAGCGTTGGGGGAACGGCCCTGTTGGTTCTTGTCTGCTTTTTTGTGGGTATATTTATCTCCTCAAGCTTCATCGCGAGCACAAGTTCCACCGGCCAGCCTATAGTGCACTAATAGACAAGTCTACGGGAGGCCTTTTTGAAAAGGGCCGGAAGTTGGCGTTGGCCTGTACTGTTTCGCCTCTGGCGCGGTTGCTGCGTTTGGCGGCCGAGCGCTGTATTTGCTTTTTGGCAAGACCGGAGCATACGCGCCAATTGAGTGGGGATGGACGTTCACGTTTCCTTTAGGCTGCGCCTTTTTGCTTCTCAGATCCCAGCAGCGTGGGACAAGCATCCCGACGATTGACAACGCGAGATGCCCGGATCTACAAAAGAGTGTGTGCCGCCTGAATGAAAGTTAGAGCCGGAGAGCCGGAAGGTCGCCGCATGACAGCGTGATCACTTACGAGCAAACCAGGCCGGCCCTATGAAGGATGTACCGTTTCCCCCCATTCGCACCAAGCCGCTCCCGAGAGAGTTTCCGGGCGTACATCGGATGTGCGAAGAAGAAGAAGAAGCTGTTCTTCGCGTCTGTCGCAGCCGTTCACTTTACCGCTACGACGGAGTCGACCCGCAAGGTGAGGTGAGCGCGTTTGAGCGCGAACTCTGCTCCTTTCTCGGAGTGAAGCACGCCGTTGCGGTCACCAGTGGAACCACCGCCCTGCATACAGCGCTTTCCGCCCTCAGGATCGGGCCTGGACAGGAGGTCATCGTGCCCTCCTACTTGTGGGTTGCGGTGGTCGCTGCAGTTGTTAATCTCGGGGCCATTCCCGTGCTGGCAGAGATCGACGACACCTTTTGTCTCGACCCAGCATCGGTGCGCCGATGCATTACGTCGCGAACCACCTGCGTCATCCTTGTACACATGAACGGTGCTCCGGGTGCCGCGACGGAGGTTGCCTCGATCGCGCGTGACCACGGACTCTATCTTCTGGAAGATTGCGCTCAGTGCCTTGGCGGCTCATTAGAAGGGCGCAAGGTCGGGACTTTTGGCGATCTTGCGATCTTCAGCTTCCAGGTGAACAAGAACATCAGCACTGGAGAGGCCGGATGCATCGTAACAAACAATGATCTGCTCCACCGCAGAGCACTGGCTTGTCACGATTCGGGTTACGCGCGCGATGAGCAGGACCGCCTCCGAATGGATGATGAGCAATCCATGGGTTGGGGCAGGGGCTGCCGGCTCGATGAGTTGAGAGGAGCTGTCCTGCGGGTCCAATTGCGCCGGCTGCCGGAGGTGATCCGGAGTATGAGGCACAGCAAATATCGTGTCCGCTCTTTGCTCGACACCTACGAAGCGATCGATCAACGCCGCATTCTGGATCGCGATGGGGATACCGGCGGCTTTCTGCTGACGACGTTTGCCGACGGTGTGACAGCGCGCGCAGTAAGCCAGCGTTTGCGGCAACATGGCATCGCGACCGCGTCGGTTGACACCAGCAACGTCATTCTTGAGGACTATGGTCTGCACATCTACTTCAATATCCCGGCGCTGGTCCGGAAAATCGGAACCGATCGGCAGGGCAGTCCGTGGACGCTGGAGGAGAATCGCGGTTCGTCGTACGAGTACGGGCGGGGCGCGTGTCAACACTCCGATGACCTGTTTTCGCGCACACAGCTCCTGACGATTCCCTCGAATCTGCAGGAGCAGGAGGAAGACGACATCCTCAAGGCGTTCCGGGAGACCCTGGCCAGCATCCTTCCCCCGAGAGCCAAGCTGTTTACACTTGGCGATGTGGCTCCTCAAGTGCAGGAGCCAGATCCTGCCTCCACCCGCGGCGAATAACTTTAGCCGCAGTCGATGACGCCTCGCACGTGCAGTCCTGATCCTTGAGGCGACCCCCCACTGCCTCGCCCGTTCTGGATGGAAGACGCGAACTCACCGGCACCCACGGTGCTCTTCAAGTCGAGCGCGAGGTCGCCGGGATGCGCCTTGTCGTTCGTCCGGATGGGGCCTGTGCTCCGGTCGAGAGAGTTGCGCCCGGCGGTTGACACTAGCTCTCTTCTACGGGTTGCCATAGTGTTAATTAGGTCCTAGTTATCTCACAAATAATAGATTAGTTGGATAGAAATCGGTTGAGAACGGATAATACTTTAGATTCTGAACTAATATGGGTTGACAGCCCACGCTGACGACCGATATCGTTCACTTCGCAATTCTTTTATGGAGGCGGCATGCAGTGCAGGCGTACACGAGAGATGGATCTGTCAGCGGGTAAGGGTCCAGGCAACGATGCAGTAAGCAAAGGGAGTTTGCAGGAGGGGCTCAGGTCAGCCTGGCGCTCACGCCTGCTCGGGTTTGTGGCGATGGCCGGCATGTTGTTCGGTCCAGCGTACGGACAGTCGACGACTGGGTCGATCTTCGGCACGGTCACAGATCCGAGTGGCGGCGTCATTCCCTCATCGACGGTGACCGCCACCGACTTAAAGACTGGAATCCTTCGCACTGCCCAGACGAATGCCTCCGGCAATTACGTCTTTCCGTCCTTGCCGCCGGGCGACTACGCGATCTCGGCGACTGCGACATCCTTCGCGAAACAGACGAAGAGCGGCGTGCACGTCGATGTGAACCAAAGCGCAGAGGCTAGCTTCCAGATGTCCCTTGGCAATGCAGCGGAGACGGTCACGGTCACCGCCGGGGGGGGGCTGATCGAGACACGAGAATCGCAACTCGGGGAGACAGTCGACCAGAAACGCATTGAAGATCTGCCCCTGAACGGACGTGACGTCTCAAGCCTGGTTCAACTGGTGCCAGGAGTCACAGACTACGGAGCACAAAATGCGGGCGGCAACCAGTTTGGCACCACGTTCAGCGTAAACGGCACGCGCACGAACCAGGATTCCTTCTACCTGGACGGCGCCTTCGACAACTCGCTCTTCATCACAGGCGGAAACCTTCTACCGAATCCGGATGCTCTTCTGGAGTTTCGTCTCCTGACGAACAACTTCGACGCCGAATTTGGACGTTTTCCCGGCGGCGTGGTGAATGTGGTCACGCGATCAGGCGGCAATGCATTTCACGGCTCGTTGTACGACTATTTGCGGAACGACGCGCTGAACTCGAAGAACTTTTTCCAGACGACGATTACGCCGCTGAAGCAGAACCAGTTTGGCGGCACGTTCGGCGGACCTATCCTGCACGACAAGGCGTTCTTCTTCGGATCCTACGAGGGCCTGCGCATCTCAACACCGACGATCATCGCTCCCGGCAGCATTTCGACGCCGACCGCGGCTGAGGCTGCTGGCGATTTCTCGGCATTGAGCCCGGCGAACCGCCCGAACGTGAGTTGCAACGGCGTCAGTGGCGTGATCTGCCCGAATCAGCTTGACCCGGTCGCGCAGGCTCTGTTGAAACAGGTGCCTCTGGCGAACTCGACAACAGGCCTGACCCCACAACAGTCTGCAGCAGGCAACACGACTGCCAACCAGTACCTCGTTCATCTCGACTATGCCTGGACGAAGTCGCACCAGTTGTCCGGCTCGTTTTTCCAGTCGCTCAGCAAGAGCGCAAACGCGAACCAGGGGGGCAACCAGATCCTCACCTATAGTGGAGGGGTAAGCACGGACAACCAGACAAACGTCGCCATCAGTGACGTCTGGACGATATCTCCGAACAAACTGAATACGTTTCGTCCGTTCTATACGCTAAATCACTATAATCTGACGAACCTCTACAACGGTAATGTCGGGTGGGCGCCTTTTGGAAGTCATACTGGGCTCGGAGCGCCTCCGGCGACGCAGCCACAGATCGCGATCAACGGCTACTTCACCATGGGTATGGGTTCGGGTGGCCCGGATGACCTGCACCAGCAGTCCTTCGGAGCTGAGGATACCTTCAACTGGGACCTGGGAAACCACTCCGTTCGGCTGGGAGGCTCCTACTTCTGGAACCGCTACGCGGAGCAGGGGGAGTATTTGGGGACGGGCGAAGCCACCTTCTCAGGGTTCGCTACAGGGAACGCCCTCGCAGACTTCCTGCTGGGCAGAGCAGCTACTTTCCGCCAGAACAACGGTGCGAGTCACAGTCTTCACTCCCCTGCCCCGGCGCTCTTCGCACAAGACGATTGGCGCGCGACGCGCAAGCTGACGCTGAACCTTGGGCTGCGCTGGGAGGTCTTCGCTCCCTTTTCCGGTCAGAACAACTTCGGCACCTTCGTGGCGGGCGTTCAGTCGAAGCGTTTTCCGAACGCGCCTCTCGGGCTGCTGACCGCCGGAGACCCTGGGGTTCCGGACGGCATCGTTAAGACGAAGTACAACGACTTCTCACCACGTGTCGGCTTTGCCTACGACGTCTTTGGTGATGGTAAGACCGCTGTGCGTGGTGCCTACGGTATCTTCTACGCGGCGCGTGCGGTCAGTCTGACGACGAATCCGGAGCAGCAACCATTCATCCTGGACAACACCATCACCAACACTCCAAACCTGATGACACCTTATGCGCCGAACGCTGATCCGTTCCCTTACGTGGTGAACCTGCAGAATCCTCAGTTCCTTTCGGGGGCGACGCTCAGCAGCATACCCCTGAGCGCCGGAACGCCATATGTGCAGGAGTTCAACCTGACGCTCGAGCAGCAGTTGAGCTCGGCCTGGGCTCTACGCGTTGCCTATGTCGGCAATCTCTCTCGGGAGTTCTACCTTTCACGCGATCAGAATGCGCCGGTCTATTTCCCAGGAGCGAGCACTTCGACGGCGGCGCTCAACGCCCGACGCCCGTATCAACCGACTCCAAACACGTACGTGTTCGGTTCGATCGTTGAGAACGATCCGGCCAACAACGCTTCGTACGATGCGTTGCAGGTCACGCTCACCCATCGCTTCGCTCATGGCTTTTCGCTACTCGCCAGTTACGTGTGGTCGAAGTCGATCGACATCAGCTCGGGAGATCCCTCGAACATCACGCTGACGCTCTCAAATCAGAACGACCTCGCGGCCGACCGCGGACTATCTAATTTCGATGTGCCGCAGAGGTTTGTCGCCTCGTACCTCTACCAGACTCCGAAGGTCAATCGCTTTGGCCTGCTGGGAAAGGAGGTCCTTGGTAACTGGCAGCTGAATGGGATCTCAACCATAAGCACGGGAACTCCATTCACTGTGGCCTCGGGTGTGGACTCCAACCTGGACAGCGTGCAAACCGACCGGCCAAATACCGTGGGCAATCCCGTGGTTCCGGGCGTGCGCAGCAGAACGGCCAAGATCACTGAGTTCTTCAATACGGCGGCGTTCGCGCAGGTACCCGCGGGCGTGCCGTACGGTAACACGGGAAGAAACTCGCTGGTTGGCCCCGGCATCGTCAACACCGATTTCTCCGCGTTTAAGAACCTGCCAGTATGGGGAGAGTCGTACTTCCAGTTCCGGGCGGAGTTCTTCAACCTGTTCAACAACGTCAACCTAGATAACCCGACCGCAGTGTTGACCAGCCCGCTCAATGGCCAGATCAGCGGATCCGCGCCCGCTCGTGTGATTCAGTTCGCTCTGAAATACAACTTCTAAAAGGTTTGACTTACAAGGAGATCGCTGTGCTAGACGACTTCGTTCGCAAGTCGCTTCTTCGTCGCTCCACGCTGTGGCTGCTGGGCGTGATGCTGATCGGCTCGACCGCGGCAATGCCTGCTCAGCAATCGTCTGGAGGCGCTACACCCGCCGTTCCGGACTGGGCCTTGCCGAGCTCGCCGACGCATACTCAGGTTCCTCCGCCTGCGGATTTTCATCGCGCCAGCCGAACCACGAACACGCCCATCGGGATCTTTCAGGGTCAGTCTGACGTAGGCGCGGCCGTGGTTCCAGGCAGCGCCACCTACGACGCTGCTTCGAAGCAGTACACCATCCACTCCGCCGGCTATAACATCTGGTACTCGCGCGATGAGTTCCGCTATCTATGGAAGAAGATGTACGGGGATATCTCGCTCGGTGCCGACGTGACGTTCCCCGATGCGAACGGTTACGGCGATCGCAAGGCTGTGTTGGTCATTCGCCAGAGCCTGGAGGATGACTCCAAGGAAGTCGTCGTAGGAGAGCATGGAGTCGGTATGATTCATCTGGCCGAGCGCCCCGACACCGGAGCCATGATGAAGGACATGCAGTACCGCTTCGGCGGGATGATCAACGGGGTCATGGCGAAGCGCATTGGCATTGAGAAGCACGGTAATGCCGTGACCCTGTACGTCAGCTTGAAAGGAGAACCGATGCATCTACTCGGACCACCGGTTGAGGTTCCCTTCAGCGAGCCGTTTTACGTCGGAATCGGCTTCTGCTCGCACTTGCCGGCCACCTCTGATACGGCGATTCTGTCGAACGTCGTCCTGGTGAATGCAGTGGGCAAGCTATAGCGCCGTGCATCTGCTTTAGTCTCGGGCTCCTTGCGATTGGAAGCCTTTCGGATCGCGTCTGTTCCTCTGTAACCTTCAACCCGGAAAGGAAAGCGATAGAAGATGAGAATCCTATCTGCAGGCCGGCACGTCTCTCGCATCATGTTGATCCTTTGCCTGCTGGCTCCGGTTCTGTATGGACAAGCTACGCCCGCTTGGAGCGGCGCTGCGGCATCACATGCGGCTCCGCAGCGCCTACGCAGCCGCATGTTTGTGTATGACCTGCGTACTGGCTCCTCACACGAGATCTATACGGCGGATTCAATTTGGGAGGCTCCGAACTGGTCTCCGGATGGCAATTATCTGATCGCGAACTCGGACGGTGCGATCTACAAGCTGAAGCCGGATGGGACGGCAAAGCCGCAGAAGCTGTCGATTCCAGCGAATTATCGCTGCAACAATGATAAAGCACTGTCGCCAGATGGGACGAAGATTGCGTTTTCCGCCACGGTGAGTCCAAGCAAAGGCTCTCAGGTGTTTCTGGCTGACGCGGATGGAACCAATATCAAGCGGATGACCCAGGATGTGCCGAGTTACTTCCATGGATGGTCTCCCGATAGCAAGATGCTGGCCTTCGTGGCACAGCGCAATGACAGCGGACAGTATGACATCTATCGAGTACCTGTTGGCGGTGGAACCGAGCAGCGTCTGACCTCGAATGTTCATCAAGACGACGGGCCGGACTATTCGCCGGACGGTAAGTGGATTTACATCAATTCGGATCGCTCGGGCAAGCAGGCGGTCTGGCGTTTTCCTGCTGATGGCGCAGGGCCGAACGACGCCAGGGCTGAGAACGTCGTAAGCGACAGCCTCGAGGACTGGTTCCCGCACATCTCGCCCGACGGCACGAAGATGGTATACATCGGTTACCCACGCGGAACGCCTACGCACAATCCACGTGACGTGCGCATCGCACTGAAGCTGGTGGCGATCGACCAAAACAAGGTGGCGACGACGCAGAAGATCCTGGTAGAGGGTGTAGGTGGGCAGGGATCCATGAACGTCAACTCCTGGGCTCCGGACTCGATGCGGTTTGCCTATGTAACCTACGAAGTCATTCCATAAACCCGAGCGAGAGAAGCGCAGACGATGGCACTGACACGACGCAGTTTCCTCCGCTCCGGATCGATGGCGGCATTGGCCGCGCCGACAACTGTTCTAGGCTGGCCGGCGTTTGCGCAAAGTGCCGCAACCTCCCCGAGCGATCGGGTGCGTTTCGCGCTCGTCGGCAGCGGTGTGCGAGGATGCCAGCACTTGGGGTATTCGCTAACCATTCCCGGAGTGGAGTGCGTCGCCGTCAGCGATCTTTATGACGGCCGACAGCAGGCGGCGCGAGAGTACCTCAAGAAAGATGTGCCGGTCACGCGCGACTATCGCGCGATCCTGGACCGGAAGGATGTGGATGCGATCCTGGTTGCCACCCCCGACCATCAGCATAGCCGGATCGTGGAGGATGCGTGTGCTGCCGGAAAGGACGTTTATTGCGAAAAGCCCCTGACTCATAAGGTTGAGGAAGGCTTCTCGATTATTGATGCGGCGCAAAGGCACAAGCGCATTGTGCAGGCCGGCGCTCAGCGGGTGAGTTCTATCCTCTTCGTCAAGGGCAAGGAGATTTACGAGTCGGGAAGGCTTGGGAAGGTGTATGCGATCGAAGGCTATACCGATCGCAACTCTCGCGAAGGCGCCTGGGTATACCCGATTCCACCAGATGCTTCGGAAGCAACGATAGACTGGAAAGCCTTTCTGGGGCCAGCGCAGAAGCGGCTTTTCGATTCTGCCCGCTTCTTCCGCTGGCGCTGCTTTACTGACTATGGCGAAGGTCTGGGCGGAGATCTGTTCGTCCACCTCATCTCGGGAATCCGGTACATCACTGGGGTCAACATGCCTCCATTGCGTGCGCAGACCACCGGGGGTATCTTCCGTTGGCAAGATGGACGCGAGTTCCCCGACCTGATGGAGACGCTGTACGACTATCCCGACTTCCGTGTGTCGATCCGCTGCAACCAGAACAACAATGCGGGCGAGAGCACGATTCTCTACGGGACCGGAGGAACGTTGACTCTCAGAACGACGACACTTACGTTTCAGCCGCAGAACGTCACCGAGCAGCCGGAGACCTATGCCACCATTGGATGGCCGGCCAAACTCCGCAACGAGTACCTGGCGCAGTGGAACGAAGAGCATCTTCAGACGCCACCGCTGGCGGCGTCGCTCAATGCGACAGCAGAGAGTTTCTCGGTACCGGCGCAGTATGCGGACACGGCCGACCACCAGGCGAACTTCTTTCAGTCGGTGCGAACCCGGAAGGCTCCGGTTGAAGATGCTGTCTTTGGCAACAACGCGGCTATCTCCTGTCACATGGCGAATGCGAGTTACTTCAAGAACTCTCAGGCAGTTTGGGATGCGGGGGCGAAACGCATCAAAGCGTAAGCGGGGCTCTTATGAACTCTGCCGTTGAGGGTTGAGGATGAGGTTAGGATTGTTTACGCCGGTGTTCAACTCCCTCTCGCTGAGCGAGACGCTTGAGGAGTTGAAGCGCTACCCGGCGATTACCTCGCTCGAACTGGGTTGCGGCGGATGACCGGGCAGCAACCAAATCGATGTCCCGGCGCTGCTCGCTAACCCACAGGACGCGCGGACGTACCGCGCGAAGCTTGCAGATGCCGGCTTCTCGATCAGCGCGCTCTCCTGCCACGGTAACCCCGTCCACCCGAACGTGGAGATCGCCAAGCGCGACGATGCGACATTCCGCCAGACCGTGCGCCTGGCAGAGGCGCTGCAGGTGGAGTGCCCGGCTTGCTTTGTACCAGTGACTAAGAGACACACTGGAACGAGGAGAGCATATGGCACGAGGCAAGAGGTATCAGGCGGAGCAGGTAGTG
>Ga0193743_1003614_pt1 | contig 10291 bp, 12 predicted proteins | sample L2c2metaG_FD_143038 | JGI IMG/M metagenome (GOLD analysis project Ga0193743, IMG submission 143038) | Soil microbial communities from a riparian zone of the East river system, Colorado, United States - L2c2 | ecosystem: Environmental > Terrestrial > Soil > Riparian zone | place: USA: East River...
CGACGGACTTCAGCGCGTGCCCGTAGGCGCCGCCCAGGTCTGGACTCCTCGCATCGGGCAGCCCGGGCGCGACGGTCCGCCGGGCCGAGGCGGCACCCGCCGTGTAGTCGTAGGCGTCCACACTGTCGCTTTCCGCCACGTAGAGCGTGCTGTCCTGGAACGCCAGCCCGTGCGGCTGGTCCAGTCCGTCGAGCAGCACGGACGCGGTTGGCCCTCCGGCGCCGGGCATCAGCCGAATCACCTGCCCGGCGGTCGGGCGGGAGACCAGCAGGGAGCCATCCGGTGCCCATGCGGCCAGCCGCGCCCTGGGTACCCGGGCCCACACCGACATCGTCCAGCCGGTTGGCACGAGTGCTTGCCTCGGGGTGTCGAACGGGTCGCTGTCCAGCCCGGGCGGCACGGTCACCGTCGTCGGCACCAGGCCGGTCGGCGCGGTGGCGGGCGGTGCGCCGGCCTGCTGGGCGGGCGTGGCGCCACTACACGCGGCCAGCAAGGCCATCACCGCCGCCGCCGAGGCGGCCAGAAGACACCGACTGCCCGAGGAGCGCATTGCCTCATCGTGCCGTGGCAGGTGTAAAGGCTTGCTGAGGGGCCGCCGACGGTGGACCCTCACCGGTGCCTGACGCGCGTTGGCGCGCTCGGCCCGAGCTCACGGTTCGAGGAGGACGGACATGACCCGTCTGATGGAGACCACGGTCGACGAGGTCGCCCCCGACATCTACCGACTGTCCACCTACGTCGACCAGGCGGACCTGGTGTTCAACCAGTACCTCGTGGTGGCCGAGCAGCCGCTGCTCTTCCACTGCGGGGGCCGCCGCCTGTTCGGGCTGGTCACCGAGGCGGTTGAACGGGTGATGCCGCTGGACCGGCTGCGCTGGATCAGCTTCGGGCACGTGGAGTCCGACGAGTGCGGGTCGATGAACGACTGGCTGGCCAGGGCGCCCCAGGCCCAGGTGGTGCACGGGGTGCTCGGGGTGATGGTCTCGCTGCAGGACCTCGCGGACCGGCCGCCCCGGATGATGGTGGACGGCGAGATCCTCGATCTGGGTGGCAAGCGGGTCCGCTGGATCGACACCTCGCACGTGCCGCACGGCTGGGAGTCCGGCCTGCTGCGCGAGGAGGAGACCAGGACCCTGTTCTGCGGCGACCTGTTCACCGCCTCCGGCGAGCACCCGGCGACGTCAGAATCGGAACCGGTGGGGCCGGCGAACGCCGCCGAGGACAAGTACCACGCCACCGCGCTCACCCCGGATACCGCCCCGACCATCCGACGGCTGGCCGCCGATCCACCTGCCACCTTGGCTCTGATGCACGGCCCGGTCTACTCCGGTGACACCGTCGCCGCGCTGCACGGACTCGCCGACTCCTACGACCAGCGCCTCCGCACCGCCCTGGAACGCGCCGCCGTGCCAACCGCACCGCGCAGCTAGCGCGTTGGGTGGCGGTAGGCCAGGACTGCTACATCGTCGTCGTAGCCGTTGGGCGGTCGCAGCTGGCCAACCACCGCGTCGGTGACCTGTGCCGGGGTGAGCTGGGCGGCGCCGGCGAGTAGCTCGGCGACCGCGCTGATACCGACGTCGATGGAGGCACCACGGCGTTCGACGAGGCCGTCGGTGTAGAGCAGCAGCGTGGCGCCGGGCGTCAGCGTGGTGGTCGCCTCCGGGCGCGGCGCGCATGCCACGGTGGCCAGCGGCACCGCGTTCGCCGACGTGAGCAACTCGGTGGGCTGACCGGGTCGGGACAGGATCGACGGCATGTGCCCGGCGCTGCTGTACGTCAGCACCCCGCGTTCCGGGTCGATCGTCGCGCAGCACACCGTGGTGCACCTGGCGTCCGGGATCCGGGTGGCCACCGCGTCGAGGTCGTCGAGTACCTCCCCGGGGCCGGCGCCGCGCAGCAACAGGGCGCGACACGAACTGCGTAGCTGACCCATCACCGCGGCGGCGGCGAGCCCGCGCCCGACGCAGTCGCCGACCACGATGCCGATCAGGTTGTTGGGCAGCGGCAGCACGTCGTACCAGTCGCCGCCCACCTCCAGGGGTTGCACGGCCGGTTCGTAGCGCACCGCGAACCCCTCCGGCAGCTCGCCGTGGCTGAGCATCGCGTTCTGCAGGGTCAGCGAGACGGTGCGGGCCTGGTCGTAGCTGCGAGCCCGGTGCAGGGCCTGGCCGAGCTGGCTGGCCAGCAGCGTGATCAAGGACCGGTCTTCGGCGGTGACCAGGTCCGGGCGGGCGAGCGACAGCCACACCGCCGCGTCGCCACCGGCGCTGATCGGCATGGCCAGCGCGCCGCCCGCGCCCGAACCGTTGAGCGTCCTCACCAGCGTGACGTGCGGCAGCGGCTCCTGGCGGGCCTTCACCAGCGCGTCCCGGACATGCTCGTCGAGGCTCGCCCAGCTGACCGGGCCGGGCAACCCCACCGCGTAGACGGTGGGGTTGTGGTCCGACCACACCGCGGCGATCGCCCGGTCAACTCCGGCCAGCGTGCGCAGGGCGGCCAGCCCACCCTCGATCACCTCGGGGACGCTGGTCGCGGCGGCCACCGCGCTGTGGAACTGGGCCGCGGCGTGCTCGCGGTCCGCCGCCGCGCGTTCGGCGGTGATGTCCCGGATGGTGCCCACGAATATTCGCCGGGACTGCTCGTCGCTCGGGTCGACCAGCGAGTTGACCATCATTGCCAACCAGCGGCGGTGACCGTCCCGCCGGCGGATCGGCAGGGTGAACCGGCCGGCGCCGTCCCGGAAAATGGTCTCCCGCGCCCCCTCGTGCTCGAGCCGGCTCTCCTGGTCGCCGGGGATCCACGGATGCGGCCACCGATAGGGCAGGCCCTCGGGCGGGTAACCGGTCAGCTCGGCGAACGCGGCATTCACCTCGGTGATGGCGGACTCGTGGTCGGTGACGAAAAAGCCCTCCTGCAGCGAATCCATCATGGCCCGGCGGAACGCGGATTCCAGGGCGCGCAGCTGGGCCAGCTCCTCGAAGGCCTCGGCCCGTGCCCGCTGTTCCTGGTAGCCCCGGGTCCGGTCGAGGAAGCCGCGGGTGGCGATGTCCAGCGCGGCCAGGGTCTGCAGGAGGAACTGCAGGGCCGCATCGAGCGGCGCCGAGGTGAACTGTGCCGGGTCGGGGGACAGCTCGGCGAGAACCCGGAAGTGGTGTTCGGTCACCGTGAGGATGCTCAGCCCGTCCGCCAGGGCTTGGCGACCGATCTCGTGTCCGGCCGCCAAGCTGGTCTCGGTGGGTTCCCGCAGGTGCCGGCGCAGGGCGAGGCGGTAGGTCGCCCGAAATGCCTCGGTCGTCGAGGTCACCGCGGTCCACCCCGGTACCGAGCAACGAGGATCAGCGCGTCATCGGTGCCCCTGGCCGATCGGGTGAGAACGTCCTCGGCCAGCCGACCGGGAGCTCGGAGCGGCCCGATGTCGTCGGCGAAGTCACCGCGCAGTCCGTCGCTGCCCAGCAGCAGCACGTCGCCGGCCTGAATCGGGCTGTCCTGGGCATCGAGCCCGGCGGGCAGGCGGTACCCGACGATGCCGCCGTGCAGCGGGGCGCCGACGGGCGCTGGATTTCCCGGTCCAACCCGGACCAGGCACGCGGCGACGTTGCCGACCCCGAGCCAGCGCAGCCCCGGCTCGCCGAAGGTGACCAGTGCGAGGGTGATCGCCGCGCCGCGGGTGTCCAGCAACGCGCGATGGCACAGCAGGATCAGCACATCCAGCGGCTCGGCGGGATTCTCGGCGAGCACCTCGGCCGCGCGGTTGGCGGCGATAGCGGCATGCCGGCCATGCCCGAGGCCGTCGATCACCCCCAGCAGCACGCCGTCGCCGGTGTCGGCAACCACCCAGTGGTCTCCGCAAACCTCCTCACCGCTGATCGGCCTGGCGGCCACCGCCCACTCCAGCTGACCGAGCCGTCCGTCAGCCCGCATCGGGAGGCAGCCACTTCCACATCAGCACGAGAGTGCCGTGCCCAGGCCGAGAGTGGACCTCCAGCTGGTCCATCAGACGTCGGGCGCCGGGCAGGCCGACGCCGAGCCCGGAACTGGTGGAGAAGCCGTCCTCCAGCGCCCTCGGCACGTCCTCGATGCCCGGTCCTTGATCGGCTGCCTCGACCACCAGCGCTTTACCGCCGCTGCGCTCCTCCACCAGGAACCGGATCTCCCCGCTGCCGGCGTAGCTGGTGATGTTGCGGGCCACCTCGGAGATCGCGGTGGCGATCATCGTCACGTCGGTCAGCGAGAACCCGAGCTCGCTGGCCAGCACCCGGCCGGCTTGGCGGGCGGTGACGATGTCGTCCGGGCCGTCCACCGCCACGACGACCTCAGCGTCCACCGTCGCGTCCGTCCGCGCGCCGCCGCTCGGCCACCCGGCGATTGAGTAGGATCAGGCCTTCTTCCAGGTCGAGCGCGGTGTGGATGTCCTCGAAAGCCAGGCCCAGCTGGACCATCGCGAAGGCCACCTCGGGTTGCAGGCCGACGATGACTGTTTCGGCGCCGCGCAGCCGCGTCATGTGCGCGACAGTGCGCAGCGAGCGGGCGGCGAAGGAGTCCATCACATCGATGGCGGTGAGATCCACGATGATGCCCTGCGTGCGGAACAGGCCCACCCGTTCCATCAGGTCATCCTGCAGCCGCTGGGTATCGGCGTCGGTCATCGCCGCCTGCACGGTGGCGATGAGGTAGTTGCCCTGTTTCAGAATGGGGACCGGCATGGGGGAGAGCTCAGCCTGTGTGGGGGTCGCCGGCGCGGGTGACCTCGTAGCCGAGCAGCCGCTCGGCTTCTTCGATACCACCCTGCAGGTCGCCCACCGCGTTCATCTTCGACAGGTCCAGCCCGATCGTCACCAGGGTCAGCGCGATTTCCGAGGACAACCCGGTAATGATCACGCTTGCGCCCATCAGACCGGACGCGTCGACGGTCTGGACCAGGTGGTTCGCCACTGTTGAATCGATAGTGGGCACACCGGTGATATCGATAACTACGACCTTGGCCCTATTTGCCCGAATTGCCCGCAGTAGTTGCTCGGTAAGCTGGCGGGCCCGCTGCCCGTCCAGCACCCCGATGATCGGCAGAATCAGCAACTGCTCGCGAACCTGCAGAACAGGCGTGGAGAGTTCGCGGATTGCCTCTTGCTGCTGTCGGATGATTCGCTCGCGCTCCTGTACGAAGCTGACGCCCACGGTATTAGCGATCCGGTTCGCGGCCGGTTCGTACGCATCCAGAACGCGGTTCAGCAGCTTGAAATCCGACTGGTATTTCTCGAACAGGGACCGAGCCAGGACATCACGCAACAACAACACGATCCCGAGTACCTCATCGGTCTCCACGCCTCGGGGAATGATTCGTTCGGAAAGGTTGCGGGCATAGGCCTGCAGCGCCTCGACACTCCCGGTCTCGAGCACCTCGACGTAGTTGTCATACACCGAGGTGGCCTCGGAGAACAGCTCCTCCGGGGTCATCGCGGTGAGTAGCCGGGCATCGGTAATTCGGCGCGCCCACTCCTCACGCAATGCCGTCCGGTTCTGCCTGAGATGTTCGACGAGCTGAGGCAGCAGGGCCTCACTCGATATGCCAAGGTCGGTTTCGACCATCTGCCCGACAGAAGACTCAGCCACGACCCCTCCCTCCACCCACCTGGCGCGATACCGGGCAACCTCACACGTTGACCGCCCGAAATCCTCGCCGAGCCTAGCCTCCCCGGCCAGCGACATACGCCAGCCGGACGAACAACATTGGTGGATAGGGTCGTGAGTTCCGGTTATGGCAGGCGCGCCAGGAAGATCCCGTAGCGCCATTCCGGGTCCACCCAGTGGTGTTCCAGCTCCATCCCGTGCCGGGCTACCTCCTCGGCCAGTGCCTTGGGGTGGAACTTCGCGGAGAATCCGACGTTGATCGAGTCGCCGCGGCGGATCCGGAGCGTCAGGTCGAGATCACGCACCGTGACCGAATGGTCGGCCCGGGCGTACAGGTGGCCTTCCACCATGCCGGTGGCTTCGGTGTAGTGCGCGCGTGGATCGAACCGCTGGATGGCGAAGTCAGCGCCGAATCGACGGTTCAGGTGGGTCAGGTGGTTGAGCCGGAAGTCGTGGAAGGCGGTGTGGCCGGGCGGGTCGTTGTAGCACCGCTCGAACACCCGCCTGGGTTTGCGCAGGTCGGCGGAGAACAGAAACCCGTCCCCGGGGCGCAACGCGGTGGCGATGTCGGCCAGCAGGCCCTCGCGCTCCGGGTCGGTGGCGTTGCCGATGTTGCTGCCCAGGAAGCTCACCACCAGCGGCCGGGCCGACGCGTCGGTGGCCAGGTTGGTGCGCAGCCACTCCAGCGCGGCCTCGTAGCGACCCCATAAGGCGGTCACCACGAGCTCGGGTAACTCGGCGCGCAGCACCGCGGCGGAGGCTTCCAGCATCTCCCGGCTCACGTCGATCGGCAGGTAGGTGGTCCGGCGGCGGCGCAGGCAGGCAGCGAGCAGCACCCGGGTCTTCTTCCCACTGCCGCTGCCGAGCTCGGCGAATGAGCCGGCGCCGAGCCGCGCGGCGATGTCCTGGGCGTGCCGGCGAAGCAGCTGCCACTCCACCCGGGTCAGGTAGTAGGTGGGCAGCCGGGTGATCGCCTCGAACAGCTCCGAGCCGACCTCGTCGTAACCGAACACGGGCGGGATCCGAGGCGTGGGTTCCCGCAGGCAGGCGAGCAGGCTGTCTGGGTCAGCCCAGAAGGTGCCCTGGTTCTCCACCGGAACGACCACGGTCGGGTCCGCACCCCGAGGGCGTGCTGAAGTCGCGGCGGTGACGCTGGCGTTGATGTCAGTCATCGGCTCTCCTCTCGCGCCGATGGCTCCCGTTCCGGGCGCGGCGCGAATCCCGGTTTTTCCTCCGTACCCCCTACTGCCCCTCCTGACTCTCCGCCAGGCGAATGTCGCGCCGGAAGGTTTCGCCGGGCCATTGCGGGGAATGTGGCCAGGGCCAGCGGCTCATGCCGGCTGCCAATGAGTGGCGGGCAATGAGTGAAACTGGCCCACTCCGGGTAGGCCTGGAGTGGAAACGATCGGTCTATTCCGAGGAGGTAGTTGACCGTGGGCGGTTTTGAGGAAGTCAAGGGCAAGGCAAAGGAAACTGTCGGTGGCCTGACCGGAAGCGACAGCCTGCGTGAGGAGGGGCAGTCTCAGCAGCGCAAGGCCGAGCAGGAGGAGAAGGCCGACCAGGCTCGCGCCGAGGCAGAGCGCCACGAAGAGCGCGCCGAGGCATTCGAGAGCAACGAGGAACGTCACCAGGGAACCTGAGCTCGGGTAATCGGGCGCGATCCGAGCCTACCCAATCGAGTGAAGGGAGCTCGTGATGGCCGACACGATTACGGAATCCGTGGACGTAGGAGTTCCAGTACGTGCCGCATACGACCAGTGGACGCAATTCGGGGCATTCCCTCGCTTCATGGAGGGAGTGGAAGAGGTTCGGATGGACATCGATCCTGAGGGGTGAGCCACGCCGCGTCCGTCAGTTGAGGCGGGCGTGCATCGCCATTCGGCCCCATCGGGAGGCTCGTCAGCCCGCCCGGTGGGGCCGAAGCATGTCCGCTGACCTGGGTTTTTGGCGGATCCCGCTAACCCGTCAGGTCCCGCGCCTGCTCCAGTTCGCTGATGCGCTCGCGGGCCGCGGTCAGCTCGTCTTCCAGGCGGGCGATGCGCTGGGCCGCCTCGAGGGTGAGCCCCTCGTCGAACAGCGCCCGCATCCGCGCGGCGAACTCGAGTTGGCGACGTGAGTAGCGACGGTGCCCGCCGGCGGAGCGTGCCGGGCGCACCACGTCCGCGGCATCCAGGCTGCGCAGGAACGCCGGCTGAACGTCGAGCAACTCGGCGGCCTGTCCCATGGTGACCGCCGGGTAGTCCTGGTCATCGAGACGATTCACGCCCACCCGCGTCACCTCCATCGCGCGTCCGCCATAACCATCGTCCGGCAGGGCAGACAATCTACTGTCCGGAGGATAGGCCGTGCTCCCGGTGCATACCCTCCACCGAACGCGGCACCCCGGGGCTGGCGGTCAGGGACGGTCGGCCGCCGTGCCTGAGAGCTGGCCGGCGAGCACCGCGCGCGGGGTTTCGGGTGTCCTGGGGACAGGCGTGGACGCGGGCCGTTGGGTGACCGCGTGTCGAGTCAGGGCGTCGATCACCGGTTGCAGGGGTTGGCTCCGGTGACGGAACTGGGCGGGGTAGGGCATCCCGACCTGCTCGCCGTCGACGATCAGGGCGCCGAGGAAATTGGCCACCGCGTCCGGGCTGGGGACCAGCTCGAGGTGCAGATATCGCCATGGGTTTGCCGGGCTGTCCAGTAGCGGGTGGGTGGCGGACCAGCCCACGTCCTCAGCCCAGGCCAGCTCGGCCCCCGCTGGCGCGCCGGCGAACTCCCCGGTACCGGCGCCTAGGATGATCCGTGCCTCCAGGTCAGCGCCGGTGCCCAACTGGACATCGGTGACGCTGAACCCCATGGCACGCACCGCGAGGGAAACCCGGTCCAGGTAGTCCGCCAGGAGTCGGGCGGCGGTGTCCCGCCGAAGCTGGCGGTCCCGTGCCCGTTCGGGCGGGTACTGGCTCCATCGGTGGGCGGGCTTCTGCTGACTCATCACGTGATCCTGATCCACCAGTCGGTCTCAATTCGGCGGTCCTGACCCCGCCGGCGGTTCGCCTGCCGCCGGCGGGGTCGAGCGATGGCACTTCTATTTGATCTATGTCGGTTTGGCAGTGCCTCGTGCCTGGTCAGTCACCTCCTGCGCGTCGTCTTCTTCGGTTGTCTACGGTGTGCTCGGGGCCCTCGGGCGGAGAGCGTTCCCGGCGCTCCGGATCCGCGCCGAGCACCGGGCGCTTGCTCCCGCCGCCGGGTCGGGGTTGGCCCAGCGGGCGCCGTCGGGGACGCCTGGCCAGCAGGACCACGGTCCTGGCGCGGGGCCGAAGCGGCGCGAGCTGGTCGCGTACGGGCCAATTCGCGGTGATGATGGCGGCGAACTCCCGATCCACCCACTCCGCATCGGCGTACCGGGCCTCGGGGCCTCGCCACGGTCCCGGTGGTGGGGGTCGGCTCGGTGTTCTCGTTGTGATCACAGCGATCACCTCGCAGTGGGCACGGTGGACTCAGGCGTTGATCTGCTTCACTCCTGAGCCGCCGTTGATCTCGATCTTGCGTGGCTTTGCCTGCTCGGCGATCGGTACACGCAGGGTCAACACGCCGGCGTCGTAGTTCGCCTGGATGTGCTCGGCGTCCAAGGTCTCACCGAGGAAGAGTTGGCGGCTGAACATCCCTCGAGGTCGCTCGGCCACCTGGTAGTTCACGCCCTCAGGGGTCGGCAACGCCCGCTCGGCCCTCACCGTGAGCACGTTGCGTTCCACGTCGAGGTCGATCGAGGACGGGTCTACCCCGGGGATGTCAAAGTGGACAATGAACTGGTCACCGTCCCGATAGGCGTCCATCGGCATGATCGCCGGGCGCTGGTTGGTGCCGTTGGCGCCGAGCAGCTGCTGCGCCAGACGGTCCAACTCACGAAACGGGTCAGTACGCATCAGCATCGCGCGTTCACTCCTCTCGTCTGGACATTTCAGCGACGCTTCGCGTCCGCCTCGCGGACAAGACCAGTATGCGCATCGCGGACGCGGATGCAACATATCTAGAGTCGCAAGCACAGATATTCACCAGAACGGAGGAGCGGCAACATAGGGCAGCCAGGAGAGTCCTGGCCTGGGTTCGCGCAGTGGCTTGCGCGCGCGTGGCCCCTGCTGACGGGCCCAGGCCCAACGCCACAGAGCGCACTGTGCAGCCTCTGCGGCGTGGACGCGGGGTTGTGGCGTGCGGGGCTCGCCGAGTGATCCGCGCTCCTGTGGATAGTCCACGACGCGGTGGCGGATCACGCGGAACGCTGGAGGAATGACGGCTCAACTGTTCAGCACTCCGTCGCTCCGCGCCGACGGCCATACGATCTGGTCGATCCCGCTGAACCGGGTCCACGTCACCCGGAGCAGGGCCAACGGCGCCCGCCGGTCCCGGTACGTCCACATGCGCGGGGCGACGCTGAAACCAGGGGAGGTCGTCACGGTGGACGGAGTCCTGGTCACCTCGCCGGCGCGCACCGTGGTCGACCTGGCTCGGACAGTCCCTTTCGAGCAGGCCGTGGTGGTCGCGGACGCGGCGCTGGCGATCGGGCTCGTCGATGCCGAGGCCGTGGGCGAGGTGTTGCAGGGGCTGGTGCGGCGCCGCGCGTCTACGCCGCAGACCCTGCACCCTCTGTGGTGTGGACGCAGGCTCTGTGGCGTGGGCTGCCGGGCTA
>Ga0193743_1003615_pt1 | contig 10291 bp, 8 predicted proteins | sample L2c2metaG_FD_143038 | JGI IMG/M metagenome (GOLD analysis project Ga0193743, IMG submission 143038) | Soil microbial communities from a riparian zone of the East river system, Colorado, United States - L2c2 | ecosystem: Environmental > Terrestrial > Soil > Riparian zone | place: USA: East River...
CACGCCTGCCGACTTCGACGCGAACCCGGACATCCGGTTGCGGGTGACCGTTGGTCTACGCAAGTGCGACGACGGCTGGGTCGTTACGCACGAACATCATTCGTTCCCGATGGCCTGACCCCGAGGTTCAGTGGCGCCGCTCGGCCAGCGCCCGCAGGAAGAACGTCAGGTTGGCGGGTCGCTCGGCGAGGCGGCGCACGAAGTAGCCGTACCACTGCGTGCCGAACGGCACGTACACCCGCACGTGGTTCCCGTCCTCGGCGAGCCTGCGCTGCTCCGCGTCCCGGATGCCGTACAGCATCTGGTACTCGAAACCGTCGACGCCACGGTTGAATTCGCGGGTCATCGCGGGTACCGCCTCGATGATCGCCGGGTCGTGCGAGGCGATCATCGGATAACCGGAGCCGGCCATCAGCACGCGCAGGCAGCGTAGGTACGAGTCGGTGACGTCGTCGCCATCGCGGAAGGCCACCGACGCGGGTTCGTCGTAGGCGCCCTTGCACAACCGGATCCGCGCACCGGAGGCCGCGAACTCCTCGCAGTCGGCCTGGGTCCGCTTCAGGTAGGCCTGCAGAACCGTGCCCAGCCAGTCGAAGTCGGTCCGCAGGTCGCGCACGATCGACAACGTCGAGTCGGTGGTGGTGTGGTCCTCGGCGTCCACCGTCACCCAGGCGCCCACGTCGCGGGCCCTCTCGCAGATGGTGTGCGCGTTCTCGTATGCGATCTTCTCACCGTCGCGCGGCAACGCCTGACCGAGCGCGGAGAGCTTCAGCGAGACCTCCAACGGCCTTGGGCCGTCGCCGTTCTCCGCGCGGTGCCCGAGTGCGTCGAGCAGTTGCAGGTAGGCGCGCATCGTGGCTTCGGCGGCGTCGGTGTCGGTGACGTCCTCACCCAGGTAGTCGACCGACACGAACCGCCGCGAATCCCGCAGCTCACCAACCGACGCCAGCGCGTCAGGAACGGTCTCGCCCGGCACGAAGCGGTGCACTACCTCGCGGGTGACCGGCATCCGCTCGGCCGTGCGGCGCAATCCGTCGGACCGGGCGGCGGCCAGGATGGCGGGCCGCGCGACCTGCTGGAAGAGGCCCATGGTCACGCCTCCATGTGGGGGTAGACGTGGTCGGTCGGTGGAACGAAGGTCTCCTTGATGGAGCGGGCCGACGTCCAGCGCAGCAGGTTCAGCGGCGAACCGGCCTTGTCGTTGGTGCCCGAGGCGCGGGACCCGCCGAACGGCTGCTGGCCGACCACGGCGCCGGTGGGCTTGTCGTTGACGTAGAAGTTGCCTGCGGCGTAACGCAACCGGTTCTCGGCCGCGAGGACCGCCGACCGGTCGTCGGCGATCACCGCACCGGTGAGGCCGTACTTGGATCCAGCGTTGACCACGCCGAGCACGTCGTCCCAGCGGTCGTCGTCGTACACGTGCACGGCGAGGATCGGACCGAAGTACTCGTTGCTGAACGCCTCGTCGGTCGGGTCGTCGGAGAGCAGCACGGTGGGCCGGACGAAATAACCTTCGCTGTCGTCGTATTCGCCGCCGACGGCGATGGTGACACCCGGCGCGCCCTTGGCCCTCTCGATGGCTGCGACGTTCTTGGCGAAGGCCCGCTCGTCGATCAGCGCACCGCCGTAGTTGGTCAGGTCGGTGACGTCGCCGTAGGTCAGCGTCGCGGTGGCGCCGAGGAAGTCGTCACCCATCTGCTGCCACACCGAGCGCGGGATGAACGCCCGCGATGCCGCCGAGCACTTCTGGCCCTGATAGTCGAAGGCCCCGCGAATCAGCGCGGTGCTCAACACGTCCGGCCGCGCCGAGGCGTGCGCGACCACGAAGTCCTTGCCGCCGGTCTCGCCGACCAGTCGCGGATAGGTGTGGAAGCGGTCGATGTTGCTGCCGACCTCGCGCCACAGGTGCTGGAACGTCGCAGTCGATCCGGTGAAGTGGATGCCCGCCAGCCGCGGATCGGCGAGGACCACGTCGGATACCGCGTAGCCGTCGCCGGTGACCAGGTTGATCACCCCGGGTGGCAGACCCGCGGCCTCGAGCAGCTGCATGGTCAGATACGCCGAGAACGTCTGCGTGACCGACGGTTTCCACACCACGGTGTTGCCCATCAGGGCAGGCGCGGTCGGTAGGTTGCCCGCGATGGCGGTGAAGTTGAACGGCGTGACGGCGTAGACGAACCCCTCGAGCGGGCGGTAGTCGGTGCGGTTCCAGATCCCGCGCGCGCTGATCGGCTGCTGCGCCATGATCTGACGGGCGAACGCCACGTTGAAGCGCCAGAAGTCGACGAGCTCGCAGGACGCGTCGATCTCGGCCTGGTAGGCGGTCTTGGACTGGCCGAGCATGGTGGCGGCGGCGATCTTCTCCCGCCACGGACCGGCGAGGAGATCGGCCGCGCGGAGGAAGACCGCCGCGCGCTCGTCGAACGGGGTCGCCGCCCAGGCGTCCTTCGCCGCGACGGCGGCGTCCACTGCGGCGGCGGCCTCGGCGTGCCCGGCGTTGGTCAGGGTGCCAAGCACCGCACTGTGTCTGTGCGGTTGCACCACGTCGATGCGCTCGCCGGCGCCCATGGTGTGGGCGCCGCCGATGACGTGAGGAAGGTCGATGGCGTCGCCGGCCAGCGCGTCCAGCGCGGTGGTCAGGCGGGCACGTTCGGGGCTACCCGGGGCATAGTCGCGCACCGGCTCGTTGACCGGCGCCGGAACGTCGGTGATGGCAGCAATCCCTTGCGAGGCGTTCATGTGCACAACGATCTCGCACCCAGACGGCCAAACCTTTGGCCGATCGGACAAGCCGATGTACCAGCGCTAGTAAGATCACACAACATGACGAAGTCGGGGGTCAGCCTCGGTCAACTGATCCTGGCGCTGGACGCGACCCTGGTCACGTTGGTCGACGCACCGCGCGGGCTGGACCTGCCGGTCGCCTCGGCCGCCCTGATCGATTCCGACGACGTCCGACTCGGCCTGGCCGCCGGTTCGGGCTCGGCCGACGTGTTCTTCCTGCTCGGCGTGGGTGACGACGACGCGATCGCCTGGCTCGACCAGCAAGTCCACCGGCGTGTCCCCGCAGCGATCTTCCTGAAGGAACCCGCCGACGCCGTCGTGGCGCGGGCAGTCGCCGCGGGGACGGCGGTGGTGGCCGTCGAACCGCGGGCCCGCTGGGAACGCCTCTACCGTCTCGTCGACCACGTCTTCGAACATCACGGCGACCACGCCGACCCGCTGTACGACTCGGGCACCGACCTGTTCGGCCTCGCCCAGTCGATCGCCGACCGGACGCACGGCATGGTGAGCATCGAGGACGCGCAGTCGCACGTGTTGGCCTACTCCGCCTCCAACGACGAGGCCGACGAGCTGCGCCGCCTGTCGATCCTGGGGCGCGCAGGCCCGCCCGAGCACCTCGCGTGGATCGGCCAGTGGGGCATCTTCGACGCGCTGCGTGCCCGCGACGACGTCGTCCGTGTCGCCGAACGCCCCGAACTGGGCCTCCGGCCGCGGCGGGCGATCGGCATCCACCAGCCAGGCCCGGACCCGCGACGGGCACCCGCGTTCGCAGGCACCATCTGGGTGCAGCAGGGGGCTCGGCCGCTGGCCGACGACGCGGACGAAGTGCTGCGCGGAGCGGCGGTCCTCGCGGCCCGCATCGTGTCGCGGCTGGCCGCGACGCCGTCGACGCACGCCGTACGGGTCCAGGAACTGCTGGGACTGCGCGAGGGGCAAGGCGACGAAACTCAATTCGCGGAACTGGCGCGCGAACTCGGCATCGTCGCCGACGGGCGCGCCGCCGTCGTCGGCGTCGACTGCGTGACCGACGTGCCGTCGCGGCTGGCCGACGTGCTGGCGTTGAGCGCCAGCGCCTTTCGCCCCGACGCTCAGGTGGCCGCGCGCGGATCGCGGGTGTACGTGCTGTTCCCGCACACCGGAAGAGCCGCGTCGGTGACGTCGTGGATCCGCGGCACGATAAGCGCTCTCCGTACCGAGTTGGGCCTCGAGCTGCGAGCCGTGATCGCCACCCCGGCAACGGGACTGAGTGCGGTCGCCGCCGCTCGCGCCGAGGTGGACCGGGTCCTCGACAGCGCAGAGCGTCACCCGGGCGCCATCGGTCAGGTCACCTCACTCGCCGAGGCACGCACCACGGTGGTGCTGGACGAGATCGTCACCATGATCGCGGCCGACGAGCGCCTCATCGACCCGCGGGTGCGCGAGTTGCGCGCGCAGGACGCCGTACTGGCCGACACGTTGCGGGCGTACCTGGACAGCTTCGGCGACGTCGGCGCCGCGGCCCAGTGGCTGCACGTACACCCCAACACCGTCCGCTACCGGGTCCGGCGGATCGAGGAGTCCCTGGCGACGTCGTTGGCCGATCCCGACGTTCGCCTCCTGCTGTCGCTCAGCTTGCGCGCCACCGAGCGCACACCGTAGGTGTCAACCATTCGGCTGACACGGAGTTCAGTCGTCCGGTCGTCGCGGATCGAGGTTGGTGGCGCCCAGTATGGGTGCATGGGCAACTCGGTAACCCCCGCAGAGACACCGGACGGGGTGCGAGATGCCGCCGCCGCGGCGATTGGCAACCACCGAAATCTGGTGCGCTCGGGCAGGGACGGCCGGGTACTCAGCGCGTTGATGCGACCGTTCTTTCGAGTGTCGACGCCGGCCGGGTTCGGCGTGCTCACCACGACCGGGCGCAAGACGGGCAGGTCCCGGCGCAAGTGCGTTCGGGCGATTCGGCGGGGTGGTCAGGTCTATCTGGTCGCGCTGCGGCCGCCCCATCTCGCCGTGACGCAACCGAGCGCGGTCCAGGCGTGGGTGTGGAACATCCGCGCCAACCCCGAAGTCCGACTGGTGCTGCGCGACGGCACGTTCCACGGAATCGCGCGAGAGATCACAGACACCGCCGAACTGCAGCGCGCCCGCGTGGCGATCTGCGAAACCGTCCATTCCTTCGACTACGGGGAGTGCGCACTGCATCTGCGCGGCGTGCCGACTCGCACGAAGATCGAGGATTTGCACCGCTATTGGTTCGACACCGGCATACCCGTCGCGATCGAGGTAAGGGAGACACCCGCATGACGACAACCGCACCGCCAACGACAGAGACCGAGAACCCCTACCTGCGCGGGAACTGGGCCCCGGTTCGACACGAAGTGACGGCGAACGACCTCGAGGTCACCGGGTCCATCCCCGAGCACCTCGACGGCCGCTACCTGCGTATCGGGCCCAACCCGCTCGGCGACCCCGATCCGCAGCGGTACCACCAGTTCCTCGGCACCGGCATGGTGCACGGGTTGCGGCTGCGCGACGGTAGGGCGCAGTGGTACCGCAACCGCTGGGTGCGTTCGGCCGATGTGTCCCGCAAGCTCGGTGAACACCGGCCGGGCGGCCCGCATGACGGCGGGTTCGACTTCGCCGCCAACACCAACGTGATCGGCCACGCGGGGCGCACGTGGGCCATCACCGAAGCCGGGGTACGGCCCTACGAACTGACCGACGAACTCGAAACCGTTGGCCCTTCCAACTTCTGCGGGACGCTGTTCGCCGGCTATACCGCACACCCCAAACGCGACCCGGCGACCGGCGAACTACACGCCGTGTCGTACAACCCGATGCGCGGCAGCCTCGTTCAGTACACGGTGACCGGTGTCGACGGCCGGGTGCGCCACACGGTGGACATCAAGCTCGGCGAGCAGACGATGCTGCACGACTTCTCCCTCACCGAGAAGTACGTCGTGATCTATGACCTACCGGTGGTGCTCAACCTCACCGGGCCGCTGTCGAGCCGACCGGGCACAGCGGTAGCCCGATGGTTGACGCGGTTCGCCGCGCGCCACGCCGCGCCGGACTTCATGATCCGGTCGGCGATGCGGGCATCCGAGCGGGGCGGGCCGCCGCAATTCGGCGGATTCCCGTACCGCTGGGCGCCGGAGCGGCCGGCCCGCGTCGGTGTGCTGCCCAGAGCGGGCACGGCGGCCGACATTCGCTGGTTCGAGGTGCAGCCGTGCTACGTCTTTCACCCGCTGAATGCCTTCGACGAGGCCGGTCCCGATGGCGAGAAGATCGTGCTGGACGTCGTCCGTCATAAGTCGGTGTTCGCCGACGAGGTCGACATGGCCGAATCCCGGACGCTGGACCGGTGGACGGTGGACCTCGCCGCCGGAGCGGTTCACGAGGAACGGCTCGATGACCGCCCGCAGGAGTTCCCACGCGTCGACGAGCGCCTGGTCGGCCGGCGTCACAGATACGGATACGCCGTCGGCTACACCCCGGCAACCCACGGGATCACCGCGCCGAACGCGATCCTGCGGCACGACATGGTGACGGGTACCCCCCAGCCCGTTGGCTTCGGGCCAGGACGCGAACCCGGCGAGTTCGTCTTCGTGCCGTCCGCACCGGACGCTGCCGAGGACGACGGCGTGGCAATGGGGTTCGTCTACGACCGCGCCGCGGACCGCAGCGATCTCGTGCTCCTCGACGCCCAGACGCTGGAAATGGTCGCCACCGTCCACATCCCGGCGCGAGTCCCACACGGTTTCCACGGCAACTGGGTATCAACGGGGGGTTAGCATCGCGTGATGAGCGAGGACGCGCCGCACGAGTCCTCGCCGCGGGGAAGCAACTGGAACTGGCTATGGGAGGTCTATGTCGTCGGCGTCTGCATCGTGGCGATCGTGGCCGTGGTTCTGCTGGACGACCGATTCCCCGGCAACGTGGCCGTCGCCGCGGCATCGCTGGGCGGCATCGCCCTATGCGTGCTCGTCTTCGGCCGCCGGGCGACCAGGCTGCCCGAACTCGACTGGCGAGCGATTGCGTACGTCGGTGCCGTCGTCGCCCTGTGGGTGATCGCGATTCGGGCGTCACCGGTGGCGGTGGCATCCGTGCCCGCGATCTACCCGATGGTGTTCTCGACACTGCCCCTGAGAGCCGCGCTGGTCGTGACGACGGCGATCAACCTCCTCCCGTTGACGCTGCAGCTGATCGGCAGTGCACGGTCACCGAATCTGCCACTGGCTATTGCCATTACGCTTCTCGGCTTGGTCGCGACGCCGGTGATCGGCACGGTGATCGTCACGTCGATGCGGCAGCGGCGGGAACTGGCCATCGTGGTGGGCGAACTCGCGGCCAGCCGCGCCGAGACTGCGCGGCTGTCACGGCAAGCCGGCGCGGCGGCCGAGCGGGAGCGCCTGGCCCGCGAGATCCACGACACCCTGGCCCAGGGCTTCACCAGCATCGTGGCGCTCGCCCAAGCCGTTGAGGCCGAGCTGGACACCGACCCGGCCGCGGCGAGCAGACATGTCGAGTTGATCCGCGCCACCGCTAGGGAGAACCTTGCGGAGGCGCGGGTGATGGTGGCCGATTTGGCGCCCGCCGCCCTCGACGACAGCTCACTGCCTGCCGCGATCCGGCGTCAAGCCGACAGGCTGTCGGCCGAGACCGGTATCACCGTCACCATGTCCGTCAATCCAGATCTACCGGCACTGGGCATGGCCACCGACGTCGTCTTGCTGAGGGCCGCGCAGGAGGCGCTCGCCAACATCCGCAGACACGCGCAGGCTACGGCGGTGCGGATCGACCTGGCCGGCACCGGCGACGGCGTTCGACTGTCTTTGTCAGACAACGGCGTCGGGCTCACCGCCGGCCACACCGACGGGTTTGGACTTCGGGGGATGCGTGCCCGACTGGCGCAGGTCGGAGGGACGATTTCGGTGAAACAGGAAGCAGGCGGCGGACTCACGCTGTTGGTCGAGGTGCCGACGTGACAGCGACGCGAGTGTTGCTCGTCGACGATCATCCCGTTGTCCGCGAGGGCTTGCGCGGGATGATCAACGCCGAGGACGACCTCACCGTCGTCGGGGAGGCGGGGTCGGGGGCAGAGGCGGTGGCCCTGGCGGAATCCCTGCGCCCAGACGTGATTCTGATGGATCTACGCATGCCCGATGTGGACGGTGTGACGGCCACCGAGCGAATTCTCGCCGCATCGCCGTCGATCCGGATCGTCGTGGTCACCACCTACGAGTCCGACACTGACATCCTGCGCGCCGTCGAGGCCGGCGCCGCGGGATACCTCTTGAAGGATGCGTCACGCACCGAACTGGCCACCGCAGTCCGCGACGCCGCCCGCGGCAAGACCGTGCTGGCCCCGACCGTCGCCGACCGCTTGGTTCACTTCGTGCGCCAACCCGTTCCCGCGACGCTATCCAGCCGCGAGGTCGAGGTGCTCGGCCAGGTCGCGACGGGCAGCACCAACGCTCAGATCGGCCGCGCCCTCCACATCAGCGAGGCGACCGTGAAGACGCACCTGCTGCGGGCCTTCCACAAGCTCGGAGTGTCAGATCGGACGGCGGCGGTGACGACGGCGATGGCGCTCGGCTTGCTCGACTGACGTCTCCTGGCAACGCAGCTACGCCGAGGCCAGGAACTCCCGCGTCATCCGGATGAACGCGTCCTTCTCGGTGACCATGGGCAGGTGGGCGGACTCCTCGAAGAGTTGCCACCGGGCGCCGGGGATCGCATCGACCATGGGGCGCACCGCGTCCGGCGTCATCTCGTCGAATCGCCCGGAGGTCACCAGCACCGGCAGGTCGAGTTCGCCGAGTCGATCCGTGACGTCCCAACCGGCCAACGTGCCGGTGAAGTTCCACTGCGTGCCGACCATCGCGGCGAAGATCGCGTGGTTCATCCCCGGCAGGGCGGCCCGTACATGGCCCGGGACGTCGTCGACGCCCGTGAAGTACAACCGATTGAACAACCCAACGGCTGCCAGGTACTCGGGATCGGTTGTCGCGCCTGCAGATTCGTGCGCATCTATGACGGCGCCTGCACCGTCGGGCAGCGTGTCCTTCAGCCGCGTCGCCTCGCGCTCGAGTAGCGGGGTGCTCGCGCAGGTGTTGGCCAGATGCAGGCTGACCAGCCCGGACGGTGCCCGCAGCGCGTATTCGAGGGCGATCCAGCCGCCTGCGGACTGGCCGAGCAGATGTACCCGGTCGAGCCCCAATGCGCCACGTACGGTGTCGATCTCGTCGACGAAGGTGGCAGCCGTCCAAAGGCTGGCGTCGTCTGGCCGGTCGGACCGGCCGCAACCGATCTGGTCGTAGTAGACCACCGGCCGTTCGTCTGCCAACGCGTCGAGGTCGCGCAGGTAGTCGTGCGGCATGCCGGGTCCGCCGTGAATCACCAGCAGCGGCAACGCATCCGAATCACCCACGATCCGGTAGTAGATCGAGCCGTGCGGACCGACGATCGTTCCGTCGCGCACGTCAGGCGCTCAGGCGGTGCACTGCGGCGGCGATCCGCTCGTCGGTGGCGGTCAGCGCGATTCGCACGTGCTGGGCACCGCGCGGTCCGTAGAACTCGCCGGGGGCGACGAGGATTCCGCGCTGCGCCAGCCACGCGACGGTGTCGCGGCAGGGCTCCCCGCGCGTCGCCCACAGGTAGAGGCCCGCGTCCGAATCGTCGACCGTGAACCCGGCGTCACGCACCGCACGCAACAGGGTGACCCGGCGGCGCGCGTAGCGCTCCTTCTGCTCCTTCTCGTGCGCGTCGTCGTCGAGTGCGGCGACCATCGCGGCCTGCACCGGGGTCGGGACCATCATCCCGGCATGCTTGCGCACGGCCAGCAACTCGGCGACGACCGCCGGGTCACCGGCCACGAAGCCGGCGCGGTAACCCGCCAGCGACGACGTCTTCGACAGCGAGTGCACCGCGAGCAGGCCGGTGTGGTCGCAGTCGCAGACCGACGGGTGCAGCACCGAGACCGGTTCGGCGTCCCAGCCCAGACCCAGATAGCACTCGTCGGAGGCGATCAGCGCGCCGCGGTCACGCGCCCAGCCGACGACCTTGCGGAGGTGTTCGACGCCGAGAACCGCGCCGGTGGGGTTGCTCGGCGAGTTCAGGTAGACCAGCTTCGGCATCTGCGGACCGAGTTGGGTGAGCGAGTCGGCGCGCACCACCCGCGCGCCTGCGAGTCGGGCGCCGACGTCGTAGGTCGGGTAGGCCAGTTCGGGCACCACCACGAGGTCATCGGGACCGAACCCCAGCAGCGTGGGCAACCAGGCGATGAGTTCCTTGGTGCCGATGACGGGCAGCACGGCATCGTCGGCGACGTCGATGATGCCGTATCGACGCCGCAGCGCCGACGTCGCCGATGCGCGCAGGGCCGGAGTGCCCGCAGTGGTCGGGTAGCCGGGAGCGCCGCTCGCTGCGGCGAGTGCGGTGCGGATCAGCGAGGCGACCGGGTCCACCGGCGTGCCGACCGACAGGTCGACGATGCCGTCGGGGTGAGCCCTGGCCTGGGCAG
>Ga0193743_1003616_pt1 | contig 10290 bp, 8 predicted proteins | sample L2c2metaG_FD_143038 | JGI IMG/M metagenome (GOLD analysis project Ga0193743, IMG submission 143038) | Soil microbial communities from a riparian zone of the East river system, Colorado, United States - L2c2 | ecosystem: Environmental > Terrestrial > Soil > Riparian zone | place: USA: East River...
GCGCAACCTTGAATACCTCCGACTTGGCGGCCAGGCCCGCGGCGAACGCCCGGTTGTCCCACAGCAGCCACACCACGTACAGCATCGCCACGCCACCGATCAGTGGACAGATCAGGGTGGTGATCACGTTGCCGCGGTGAGTCTTTCGCACCCAGAAGTACCAGATCACCGCGGCCGAGCAGATGGCCTGAACCAGCAGGATCGCGGCGGTGCCGATCAGCGCGAGCAGGCCGTAGATGTTGGTGTAGGGCACCAGCGCCGGGGTGTCGATGGGGTTGCCGTTCGCGTCGGGCACCTGCACCGCCGTGAAGAACGCGAATAGCAGCACGATCACCAGCGTGATGACGGCCTGCACCGCCGAGGCGATGTAGGGCGAGCCGTGCTTGGGGTGCGCGGCACCGATGGTGGATTGCGCCTTGGCCGAGGGGATTTCGCGACCGAGGGCGAACAGGTAGCGCGATGCGGCGTTGTGGAATGCCAGCGCACAGGCGAACGATCCGATGACCAACAGGATCTTGTAGACGTCGAGCAGGACCCCACCCAGCTTGGCGTCGACCAGGCCGAAGAACAAGTCCAGTGGCGATGCGCTGATCGAGGTCTCGACCGAGGTCTTCGCGCCGTTGCCGGCCAGCACCATCGCGGAGATGAACGTGTAGAACAGGCCAAGTCCGATCACCGCGATGAGCGTGGCGCGCGGGATGATCTTCTTCGGATTGCGCGATTCCTCGCCGTAGACGGCGGTGGTCTCGAAGCCCACCCAGGACCAGAACGCGAAGAACAGGCCGATGGCCATGGACCCTGCGGCGGCGGCGGTCCCGAACGCCCCGGCGGGCAGACCCTCGAACGCGTTGTTGAGCAGCACGGTCTGGTTCAGCATGAAGCCGTCGGGCCCGCCACCGGAGAAGATCACCGCGAATGCCAGCGCCAACAGGATCAGCACCTCGCAGGTCAGGGTGACGCCGAGGATCGCCGCGGTCACGCTGATGTGGAAGTGGCACAGCACGCCGATCGCCACGATCGCTGCGATCGCGAAGACCAGCCACGGGACGTTGATGCCAACGATGGTGTTGACCGCGTCGTTGGCGAAATACGCGCAACCGCCGATCAGCGAACCCTCGAAGACCACGTAGGCGAAGGTGGCCAGCATGCCGCTGGCCATGCCCCAGACCTGGCCCAGGCCGTGCGAGATGAAGCCGTAGAACGCACCCGTCGTCGTGATGTGGCGCGCCATCGCGACGTAACCGAGCGCGAACAGGGTCAGGATGATCGTCGCGAACAGGAAGCCCGCGGGGGCACCGAGGCCGTTGCCGAAACCGACCGCGATCGGCACGTTGCCGGTCATGGCCGTGATCGGCGCGGCATTGGCGACGGCCATGAAGATGACCGCGACGATGCCGATGGCGCCCTTCTTGAGCCCGACGGCCGGTGTGGCCGGCTTGTCGTCGGTAGTTGCGGATTCGGTGGTCACGCGGGCCTCCTGGCTCGGATCCGAGTGGATTTATGGCCCGCTACGCTGCAGTCCGTTGTCGAGCGTCGCATCCGGACCGCCACCCGACAACTCGAGGAGCGATATTTCCTGCCGATCGGCAGGAATCGTGCAGGCCGTGAGGGAGCCGAAGTGCTCAAGGACCTCTCTGAACTGCGGATGAATGACCGGAGAACTGTGCGGCCCGACAGTGGCGGTGGCGAAGAGCAGCCGTGAGACTTGGCGGCGTGACCAACACCTCGCTTCTGGGTTCCATCCTGAATTGGCTTCGGGCCGGCTATCCCGAGGGCGTTCCCGGCCCCGATCGCGTACCGCTGCTGGCGTTGCTGCGCGCCACTCCGTTGACCGAAGACCAGATCAAAGAGGTCATCCGCAACATCACCGCCGACGGTTCCGCGGCCCTGGCGGACGGTTCGATCGACACCGACGAGATCGAGGCGTTCATCGCCGAGGTCACTCAGCACGACGCAGGTACCGAGAACGTCAACCGGGTGGCGGCCAAGCTTGCCGCGGCGGGCTGGCCGCTGGCCGGGGTCGAGAACACCACCGCCGCATCCGGCTAACCCGAATCGCACCGCGAAACTGTTGTCAGATCGCAGATAAACCCAAAGACGCGATCTGACAGCAGTTTCGGCGGTGCATACCGGTCAGTCGATTTACAGCGTGGACGTGTCGATGACGAAGCGGTACCGCACGTCGCTGGCCAGCACGCGCTCGTAGGCCTCGTTGACGTAGTCGGCCGAGATGACCTCGATCTCCGGGGTCACGTCGTGCTCGGCGCAGAAGTCCAGCATCTCCTGGGTCTCGGGGATGCCACCGATCATCGACCCGGACAGGTTGCGTCGGTATGCCCCGAGCGGGAAGAACGGGACGACCAGCGGCTGTTCTGGCGCGCCCAGCTCCACCAGGGTGCCGTCGGTGGCCAGCAGCCCGAGGTAGGCGCCCATCTCGAGATTCGCCGACACCGTGTTGAGGATCAGGTCGAACTTGCCTGCGAGCTTGGTGAACGTGTCCGGGTCGCTCGTTGCGTAATACTCGTCTGCGCCGAGACGCAGCCCGTCCTCCATCTTCTTGAGTGACTGGCTCAGCACGGTCACTTCGGCGCCCATCGCGTGCGCGATCTTGACACCCATGTGGCCGAGGCCACCCAGACCGATGATGGCGACCTTCTTGCCTGGCCCGGCGCCCCAGTGGTGCAGCGGCGAGAACAGCGTGACGCCCGCGCAGAGCAGGGGAGCGGCCTTGTCCAGCGGGATGCTGTCGGGGATGCGCAGTACGTAGTTCTCGTCGACGACGGTTGCGGTGCTGTAGCCGCCGTACGTCGGGGTGCCGTCCTTGCCCGTGGCGTTGTAGGTGCCGATCATGCCGCCTTCACCGGTGCAGTACTGCTGCAGACCGGCCTTGCAGTTGTCGCACTCCCGGCAGGAGTCGACGAAGCAGCCGACGCCGACGTGGTCGCCGACCTTGTACTTGGTGACCTTCGAGCCCACCTCGGTGACGACGCCGGCGAGCTCGTGGCCCGCGACGACCGGGTACTCGGGCACACCCCACTCACCCTTCACGGTGTGGATGTCGGAGTGGCAGATACCGGCGAACTTGATGTCGAAGGCGACGTCGTGGGGGCCGACGTCACGGCGCTCGATGGTGGTCTTGGTCAGCGGTGCGGTGGCCGACGTGGCGGCAATGGCGGAAACGGTGGTGGTCATGTCTTCTACGTGCCCTCTTTTAGTCGTGGTGCAACCTGGCCAGTAGCCAAAAGGTTAGCGAAGGTAGCTGAATCGGGCGCTACGTCGCGCTCCGACCAGTGCCAACCGAAGCCGGTCCCTGAATAGTCCCCAACCTGGATGACGTACAGGTTAAAGACCTGGGGCCCGGACCGCGCCGTTGAAGCTGACCACGTCATAGCGTGCCACCCCGGCCTGGGTGTACGGATCGCGTTCGACGATGTCCTGCACATCCTCAGCGCTGAGGTCGCCGGTGATCAGTACCCCGCCCGCGCCGGACCCCTGGCGCCCGGCCAGCAGCAGCCGGCCCGCGGCGACCTCGTTCTCCAGGAACTCCAGATGGGCGGGGCGGGTCCGCTCGATCACGTCGGGCGGCTGCAGGTAGGTCGACGTCAGCACGTGGAACACGGACGCGACTCTAGTTGATTGGGGCGCTTCAGTTGATCGGTGCGTTGAGCCATCGCAGGTCGTCGAGGATGCCGCGGGCCGCGACGATGCCCTCGCCGGTCTGCCACACCTCGTCGTTCACCACGAACACCCGGTTGTCCCGGGTGGCGGACAACTTGCGCCACGCATCGCCGTCGAACAGCGTGGCCGCACGCTGCCTGGCCGCCGCCGATTCGAACGACACGTAGACGATGTCGCCGTCCGCGGCCGAGAAGTCCGGCGAGTTCTCCAGGTCCTCGTCCGTGATGCCGATCTCGACGTAGGGCTTGTCGGTGAACCGTTGCGCCGCAGGACGATCCACGCCGACGGTGGTGAGCACGCTGCCCGCGAAGTCGTCGACGCCGTAGACCCGCATGGTGTTCTCGGTCAGCCGGACCACCGAGGCCTGGAAGTGGGTGGCGTCGTTCTGCACCCCGGTCTTCTCGGCGTCCTGGACGAACCCGTCGACCAGCCGGTTCGCGGCATCGGAGCGGCCCGTCGCCGCCCCCACCGTCCGCAGCATGTCCTGCCATGCCGCGCCGGGCGCGCCGGTGAACACCGTCGGCGCGATCTCCGACAGCGGGCCGTACTCCTGCGGCGTCAGTTCCTGAGAACCGAGGATCAACGTAGGGGTGGCGGCTCGGATGGCGCCCAGTTCGGGCGCCGTGCGCGTGCCCGCCGCCGGGAGATCGTGCACGACGGTGCCGAGATAGGACGGTTGACTGGTCGAACCGTCCGGCAGCGCGGCGGCAACGATGCGCGATTGCAGCCCGAGGGCGCACAGCGCGTCGAGTTGGTCGCCGGAGAGCACCACGATGCGCTGGGGGTCGGCCGGCACCTCGGTGTTGCCTGCCGCGTGGCGGACCTCCCGGGTCTCCGGGCCTTCGTCGAGTGGCGCCGGATCGGGCGCACAGGATTCGTCGGGCCTGCGCTCGTTTCCGAGCACGTTGGCTCCGGCGACCTTGGTGGTGCTGGTGATCACCGAGTTCGCGGCCGACGGTTGTACAGGGGTGCCGCCGAGGCTGTCGCAGCCGGTGACCAGCGTCACCGAAACCGCGGTGGCCAGTGCCGCTGCCGCGCTGATCAAACCCATCCGCGGTGTGAAGAACGGCACGTCGCCGACGGTACCAACTCCCGGTCGTTGCGCCCCAGCCCTCCACCACATTTCCCCGGTCGCTGCGCTCCTGCCCTCCACCACATCCGGCCAGTTCCCGGCCGGTCAGGCGCCGTTCGCAGAATGGTCCCTGTCGAATACGACGGTTTGTAGGACCCGGGCCGCCGTCGACAGGTTTGGGAGATAGGATTCACCCCGAGCACGCGGGGAACGCGGGACGTGGACCCGCCGAACTTTTGGAGGATCTGTTGGTAGCCGAAGCGCCCCCAATCGGAGAACTCGAGGCACGGCGTCCGTTCCCGGCGCGGCTCGGTCCCAAGGGCAACCTGATCTACAAGCTGGTGACCACCACCGATCACAAGGTGATCGGCATCATGTATTGCGTCGCCTGCTTCATCTTCTTCTTCATCGGTGGGCTGATGGCGCTGTTCATGCGCACCGAGCTGGCGTTGCCGGGCCTGCAGTTCCTGTCCAACGAGCAGTTCAACCAGCTGTTCACCATGCACGGCACGGTGATGCTGCTGTTCTACGCGACGCCGATCGTGTTCGGGTTCGCGAACCTGGTGCTGCCGCTGCAGATCGGTGCGCCGGACGTGGCGTTCCCGCGGCTGAATGCCTTCTCCTTCTGGCTGTTCCTGTTCGGCGCCACGATCGCGATCGCCGGCTTCATCACCCCCGGTGGTGCCGCTGACTTCGGCTGGACCGCGTACTCGCCGCTGACCGACGCCATCCACTCGCCCGGCGCGGGCGGGGACCTGTGGATCATGGGCCTGGCCGTCGGCGGTCTCGGCACCATTCTCGGCGGCGTCAACATGATCACCACCGTGATCTGCATGCGCGCGCCCGGCATGACGATGTTCCGGATGCCGATCTTCACCTGGAACATCCTGGTGACATCGATCCTGGTGCTGCTGGCCTTCCCGCTGCTGACCGCCGCGCTGTTCGGCCTGGCCGCCGACCGCCACCTCGGCGCTCACATCTACGACCCGGCCAACGGCGGTGTGCTGTTGTGGCAGCACCTGTTCTGGTTCTTCGGGCACCCCGAGGTGTACATCATCGCGCTGCCGTTCTTCGGCATCGTGAGCGAGATCTTCCCGGTGTTCAGCCGCAAGCCGATCTTCGGCTACACCACGCTGATCTATGCGACGCTGGCGATCGCGGCGCTGTCGGTGGCGGTGTGGGCGCACCACATGTACGCCACCGGCGCGGTGTTGCTTCCGTTCTTCTCATTCATGACGTTCCTGATCGCGGTGCCCACCGGCATCAAGTTCTTCAACTGGATCGGCACGATGTGGAAGGGCCAGTTGACGTTCGAGACACCGATGTTGTTCTCGGTGGGCTTCCTGGTGACCTTCCTGCTCGGCGGCCTTTCGGGTGTGCTGCTGGCCAGCCCGCCGATCGACTTCCACGTCACCGACTCCTACTTCGTGGTGGCGCACTTCCACTACGTGCTCTTCGGCACCATCGTGTTCGCCACCTACGCGGGCATCTACTTCTGGTTCCCGAAGATGACGGGCCGGATGCTCGACGAGCGGCTCGGCAAGCTGCACTTCTGGCTGACGTTCATCGGCTTCCACACCACCTTCCTCGTGCAGCACTGGGTGGGCGATGAGGGCATGCCCCGCCGCTACGCGGACTACCTGCCGACCGACGGATTCACCACGCTCAACGTGATCTCGACCATCGGCGCGTTCATCCTGGGCATCTCGACGATCCCGTTCACGTGGAACGTGTTCAAGAGCTGGCGCTACGGCGAGCCCGTCGTGGTCGACGACCCGTGGGGCTACGGCAACTCGCTGGAGTGGGCCACCAGCTGCCCGCCGCCGCGGCACAACTTCACCGAGCTGCCCCGGATCCGTTCGGAGCGGCCGGCGTTCGAGCTGCATTACCCGCACATGGTCGATCGGATGCGTGCCGAGGCGCACGTCGGACGGGCCCACGGTCCCGACGACGGCGACGTCACGCGACTCGACGACGAACACGTCCGCACCTGACGGTCGGCGGCGTCGCGGGGGCTGACTTCGGGGTGAATACGTCAAAGGTGTCGGTGCTGATCACCGTCACCGGTGTCGATCAGCCGGGCGTCACGTCGGCGCTCTTCGAGGTGCTCTCGGGGCATCAGGTCGAGTTGCTCAACGTCGAACAGGTCGTGATCCGGGGCCGCCTCACGCTGGGCGTGCTGGTGGCCGGACCGGCCGAGGTGGCGGGCGGCGCCGATCTACGTGACCAGGTGCAGCGCGCCATCCACGGCGTCGGACTGGACGTCACCATCGAACGCAGCGACGGGATGCCGGTGCTGCGCGAGCCGTCGACGCACACCATCGTGGTGCTCGGCCGCCCCATCACCGCAGAGGCCTTCGGTGTGGTGGCCAGGGGAGTGGCGGCGCTCGGCGTCAACATCGACTTCATCCGCGGTGTCTCGGACTATCCGGTCACCGGGCTGGAGTTGCGCGTGTCGGTCCCACCGGGGGCTGCCTACGGCCAACTGCAGGCCGCGCTGGCCCAGGTGGCGGTCCAGGAGAGCATCGACATCGCGCTCGAGGACTACAGCCTGTCGCGACGGGCCAAGCGCCTCATCGTGTTCGACGTCGACTCGACCCTGATCCAGGGCGAGGTCATCGAGATGCTCGCGGCCCGCGTCGGCGCGGAGGCCGCCGTGGCTGAGGTCACCGAGGCGGCGATGCGCGGCGAGTTGGACTTCGCCGAGTCGCTGCACCGGCGGGTGGCCACTCTGGCAGGCCTTTCGACCGAGGTGCTCGACGACGTGGCCGACCAGATCGAGTTGACGCCGGGAGCGCGCACCACGATTCGGACGTTGCGCCGCTTGGGCTTTCACTGCGGGATCGTCTCCGGCGGCTTCCGCCAGGTGATCGAACCGCTGGCACACGAATTGATGATGGACTTCGTCGCCGCCAACGAACTGGAGATCGTCGACGGCAAGCTCACCGGGCGGGTGATCGGCAACATCGTCGACCGGCCAGGAAAGGCCAAGGCGCTGCGGGACTTCGCCCAGCAGGCCGGAGTGCCGATGGAACAGACCGTGGCCGTCGGTGACGGTGCCAACGACATCGACATGCTGGCCGCGGCGGGTCTTGGGGTGGCGTTCAACGCCAAGCCGGCGCTGCGCGAGGTGGCCGACGCGTCGATCAGCTACCCGTACCTGGACACCGTGTTGTTCATCCTCGGCGTGACGCGCGGCGAGATCGAGGCTGCCGACGCGGTCGACGGGACGCTGCGCCGCGTGGAGATCCCCGACGACTAGCGGTTCAGACCACTCGACTTCCCTCGCCGAGCAGTCCGCGCAAGCGCGGCTCCAGCAAAGGTGCCCAAATTCGGTCGAAATTGGGCACCCTTGCGTCTGCTCGCGGGTTCAGACCACTAGGGCATGCGGTTCCGGCCCCGTCGCGCCGGTAACGCTGCGCCATGCACGGGCCAGCAATTCGATCGCCTCGATCAGTTGCTCGTCGGGCAGCGCGTACGGCACGCGGATGAACCGTTCCAGGGTGCCGTCCACCCCGAACCGTGGGCCTGGCGGAATCTCGAGGCCCATGCGGGAGGCCGCCGCCGACAGCGCGGAACTCATGGGCGCGGGCAGTCGCACCCACAGTGACATTCCGCCCTTTCCTGGATCGGGTTGCCAGTCGGGGAGGTGTTCGTCGAGCAGCGTCAGTAGCAGCGCGCGCCGTGCTCGAAGAACGTTGCGGCGCTCGGGAAGCCACTCGTCGGCAACGCCGAGAAGCCTCGCGGCGGCCAGTTGTTCGAGGATCGCCGTGCCCATGTCGATGGCAGGCCGCAGCGCCGCGATGGTCGTCAGCGTGCTGCGCTCGGCGCGGATCCAGCCGATGCGCAGGCCACCCCAACACGACTTCGACATCGAGCCGACGGTCAGCACCAGGTCACGCCGGGCGGTCATGGCCGCGGCGAGCGGTGCGGGCACCGGTTCGTCGAGCCAAATGTCAGTGATCGTCTCGTCGATGATGGTGCGGGTACGCGTCTCGGCGATGATCTGCGCCAACCGTTTTCGCCCCGCCGCAGGCAACGTCATACCGGTCGGGTTGTGATTGTCGGGAACCAGATAGGCCAGGCTCGGTGACAGCTGGCGCACCGCGGCGTCGACGGCGTCGAGGTCCCAGCCGTCACCCGTCATCGCCACCGGAACCGGCCGGATCCCGCGGGTGGCCATCGCGGCGAGGGCACCGTGGTAGGTGGGTTGCTCGACCAGCACCCGGTCACCGGGCTGCGTGTAGGTGGCCAGAATCAGACTGATCGCGTGTAGCGCACCGGTGGTGACCATGATCTCGTCGGGGTGAGTGGGAAGACCTCGCGCGCAGTATCTTTCGGCGATGGCGGCGCGAAGGGGTGGCACCCCGGTCAGCTCGATCCCGATGTCGTGCAGGTAGGGGGTGACCTCGCGGGCCGCCTCGGTGAACGCCTGCGAGACGGCGGCGACGGGCGCGGCCAGCGTGGCGGCGGCGAGGTTGACCGAAGCCGGTTCGCTGCGGCTGGGGATGGCGGCAGGCGCGACGGGCAACGCGGTCGTGCTGCGGGCCCCCCGACGTCCGTTGAGGTAGCCATCGTCGCGCATCTGCGTGTACGCCGCGGTGACGGTGGTGCGGGACACCCGCAGGGCATCGGCGAGCGCCCGTTCGCTGGGCAACTGGGCACCGACCGGCAGTCGGCCATCGACGATCAGCATGCGCAGACCGTCGGAGAGCCCCTGGTAGGCCGGACCGCTGTTACTGGACGTGCGCCAGTTGCCCAGCTCGCGTGCGAGCAGGTCCACATCGAGCCTGCGTCCAACCAGTTCGTCCATCATCGATGCCAGTTTGACGTAACTGGCTATTGAACACAAGGGCAATCAAGAGCCAGTATCGGGGCATGGCACAGAACTGGACCTCCCGGATGACTCGCAAGGCGAGCAAGTTCGGCCGCGTCTTCAGCGTCCCGTCCCGTCCCGGCGGAAACGTCGAGAACGATGCGGATGCCCGCCGGATGCGCATCGAACTCGACGCGATCCGCGCCCGATTCCCCGACCACGCGTGAGGCGGGCCATCACCCGCACGGGTGCGCTCCTCGTCGGCCTCACCGGCTATGGCTTCTCGATGGCGCTGATGGTGCGCGCCGGCCTGGGTCTGGACCCGTGGGACGTCTTCCACCAGGGCCTGGCCGGACGCACCGGGATGACCATCGGCATCGCGTCCGCAGTCGTCGGCGTCGCCGTCCTGCTGGCGTGGATCCCGCTGCGCAACCGGCCGGGCATCGGCACCGTGGCCAACGTCATCGTCATCGCCATCACGGTGGATGCCGGGATGGCCCTGTTGCCCACGCCGGAGTCGCTGCCGGTGCGGGTGACGATGATGCTCGGCGCCGTCGTACTCAATGCGCTGTCCACCGTGCTCTACATCGGCGCGGGCATGGGTCCGGGACCACGCGACGGCCTGATGACCGGTCTGGTGGCGCGCACCGGGCTCTCGGTGCGGCTGGTCCGCACCTCGATCGAGGCGACGGTGCTGGCCGTCGGCTGGCTGCTCGGCGGGACG
>Ga0193743_1003617_pt1 | contig 10285 bp, 9 predicted proteins | sample L2c2metaG_FD_143038 | JGI IMG/M metagenome (GOLD analysis project Ga0193743, IMG submission 143038) | Soil microbial communities from a riparian zone of the East river system, Colorado, United States - L2c2 | ecosystem: Environmental > Terrestrial > Soil > Riparian zone | place: USA: East River...
CGGTAGACAGCACATGGTGCTAGTTGGTAATGACAATGATAAGAATGCAGGTTGTTTTGGTGGTAGTGGAGTGGAGGGAGTATTCCGACGGAGCTCCGATATAAGTCTGACGAAGGTGGCTGGTGGTAATGGTGGCACTGAACAATGGTGAGGCGGCCATCATCGGAGACTCTGTCGGAGCCGTCCTTTGATTGTTCTTTGGAAAGAACGTGACCGAGCACGGACCATGACAGTCATGGAGCTTCTCAATGGCCATCCAAATTGCATCTGCTGTGAGCTTGGGGTCTCTCATAAGGTGTTTTCAGAATTGATTTTGGAACTTCAATCTAGGCTACAGAAATTCCAAATATGTTTCACTTGAGGAGCAACTTGCAGTTTTTCTATACATGTTGGGGAGTGTTTCCAGCAGTCAAACAAGATGTTAAGCTCAGAGACTAGATGGAGGATGTCAGGTCTGAAATTGGATGAGGTATTGGCTTCAACTTATGGGTTGTGCTGCTCCCCTGATGGAGTTGCCTTGAATTTCAGAGTTTTGGAGGAGTATTCAAATCTGGAGCTAGGCCAAATAGTGATTGTCACAGGTATACCTGTCATTTTTGCAGGTTTTGACTATAAAGGCTTGTAGCTACAAATTCTGTGATCACAGCACAATTTCTCTTATCCAAATCGGTTCATAAATGGATGATTTATACCCTTACCAAGTTTTGGCCTGAAATTCAAAGGGCTTTCAAAGAATTGTGCCCTCAGCACTGGTTTTGCTGACACAGGTTGCCTAAAATGGCCAATTTCCAAATTTGGTGTACCTGTGGTCATTAATTGGACTACTGTGACATCACAATCAAACATAGGCCTATGAAACTTTGCAGAGCTGTAGCTCAGTGAGTTCTTCACCGATTTACATGAAAATTTTTGCAAAATGTTCATAAAATTCGGAGCTATCATATAAAATGTAAAAACCCGTCATTTACCCGGGAGTAACCCGTGACAATCCCTAAGGCCAAAGAGAAGCTTAAGACAGTAAGGGACAAGGCAAGGAAGCAAGGTTGCTAAGTTGATATTTGAACTGGCAAAATACATACTACAGCTTGAATATTTACATGTATGCAGACATAAACATAAAAGGAGTTATGAAATAGAACATATGGTAGTAAAATGGAACATGATGCAAAAGGATCATACTCCGATGTTTGCTGAATGATGCTGACTCAAATCCCTGGGATGCCATGTGGTGGCCAAACTCATGACCTCTAGAATGTGTTGTGTGTGTGGTGATGGAATGTGACCTGGAACATGTGCAGAGCCTGTGGGGTCCTAGGTGTGCTGCGGTGAGTGTTGTGTGGCTTTGGTTGGTGATAGTAATGATAAGAATGATGGTTGGTGATGACAATGATATAGAGGGGTGAATTCCAATGGAGGTCTGATAAAGATCTGACAAGGTTGGCTGGTGGTAAAGGCTGATACTGAACAATGGGCAAGATGGCCATCATCGGAGGCTCTGTCGGAGCCATCCTATGACTGTTCTTTGGAAAGAATGTGACCAAGCCACAGACCATGACACAAGACCATATCATGGTAAAAAAATAATTGCTATATGAAGGCAATGTTCATTCATACTTTTAGATATTTCCAACATATGTTATTGATATTTTCATCTCACCTTTTCTACACAAACCATGTCTGTCTATTAACAGCTGATGATCCCATCCCCCCAGACGTTCTTGTATTGGCCCTACTTCAAAGATGCCCCCAGTGCATTTGATGGCAGTCACATCCACAGCATGCTGCCAGGGCACGAGCACCCTGCATATAAAAACCACAAAGGTTTTTTATCACTGAATTGTCTCTTTGCCTGTTCATTTGGACTTAAGTTTGTCTTTGCATATACTGGATGGGAGGGGTCAGCAACTGATTCTCAAGTATATGAGGGTGCTTGCTTCAATGGTCTAGTCATTCCTGAAGGTAAGTACTACTTGGAAAATGCAGGATATCCATGTTGTGAGGAAATTTTGGTCCCATATTGTGGTAAACAATATCACTTAGCAGAATGGGCCCCAGCAGATGTGGGATGACTATCTACAGATTCATATTCAGAGGCCAAGGAATGGGAATGAGATGGTCCAGTCTTTCAATATGCTTACCAATTTTTGTGCTACTCACTCACTAAATATCATTCAATCCAATATAAAAGTGTATTTCATTTTTAAAGACTAAGAAAAATAATTGGAGTCATACCAGCAGTCCAAGTAGTCATACTACAAAACACAATGAAATACCAACATACAAGAAAATGATAAATAATACACATCTTGATTCTAATTGCCACAATTTTCCTGCAACCAAGCCTGCCTGATTCCATCATTGTCAATTGCAAGGTAAACTTGAGCTAATGCATGATTGTTAATAAATTTATTGAGCATGATCACCTTTTGTTCTGCTGTAAGCCCCTTGCCATCTTGCAGTACACACTGTACTGCATCCTGTCAAACTTTCATCACAGGATCAACATCCATGGAGTCTTGGACTGCTGTGGTAAGCTGATTTATTGACCCCTGAATTTTGTGGATGAGAAGTTCTGGTGAGATTTTTGTGCTCTTCCTTGCAGAGCAACCAGGGGCATGAACTAATGCTGGTGATTTAGAAGCATGGGAAGCTGAAATTTTGGGTCTTGGATTCAATTCAAGAGCAACAGATGATGATGATTTTGCACTCTTATTTTGGGAGGGCTCAGAGGAGGATTCAAGTAGATGAGATAGAAATAGAAGAGGTTGGCATGTTTATGGACAATGGGGGAAAATTTCCAGATTGTACAGATATTGCATCACCTTCAGAGTGAATGTTGAAAAATGAGCTCATAATTTTGTTAGACTGTATCAAACACCAGATCAATAAGATGACAGGGAAGTAATAATAATAATATAACCAGATGTACCTTTGATGCATTCAGATGATCATTGAATGCTGACTCTGCTGCATCACCATTGATGTTTGCTCTTAAATTGTTGTCCCAGTGAGTTCCAGATGTGGTATCCCTGTATGTGATGATAGACCAGAAAGTAGATTTGAGCTACAATACTTATGTTAGCAATGATCAGTTGACTGAGGCTGATAATAATGTACTGAGTTCCACTTTGTCTTCATGGATAGCCTGCAATATACTGGGCTGCAGTGTTCATGGTCACAACCTTGAAGTTACCACTGTCACCCTATGATCAATGGTCCAATAGATATTGAAGGAAGAGTTTTGTCTCATTTTCATTCCAAGAGACCTTGTCTTTGTTGCTGGCCTGCATAACCATGATTGTAGTGAGTTGTGTACAGACAGCTGTTAATTAAAGTGCAGCAAGGCTTTTTGATGATGATGAAAAGCTCTAGGGTCAGGTCCTTGCATTATTGATGGGATGGAGGTCAACATGTAAAAGGTTGAAGCTCTGCCTCATGTCAGGACACTGGCAATGCCATTTGAACATGTCTCACCTACCAAAATTTCATCCATAGCATGCATCCAAACTAGCTCTTACAAAGACTTTCCATGAATGTACATAAAATTACACAATCCAATGATTTATGTGAAGTTCTACAAGTCTACTTCATTTTACCACCATTTTTACCACATTTCTCCATGGACTTTTAACAATAATTCATCTGCCAATTTACACTCAGGCATTGATGCCACTGGCACCATGTGCACCACCAATCAGCTCATCCTTGTGATTTGGGCATATAAATATATATATTGGCCTCAAAATAAAATTCTATCATGTCCAGTGGATGTAAAAGGGGTAGTGAAAGGTAAAAAAAATGGTGTCTGTGCACCACAACCACTATGAACTTGAACAGTGAAGACCACACTGCAAGGGTCTAGCATCCAACTTATATCTTTCCTCCAATGATGTCTGAACCAAACTTAAATCCTTGTCTGCAAATACTGAGCCTGACACACACCCTAGAAGCATTTTTAGTCCTATTCATCCACCTGCCAATACATGCATGGGCACTGCATGTCTGCCTGTGTCTGCCTGTGTTACAACACTCTTTTTACTTTTACTTTTACTTTGAACACTTGAGCTTTACTTGATCTTATCTTATAGATATGATGATCTCTTGATCTCTTGATTTCTTGATCATATCTCTTGATCTTATCTCTTGATCTACGATCTTGTCTTGATCTCTTGATCTTATCATCCAATGATGATCCAAGATATGTTTCTTTACATGAACTTTACATTATTACTTACATGCATTTGACATGCCTTTGACTCATGTCTTTCATTGATGATCGACATGCATTCTACACATGTTGTTGCACAACATGCTTTTACCATATGCTTGACATGCTTTGAACATATGTTTTACATGTGTTTGCCTTGAGGACAACACATGGACATTAGTATATAACCGTAGCTAGAATACTTGTACTCTTTAGCTTGTCTTTAACTTTGTTAATAACGATATTGCTTGATTGGCTTATCCATTCTCAAACCTGTGGATACTGGACATCTTCCAGTTGATATTCATGGGCTCAGCTAGCTCCTTGGACATATGCTTGGGCATTATCAGATACTGACTGGCTCCGGTCACGGCTTTAAAGCCTGAATCGGTCGAAGTCGCAACAGCCTGTGTCCACCACTTTTTCAGTTTCTAAAACTGGTCAATTGAAGAAGGCTACAGCCATGCTAGAAATTCAACATTTGAAAGAGTGTATTGGAACACTTGAAGATGAGAATGAAAACCTTAAGAATTCAATAAGTAAGATTGAACATGAAGCAAGAAAGGACAAGATGTGCATTGGAGATGAGTTGATTGCCTTATGTGAACTTATCAGGCCATGCAGCAGGAATCAAAGGCTATGTTTGAAATTAGTGTTTGAAGGTTAGTTTAGTGGTTAATTTGACTTTTTTTTGAGCTATGAAAATATCCTCAAATTTGCCCATGAAAGTTGGTGATGGCACAACAAAGCTTTCCAGTTAGAAACCAGAAAATTTCAAAAAAAAAAGTATTTCTAATACCCCACTTTCATTGGCCAATTTTAAGACTATTTCTGTGGCTTAAAAAAGGTCAGATTAACCACAAATAACCACTAACCTAACCTTCAAACACTATTTGAAATGATGGAGGTTGATGATGAGGATGAGGGTTCTGATGCTAGCAAGAGGATGGTCCTTGATGAGGAAACAACTGTGAAGATTGGAAGGAGCCATGCCATAGCAAATAGTAATGTTTTCTTGGTGAGTTTTGGTCTTTTGAAGGTGAACTCAAGCTCACTTCAGTGGTTTAAAATTTACCCCAGGCACTTCTTTGGCAGGTATTCACTGATTCTATGGGCTGCCCAAACAAGTTGATGGATGAGGTGACCTGTCATGACCCTATATTTATTTTTCTATATTTATCTCTACTTGAAGTGTATGTAACCAAGGTGGCACCCACTGCTGGCGCCGGGTGGTGTTTCCCCCGGAAAAATCCATTAAGAGACACATTTTGTGATTTCCAAAGGGTTTTTCCCATGGAAACACAAAAAGTGTTTCTGAAAGAAAAATCCAAGAAACACATTATGTGTTTCTTTCAGGTTTCCCATAGATAAATTTTTTGTTTTTCTCAAAATTTATCTTTTTGAAACATGATAAGTGTTTCTTTCTTTGTTTGAAACAAAGAAAGCATGTTTCCCATAGATAAATCTTGAGAAAAACAAAAAATCTATCTATGGGAAACATGAAAGAAACACATAATGTGTTTGTCAAATTTTCCTTTCAGAAACACCCTTTGTGTTTCCATGGGAAAAACCCTTTAGAAATCACAAAACATGTCTAGAAATGGGTTTTTCTGAGGGAAACACCACCCAGTGCCAGCAGTGACCACACCTGGCAGTCACAAAAGTGAACATACAAACACCAGGGATAGCTGGGTGCTCAAATTGAAGGCATGCCTCTGGCTAAAAGAAAAGAGAAGGACTAGCTCCACAATTCCTGCAGAGCAAGGAGGAATTGCTCTGCAGCTCAATCCGATTGCTTTGCTAGGGCACAGGCAAATATAGTGCTTTGCCTAAAAAGGTTATTGATGCACATCACAAATCATTGTGCATAGTGCTTGAAAGTCCAGTCCAGTCTGGTTATTTGGTGCCTCAAGGCTCTAACCGAGACCGAGACTGGTTAGGTTTCATTCCCAGACCAAAAATAACCAGACTGGACTGTAAATAAACACCAAAAACCAGTTAATTGCAGTTACTAACCAGTTATGACCGAAAAAAATGAAAAACCGGTTATAACCAGCCAAGACCGCACATATATGTCTCAGTAAATATTATTGCTGCTTATTCTACCTTTAAAACAAGTCCAAGAACACTTAATTTGGTAAAGAATTGACATATTTATGAAAATATTCTTGAAAGTCTACTGTTTTGACTAATATTTTAGAGATTTGACCATAACTCAGTCAAATTTTGAGTGTTTTTACTTCTTAGGTGTGTTTTGAAGGGGTATAATAGGGCTGGTCATAACCGGTCATAACCGGGTTTTTAACGGTTAGCTAACTGACAAATAACTGGTTATTTTACTCTTAAAATGGACTAACCGCTAACCGTGGTCCAGTCAATTTCTGGTTAGGTCCAGTTAATTTCCAGTTAATTAACCGGACTTTCAAGCACTAGTTGTGCAGGTTCCCATGCTTCATCAAACACATCAAATCACAGCTGCTCACAGAACTGGACATCAAACCTCATCAAAGGGGCTATATAAAATATAATAAAACATTGTAGTACTCAAAGGAACAAAGCAGAACCATAGATATCTTATTTATCTAACAGTATATAAGTAGTCTTAGAATATTGGTACATCCCAGTCTTTAGCTGGTTTATTCCTGCCACAATAAAGATCTCAATTAGATCCTCAGTCAATGTTACGACTTCGACCAATTCAGTCTTTACAGACATGATCGGATACAGTCAGTATCTGATAATGCTCAAGCATCTATCCAAGGAGCTAGCTGAGCCCATGAATATCAACTGGAAGACGTCCAGTCAAGTATCCACAGGTTTGAGAATGGATAAATGCCAATCAAGCAGTATCGTTATTAACAAAGTTATCAAAGACAAGCTAAAGAGTACAGGTAATTTAGCTATGGTTATATACTAATGTCCATGTGTTGTCCTCAAGGTAAACCCATGTAAAATGTGTGTTCAAAGCATGTCAAGTAAGGTAAAAGCATGTTGCACAGCAACATGTGTAGAATGCATGTCGATCGTCAATGAAAGACATAAGTTAAAGGGCATGTCAAATGCATGTAAGTAATAATGTAAAGTTCATATAAAGAAACATATCTTGGATCATCATCAGATGATAAGATCAAGAGATCAAGATAAGATCGTAGATCAAGAGATAAGATCGTCAAGATAAGATCGTCAAGATATGATCAAGAGATCAAGAGATCTTCATATCTATAACATAAGATCAAGTAAAGTTCAAATGTTCAAAGTAAAAGTAAAAGAGTAAAAGAGTGTCATAACAGTCAATAGTTGAGTGTGCAACCTAGGCCAAACACCATATTATATTTTTATTGGTTGTTGTGGTAGTTGCTAACATGATTCCAGCATATCCAGAGGAGGGTGAAGAATGGCCATCCATCCACTAATTTGGCACTGATGTGAAGGTGATATGGTTTTGATGAGACAAGCCATACTTGGACAAAATCAACTGGAAAAACTTGCAGTGGATAATGAAAGAACTCTGGAAGAATGGCACACAGTATTCATTAGCAACTGCAGGTGCTATTTCAGAGATATTGGAGGATTATCGTCAAACTTGCATAATCTGGAAGTTTAACAAGCTTGTTGAAATGGTTGAAAGCTGGAAGAAGATGAAGGCAGCAAGCATCATTGTGGTTAGTGTAGCTGTTGGAATATCAAACTCACATTGTAGTAATCATGCAATATCACATCATCATGAGTATAGTGTTATGTACTTGTAGATAAGCATAGCCATGGTACATATGTATTTTAACAGTACTGATGGGGCTGGATACCTCATTGATTTGATCCAATGCACTTCACATCACCTGATCACTATAAATCCCTGCCATGTGTCTAGTGATCTAGTGAGATTGTGTTCATCAAACCAACTTTCAATTCAACAGTAGCCCAGAGGCTGTTGGTGCTGGTGTAGCTGGTGATGTGGTGATGAAAAAAAACAGTTCTGAAGGAGCTATCATAGGGAATGAAGCAATCATGTGCAAAGGGTGTAAGTTTCACATAGGTAAGTTACAGTGTACAGTGTACCATGTGATACGGGTTCTCTGAATGCCAGAGAATGCATATTATATAGGCTCTGCTACACTGTAGCAAGTGATACATGCTCGGCAAATTTGCCAGCCTCCCTAGCAGCAGGTGCGCCAGTTATGCAATGGCCAGCACATTAGGCATGGCGCCGACATGGCTGACACGGCCGACTGGACTAGGCCTGCCTAGTGTCAAGCCACCTTATCAGGCTCAAATGACATGTAACATTGTATGGGCATGTAAATGAGTATGGTATACAACTTGTAAGAAAGTTCCAGAGAGGTCAAATTTTCCATCTGACAACACACGGCCATGTCAATGTCAATGTCAATGTCAATGGCAATGGCAACAACAATCCAAATGGAAACCACACTGCTTTCAGGGCATAATTCAGCATAATTCAATTCCAAATTTTCTTTCACAAAAAACGGCAACGGGGAAATGGCAATGGAAACACAGCAATCAGAACAGCAATTGAAACAGCAATTGAAACAACCGTGCCGATACGGCTGACTGAACCAGGCCCACCCAATAATGGCAATCAAAACACAGCAATCAGAATGGCAATTGAAATGGCAATTGAAACAACCATGCCGATATGGCCGACTGAACCAGGCCCACCCAATGCCAAGCCACCTCATCAGCCCCAAATGTCTGTAGGATTAAAGAGAGGCAATTTCCCATATGACGATGCACGGCAATGACAGCGCTTCACGACACAGCCCCATTCATGCACCGGAAAACCAATCAACAATTAATACAATGTAAGCACTGTAATCTCGGACTAAATGTCCATATCAATGTCTTCCTCCACATCCTCATCTGGCAGCCATGTATTATCTACATAATTAAAATCATGTGAAACCCAGTCACGTTGGGGAAGGGTGATATCCTGAAACTGAGCCTGAACTAATGGGATACTGGAAGGATCACTTGGCTTGGCATCATCGTCGCTGGTAAGCCATATTTTGGCGGCATCGGCCACTGTTGGTTGCTGATTGTAATCTGAGCCTGTAGTTGCATCGGTATCAGGCCCAGTTTCATCTTCAGCCTTGTCTTCGAGCCAGGCTTCGGCAGCGTCTATTGCCATCACGTGACTGCACTTCTCAGCCCCAGACATCTCCCCTTCAGCCTCAGAACTGCTTGCAAGCCACACTTCACCTGCATCCATTGCTGTGGCCTGGTGAGTGCCCTCGTCATCAGCAAGCCAAGCATCAGCAGCATCCAGAGCTGTTGAAAGGTGAACCCTTTCCGAACTGGCCTCAGATGCCTCATCATCGTCAAGCCATGCATCAATTGTGTCTGAAGATGTAGCCTGTCAATCTGAACCTGTAGTTCCATCGGTCTCAGGCCCAGTTTCATCATCAGCCTTGTCTTCGATCCAGGCTTCGGCAGCCTCCATTGCAGTTTCAACGGCATTTGGAATGGCAATGGTGGTTGGAGCAGCAATGGTGGTTGGAGCGGCAATGGCATTGAGAACAGGGCACAGATTGCCAGATGTCTCATCATCCAGCCATGCATCGCCAGCATCTGAAGCGGTCACCCAGGAGTGCGGTAGTTCTTTTTCCAGAACTGGTGTCATCTCCACTCTCAAACCATGCCTCCACAGCACTTATGGCCATTGCGTGAGCATTTGGATTAGAAGTGGTAGAGGAAGCAGTGACAGTGGAAGGCGCGGCAATGGCAGTGGCAACTTGTTCGACAGCGGCACTGAGTGTGCGACCAGCTGAGACAGGGGGCATGATATGGGTGTTTTCTGGGTTAGCGACAGAGAATGGTGAAAATCTCTCGGTGCCGCTGTTGGTTGATCCTGTCACCAACCAAGTGCCATGCATACGACCTTGAGGAAGGGATTTGTTGTAGCCTGAATGAATATCCTGTCTTGTGTACATATTGGCTAATGGAGTGTCATGACCGTCCCCTCCTTTATTGGTTTTTAGCTCGACCGTGACAGGACGGGTAAGAATTGGGATTGGAGGAAGAAGTTGGTGCATTCCTTGTTCTTTTGTCTTTTTCTTTTCT
>Ga0193743_1003618_pt1 | contig 10284 bp, 15 predicted proteins | sample L2c2metaG_FD_143038 | JGI IMG/M metagenome (GOLD analysis project Ga0193743, IMG submission 143038) | Soil microbial communities from a riparian zone of the East river system, Colorado, United States - L2c2 | ecosystem: Environmental > Terrestrial > Soil > Riparian zone | place: USA: East River...
CCAGCCGATATGATCCTGCTCACAACTGACGGTCTGACCCGTTATGCCGATGCAAACAAGCTCGCGCACCATATATATATGCACTCAAACCTGGAAGAAATCTGCCGTGGGCTGATCGCGATAGCCCACGAAGGCGGGGCGGAAGACAACGTGACCTGTATGCTGTTGCGCGTCTCTTGACGTTAGGTAACAAGGGAAGTGCAAGGTCCACTCAAACGGGGTACCCTCAATTCTTTCCCGGGTCGACTTCGTCCATGAGTTCCTGTGCTCAGCGATGCTGACGTTCATCTCCTGCTGGAGCAGCGCTGGGCTCCTGCCAGGCGTGTCCCTACCGGTGCTCTGTCCAGCACCTGAGGTCATCTCTGCTGTGATTCCGCTCACCCGCGGGAACTTCCGCGCCTCCTAGCCCGCTTGCATACACAGCGACCCCTTCAAGCTTCTCGGGAGGGCTGTTGCGGATGGTCTGGACACATTGCTCGAATCCCCTTGGAGTGAGGATGATTATGGTAGTGCGACGTTGCGATCTGCATGCCGCCGCCGAAAACGAGCCCTAGCCTGTCTTTAGGGTCTTGTCTCAGCTTTATCCTGCTCACAATCAGTCCTGGGGTCAAAAAGCCTGGTTTCTTCGTCGTTGATTCCTCCGTGATAGTAGCTTGCGTTAGCCTCAAGCTCAGGCCAGAAAATACTTGCCAACTTTGTACTGCGCAACGGTATTCCAGAGGATCGTACGCCCGAGCGACGGCACCGAACTTGTGGAAGTATGCCCCCCGATGGCCGATTGCACAACGAGCTTGCGGAAGCCCTTTCCTCCGATAACGGTCGGCATAATGGTGGAGACGGCGGTGCCGTTCTTATAGCTTCCCGTGGGTACTGAAAAGGCTATCTGCACCATCAGGCAATTTAGCTGCGTATTTCAGCGGCATGAGTCAACTGGATGGTGGGATTGCTTATGAAACTCAGACAAAGCGTCCTGCGGTTGACACACAACGTCGACATTTCGACTGGCTTCGGGGTTTCAACTGGCACACAGACCCCAGAATCGCAAAGAAAGTTTTCGATCTTACTGCCACCGCTGCGGGCGGATCCCCGAAGACATTCCGGCCCTGGTGACGCATTTTGTCGAGATTTTTTGCCGTCGCATGGATAAGCAAATCGAACACATTCCTCCGGAGACGATATTTGCGCTCAGTTCGTACCCGTGGTAGGAGAACATCCGGGAGTTACGGAATCTGATTGAACGTGCCGTGATCCTTTCTAACTTTGGAGTTACTACCCAATCCTCTGCCGACCGCGGCGTCTAAGGATGCCCTCATATTTCCTGCTTTTCCTGCTGCAACAACTCTGGGGGACTCCGAGCGCGCTCTGATTTTGAACGCGCTTGAAGCGGTTGGGTGGGTGACCGGCGGCGCGAAAGGCGCAGCCGCCCAACTTGGCTTGAAACGCGCTACTCTAATCTGCAAGATGTAGTAGCTTGGGGTTTTCGGCCTTGTCTCCAAAGCAGCTAGGATGTGATTTGGCCTGCACCACCGCGCTGCCGCCATCATAGTTGGCGCTACGTTCGCGACGTGTATTGATGAGAGAACATGCTGTAGTGGACCTAGACTACTTCCTTACGTTATCTTCCTCCTTGGATCATCGCCGCGAACGATACATCACATACCTATTCTGTTCCCAGTTTGTTCTAGCATCAGTCGAAATGCGGTCACCGCTTGCCGCATAGCCGACACACAGGAGTGCAATAGCTCTGCCGCTAGAATGCTACGGAACGAGTCCAACCCCGTGAAAGATATGAGAGAAAGCTAGTTAGGTAAATTTGTATAGCTGACTAAGAAAAGCATCGAGAGTGGCATTACAGATGCTCCTAGAGGGAAGACGCATGCGATAAGCAATGCGAATGAAATCGAGAGATCTCATGAAGAACATAAGCAAACTAGTTGTAAGTATGGGGTTGCTATCCCTGTTGTCCGTGATGCCGCTCGCCGCGCAGATCGTTAACGGCGTGGATTTTACAACCTCATTTCCGTTTTACGCAGGCAACACTAAGATGCCAGCGGGCTCCTACAAAATCATACAGTCCGATATCGATGCAAGTATATTGCAGATCCAGAGTAACGATGGCGCGCCTTTGGCATTCGTTGACATCATACCCACCCATTCTGCGCAACCTCATCCCCACTCCGATGTCACCTTCCACAAATACGGGGAAACCGAGTACCTAGACCGGATTTGGGTCGAAGGTCAGGAATATGGAATGAAGGTTGATCCTACTAAGGCCGAAATGAAAGCAGCCGCGACCGCTAACGTTGTGGAACATTCATTATCCGCCAACTAAGGTAGCGAACAGCGCTCTCCCAGGTTCACCAAGGCGGGTAGAGTTGTATACCGCACAGAGGAAGCCGCCTTACTTCGGGAACCAGCGGACGACACCAATAAGCGGTAGACTGGGTGGTGATGTGGAACAGCTTAGTAATTTTCCGCATCGTCACATGCCCCTCGGTCCGTTCAGCCTTGAGAGACCTGTCGGATGCGAGCCCGCGCGGCCTGGGGTACTTGAAGCCCTAGGAACAGCAGAATATGGGGAGCCTCAATCTGAAGGAGTCATTACTAGTTGATCGAAAGAGGCGGTTGAGCTCAGTACTGGGATTCGGGCGGGTTCAGCGCAGGCCTGAAATCGATGCGCTGCGCGGCGTCTTCCTGGTTTGGATGACTCTCGCGCATCTGCCGACACACCTCAGTGACCTCGTTAACGAGCCGTTCGGCTTCGTCTCCTCTGCGGAAGGTTTCGTCTTCCTCTCTGCCCTGCTTGTAGCGCGGCTATATATCCGGCAGGCGACAGAAGCCGGGGCCGCTCTGCGGACAAAGCTCTGGAAGCGCGCACTGCGCATATACGGCTATCACCTGATTCTGCTCGCGTGCGCCTTCAGCATCGCCGCCGCCTTCGCCGTGATGGCGCACAGGCTTGCGCTGATCAACCTGCTCAACTTCTATCTCGCACATCCGTTCCCCGCTATTGTCGGTTCGCTTCTGCTCATCTATTGCCCGCCGCTGCTCGATATCTTGCCGATGTACGTGATTTTTCTGCTGATCACGCCATTTCTGCTTGCCATTGCAGCACACCGAGGCTGGAAAGGGATCCTGCTGGCCAGCGGGTCCGTCTGGTTGTTTGCGCAGTTCGGCTTGCGTGCGTGGGTTCACGATGTGGTCGTTCACGTCACGACTCTGCAGATTCCGCTACAGGACACCGGCTCCTTTAACCTCTTCGCCTGGCAAATGGTCTGGGTATCAGGATTGTGCATCGGTGCCACCTCCGCCCAGGAAGGGCGCTCCTTCAGGCGGCCGCCCCGTCTCGTTTATCAGGTCAGTGCCCTTATCTGCATCTTTTTCATTGGTGTGCGGCGCAACTGGTTTGGGAACCATCTCACTCAGCAGACGCTCGGCATACAACTGGATAAGTGGCAGATAGGCCCGCTGCGCCTGGTTAACCTAATCGCCTTTGCGTGCGTCATCTATGGGGCGCGGAAACTGCTCACGCGACTGTTCCTGACCGAGCCCTTCATCATGCTGGGCAAGGCATCTCTCCAGGTCTTCTGCGCCCACCTGGCCTTCGTCTTTGTCGGCCTCGCGCTTTTATATGGAACGGTCAGTGAGCTTCATGGGTTCGATGCGGTCGGCTTAGTCGTGTTGACCTTCGCTGGCCTGATATTCGTTGCTCTCCGCAAAATCCGACGCGAAAGGCAGGAACAGACGACCAATAATCAGGAATTGAAGATCGACCCGCCTCCCCACATGCATTTAGGTTTGACCGGTGATGATCAGGAGAAGAAGGATCTGGTGGCGCCTATGCGTGCTTTGTAGCGTCCGTGAGATAGCTGTTCGCCATACACTCGGAAGGGCAAAGTGCCCACTTGCCGCGTGAAGAAGTGGCAGGCTACTGCATGACCAATTTAACGCGGAACGGCAAAATGTTTTGGCGATATCCATGAAAAAAGAGAGAAAAGTGGGACCCGGCCGTGTTAGCCGCGGTCATTCTTTCCCAGTTAGGCACAGCCGGCCGCACCCGAGCCAAGCTTCCTCTACTTCAATCAATCGTGTTCACTACGCCGCTCCCTCGCGGGCATCTCTCCAAAGATCAATCGCTCCCTCTTGCGCATAGCGATCAATCTCATTCAACTCTGCATCCGTGAACTCAAGTTTCTTAACCGCATCAAGCGAGTTGTCGAGCTGCTCCACATTGCGAGCTCCGATAAGCGCCGAGGTGACCCGCCTGTCACGTAGCACCCACGCAATTGCCATCTGCGCCAGCGTCTGGCCGCGCTCGTTCGCGATTTCGTTCAGCGCCGCACACGTTTGAGATTTTCCTCGCTCAGAAAGTCTTTCTGAAACGAACCTTCCGCCTTCGCGCGCGAATTCTCCGGCACCCCGTTCAGATACTTGTTCGTCAAAAGTCCCTGGGCCAGAGGAGAAAACGCAATGCAGCCTACGCCCAACTCCTCCAGCGTGCCGAGCAATTCCTTTTCGACCCAGCGGTTCAGCATGGAATACGACGGCTGATGAATCAGCAGCGGTACCCTTCGCTCTTCAAAATCTGTGCCGCCTCGCGTGTCCGCTCTGGACTGTACGACGAGATGCCCACATATAAGGCCTTTCCTTGACGGACTGCCTGCACGAGCGCACCCATTGTTTCTTCGAGCGGCACATCCATCGTCGGCCGGTGCGAGTAGAAAATGTCGACGTACTCAAGACCCATGCGCCGCAAGCTTCCGTCCAACGACGCCAGCAGATACTTGCGCGAACCGCCCACACCGTACGGCCCAGGCCACATATCCCATCCCGCTTTTGACGAAATCACGAGCTCATTTCTGTAGTCGTGAAAATCCTTTCGCAGAATCTACCCGAAGTTCTCCTCGGCCGACCCGTACGGTGGCCCATAGTTGTTCGCCAAGTCGAAATGGGTCACACCTCGATCGAACGCTCGCCGGATCCTGCCCGCCCAGTCTCGAAAACATCGACCCCACCGAAGTTCTGCCACGCCCAAGAGATACCGGCGGCAATACGATCCCCGACAGCCCGCACCGCCGAAATTGGGCTCTGTCATACCGCTTCGCATCGAACACATAGCTCATCTACACAAATCTCCTTCTTCTTGTTTACCCATTCCGTTTTCTAATCCGCCCGAGAGCAGGATTTCCGAGTGCCGAGCAGTTGGCACGCGGCGGGAAACCCACGAAGGGCGACACCCATGTTCTTTCAGTTTGACACTGTTCCTAGCGATGACCTCCGTCGCCTGCGTGGCCGCGTCCATCACGCATCTCGTTTCCGTGAAAGTGATTGAAGGCCCTGTCTCCATGCTCCGGAAATGGACCGCGGTAGCCGTGATGTGGATCGAAGCGGTTGTCCACGTGGCCATGGAATTCGTGGGGCCCATGAAACCAGGGTCCAGCTCCGATAAAGACACCGCCGCTGAACCACTCAGACCCGTAGTACCCGTATGGGGCACAGCTGTACGGGGCGTAATCGAAGTAGCCGTACGGGCACACCGGCGCTGCTCCGATATTGATGGATACCTGGGCCGGTGCAGAGCTCGGGATGTTCAGCAAAGCTGATTAGAGCGGGAAGGGCGAGGAATTTCCAATAGCGCATAAGTTCTCCTGTCATCTTTAGACAAAACTGAAGGCGATAGGTTGCGTAAAAACTGCGCATGAAGAAGTGCTCAATCTTGCACGCGAGCTTTTTGCGGTCAGCACGATCTGTTCGCTCTCACCTGCCGGCGCCCATCTGACCATACTCAGGAATGTGCTCTTTGTGCGCAATGCTCGGATGGGGGTCTCAGGTGTACTGTTCCGCCAGACTTGCTCTAGCTGGGGTTAAATCCTTCCACTGCCAACAAATGATATTGTTTACAACTCGGTTGACGGACTCATCTATGCATCTATCCCCGGGTCTGCGGGCGGTGGTCTCGGCAACACAATTGCTGGCATCGACCCTAACTCCGGCGCCATTGTCAAAACCATCTTCGTAGGCAGCGAACCAACCCGCATCGCGCTCTCGAGTGACGGTACCCAACTATTCGTCGGCCTCAACAGCGCAGGTGCAGTTCGTCAAGTAAACCTTACCGCCGCAACCGCAGGTATGCAGTTTTCTCTTGGCGGCGGGCAAGGCATCTATAATCCGCCCTACACTGCCCAGGATCTAGCCGTCCTTCCCGGGCAACCCAACTCAGTTGCGGTTTACAGCAACAATGGAATCGTAACGATCTACGATTCAGGCGTCGCAAGGGCGAAAACGAGCTCTGGTCTCAGCATTTATTTCAACCAAAATTATGGAAGCCTCTCCTTCGGCAGTTCCGCCTCAACCCTCTATCTCAACTCACAGTCAGTAGGCGCAACCGTTTACGCGCTTACTATCGACGCTACCGGCGTTACATCTGCCAAAAGCCTAGGCGCTGGGAGCGGTAATTCCGTTTATTACGGTAATTCCCTTCAGTATGACATCGTGACATGGTGGAGCAGAGCGGTGAACTTCATCTCCTTGTGTTCCCTTGCTGCTTTCCGCACACCCGCCAGCCCCTGTGACACGCGGGCCCCGCTCTGTGTCGGGCGCGTGTTGGACTGATGAGTGTTCTCCTTGATCAGCGGCCTTCCCTCCTCACTCTCCGCCATCGACTGCTCCATTTTGTTCGAATGATTCATAGGTAATACGCCGCTGTCCGACTCCTCGGGGCCGTTCATGCGAGCCTTACGGCCTAAGCCTTCACCCGCCGTCCTGCTACTGGTTGGCAGCAGGCGTCTCCGAGGTCTCCCGGTTCTCGTGCATGAAGCTTCCAGGCGTGTCTGGGGTCTACGACTACGCAGGACCGAGCAGGAACTTGCGATGTCGCTCCCACCCATGTTGCCTTCCGCCAATGCAAAAGCGTCAGCGTCCTGATTGCATCTTTTCGGAGCTCAATACCCAGCCCACCTGTACCCCTGTTTACGCTTCGCCGAACACCTCGCGGTGTGCAACGCAAAACTCGGGGCCGAGCGGTTCGCTACTCCTTTCTCGTAGGACTCTTTCATTCCCTGCTTCATGCCGGTTTATCCCGGCGCACTGCATCGGCGATTTGGGCATCAATTGACTCGCGGGAGCGCGTAAGAATAAATTTCTGACGCGCCAGGCTTTGTTGCCGCAAACGCCGTCTTTCTTTCGGATGATTCTCTATGTCAACCGAAGCAGCACATTTCAGCTACAGGTTTGCGTATCAGGCAGAAGGAGCCACCTCTTCCCGTGCTGCAACGAAGGTAAACCGCTTCTTTAGACGAAGGAACGGCCGCTCAAAATAGTGGAAGGATAGAGACGCTATGGCAATGCTGAGCGCCAGGACTACTACAGTCCAAACGCAATCGCGAATGGCCGTGGGAAGCACAAGGCCCGGAAAAAGGCGGCGCAGGTACGGGACCGCCCTCACAAAAGTGAGAAAGAAGATCAGCGAATGAACAAGGTAGAGGCCGTAGGAGATTCGCCCCAAATACGAAAGCCATCGGGGGATGAATCGTGAGGGAGTTCCAAGAGCAGAGAGGAAGAAAATCACGGCACCGGCCAGGACGAGGAACCATCCCAGTACTGCGCCAACCGGTGTCGGGTGCGGTTCCCAACTTTGAACCTTGAAACGGAGTAGGGCTGTAAACCAACAGCCGAACCCGAGGAGGAAGCCCACTACACGCATTGGAACTGGCAGTCGAACCAGCCTGCCTCGCAACAGAAGGGCGATCAAGGTTCCGGCGCAGAAGAACTGGAACTGCACGAAGCTGTTTGTCCACTCTCCGTTGTCGCCCGAGGTCGGGTGGAGTGCGTAGAGGAGCACCATGACATACGCGAGAGCGAGAAGAAGGTAGCTGACAATTGCGACGGCTCGGCAGCCCGCAAACGCGGCGAGCACGGGTATCACGATGTAGAACTGCTCTTCGACGGAGATACTCCAGAGCGGGTCAACCGAACCAGCGATCCAGCCGTGATGAAGGATATACCAGTTGCCTGCAAAAAAGGTGAAGGCCAGCCAGGCGAGCGGATCAGCTGTCCCAACCCCAGGAACGAAGCAGTTCAGCAGCGTCAATCCGAAAAATGCAACAAAATAGAGCGGCCAGATTCGGAGGATGCGGCGCATATAGAACGCTTTGATGTGAATTCGGCCCGTTCGCTCTCGCTCACGAAGCAGCAACTCCGTGATCAGAAACGCGCTCAGTAGAAAGAAAACAGGGACACCAAAAGGCCCGACATTGCCTATCCGAAAGAGCCATGGATTGTGAACCGGATCGGTCGGCACGTAGTCCATGCGATGGAAACTGAACACGCAAAGGAAGGCGAAGAACCGCAGAGCATCCAACTCTGGCCTGTAATATGAGTTGCTCCCAGTGCTGGATGTTGTACCTGGTCCAACGCGCATTGGGCTTTCCCGCTCGACCATCCATTCACCCGGCTGACTGATATGTTCTCGTCCACCTAAGCCTAAATGATAGATCGTCACCATACGATCCGAGTCATTAGCGAAATGGAAAACCTGTATCCAGTGTTGGCTTCGGTGCCTGGGCGCGATTGCCGTTCAGAGAGTGACCGACCGTCCAAGGGCTGATCACATCCACCGAGGCATAGACCTTGATCCATTCCGAAGTCTGCGCCCCTTTCTCGCTCAAGGTTCCCCAGTCGGCGGGTACGCCAGCAAACAGTGACTCCGCCATAGCCTCGCTCGCCTTTCTTATTCCGGCGATTAGCGCTTCAGCCAGGTCTGCAGTGATATATCTGCTGCCTGGGAAGCACAGGCCAAAGATGCCAACCACAATATGGCCACGGTGCCTCTGGTACGCGGGACTCTGCTCAATCCCACGAGCTTCGAGCGCAGACCAGTCGGCGATAACGCGATCAATGCCACTTCGATCCTGAGTGCCGGTCAGGTCGTATTCAACAAAGAAGCTGCGGTTGTGATGTTCCGCAGAGGCGACAGCATTGGCCAGCACCTGATCGAGTTCGGCCTTTCGCTCGGGCTGTCCCTGTTCAGTCGCGAACCGCTGCAGCGCCGCGCCATCAATTTCGTATTCCTGTACATCTCCCGACTGAGCGACGAAGACCCTCACTGCTCATGCTTAGAGAATCCACGGGGTTCGTCATGATGGGCTCCGGTAATCACCTCACCATTGATTCTAAAAATGGTGACCAGAGACGGGATCGAACCGCAGACGCCGGCCTTTCAGGTCAGGCCGCTTGGCAATGATCTTGAATCAATGGACCTCATTGATGCGATTAACAGTAGCCGCTCTTCCGGGGTCTATGTAAAGCGTCTGTGCTCCTGTGTCCGCCAGCCGCTTGCGCAGATCCTTGGCCTCCTGTCGCCGAGAATTCAATCGCGCTCTCCCTGTGAGAGCGTATCAATCTAGGAAAACTCCGACGGATAGCAATCGCCCCTATTCGAAGGCTGAAATGAATGCGGAGAGTCTATCTAAAAATGGTTCCTGGCTCTTCAGAATGTGTTCTCTCGCTTCAGGAATCGGAAACCAGCGGCCGCGATCTACTTCGGGAAACTCCAGCAGACGACCGGAGCGCGGAGGCCATTGGAGTTGACACGTATTGCTGATCAGATTGTCGGGATCGCAGTCGCCCTCAAAAGCCCAAGCACTGACCACCTTGCGGCCAGCCTGTTTCACTACGCCGAGTTGCTCGAAGCGTCCCTCAGCGACGAATCCTGTCTCCTCGCGAAATTCACGCCGGGCGGCCTCCAGAGGTCTTTCGCTCTTGCCGTACTCACCCTCTGGAATAGACCACGTTCCAAGATCCTTCTTCGCCCAGAACGGACTACCGGGATGGACGAGAAATACTTCCAGTCGGACGCCACATCTTCGATACATCAACAAACCTGCGCTCAGTCTTGGCATGGCTAACATTTGATTATCAGATATGTCGTTCCCCTATGTCTTATATTGAACCTCTTTCCATCTGGGCTGCTCTACGAGCCAAGTAGTTAGCCTTTTTCAACCACATGGCCTGGCACCCATCCGTTGCGAGTTGCTACTGTTGCATTTCAACTTGCGCGGCTTTGCGGCCGCTTTGCTCTATGAGGAGTTTGCAGCGCAGTACTTCAGCTACACTCCACGCCTGAGCCATGCAGCCTCGAGGGATGAAAGGAGGCTCTGCGTCGAATATTTCACTGATGGTGCCAACACCGTCTTCATCGAGATGCTGTTCGAATCCCCTGAGGAAGGATTGAAGAGAGCTCGTGTCGTCAGGGTACGAACGGCACCATGCATTGCAGAAGGGGCC
>Ga0193743_1003619_pt1 | contig 10283 bp, 10 predicted proteins | sample L2c2metaG_FD_143038 | JGI IMG/M metagenome (GOLD analysis project Ga0193743, IMG submission 143038) | Soil microbial communities from a riparian zone of the East river system, Colorado, United States - L2c2 | ecosystem: Environmental > Terrestrial > Soil > Riparian zone | place: USA: East River...
TTTGACCTTCAGCATGGATTTGCCTTTCGCGCAGAAACGCTGGTGCGGCAATTTTGGCATTAACCACGCCGGCATGCTTTCCGATCACAGGACGGCGTCCTTCGGTGAAAATTATGGGACGCTCATTCCTGAACTACGTATCGAAAGCCGAGCAATCTTCGTGCTCGACCCCTCGGATACGCTGCAACATGTGGAATACGTGAAGGAAGTCGGCAGTCATCCGGATTATGAAGCCGCCCTCAAGGCAGCTCGCGAAGCGCTTCCGAAAAACTGATTGATCCGGCTCAACTCGCTAGGCGAGCGTGGTGCTCGCGGTAGGAACGCGGGAAATTCTCGGGCAGTGTCGCTGTCTTAAACCAGAAATCTTCAATCGATCGGGCTACGTCGATGTATTCCGGCAGGGAGCTTGGCTTAGCAAGGTAGCAGTTTGCATTCAAGCTGTACGCAGAACGGATATCATCCGCAGCCTTCGAACTGGTCATGATCAAAACCGGAATCTGCTTGAGGGTTGCCGAGGCTTTGATATCTCTGAGAACCTCGCGGCCATCCTTAAGAGGAAGGTTCCAGTCGAGCAGGACCAAATCAGGCCGGGCTTTCAGCCCAACCTCGGCTTGGCGAAAGTACTCTGTTGCTTGGAAGCCGTCTTGTACTACTGCCAATTGGATGATTCCACTGGTTTCTTTTAGTGCTTCGCGAAAAAGCCGCACATCGCTAGCACTGTCTTCGACCAGTAGTACTCGGAACGATTTCATACCTCTTTTACTCCCATTCCAGGAGGGGAAAGAGCAATTTAAATGCCAAACAGCGGGAAACGTTAACTGACTGTTAACAAACGGTTTGAAGCTGGATCTGTAACATGGTTGGTGGTAGAAACTCAGTGCTATGTCTGCCCGTCAGGCAAAAAATGCTCTGAGTGGCGGGTTACGCTATGTACTGGTACGGCAGCTTACCGACCTGTGGTTTCTTCCGGCGCAGGGAGTATGGGGTCCTCGGCCCTGAATGCATTGACTTACGCTAAAGTCCTTCCTATCATTGAGATTGCGGCTGAATCGGGTGCCGGATGTCGCGCTGTCCTCAAGCCGCGCCACTGGACTTCGTAACGCACTGGAGGCTTTTTGATCAAATTAGACATCATTAACGAAGTCGTGAACCGCACTGGGATCACTAAGACGAAAGCTGAAATGGCGGTCGAAACTGTGTTCGACACCATGAAAAAGGCGCTGAGCGACGGTGACCGGATCGAGTTAAGAGGATTCGGCATTTTCAACGTCCGTCCGCGCAAAACTGGTATCGGGCGCAACCCTCGTACCGGAGCCGAAGTGGCTATCCCTCCTGGAAAAGCCGTTCGCTTCAAGCCCGGTAAAGAGCTGCAAACGTTACAGTAAGAGAGTGTTTGAGCCGGAATCAACGGGTCCCCTGGAAAGCCTGCAGGACTTTCCCGAACTGCAAGCGCCGCGGCGGCCGCGCCGCTGGTGGCTGAACGCGCTGCTCTTCTTGCTCACGCTGTTGAGCACTACTATTTTCGGTTCGGCCGCGGTGCGGAGTTTTGAAGCCGGGCAAGCGCTGGACTTGGACGGTGTTTGGGAAAGTTACCAGCGGTTTGCGCACGGCGATGCCTCAATTTGGTCCGGGCTGTATTTTTCCACGCCTCTGCTACTCATCTTGCTGACACATGAGCTGGGTCATTATGTGAAATGCCGGATGTTGCGAGTCGACGCCAGCCTTCCTTATTTCCTGCCATCGCCGACGTTGTTTGGCACTCTGGGCGCTTTCATCCGCATTCGTTCTCCTATTTACACGCGCCGGGGATTGTTCGACATCGGCATCGCCGGCCCGATTGCGGGCTTCATTATGCTGGCGCCTTTTCTGCTGGCGGGAGTGTTCTTGTCGCGTCCCGTGCCGCCCGGTTTGCCAGACGGCTCGCTGGAAGGTCCTTTTGTGCTGGGTGCTCCGCTCATTTTGCGTCTGTTCGAATGGCTGCGCTTCGGCGCAATCGACCCGGCGAGAATCCTGTTACACCCCATGGCGCTGGCGGGGTGGGTGGGGCTGCTTGCCACGGCTATGAATCTGATCCCCATGGGGCAGCTGGACGGCGGCCACATTGTCTACGCTTTGGTGGGCGAGCGCTGGCATCGCATCGTGTCCACCTCGATCATAGGCGTTCTGGTGCTGCTCGGATTTCTGTATTGGCCCTGGTGGTTGTGGGCCGGGGTCGCATTCTTCCTGTTGAGACGTCATCCGCTGGTGTATGACCGCTCGCCGTTGTCGCGCGGGCGGATTGTGCTCGCGGTAGCAGCGTTGCTCATCTTTGTGTTGTCGCTCTCGATAGTGCCCGTGCGCACCCTTTAGCACTGCTTGGCATCCATGAAGATCTCGGCGACTATCATTACGTTTAACGAGGAGCGCAATATAGCGCGCGTGATCGAAAGTCTGCGCTGCTGCGACGAGATTCTGGTGCTGGACAGCGGCTCGAACGACCGGACCGAGGAGATCGCCGTCAAGCTAGGCGCGCGGGTGGTGGATGCCTCCTGGCGGGGCTACGCGACGCAAAAAAACCTGGCTGCCGAGCTGGCAACCCATGATTGGATTCTGGCCCTCGATGCCGATGAAAGTTTGAGCGAAGCCCTCGAAGCTGAGATCTGGCAAATCAAGAAAGCCGGGCCGAAGTTCGATGCTTTTACGATGCCCCGGCTGGCCCAGTATCTAGGCCGTTGGATCTTGCATAGCGGCTGGTATCCAGACCGTAAAGTACGGTTGTTCGATCGACGTAAGGCGAAATGGGTCGGCGACTTCGTGCACGAATCGGTCAAGGTGGAGGGCGCCGTGGGGCATCTCCAGTCGAACCTGCTGCATTTCACCTGCAGTTCGCTTTCAGAGCATCTGCGGTCTCTGGATTCGTATACGACCCTTGCCGCCGAGGAGATCGTCACTCGCGGAAAAAGCATGGGCTATGCCAGATTGCTGCTGGACCCGCCGTGGACCTTTTTTCGAACGTATGTATTGAAGCTGGGGATTCTAGACGGCTTGGAAGGGTTGACCATCGCTTACATGGCCGGCCTCTACAACTTCGTCAAATATTCGAAGGCGCGCAACATGAGCCCCGGCCGGAAAGTGTAGCGTGCGCGTCCTGCACATCGACACCGGCAGAGAGATGCGCGGTGGGCAGCATCAGGTGATGTTGCTGCTGAATGAGTTGAGGCGGGCCGGGCATGAATCGGTGCTGCTGGCGCGCCCGGATGGCGAACTCCGGAGAGCGGCGGAGGCAGGAGGGTTTTCGGTGTACCCGGCTACTTTGCCGTCGGTCTGGCGGTATTCGAGCGGCGTAGCAATCGTGCACGCGCATGATGCCAGAGGGCACACCTTGGCGGCGATAGCGGCCAGGCGGAAGCTGGTTGTATCGCGGCGCGTGGCCTTTCCCGTGAAACGCGGAGTAGCTTCGCGCTGGAAATATAGCCGCGCCGCGCGGTTTCTTGCCGTTTCGCATTTTGTCGCCGGGCAGCTGGAGAAATCCGGCGTCCGCCGGGAGATAATCGATATTGTCTTTGATGGGATTGACCTGGAGGGTCACATGGGCGTTGCGTCCCAAGCCTCCTGGAACTCCCAATTTCCAGCCGTTGCGCTGGGCTCCGCCGATCCGCAAAAAGGGCGCGATCTAGTGGATCGGGCGGCGCATTTGGCTGGCATCCCCATCGTGTTTTCCACCGATCTGGAGCGCGATTTTCAGCGCGCGTCCATGTTTGTCTACATCACGCGATCCGAAGGGTTGGGGTCGGCCGCTCTATTGGCCATGCGCATGGGCGTGCCGGTGATTGCGAGCCGGGTGGGAGGGTTGCCCGAAGTCATCGAAGACGGCAAATCAGGAATCTTAGTGCAAAACGATAGTACTCAACTCGCGAGCGTCATGCAAAGCCTCCAGGCCGATCCGGCCCGCGCGCTGGCGTTTATTGAACAGGGACGCCGCCGGATTGCAGACTTATTTTCCGGGCGGCATTTAGTGCAGCGCACGCTTGCCTCTTATGGGAGAGCGATTGCTGGTTGAATCTGTTCTGCAACTGGTCCTCGCCCTCGTCTTCGGACTGCTTATCGGCAGCTTCCTGAATGTCTGCATTTACCGCTTTCCGCGGGACCTTTCGGTTGTCGCGCCGCGCTCCTTCTGCCCGGAGTGCGGGAAGCCGGTCGCCTGGCGGGACAATATTCCGCTGGTCAGTTACATCCTGTTGCTGGGACGCTGCCGGGATTGCCGCAAACCGATCGGCTGGCGCTACCCGCTGGTGGAGTTCACCACCGCCGCCTTGTTTGTCTGCATTGTCGCGCGCTACGGCTGGTCCCTGGCAGCCTTGCGCTGGGCCGTTTTCGAGACCCTGCTGGTGGCTCTTTTCTGGACTGATCTTGAGGAGCGCATACTGCCGGATGAACTTACCATTGGCGGTTCCGTGGCCGGTGTTATTCTTGCGTTCTTTACCGCGGTTCCCGGTGTGATGGGCGAACTGCTGCTGCCGTTACAGCGGACGTTCTGGCGCTCGCTGGCGAATGCCGCGATCGGCGCTATTTTCCTGGCGCTGCCGATCTGGCTGCTCGGCTTTACTTATTCCCGCCTTCGGAAAAGAGAGGGACTCGGTTTCGGCGATGTCAAGCTACTGCTGCTGATCGGCGTATTTCTCGGCTTGGAAAACGGTCTCCTCGCGTTGCTAATAGGGGCTGTTTCGGGGTCGGTGCTGGGCATCGTGTACATTTATTTTGCGGGAAAAAAGGCCGCCGAATATGAGCTGCCATTTGGCAGTTTTTTGTGCGTCGGGGCGGCGCTGGTACCGCTTTTTGTGAAATAACCAAAAGGCGAAAAGAAGGCTAGAATTCGCTTTGTTCTTCGTGTACCATAGGACTTTACGTTATGAAGGAACTTCTGAAGGTCCTTGCGCCCGGTGATCCCGATTGGCGAATTGCAGTCCAGCTTGATCCCAAGCGCATACCCGCGCATATTGCCGTCATTATGGATGGCAACGGGCGCTGGGCCCGCCAGCGAAATTTCCCCCGGATACTGGGTCACAAGGCAGGCGTGAGTTCCGTCAGAACGGTGGTGGAGACCTGCGCGCAATTAGGACTGGAAGCGCTGACCCTTTACGCGTTCTCAGTTGAGAATTGGAAGCGCCCTCGCCACGAAGTGGAGGCGTTGTGGCGCCTGTTGCGTTTCTATTTGCGAGGGGAACTGGCAAATCTGATGCGCAACGACATTCAGCTGGTGGCGATCGGCCGGTTGGAGTCGTTGCCGTCTTTTGTGCAGGAGGAACTCGAAGCGGTCATCAGCAAGACAAGTTCCAACCGCGGCATGCGGCTGAATCTGGCGATTAACTACGGTGGACGCACGGAATTGGTCGACGCCATGAATGCCATGCTCGAAAACGCACGCTTGGAGGGCAATCTGGATGCGCTCGAGATCACCGAGGAATCTATCTCCGAGCACCTCTATACGGCCGGCTTGAAAGATCCCGATCTGCTCATCCGCACATCGGGCGAAATGCGCGTCAGTAATTTTCTGCTGTGGCAAATCGCCTATTCCGAGCTGTATGTCACCGAAACGCTATGGCCCGATTTTTCGCGAACCGATCTGTTGGAGGCGGTCAGCGAATATCAAAGCCGTGACCGCCGCTTCGGTGGCTTGACCCGCACCCCCGCGGGACCCGTCGAGACTTCCCAATTCGTATTTGAAGAAGAATTACAATTGCCTTTGGCTTAACGAGCCGATCGCAAATGAAATTCTTTCAGTCATGAATCGCCTGATAACTGGAATCGGGCTGGCCGTTGTTGGCGCGTACTTAATAGGTTGGGCGCCGGAACTCGTCTTCCTCGCGGCCGCACTGCTCATGAGCGTGCTTTGCTACCGGGAGTATTCCGGTATTGTCGCCGCGCACGCTATCCCGCAGCCTGGAATATTTGGCGTTCTAGCCGGGATTGTCATTCTCTTCTGGCCGGCTCAAACACTGATCGGTGTCAGCCTTCTGGCCGTTTGCGCTTTTGTGGCGGCGTTTCGCCACGACGACTTGCGCGGCGTTCTGCCGCAGATAGCAGCCACATTCTTCGGCGCCTTCTACACCTTTGCTCCCTGGAGATTTTCCATAGACCTCCGCCAGATCAGCCATCACCTGCTGCTCTTCGCCCTCGCAATCAATTGGGCTGGGGATACGGCCGCGTACTACGCCGGGCGCCGGTTCGGCAAGCACAAGCTTGCGCCCATTGTCAGTCCGGGAAAAAGTTGGGAAGGAGCTGCCGCCTCCGTTGCGGGGTCGGTCCTTTTCGGCGTGGTCTATCTGGAGTATTTCTTTAAAGGTCTCAGCTGGTGGCAGATTGTGATTCTGGCCGTGGCCGGAAACATTGCCGGTCAATTCGGAGACTTGGCCGAATCCGCTATTAAGCGCGGCGCCGGCTTGAAAGATAGCGGCAGTTTGTTGCCCGGGCATGGCGGCATGTTAGACCGCGTAGACAGCAGCTTATTTACTCTGCCTATTGTCTATGCTCTTTATCTATTAGTCACTGTCACAGAAAAGTGACTAGTGCGCAATTCCCGCCTTTAATTCGCTGTCAGCTTCGTTAAAGAAAAGCGAAACGTGATGCGATTTATGTTCATCCCTAATGCAGAGCTGTCGGTGGAAGCGCTTGTGTTAGTTACAGATATCCATAGGCGGTTCTCGAAAATAGAATTTTACTTAGGGGTTTTGGGAGTTAAAAATATGAGATCAAAATTAGCAATTGCGGCAATCGTTGCACTAGGAACGATGTCATCCCTTTACGCGCAGGATATCGAAAATTTTCCGGTGAAGCTGGGTTTAAAAGTGGGTATTCCCATTACGGATATGTTCAGCGCGAATAACGTCGGTTACCTCAATGGCAACATTCCCGGTTCCACGTACAATGCCGCGACGCCGAAATACATACTCGGCGTGAGCGGTGAATTCCACTTGTACAAACGCTTCAGGCTGGAAGTCGACGGTTTATATAAGCGCACCGGCTTTTCAACGTCAGGATTGTACGGTTCGACGGGTAGTAATTTCTATCAGAGCACCGGGGCGAACATTTGGGAAGTGCCCGTGCTGCTCAAAACCAATATCAGCATAGGGCACGTCCGGCCGTTTGTTGACTTTGGCGCCTCTCTGCGGCACGTTTCGTCAATCCAAAACAATCAATTCCTGCCAGGGATCGCCACAGGAATTATTACGGATAACGTGAACGGACTTCACAACCGCAACTCGTACGGTGGCGTAGCGGGCATCGGAATCACCTTCAAACGCGGTCCGGTCGAAATAAGCCCTGAAGTTCGTTACACTCGCTGGGCAAATGAGTCTTTCCAGACAAACGGGCTCCGCACGAATCTGGATCAGGGCGACTTTCTGCTCGGAATCAGCTTCTAAGTTGTTTGTAAGTTCGGCGGACCCTCGGGGAACTCCCAGGGCCGTCGAACTGCTTTAATGAATCGTGCGCGTCTTGCGGTTCATGTAGTCCATCAGTAAGTAGTTGCCCAGAGTATAAGGCGTGGTGAAGTACGCTTTACCACGGCACATCTGGGTAACTTTCTGCACGAACTGCACTAATCCGTAATCGCTTGCCAGCATGAACGTATTGATTAAGATGCCGCGCTTCCTGCAGCGCGCTACTTCCTCAAGGGTCTGACTGATGACGAGCGGGTCCAAACCAAAAGCGTTCTTGTAAATCCTGCCGTCGTCGAGGGTGAGCGCCGAGGGTTTACCGTCGGTGATCATGATGATCTGCTTCATGTCTTTCTTTTCCTGCATGAGCAGACGCTGCGCCAGAATGAGCCCGTCCCGTGTATTGGTGTAATACGGCCCTACCTGGACGCGTGCCAGATCGGAAATCCGCATCTCCTCGGCCGTATCATGGAAGAGCACGCAGCGCAGGGAATCTCCGGGATACTGCGTCTTGATCAAATGCGCCAACGCGAGCGCCACCTTCTTGGCCGGGGTGAAGCGGTCTTCCCCATACAGGATCATGCTGTGGCTGCAATCGAGCATCAGTACGGTCGCGCAGGAACTTTGATACTCCGACTGGTGAACGTGCAGATCCGAATACTCCAGGTTCAAAGGCAGTTTCACGCCCTCGCGCTGCATGGCCGAGAATAATGTCGCGCTGACATCCAGGTTCAGCAGATCCCCGTACTCGTAGGATTTCGCGCCGCCGCTCGCATCTATTCCGGTCGCCAGATCACGCGTATCATGCGCGCCGAAGCTCGATTTTCCGAGCGAACCCAGCAGATCTTTCAGCGTTTTGAATCCCAGGAAGTCGATGGCCTTATCGGTCACCTCAAAGTGCATGTTACTTTCCGGGCCGCCTTGACCACCCGGAGCCGACGGCGTCTCCGGCGGTTCTCCGTCGGTATTGATATAGCCGGCTTCTTCAAGCTTTTGCGTGAGACGCTCAATCAACTGTTCCCGCTGTTGCGCCGACATCTCCTGCAGGCGCTGGCGCATTTCTTCGAGCTGGTCGGGATTGAATAGATCGCCGCTCTCCAAGGCGCGCTCAATGGCGCGTTTCAGTTCCTCCAAAGTATGCTCGTTCATCTCGGAGAACTGCATATAGGGATCTTGGTAGCCGCTCTTCAGCAGGTAGTCTGAAAGAGCGCGCAGCAAATCGTCCATCTCAATGCCGAGATCTTCTTCGGAGAACTTGGAATAGGCAACGCGCCTCATTGCAGTGACCTCAGTGGAATCTTCTTAATTCAAATTGCGCCGGCCGCCGCCACCGCCCGTGCCGCCGCCTCGCCGGAAATCGCCGCGCTCGCGCCGCTGTTCCGGATCGTCTTTTCCGCGTTCTTCCCGCTGCGGCCGTTCGCCTGCGACAAATTCGAGCTCTTCATTCCGGCTGACGCGTTTGTGGGCGTAGAGACCCTCCAGAATGAACTCTCCGGCCGAGGCCCGCAGCGCATCGCTCTCGCTCTCACCCAGCCCAAGCTTGCTGGTGAACGCCAGCAGGTCCTGTATCCGGCCAAGCTGCTCCAGCATTTGCCGGGCGGGCATGTCTTCGTCCAGGCGCAAAGATCCACCCAGCTCAAACCACTGCACCACCTGGCGCAGATTTGCGCCATCGAAATACGATTGGTACACTTTGCCCACGGCATTGCGGATCAGCTCACGCGCCACCGCGTCCGCGCCCTTCAGCTCGCCTTCGTACTCCAGTTCCAGCTTGCCCGTCATGGACGGCAACGCTGCGTAGAGATCCAAAATTCGGGGGACGGCGCTCGTCTCGCCGGTCTTCAGCGCTCGCCGCTCGGCGTTTGAAACCACGCTCTCCAGAACCGTAATGGGCAGACGCTGGGATACGCCGGAACGCTTGTCGATGCGTTTGTCGTCTCTTGCCAGAAAGGCGATGTTCTCGATTACTTCGTGAATGTACGCCGGCACTTCTAGCGCAACCGGCGACCGGCGTTTGGTCCAGGCCTCCTGCCGCGTGATTGCCATGCCGTGCGAAACCAGCAAAGGGTAATGGGTGCGAATTTCACTGCCGATGCGGTCCTTCAAAGGAGTAATGATCTTGCCGCGCGCCGTGTAATCTTCCGGATTGGCTGTGAACACCAGCATTACATCCAGCGGCAAACGCACGGGGTAACCCTTGATCTGCACGTCGCCTTCCTGCATGATGTTGAACAGGCCAACCTGCACCTTGCCCGCGAGATCGGGCAGTTCATTGATGACAAACACGCCTCGATTGGCGCGCGGCACCAGGCCGTAGTGAATCGTCAGCTCGTTCGAAATGTCCTTGCCCGTGCGCGCGGCTTTAATCGGATCGATGTCGCCGATCATATCGGCAATCGTGACGTCCGGCGTGGCCAGCTTTTCCACGAAACGTTCTTCGGCGGAAAGCCATTGAATGGGCGTCGCTTCACCTAGCGCGGCAACTCTGTCGCGGCATTGTTTGCAGATCGGACGCAGCGGATGATCGCGGATCTCGCATCCCGCAATGTACGGCATATGCGGGTCAAGCAGGCGCGTCAGCATCCGGGCTAAACGCGTTTTCGCTTGACCGCGCAAGCCTAACAGGATGAAATTATGGCGCGACAGGATCGCATTCACTACCTGCGGGATGACTGTTTCTTCGTAACCCATCACGCCGGGAAAGAGCTCTTCCTTGCGGTCCAACTTGCGAATCAGATTAGAGCGCAACTCCTCTTTAAGCGTGCGTTCAGGCTGTAGCTGATCGAAATAATGGCTGGCGCGAAGTTCCGCCAGCGTCTTAGGCAGGTCGAAATTAGGCATGTCTGGCTGGCTGCGTTCGTTTAAGCT
>Ga0193743_1003620_pt1 | contig 10283 bp, 5 predicted proteins | sample L2c2metaG_FD_143038 | JGI IMG/M metagenome (GOLD analysis project Ga0193743, IMG submission 143038) | Soil microbial communities from a riparian zone of the East river system, Colorado, United States - L2c2 | ecosystem: Environmental > Terrestrial > Soil > Riparian zone | place: USA: East River...
TTCGTTATTTCTAACCAACTTTGCCCACTACCTTGAACAAGGACTCCAGACGTAGATCTGTGTACCGTTCATGAGTTCTTCTGGAAGTTGAGAGGAGCTCCGAAGCGCACCAGAGGACATTATTAGAACCGTATAAGTGAAGGTGAAGAAATGATCAGCTTGAAACCGCGTCCTTTTTAAAACTTCTAATAACCGGATATCGGTCTCTCCAATACCGGTCTGTTGTCACCCGCGCGGTGCGGAAACACTGCAGAAAGCTGCTGTAGCCGGACTATTTTGCACCTAATCAAAATGTTCGAAAGTCACGTGATTGCTCGAAATCGTATTGACTGGTCAGTTTACACCATGGGTCATCTGTAACAGTAGAGCTTTGGTGGGATTGATCATTTGGGCTATAAATAATACAGTCGAACCTCTCTTAACCCATACCTGTCGGTGGACACCCCAGTGTATGGGTTATGGGAGGTTATGGGTTATGAGGGGTCAATTTTGGTGTAGATTTCAGTTTGGTGTCGGCCGAAATCTATGGGCTATGGGGGGGTTATGGCATACTAGGAGTATGGGTTAAGAGGGGTTCGACTGTACTCTAATTTATAAGAAATGCACCTCAGACATCGTAAGGAACTTCAGGAAATGTAGTCATTTTCATCAAAAGTGTATTCTGACTCGAGCACACCAACACTGTACTTGCACATGCAAAAATTTTGAACCGATAATATTACACCTTTCTTTTTGTAAATACTACAGCAAAAATTGAATGACTCCGTCAGGGGTTTGCAGAAGAAATGGATGAATTACCATTTGGGAGGAGGATTCCCGAATTATTACATAATTACAAAAGCTTAACCTAATAAGTAAATTGATAAGAAATTTGTAATTAAAAATCCGGTTACCCGTTTTGGTCGGATTTTCAACTTTTCAACTTCAACGACGCATAATTCCAGATCGATGCCTGTGAAATTCTGTAGACAGATAATTCATATACATGACTACAGATAAATGAGGAAAAAACTCTTTTTTTGCTGTCTCATAAGGCAATGACACATTTGTTATTATCATCTCAGACAACTGCAAAATGAATCTGATTCCCAGCACTTTTAATGTATAATATATTATGTCTGCTTGAAGTCCCATTGAATAGTAGTATGTTATCGTTCGGGGCTTCTCGTGGTTACATAGATATTAAACGGTTATAAATTACCTTGAAAGAAGGTAGTAGTACAATAGAATGTTATCCGCCTGAAATATCTTGCGTCATGAAGAACAGAGAAGAGTTATCGACGTAACCTGCGGGAAGCCTTCTCTTCGGCTCGTCGTGCTTTCTTGCCGGCGTGATCAATCTCCTGTATCCATTCTATAGTAGAAGGTGAGGATTTTGATGTGATGAGAAAAAAGAACACAAATTCACGTTGGCAATCGCGAGGAGATAAGGCACGAAGAGCGATAGAATCGCCTCCTCGAGGATATGCTTGAGAGACTACAAAGGTAGTCTCATCTGAAAACTCATGTTAGGTCGTGGACAAATCTGGATTCAATAAGATGCACCTCTGGACCCTGATTCTTTGACTTGAGTGTAAGCAACAGGGATAGGCTAGCAAGAAAACTTATCAAGGAATAGAAAAATAGCTGAGTGAAATTTACTTACCAAACGATACAATATCTTCATCGATTCGTCTGTCAGAACCAAGATATCGCTACATAAAAATGCATACAACTTCCGGCGACTTTTTGCCTTCAATAGCGTGCCTTGCTTGAGCAACTTTCGAGCACCCATGTATCGGGTCGGAGCAGTTAAATCAAGTCGCCTGACAAGAAGATTCGTCTATCAACAGGTACATTAGAAATCTGAGGAGAAACGTACCCCTCTCCCACCCAAAGGTGCTGCGATATCTTTTTGAGCGTTTCAGCACCTTCTTGATCCCGAATGGTCTCATTGATATGGGCAAGGAGCCTTTCGGCCATGTCACAAGCTGTCTTAATGGCTTCATATTCCTCTCCGACTTCGGTATACTGCAGGATCTAATCAACATAGGTGGTCAATTCTCGCTCTATTTTTATACTCGACAGCGAATACCACAAACCTGCTTTACGAGCAAAGGATATCTGGTTATTCTTTGCACTAGATCGCGCAATACCATAAATTTCCGGGATTTACGCGAATGGGTCAAACACTCACTTGGAGCAAGTAAATAGCTGGATAAATCTAGGTTTCGCACTGCTGGATTTTCATCTCGTAGGCGCTAATCATCGATTGGTCATGCTGGTGCGTCGATAATGCACTATACAAGGTCTGACTCACTTGCAAATTAGAAGCCAATTCAGGGTTAGTCTCCCTCAGAGATTGCAGGACCTTGATGGCCGTTGACTGGTTGACACAATATTCCTTTGTAATGCAAAATCATGAGTGAACTGAAAAAAAAAAAACAGCTATGAGGTAAAGATAAAAACCATATACACTCCCATATTTGGCATGTGAGTTAACAGAATGTCGCCAATTTTATCGATATACAGTCTACATTCCTTTTGCCGGTCTTCAAGGGAGCTAACGAAAGCCTGCATATAAAATATTTTTTTAAAAAAGAAAAAATCGGGTCGTAGCGGACAGAACGAACAGTGTTGGTAAGAAGAGTATCTTCGATGTTGGCGAACACGACTGTGATTTCTTTCTCTGATAGAGTTGGCAACAAACTCGAATAGAAAACCTGGGATAGTGAAAATTCCATCAATGACCAAGAGTATATAAGAAAACAAGCTCTACCTCCACAATAAGTTGTAGATCTCGAACGTAAGCCACTTCAGTATTAATGAGTTCAAATATGGCCTGTTAAAGCAAATTAAATGGAGAAAGGAAAACGACGAAGAAAATGAAATTACCTCTTGACGCTTCCTTTCTCCAGGAGGAATGCCTGCCAAAGCCGTTTTGTCCACAAGGCTGGCCCATGACTTGCCAAAAAAAAAAAAAAAAAAAAAAAAAAAAGGGTACAGGAATAATTAAAAAGATGAGCCAGAGGGCCTAAAAGTGGACGTACCATCCCGAATGAAGGACTGTTCGGTCTCGAAGGACCGTCCTGCGGCGTACTTTGGGCACTTAAATTTACGTTCAAGATCGGCGCCGAGATATTCAAAGTGGCCACACTCTTCCGTTCTCCTTCAGGTGTCTTACTGCCAGACTTCAAGAACTGCAAGAATTGAGAATATCGACCTGAACCTTCGCCACTGCCACTGTGAGTAGAAGACATGGTCATGGTGGATATTGTGGCTGTTGGCGATGATGGTAAGGTTCCCGAGTCGGTTGAGACGACCGAAAGGCGGTTGAGATTGGACTGGGTATTACGGAACGATTCGTAGCGAGCAAAGGCATCGTCCAAATTAGCTTCATGGTCGACCTTTTCAACTTCCGGATCAGGCCCTGCCTCAGGATCTGGGACTGGAGGTAGATCTTTGTGCTCAGACGGAACGCGTCGTGGGGCAGCCGGAGCAGAACGGCGTTTTGGTCTAGGTGGCGGCTTTATATCTTGATTGACAATGAGGCCTGCGGCTTCTAGTACCAGCTGCCGTGCTCGTTCTCGCGCTTCTTTGGTGGTATCTGATTCTTGGTTATCAATGTCATCAAAGGAAAGGTAGTCAGAGTCAGAGTCAGAATCATTGGAATCATCATCATCCGCGCCATAATTGTGGCGTTCAGCCAAATCTTGCTGTAAGATCCTTTCGGGGTCAGGAGCTGGATCCTTGGTTGGGTTGTTTTCTATGACACCACTCCGACTTGGTGCATCTGTGTATGAATAAGGTGTAAAGGTTTATTCCATTCCAAAGTAGAATTTGAGTCAGGTTGAGGAGTACATGCAAAAATAAAGCAGAAAAAAAGAAAACTTTAGCCTAACATCATCAAAACGGTAAATGGAGAAACTCAAGGGATAAAGACAAAGTCTACTAACCCTCGACAACTTCCAGGTATGCAGCAGGCGCTATGAAGACCACACCTTTTTGTTCTGCTTTCCACCACTCCTCTTCAGATGTGTCTACGATAGAAAGTATGTCGCCTTCTGCAAATGTAAGTTCGTCAGAATTGTGGCTGGTATATGCGTAGATGGCTTTGGCTTTCTCTGAAAGAGGGTCAGAGTCCGGCAGATAAAGGTGATAAGCAGACATACTTGGCTTGACTACCTCGACATAGGTTTTCGGGAACAATCCTGATTTGCTGGAAGAGATAATAGTACCATACCACCAGTCTCCGTTATTTTTCGAAGGATTGGCTATGATGATGAGATTTTCTCCGAAAGCTGGAGGGAATAAAGACCGTTAGTGGCGGAATTCCACAGATAACAGATTACTAATACACACAGAGGTCTTCGGGACCATCACCCTCAAAAGCATACAATGAACGGACTCGGTGTTCTGGGTAAAAAAATATGTTGGACGTGAGATAAAAAAAAAAGAGATGAAGGAAAAGCTTACGGATGGACTTGTCAATATCAGCCATGAGGTCTGAGATAGATTCAATAGCCGGCTCATCAACCAAGATTGCTGGAATAGCGATGGAAGGAAGGCCCTGATAAATGTCCTCTTCGTCATCTTCCATGGTTGATGGTAATCGCTGGACCTCAACAGGAGCAGCACCGGCATCAGCGGCACGGTCCGCGAACCACCCTACAGATTGTCTATGGCTAGACAGAGAGCTATTAACAGCGACCATGGGGGCAGTCTGAGGAATCTGAGGTTGGACGATCGGAGGAGGAGACGCAGGTTGTACGGATACAGAAATGTGAGGAGGTGGAGCCACGTCACCGAGAACCTTGCCCGAAACCGGAGGTGCACTCCTGTCCACAGTTTTGGCGGGTCGTAATTTCATTCCCCCTTGAATGGATTGCATTAAGACACTGCGGTCATTACTCGACGGTGCCGCGACAGGTGCAATTGGCGCTGTTGGTGCGGGGGGTGCTGAGGGAGCGGGTGGTGGCGGAGGAGGAGCAGGTGTGGAGGGCGCAGATGCTGCAGCAGAAGCAGGCCGAGGAAGAATATTACCGAAAAGTTCCTCGGCAATTTTGGCGCGCACGGTTCTTGACTGTGTGATCTCATCCTCGCTACTATCACCACTCTCGTCGTTCTCCTTGATTTCGTCCCAATCATCATCAATGGCCGAAGGTGCAGTATTATAGTCCGTCTTCACAGCGTTTGGTACAGGACTCTTGGAACGTGCCAAGTCAGACGATGGCGGTGGGACTGTCGAAGGTCTCGACCAGGGATTTGTATTACCATTCGCGATAGGTGTTGAACTTCCTCCTTTGATCAAACGACTAAAAGGATTGGTAGATTTCTCCTGTGCAGGAGAAGGGAGTGGTGAAATTGCAGGAGCAGGCGCGGGTGGGCCAGAAGGAGGTTGTACAACTGGCCTAGGAACTATTGGCGCCAATGGAGGAGTTTGTTCAACGGGAGGCGTAGGCACTTTGGTAGTTTTCGCCTTCAACGCCTGCAATCTGGCATGATAACGCTCTTCCTCTTGACGCGCAGCCTCCTCCTCCTCAGCCTCAAGTAGTCGAAGCTTAGCTTGGAATTGAGCCTCTCTTTCTTCCCGTTTCTTGCGAAGTTCTGCTTCTCGAGCGCGCAACAACTCCTCTTCATGATCAATCTCAGGCTCGCTGGGTACAACTGGGACTGGAGGTTTGGGAGCAGGTGCAGAAGCAACAACTGGTACAGCACGTAGAGCTTTACGAGGGGGAGGGGGGGCCGGAGCACGGGGCTTTGGAGGGGTAGGTGCGACCTTGGGTATCGCCTTGGGTGCTGGTGCTGGCGGAGGGGCAGTAACAGTCGGAGTGGGTGCCGGAGGAATAGGAGTCGTTCTGCCTTCTTTCAAAGACCTCTCATTATCTAAACGTTCTCTCCTTGCTCTCTCCCTTGTTTCAGCTTGCTTTTCGGCCGCTTTAGCCTTCTCTTCAGCTTCTTTCTTTTCCTGTTGAAGGCGGTCCTCGACGCTGGTATCTAAGATTGGAGAAGAGGTTGGGGCAGTAACACCCAATGCGGCCATTCGGGCCTGCGTGAGCCTTTGACCTTCTGCCTTGATGAAAGCCTGGCGTTCGGTAGGTGTCATGTTCTTGACAGACTTAGGAGGAGGTGTCGCTTTTGGATGTTGAGGAATGGGAGGAGTATCTCGGACAGAGCTAGCGACCGGTGCAGACACAGGTGGAAGAGGCGAACGACGACTAGTAGAGCTGTGAGGACGCTCATAACTCCCGTCCCTGTCCCGTTCTCTGGAAGGAGTACGGTCCCGACGATCATCGCGATCATAGGCCCCGCGAGAATAGGGTCTGTCCCGGTCATCGCCACCCCTAGAATACAACCTGTCGCGGTCGTCATTTCTCCTGGAATAATCGTCCTTGTCGTCATATCTTCCATGTCGGTCATTCGCCCTATCTTGGTCACGTGCCCATTGTCGTTTCTCTTTCTCTTTCCTCTCTTCGCGAGTTTTGATCTTCCTTTCGACTTCAGGAATTCGCTCGTGCATGAGTGACAGAAGCTCGCGCTCCAACCGCCGTCTTTCCTCTTCCTTAGATGATGTACGAGGGGGACGGGCATTGTATTCTAAATCATCTTGAACCCTTTTGACGCGATATTTCAAATCGTCCATCTCTTGATCAAGTTCTTCATCTTCCCTTGTTCTATTAGCTTCAGCCTGAGTGGTACGGTCTAACATCTGTGCCGTGTTTGCTAATCGGCGCTTCATGTCAGACAGGTCTGCTGTTGGGCTATCGTCGTCGTCACGAGATCGGATAGCGTCGCGGTCTACGTGGCGGGAGCGTGGCTTGTAGAACCCACCAGGAGGCTCGAAGTCGCTATGTTTGTAGATAGTCGCATCGCGATTTGCGTCAAGGGATGGCGATGAATTGTTAAACGAACGATTCTTAAGACGAGAGATGGGTGTATCTATACTTGACGGGGAACGAGACCGTGTCTCGTGCTTGAGCAGCTCCTTGACGAGATCCACAGAATTGTCTAGATCTCGAGAAGAAGGAGGTACAAGCTCAGAGGGGAGTTGCTCTGGTATTGGCATGCCATTCAATCCTACATGATAAATTAGCATAACATACAAGATTTCGTTTCAATTCACATACTTCGATAGATTAGACCCATCGCCACATGGAATTCTGCAATGTTGAGCTTGCCGCGATCATCGATATCAGCCAGACCCCTGAAATCGAAGTCAACAAAAAAAAAACATATTGTATAATTTGGCAGCTAAAAAAGTTACCAGATACGAGCTAAATCATCTTTGGGCAAACCGGTGGCACCGAAAACACTCAAAGCAGTCGCGCCGTCGATGAATCTCGTATTCTGCGGATCCCAAGACCTGAAAATATCATTGTACTTTTTCTTTTCAGCTTTGTTCAAGGCCCATGACAACTGTTGGGTTGGAGCACCGCGATGCTCTTGGTTGTGTTGGGCCATCAATGAAACGAGATTCTGCTGCTGCTGCGGCAGTTGTGGGACACCGCCAGCGCCATACGATGCAGTTGTAGGCATAAATATTTGGCCCATCATTTGGAGTTGAGGATCGATCACCCCAGTTGGCTGCGCCATAAGTGGTCCACGACCAGCATAGCCAGTAGGTTGCGGGACCAGTCCACCGCTGCCGCCAAAGCCAGGTGATGCGCTCAAGGGAATATTGTTGTGCTGCTGATGAGGAGGCGGAAAGTTCAAGAAATTACTGCCTTGATTCGGCTGCGCAAATTGTGAGGGTATGGGTGGAACTGGAGGCGGCGGTGGACGGTTTTGCTGTTGTACATTGGCACCAATAAAACCAGTATGTGGAAACCCAGATCCACCAGGAAAGCCTGTCTGCTGAGGTTGTTGAATACCCATCGGACGCTGTCCAGGAAATCCTGTTTGTTGAGGTAGTATACCACCAGGGGTTTGAGGTCCCAAGCCTCCCGGTTGAAATTGCTGCTGGGGTTGAAACTGCGGATTCTGAGGTTGGAATTGGGGATTTTGAGATTGAAATTGAGGATTTTGTTGCAGCTGTGGGTTACCCGGATATCCAGATTGCATGGGGTATTGAAAGCCCTGCTGGCCCTGACCCCATTGTGCAGCCATGGTGGTGAGTGAGATAAAAGCGACTTGTGTGTTTATGTTCTTTCATTTATTTATTTAAATAGTTACGTAATTAAATATCTTCTTAGCTCCGCCGCCGGCTCTCCATATTGTAACACAATTCCCGAATACGGAGATGTCAACAGCGTATTATACTGCTCCAAACTTTGCAGTTGAGTCCTCCCACTCAATCAAGCTCAAGTGCCAACGCCATCTAAAGGGTCTGTTCTAATCACTCCATGTAAACCGTTCCCTCAGAGGTCTGAGGCTGGTATGAATTGGAGATGAGAGTAGTTTGGGATCTGATCATGGCGTAAATAATGTGGCTAGGTCAAGCTAATCAAGCTATGGGCCAGTGCGTAAAAGTAAGTGCTCTCCTGTCTCGTTGCACACATGAATTAATTATAGTAAGCTTAAAAGGAAAAATACTCGCCGATTTGGGAAAGCCTTCGATTGCATCTTCTTTTTGGCATGTCAGCCCTCCTGGGATTATATTGAGGCTACGGCCCGCATGACTTGGAGGTAGATAGATATATATATACCCTTCAACTCTCACAGCAGATACAATCCATCCTTCATCGACCAAGTGTACTTCCACTTTTCCTATCTCTACAGTTAAAATGCTTACTACCATCCATTTAGATTTCAAGATGCCGCTCGGAGGCGTCGCTTTCACAGCAGAAGAAGCTTGCATCCCAGCAGCGACGCGCTCTCTACTCCGTAGCATGCTCAACGACCTTGCGCCAATATCCAGTCTCCCAGCAGAAATAATCGAACATATTTTCGACTTCTGCGTCTCCTGGCTTTACGGTTACCTAAAACCTAAACATTGTCTAGCTTGGACCCAAGTCTGCTTCTCATGGCGAAAGATCTCTTTCAACTCAAGCAGACTCTGGCAGCGCATCGACCTCTGCAATCCCCGTTACGCGGACCAGTTTCTCCTCCGTTCAAAAGAAGCTCCTCTATCAGTCGTTTCTACTTCGCCACTGAAATTGACAACCGATAACCTCGCCCTTCACGCTGCCCGTTTACAGTCGATTGACGTGTTCCTCTTCTCGGATGATATGACCCATCTTTTTTCCAGCATTGGCAGCCGTCTGATAAATCTCACACATTTATCCCTAAAAGTTCCACCAACGTCATCACCCTTATTTTTAGATATCCCCCTTCCTTGTGTGCGCCGCCTTGCACTCGACTGCGTCGCCGTCCCTTGGAATAATTGCCTTGACCTCACCCATCTCTCTCTCCGTGGCCTTGACCCCGAATCCTGCCCATCGATTTCACAGTTGTATCAGCTCTTTTCACGTTCCCCGTACCTTGAATCCATACGCTTGGAGAATCTCGTGCCCAAAAATTTGGTTTTGGATGTCAATCTAACTCAATCTTTTCCCCTTCTACACCTCAAGGATGTGGTCATATCTTCGGAGCCACTTGTGATCATCGCCCTTCTTAACGGGGTCCTGCTTTCCGCAAGCACCCGATTACAGCTCTACTTTTCCTTCTCCCAAAACCTACGGTCCATCTTCCCTCATCGTATCCCACAAATGAAGATTGGCCACCGTCTTGACGCAAGCACCGTTCGTCTTTCCCGACACAGTATGCGCTTCATCCTGAACAAAACTCAGCGTTGGTCGGAAGATTTATCCAGGTCTTTATTCTCCATCAGCTCGGCCTCACACGTTGCTATTCATATATGCGAGTCGATCCACCACCTTCTCAACGCATCTCGTATTACTAGCCTGGAGTTAAATACGGGTGTTCTATTCGACATACCTTATCACCACATGCACCGTCTTCTTGCCACCCTCACTCATCTCGAAACCTTATCGATAGCCTTCAATGACCTTGAAGAGATATTGAAACTCCTTAGCGCAGTCCAACCGCCACCTGTTCATCTTCTCTGTCCACGTCTTCTGGAAATAACTTTTAGCAAGCCAGCTGATATGTGGTGGCAATTTGCTGACAGATGGCTTGATTCTATTATCGATTTGGCACGAGTGCGGCAACATCACTCCCTTCCTATTCACACGTTCGGGTTTTTCCAATGCCATGGTGTTTCCCCTGCGACCGTCGAAAAGCTCCAAGAAATTGTACCGTTGGTGAAAGTTTCAGAGGTCATTGCAAAGAGGGGATATTATTGAAGGTTTCTCTTTCTCTCTCTCTCTCTGTGTGTCACGGTGCATCAAGATAGATTGGGGTAT
>Ga0193743_1003621_pt1 | contig 10282 bp, 10 predicted proteins | sample L2c2metaG_FD_143038 | JGI IMG/M metagenome (GOLD analysis project Ga0193743, IMG submission 143038) | Soil microbial communities from a riparian zone of the East river system, Colorado, United States - L2c2 | ecosystem: Environmental > Terrestrial > Soil > Riparian zone | place: USA: East River...
GCACCACCACAGCCCCACCATGCTCCACACACGTTCCATGTTCCAGGCCAATCACATCGCGCATGCACCAGTCTTGAGGTCATGAGTCGCGGTCACCACAAGGACCTGCGAGGATTTATGTCGGCATCCTTCGGCACCATCCGGAATACGAGTCTCCTTGTTATATGTTCATTCTACTACCATATGCTCTTCACGATAACTCCTTATATTTTATGTTTTGTCTCTATATAAATACTCCAGTTTGTTGTATGTATTTCGCTAGTTCGAATATCAACTTAGCAACCTACTTCTCCTTAACTCGCTCTCGTCTTTCTTAAGCTTCTTCTCGGCTTGATTCCGGACTCTCCTACTCCATCCGGACCTCCGAAATTCGAGGCATCCAGCAAGAGAGCGGCGCAACCTACAAGTTGAAGCCAACGCCTCGCACAACTTCGGACCTGACATCTCCGTCCGAACTCCGAGCTTAACAAGTGTCCAGGATCAAGGGTTTAGGAATACAAGTCACAGTAAGAGTCACAGGAAGGAGGCAGTGTTAGGAAAGGGGAGTGAGTCAAGGGTGAAAGCTAAGTATAGTACAAGTAAGGGTTAAGGGTTGGAGTGGGGTGAAGGATTGTCCATCCGGTGGATGAAGGAAAGAAATTGTTGGGGGGTGACCATAGTAATGAACCATGGTTCACAAATGTAACTGTTAGTCCCTGTAATAATTCATAACAAATATATTATCTAGGATCCCCTGCTAGATCTTGACTAAGTTGTAGCTGCAGTTGCCCTAACACACAGAGGATCTTTTTCCTGAAGATAAAGTAGCAAAATTGGAAAAAATAGAGCCCAGGGGCCAGAAGCTGGCAGAATCCGCTTACTGGGGAATCTTTCCATACGTGTACATCTGGGATACTACCTGAGGAATGTTGTCTGGGATATTGAAGAGCTTGGCTTATTTAACAAAGAAGCTAGATGGCATACTATAGCTACAGAGCATAGAGAAGGTGCAGGGATGTCAATATGAGTCTAGAGGAAAATGAGGAGCTCAGGTCTGACAGGAGAATGAGAGCAGCACAAAAGGTTGAGACAAACATACTGCTACATACACCGGGGGCATTTTCCAGGTCATGTGAAATCCACATGCCTTTAGTTCACTTGATTGGTATTTGATTGGTACATCACACAAATGCTGGTTTGGCAGGCAAACAAAGCCAAACTTTGTTTACCAAATTTGAAAGAAATATATCAATGATTTTTATACATCTTATTTCTCATTTCAGAGCTTTTTTTGACATCCTGAAAATTGACAACATATATATTTCCTTCATGTAAATGAGATTCCTAAAAAAGTTTTAAAAAAACAAAGAGGAAGTACTGTATCAAGAAAGGCAGAGAGCAAGCTCAATCAAAAGGTGCCAAAAAAGAAAAGCTTAAGACAAGAGAAAGAATAGCCAAAAAGTGATCCAGCCAACTTAATCAGTGGGCCCTAAAATGATGTGACAGCATTAAGTCGGGGGACCATAAAATGATGTGATACAAGTACAAAGAGAGAGAAAAGAGACAATGACAGAAAGAAGAGTGATAGTGATAGAAGGAGACGAAATATAAAAGGGAGAGGAGGGTGGGTCATGAAAAGCAATAATAAGATGGAGTGAATTAGGCTAAGATCTAATGAAAAGAGTAAGTTAGTAATGTCGGAAGCCTGGAGGTGGCGAAGCCAAGGGTGGTGATGCCAGATGTAGTAAATTCTCACTGAGCAAACGAGAAGGCGAAGCCTGAACTTGAAAGGGTGAGAACGGGGTTGGAGAGTTACAAGACTAACTCACCTGGGTGTTCCCTGGAAACGATGAGAAACCAAGAGAGGGAAACCCAGGGTTTAAGTAGCAAGCCAAACTCCCTAGACTCTCCATCATATTAAACAGAAACTGCTAAAATAAATAGCTCTGAATCAATGACATTCTAGGAACATGTCGTCAACTGAGAGGTCTTTAAAAGAAAAATAAGGAAGACAGCAGAGCCACTTGCAAACTAGCAGAGATAAAACTGAGCAGGAGGAATGAAAGTTTGGAAACAGTCAAGGAGCAGAGGCCTTCAAAAAGGCTCCCTATCCTTGGAACTGCCTTTACGCCGAGTCAAGTGAACTAAAGGCATGTTGAATCCACATGACCTGAAAAATGCCTCTGGTGGTAGGGATGAGACTTTCCGAGACATTTGAATGACGATACAGATTTGCGAAAGACCAAATTTTGTCCTGTCCTAGGGAACAAGAAAGCCAGTGAACTTGATATTCAATGTTATTGGGTCATGCTGGAGAAACTAAGATGAAAGGAGTGAACTAATGGAAAAATCATTTCATAAACTCGAGCCATACCTGAGACCCTAGCATTGGCCCCAACAGAGAGAGCATCGTGTCGACCTCCTGCTCAAAGTCAGGCTCATTTGGGTCTATCTCCTCTTCCTCTTCAAAGACAATGGATTTTTTAGCTTAAGAAGGTGGTTGTAGGCGAAAAGCAATGCCGGACCAGGATCATATCCAAGTTAGTCATTTTGGCATCCATTGAGTTCTCATCTATTTTTATGTAATGATTGAGTTTGCGCATGTTATTTCTTGGAGGCAGTTGAATGCACAGCTAACCTCGATACAAGATTATATCTCATTTGGGCCAGGTTAGACACGGACAAGGCCGTAGTGCGCTTCGCACAAGCCTTCTTCGGGCCAAAGAGAGCTTATTTTAAAGATCATTGGCGCGCTCAGATTTACAATACCACTGTTGGAGGAATGGAACCATCGGATATCGACTCCGACTCCCTGCAAGCGGTGAAGAGCTTGAGATCCAAGTTTGAAAAGTTAGCGCAGGACGCGTCCCCTCAGAAACTAGGCCCGTTGACGGTCACTGCACCTTCTAGTCCTCGTCCTCGGGCGACCTCCAATAGTCAATTGAATCCACCTCTCTCAGATGACATCCAGCTTCGGCCATCGTCGTCTTCTTCAGATCTCAGACTACCCGCCAAACGAGCCCCGCCACCGCCACCCCCCCCTCGAGTATCGAAACTCATGAACAATCCATCACCTTCCCGATCTCCAGCTTCATCGCCACTGCTTCGCCCTGTTCCAGTGCCGCCTACAGAAAAAGTAGACTCTAGAGAGCAACCACCACGCAATTGGAATCTTTTAGTTAATGCATCACCTGCCCGTTCTCCGTCACCATTTTTGTTATCACGTCCTGTTCCTATTCCATCTTCAAACAGCCCGAAAGCAGAACTGGAGGATCACGGTTTAGAAATAACTACCTCGACTCAACATCGGTCGTGAGTGATTCTTGCGTCAATAGATTCTTGACCTTTAAAACTTCTTTAGCACTGGCACACCGCCAGTGTCGCCTATCAGGACAGCAAGCCCTCGAAAGCCATTTCCCACCTTGTCAGGAACCATACCCTCCGCACCGCCGCGAGCTACGACTTCGGGAATTTCACAACTCTTAGACACCGAAAAATCTCTTTCTGCTGGTTATCTACTACCAGCATCACCTTCAACACCCGTATCTCCTCCTATTCCAGTACGACGTCGGCCTCTTGAAAATGTCAACAATACTATTTCACGTTTCGATGATACCAATGACGACGATTCAAAATACGACACACGGCTCTCTGACGACAATTCAGAAGCATCATCATCTTCCTTTGCCCCTCCGCCCATCCCAGCGAGACGTCAACCTAATAATAATAACATAGTTGCCTACTCCATTGATCCCAGTCCCACGGTGTCTCTTTCATCACGCATCAATATCAATCCTCCGCCACGACCACCACCACCACGCAATCGCCCACCTGTATCTCCGGCGCGGGCGGAGCCCGCTATAATTTCTTCTTCGGCCCCAAATCTGTTCGCGTCACCTCCTCCACTCCCTGTTCGTCGTGGATTCACCATTTCTCCAGGAGAACTTCCATCTGGATCTATGCCGCCTCCCCTTCCAAGCCGTTCACAGCCCATTCCATCATCTAATGGCGATAGTGAGCGAAAGCTATTGGGCGTAAGTAAACTTCCTCCACCTCCTACGCGTACAATAGCTCTGGGAGACAAACTTCCACCCCCACGGCGACCCACCACACCCTCCTCTGATGAAGAATCGGGAGAAGAAGAAGAACCAAAGGCCCATGCTGTGGATCTTATGCCCGATAGCAGCACCTCGTCAAGGCGACCTCCACAGCTAGCTTTCCGTGACGGATTTTCAGAATCACGGGTCCATGTCCATCCACACACGGGGTGCGTAGCGCTCACTGGTACGTACGTTGTTGTGGGGCATGGACACCATATCAAAATCTTCGACTTGGCCAAGTCGGAGGTACCATTTTTGAATCTAGACACGAAAGATATCAGTGCTAAAGATTCCAAGGTGACATGTATGGAGTTTCGACCAACAGTATCACATGCAGATAGAGGATACCTATTATGGGTCGGCACGAAAGAAGGTCATATCTTCGAGCTGGATATCAGGACTGGGATTATCCGCGGTATCAAGCACGCCGCACATCTATATCACATAGTTCATATGTTTCGACATTCACGATCGATGGTGACACTTGACGAATCAGGCAAAGCACTCATTTTTTCTCCTGATGTTTCCAACCAAGAAGATATCTCCTTGGCACTTACTGTCCCTCGTGTGATGAGGACTACGGAGAAGCAGGATTTCGTGAAGATGTTGGATGGGAAACTCTGGATGTCAGCCAGGGCAGAGCATCATGGTCATCTGGCGCAGAAGTTACCCATCATTCGGGTATTCGACCTCTTTAATCCGGCCAGTACTGGAAGGTCAATAATGCCGACTGAGCATGTCGGGCCCGTCACTTCCGCTACCATACTTCCTTCTCAGCCTGGGATGGTTTATGTTGGACATGAGGAGGGGTTCATTTCCATGTGGGAGCTTGACACTGAAGACGGGTATCCTCGTTGCGTGGAAGTCATGAAAGTAGCAGTATCAGATGTGTTGAGTTTGGAAGGGGTCAGCAACCGTCTTTGGGCTGGGAGTAGGAATGGGATGATCTCGGCTTATGATGTGTCTCAGAAGCCTTGGTTGGTGACGAATTGTTGGAATGCGCATCCTGGAGTACCGGTAATGAAGTTGATGGTTAACCATTACGCAATTACGAAGGTGGGGAGGCTGTGCGTGGCTAGCATTGGGAAGGACGAACAGTTGAGACTTTGGGATGGGCTGTTGGGTTGGGATTGGGTCGGTGAGTTTTTTCCGTCCCTTTGTCTTATTTTTTGTTCAGAGATTGATTTCCATCTCTACCCTTACTTACCTCTGGGGATAAGACAAGGAACTAGTGAAATCAGAAGCTTCTTTCAGCTCCTTCCGTGACTTGACGGTTCTGGTGGTCTCATGGAACTGCGACTCTGCTCGTCCTGATTCTCTTAACGGCGATCCTCAAAACTACAACTTACTACATGATGCTCTTCACAGCGTCGATAGCCCTCCTGACATCATCGTCTTTGGGTTCCAAGAAGTTATTGATTTAGAGAGTCGCAGGATGGTGGCAAAAAATGTCCTCCTTGGTGGTAAGAAGAAAACAGATGATGGGCTTTCTGAAAAGGTTACGGGTGCGTATAAGAGATGGCATGATCGACTCGTCCTTGCTGTGCGGGCAGCGATGCCGAAGGATGTTACCTATTGCGTGGCTCATACTGAGAGTCTCATTGGGTTGTTCAGTTGCACCTTCGTCAAGAACACAGAGAGGCCATCATTCGACGATGTATCTGTAACCACCATCAAACGAGGGATGGGGGGCCGGTATGGGAACAAGGTGCGGATTCTAACTGTCCCATCTATTGTAATAATACAATTATTCATATCTTTCACACACACCACAATAGGGTGGAATCGTTGCACGCTTTGTGGTTGGCGATTCGTCCATATGTTTCATTAACTGTCATCTTGCCGCTGGTCAGAATGCGGTTCGCCAACGGAATGCAGATGTTGCGGGAATGCTGGAGGAAAAAGCTGTGTTTTCACCAACAGATCATCCTATGGCCTATATTCATGGTGGCGATGGTGCAATGGTCCTTGACCATGAATTCGTTATCGTGAGCCTTTTGTTCTTTTTTTTTTGAGTGCTTTGGTTGTTGAACCCGGATCTAGTTGAGTGGCGACATGAATTATCGGATCGATCAGCGCCGAGATTCTATAATTGCCGCGATCCGTGCCGGCGATCTCGCCAGTCTCCTGACCCATGATCAGCTCCTCCGAGAGATCAAGTTGAATCGTGGATGTCGGTTACGTGGATTCTCAGAAGGTCTTCTCACATTCAACCCAACCTACAAATACGATCCTCGTTCTGACGAGTACGATTCATCGATAAAGCACCGTGCTCCTGCGTGGTGCGATCGTATCCTATGGCGATCTAGAGTCGCCAATCGTGTTCAACAATTACATTATAAACGGTACGAGGCGAACGTGTCGGATCACCGACCTATTTCTGCTGCGTTTTCTGTTACGGTGAAAAGTTTTGATTATGAAGCGAGAGAAAATTCAAAAGCGTTGTTGCAAGCTCAGTGGCTTGAGCGACAGGAAAAGTTGTTGGTGGCGGCTAGGGAGTTCTATGTAAGCCAGGCGCTCATTTAGGATTCGATTTCTTCCCCAACCCTTTAGCATCTATGGGTGTCAAGCAAAAAACATCATGCATCTGTATCATACACTTTCATTGGGCCTTTTTTTTTTTTTATATTATTTTCTTCTCGATACCTAATTTTTGAATATTAATGGCGATAATTGAGTTTTTTTTTGATTGGGATGAAGGTTGGGATATATAAAAAATATCAGCTTTAAGTATAAACTATGTGTATAAAATATTCTCTCCAAAATTCAATCCAATTTCAGCGGCACGGAAATCTCTAATGTCCGTCAATATTTCCTCTACTGCTGAAACCCCTTTGAATGAACCTAAAAGTTAACAAAGCACTAACATATCTACATATGTGATATCTCTTGCCTTTCAGTTTGCGCTGGCAATGGATCGGTCGTTTAACTCGTTATACTATGATAATAATAGATTATTTGTCTCGCTAGGCTCGGGGACGATGTGAGCAATATTTCCCTGATTCCTTGCAACTATGCATCTAAGATTCTTTTTTTTAAATAGGTTGGAACCTTTGTAGACGCGTTATGCAAATATTTTCTCATAATTGGATGACTCGCTGACACTTTTCAGTAGGGGGTTCACAGCACTGGTCCAATATGCGGACGAATTGTGCATTCTCGTGGTCCTCGCATACCCCTTCGCCTGCAGTTTCGTTATTCCTTCCAGGCGGCCATTCCGGCATCAGATATTTCTACGACTCTGGTTTTGCACCCTGGTGCGTTATTTTCCCCGACTCGGATAAGCTTCTCCGTACTTGTTCTTTGCAGTTTCCTGGACCGGAGCTGGGGCTTCGCGAGTGCTGTAAACTCAATCGCAAAAACATTCCCCGGACCGTAGTAGTATGTTATCAAATTCATCTTTTTTTTCAAAGTTTTATGGTTTCCCACGTCAAGCGAGCAATGAAGTTATCGGATCGATGATCGCCGAGACGCGATAATCGCCGCTGGCGATCTGATTCTCGCCAGTCTTTTGACTCATGATCAACTCCTCCAAGAGATCAAGTTGAATCGTAGATGTCGGTTGCGTCGAATTATTCTTTGAAGGCCTTCTCGCTCGTTTATTTAAAATTTCAATGGCTGTAAGACTTTTTTTATATCAGTATTGGCCCCTACCAACCTTAGAAATATTCTCGCTAAAATTCAACATCATCGGAAATGAAACTTTAAATGGTCAATATTTCAACAATCTTTGCGAATTCAACAGATATCTCTTTCATGGAAAGCTTGACAGTTTGCGACATTGAAATGCACTTTTGAAAAGCAAATATTGAAAATTTTGCCTGACGCTTGCCGTTCCCCAACCGTACTACGATAAACTAATCAAGATCATCAAAATCATCACGCTCATCCAACTGATCATAGTATTCCCGCCCAAAGAATTCTTCATCGTCGAGGTCACGTCCAAATAGCTCTTCTTCGTCATATTCAATCCCACGGCCTTGTAATCGGTTCTGTACGCGGGCTTGTGCTTGAGCCATGGCGTTACTCGCGACATTATCAGCAACATTCCGTCCGGTCTGTTTAACGGCCTTCCGTGTGGACTGTTTAACAGCATTCCGGGTGGACTGTTTAAAAGCGTGGTGTTTGGCCTGTTTGAAAGCTTTCCCAGTGGAATGTTTAAAAGTATTCTTTGTGGACTTTTTGACAGCACCCTTTGTGGCCTTTTTCGATAGGAGTTTACCACCGACTTTGCTATAAAAAACCATGATGCGTTCAATGGGCTTTGCGCTACACACATTGGGTTGAAAAAAAAATACTGACGCAAGGCCTTTTAGCATGCCAAAGCCCAGAGGCTCCCGTGGTTCGAGTTCGTCGAAAACCCCACGAGCGTAAAGGTCTTCGTTGTCTTCTCGAATAAAAGGAGTTTCCTGGCTGTCGACGAACTCACGCTCGTACAGGTTGCTGTCGAGTTCGCTGCGGCTTTTGGTACAAACAGTCAGTCAACTCCAATTTGACTGCAGACGATAATGATTTTCGAAGCTTTACCGTTGATAGTATTCCGAATCGTCAGAGAAAGCCAGGGTTGAGCCTGCAGCCAGTGCGAGTGCAAGTAAAGAAGTATGAAGTTTGACCATTGTTGATTACCGATGAGGACTTAGGTTAAAGTGACTTAGGATGGTTTAGTGTTTACAGGCGCCTGCCCGAAAAGATTGGAAAAGTTGTGGGGGGGAAGGGTGAGACCAGCTGAAGAACGCCACTCCCAGGAACGATAGGTTTATATAGTTTTCCTGAATCTCGGAAGCACTGTCACACGTCAACGGTCAAGCATAGAAGCACATATGACAATGACTACCCTACCCTGTCCCCGTGTGAGTCTTGACATGTTGGCAGTGTCAACTGACAGTGCTTTTGAGGTTCCATTCGCGTTCACCTTGATTGTCGGCAGATCCAACCAACGATCCCGGGGAATATTTAATGCTGTCTCCTTCCGATGAGATCCTTGAAATATGTCCCAGGATCCAGAACAGTTTACAGGTATGAATAGACGCCCGATATAGTTGTAAGTTTTCAGCAAGCAGATTAAAGAGAATTTCCGGGGTCTCGGATAGGATAGTGACGTCCCTGAGCGCCCCAAGTCAGCGCCGATATTGATGCCCAGTGAAAATTGGTTCGGAGCTGAGCGAGGAAAATTGAGACAAACCGATTATGTTAACGATATATCGAACGGGATTCCGACAGCTGTTACGTTGTTACTAAAGGCCATGTTCAAATAAGAAATTGGTATTTTTTTTTTTTTCGAAAAATGCCTCCCCAGAAATTCCGATAATCAATGTGTGTGTGTGTGGCTTGGATAGCATAATGAGTTTGAATTTTGGCTTATGTAAACTGGATACTAGCCTGCTGAGCATTATTGTCTCCAGCGTGTTCTGCTGCTTTATTCATGCTCCTGATTGATTTATTTACCTTAAATGTGAGTCCCAGCTCCAGAACCCGCAACTGGACAGCAGCTCTCTTGATCCCAATATCAACACTTCTGAACCTCCTCAGATTGTGGAGGAACCACAATTTTGTCGAGAAACCGAAACTCTCCCTCTCCTCCTCCTCCCTCTTTCCGTTTTCGATTTTTATTTATTTTTACTTTATTTTTACTTTATGCTACACACATGATTATCGAGCCGAAAATTCGGATATAAATTGATTCCACCCCTGAGCCATTGTTTGGATAAAAATTGGGGCTTCTTGAAATATGCTCGAGTGCAAGCCACCATCACCATATGCAGCTATAATTGATTAGATTAACTATACCATTTATAGTAGGACCTTCTATATATAGATGTACGTCAGCTAGCCAAATTTGTGGGGGTCAGTGAATGATCGATGCATCTCGTAGAAAGGAGTGTTGAAATTGTTAGGTTACCAGATAGGTCGAGCGCCATGCGCTCAACATGCGCTGCGCCTCATGTTTTGGGCCTGGACAGTATTATTTTGTATTTTCTACACCCTCATCACCCACGGCCCCAGGGTATACATGAGGGGACGGGTTTAGAAAGGTATGCTAAAAGTAGGCTCGAAAAACCACGGAAAAATCATAGAAAAGATTAGAACTGCAGACTGATGCTGGATCGTGTTACTGAAATTGGCGTCTTAGAAGGACCATTCATTCACTGTGACTGTGTTAACAACCGGTGAACTAGTTATTTGACTGGAGACAAAGGGACTAT
>Ga0193743_1003622_pt1 | contig 10279 bp, 6 predicted proteins | sample L2c2metaG_FD_143038 | JGI IMG/M metagenome (GOLD analysis project Ga0193743, IMG submission 143038) | Soil microbial communities from a riparian zone of the East river system, Colorado, United States - L2c2 | ecosystem: Environmental > Terrestrial > Soil > Riparian zone | place: USA: East River...
AGTGAAGCACGAAACGTGGCAAGCTGTTGCAATCGCCGTTCAGAGCGGGCATCCAATCGTGCCCGCGATCACGAGCGAAAAGTCGGCGACGAACTTGGCCGCGCACCCGAATCTCAGCGGATAACGTCTGGCCCGACCGTCGTCCAGGACGAGTCACCTATGATCGCTGATCAGGGAACCAATACAAGGCGCTGCCATGCTAGGATTTGTACCGCAATACGACCTTTGCTGGTGATCTGACCGGCGCCAGAGGAAAAAAATAATGACAAAGAACATTGTTTATCGATCCGCCCGCGTATTCGATGGCGAATCGGAAGCATTGTGTATCGGCGTCAACGTTTTTGTGCAAGGTGGCGTCATCAGCGAGATTTCAGGGCGACCCGCGGGCGCTGAGGATGAGGTCGTCGACTGCGGTGGTCGCGTCCTGATGCCCGGGCTGCTCGATGCCCATGTTCATGTTTATGCGGCAGGGTTGAACATCGTCCGCGTTGCGCAGTCGCCGATGTCCTGCGCGCAAGCTGTGACAAGCGACAAACGGGAAGCCCAGGACAGAATCGCAGCGATGATTCTGCCCAATTGTGAGACGGAAAACGGGACACTAGCAGCTTAGAGTTCCCTTCCGTTCCCACGGATTTCTTATTGTTCCTTCGTTTGTGCTGTAAGTATCTGAAGGGAATGGTAGGCACGAGGAGACTCGAACTCCTGACCTCTACCGTGTCAAGGTAGCGCTCTAACCAACTGAGCTACGCGCCTGTTTTGTTTTCAACCATTGGATATAACCAATGGAAGGAATGGACAGTAAATTCTGGCCAAACGATGCCTCTCAAGCGAAACGCAAAAAACGAAACTGTCGAGGAAGCTCCGCAACCTAATTGTAGCAAAAATTGCTACGTTTGTTCGATTTCAGGAGGTCGGCTGATCGCTGCATCAGAATTCCCCATTCTGTGTCGGATCACAGTATCCCCAGCGTCCTTGTCCTGCTAGTGATCTGATTTGCACATCGTCGCCCTTTCAGGGCCGCCTTCCAATCTGCTTGTAAGTGGAGTCTCGAACGTCATTCTTGTCGCTGAAATACGCCGTGGCACTCAAGGCGCTGAGCATCTCGCACACCAAGGGCTCAACGCAAGATCGGACAAATCGTTCAGAGAATATTGATCGCCCTGGCTGCCAGAAGAGCTACCGTCGTAAATGAGATCAGTGCCTGAAGCATCACCAGTACCTTTGCCCATGGATCGAGACGCGCGTGAGGCATGCTCGCGAAGGTAGACCCGAAGCCTATTTCCCTCTAGGGTACTCGGCCAGGCTGAGATTTAGTTTCGTGAGTCCCTGTCATATCACCAAACCGTTGTCCCCAACAACCCCCAGGGTCTTCTGACACGGCGCCGACATTGCCTCAAAAAGCTGGTTACCCTGCCTGGAGACGACCAGACGTGAACTGATGCCGAGCATTTCTCGCTCGCTTATTATATGGACCTCCAGAATCGGAGATTCCGGTCTCAAGGCAAGGAAGTTTTCTCAGCCGAAGCGCCGAGAAGCGGGAAGACGGAACTGATCCCCGAACAGAAGCATCGTTTCCGGCTGTCCCGCTTTCCTGAAATCCTCTATAGGCCTCCTTACCTTTTCGGGCCACCGTGGAGTGGAAGTGCTCGTCTATGGCCAGGCTCTTGCACAGGCGGTACCTGGTGGTCGGGTGCGGCGGGCCGTGGCAAGGTTGCGATCTCATACTGCGCACGTGCCAGAGCAGCGTCGGTGTCCGGCATAACTGGTGGCTTGGCTGGCCTGTCATTGAAACGGAAGACCGAAGTGAAATCGCCGAACGTTTGCCTGCGCCAGTCGCTGATGTTCGGGGCCTTGACCCCGGTGACCTTCTCCAGAAACTGCAGGTTGGAAGTGTGATCGAAAGGCTCGCTGCACACCCAGCCGCCCGCGGTCCATGGGGAGACGACAATACAGGGTACCCGGAAACCGCCGCCAATCGGCAGGCCGTTGCCGTCGATGCCCGTAGGCGACTTCAGGGTAACGAACTCATCGGGCGTGCCTGATGGCGGGATCGGCGGTGGGACATGGTCAAACAACCCGTCATTCTCGTCATAGACGAGGATGAAGACCGTCTTGGCCCATACGTCGGGATTGGCCGCGATCGCGTCGATCTTCGAGGCAATATAGCGAGCGCCAGCCGCTGGTATACCCTGGGACGGGTGCTCGTTCTCTTCACCGAGGGGAAAGAGCCAGCTTACCGTCGGCAGGCGATCGTGCAACGCATCGTATTCGAACTGGCCCACTGGACCCGTCCGTATGTTCTTATACAAGGTCGAAGTCGTGGGCAGATTTTGAAACCCTTCAAAAAATCTCACCGAGCTCAACATGCCGCGATCATGTTGATAGCATTTCCAACTCACACCGGCTTCGGTAAGACATTCTGCATAGGTCTTCCATCTTCGTATTGTGACCTCGTTGCTGAGGATTGGGCCGCTGCCCATTCCGTTGGGATCAATCGTGCCCGTTTCCCAGTACAGACGATTGGGCGACGTCGGCCCCATCATCGAGCAGTGATAGCGATCGCAGATGGTGAAAGCGCTGGCCAGCGCACGATGAAAGGGAATGTCCTGCTCCTCGTAATAACCCATCACCAGCGGTACATTCTCTTTGTTGCCGTCCCAGCGGTAGTGCGCGGGAAGCCAGTTATCCATCGCTCCTCCATTCCACGATGCATGCTGCACCTCCCACCCATGCCCCAACGTAGGGATGTACTGAGCTGAGGTCTTCCGGCTGTCAAGATGGAACGGAAGCAGATAACCTTCTGGATTCTTGTTCGTAGGCTGATAAAACACGCTGCGACCAGTAGGCAGAGTGACTGCGTGCGGATCCGAGAAGCCAGCAACGCCGGACATGGTCCCAAAATAATGGTCGAAGGAACGATTTTCTTGCATCAACAGGACCACATGCTTGATGTCGCGCTGCGACGGTTGCGAACTGGGCGGAGTTGAGGCCAGCGCCTTTCGCACGTTGGGCGGCAGGGCCATCATGCCGAGGGCTGCACCGGCGGTGCCCAGCAGGCGCCGCCGTGTATAGGTCTCACCCTTCGAAGGTTGTGTCTCATCGGTCATCGGGAATCGTTTCTCCTTGGTTCGGTCGTCGCGTACGAGCGGCATGTACTGTTCAAAATCTTCAACGGCTAAGCCGTCCATCTAGCGAAGCATCTCATCTGGTTCTCGCCTGGAGACCACAGTTCCATTGCGTTGCAGATGAGACACAAATATCACTCGCACCAGGGAGCTCCAAAACAATTCACCGTGACGACACGGATACATCGAACAAGGCCATGCTCACCAACAAGATGCGCGGGTAGCTACATTCCGACACAATCCTCCGGTGACCAACTGTTTACATGCTGTTAATTCGGATTGCCGTAATGAAATTGCGTGGGTGCCGCCGCCGGCTTCGTCAACGACTGAAACCACTTCCGGGAAGAGGGCCTGCTAGCCGATCACGATCGTTATCCCACAGCCAGTTATGTTCTTCCTTTGAGTCCATTCCCTTCTCGGCCAGCACTTCTAATCAATGACTCGCCAGGCGAGAATCTTGGGCTTCAGAGCATCTTGGGCTTTGGCAGGGCTTCCTAAAACAGCTTCGAAGTGTGGCAGGGTCCCGTCGGGACGGCGAATTTGCTTAAGAAACGGGGATATCTGTTTGTCATCCAAGATAAAGTTCAATGCGCATTCTGTCCCTGCCATGGCGGTTCCGGCCAGAATCAGCGCATTTCTCTTCTCATTCAGGCCAGGAAGATAGGCGATGATGGCGTACACAAGATTGTTCGGTCTTGCTATCCAGATCCATTGTTTTGGTTCGTTCCCATGGGGGTGTCGATTCACGATCGAAAAGATGTTATGAGGACGATCCAAGAAAAAGACGAAGTTCATGCCCGGCTCAAACAACTCAAGCCACGGATTCGACTCGGGAGCCCCGATGAGGACGACATTATTATCACGCAAATCGTTAGGCCGTACATCGCGCGCATAACGGACCTGCATGCTGCCTCCTTCGGAGTCGGCAATATGCGAGAGTGATTGAACGACCTCGAGGGCGACAATGTTAGTGTAGCGGTGGTCGCCAAGCGAAATTGCAAGCTTCTCATTCGGGTCGGTCACCTCGGAATTCTCAACCCGGTATTTCCCCTCCAGATACTCGTCCAGGCTGAGATTTTGTTTCATAAGCCCCTGCCAAATCACCATACCGTTGTCTTCCGGAACCACCAGGGTCTTCTGACCGCGCAGGAACAAATTGCTGAACAAGGGGTGCGCCACGGGGTCCGGTTGACGCATCTGCGCTGACTTCAACCAGTAATGCACAGTTGCAAACGCGAGGATAGCTATAAGGCACCAGGAAATCACTGGCGGATGCCACAATCGAGGACTGCTTCCCGGCGCAAAGGCTGCCGGCGCCTTCCATGCCTCGGACTCCACAACATCGCGGACTGGTGACAATTGCTGGGTCTGCAGGCTGTCCTTTAAGAACCGCGGTTCAAATAGGGGGATATAGCTTCCCCTGGGGATAACGATGGTCAGCGGTTCGCCCACCCCGTCTTCCTTGAAGTATTGGTCGAGCCTCTGACGAAGCCGGCTGGCCTGCGTGCGCACGATTCCATCAATTGCGGCATCGTAGTCATCGGATCGGCCGAACACTGCCTCGCCCAATCTTTGCTCGTTGATTTCGTTCGCCCTGCCCGACAAGGTGAGATCGCAAACGTAGGTAAGCAAACTGGAAAGACGTTTGCTTCTGGCGAACGCTGCTGAGGCCAGGACACGAGCCACCAACTCCCGACGTGGATCGTTTTCAGAGGGCCGGACTTCCGATGCATCCTGGGTGGCAGCTACATTTCTGGCCATCATTTTTAGATTCAATCATGGCGGCGTAAACAGTACGTAAATCAAATTGGAACAATACATTAACCTGTATCCTCCCGCTTCTCACCCTACATCTCTCTGATTCATAGAAGGTTCGCGAAATGTATCCGTGCCGACACGGTGAATTGGGTTGGAGAGCTGAAGCACCGATGTTAGTTATGGCTCACAGGCAAACCGAGATGGCGCAACCCGTGTGGCTGCGACATTCTTTGGGCAACGGTTTGCTCCGTAGCCCGCTTGGATTCCTGTAAAACCAAGCCCCTGCAAGCTCGACAGCCCTGAAGCTTTTACGCACAATTTTTAGGCGAGGATCAATGACACATATTACAAAATCGATGACTGCTTTGGCCGCGGCCATTGTCTTTCTTACTCTACAGGCGTTTTCCCAGACCTCCAGTGGCACAATCAGTGGATTTGTTCTGGATCCAACCGAGGCTGCAATTCGAGACGTGGAAGTAGTGTTGACAAATGAACAGACGGGAGTGGACGTCACGACGAAGACGCAAAAGGAGGGCAACTTCATCTTCGACGGCGTCCAGCCCGGCATATTTACTGTTACTGTTCGTGCCTCTGGCTTTAAGGAATTAAAGAAGATTCACTTCACGCTAGATGCATCTCAGAAGCTTTCCACTGGTAATTTGATGCTTGAGATAGGTAATACCTCGCAGGAGATTACGGTTACCTCCGATCTCACGCCAATCCAAAACAGTAGTGCTGAGCGTTCTATTGTCTTGGACAATACTCAAATTGAAAATCTATTGTCTGTCGGGCGGGATGTCATGTCATTGCTTCGTGTCATGCCGGGGTCAGTCGGTGCGGGCAACTCTGCAAATTTATCAAACAGCACACCACCCACAATAAACGGCGTTCGTAATGAATACAATACTTCGACCGTAGACGGAGTTGTTGGAAATATTGCCGGTAACGCCACATTCTTCACGCCATTGAATTTGGACGCAATCAAAGAAGTTACAGTTCTACAGTCAAACTACCAGGCCGAATATGGGCAATCCGCCGGATCGAATGTCAATATGGTCACAAAGAATGGAACCCGCGAGTTCAGCGGATCTCTCTATTACTACAACCGAAACGAAGCATTCAACGCAAACAGCTATTTCAACAAATTCAATAATCTGCCTCGCGCCCAGTATCGTTACAACACCGCGGGAGGGACTCTTGGAGGTCCAATCTATTGGCCCGGCAAGTTCAATAGAGACCGCAAGAAGCTCTTTTTCTTCACCTCTATCGAAATCGACCCCAACCGCACTCCAGAAGGCATTCACTATTTCACGGTGCCAACGGCGTTGGAGCGGGCAGGGGACTTCTCACAAACCTACAATCAGGGAACCACCGTCCATAATGCAAGCACCTTGATCCACATCAAGGATCCTGCAAGTACCGGAGCCTGTCCTGTAAACTCTGTCACGCCTGGACCGGGATGCCTCCCGAACAACAAGGTTCCGAACCCTAATTCAAATCTAACGGCTCTTCTGAATCTGTTTCCCATGCCAAACTTTACCAATCTTGCGGTGAGCAATGGGAACTACAACTATGTTACTAATACGACTGCCGATACCTCCGTTAACCAGGAGGTTGTCCGCATAGATTATTTTGCTACCGAAAAGTTGCATATGTTTTTCCGTGGCCAGTGGCAGGCTAATAATGACAACGGATACAATTCACCGGAGGCGCCTGCGGCTTGGGGTATTAGGGTCAACTATCGCACGACTGCCCCTGCCTTCGCATTCAATACAACGTATGCGTTCAGTCCTACCATGCCGAATGAGCTTAATCTTGGATTGGCGAGTTGGGCTGAAAATCAACTTTATAATAATTCAGACCTTGACAAATTCCGTCTCAACCCTAACGGCTATAACATTAATCCACTAATCCCCGCCAACAATCCACTGGGGCTTCTGCCAGATGTCGGTTTTAATGGAATTACCAATTCTGCTGGCATTCACTGGGATATTCGCTTTCCGATTCAGGACCATTCACGTCTGTATAGTTTAACGGATAGCGTCACGAAGGTCATTGGGTTACATACACTCAAATTTGGTTTAGATACTGCGTACAACTATGCAGTTCAGCTAAATAAAGCTGGTCAGGGGACCTTCATTTATCAAAGGGATGTAAGCAACCCGCTCGATAGTAATTATGCATATTCAAATGCACTGTTAGGCAACTTCGATACGTTCACGGAGCCGACGCAGCTCAATAGTTATTACCCCAAAACTTATACTTTTGAATGGTATGCCCAGGACCAATGGAAGGCAACCAAGCAGCTGACGCTTGATTATGGTCTACGCTTCTCCTGGGATATACCTCAACATTCGCAATCTGGCGCGAACTTCGTTCCTTCTCTGTATCAACCTGGGGCATCGCCCGTTCTCTATCGTCCTACGGCAGCTAAACAGGCGGTTGACCCGACCTCCGGTGTTGCAAACTACCCCGCTGCGTATTCTGGGCTCTTCGTCCCTAATACAGGTAACACAGCCAACGGCATGCTCTCCGTCAATACGCCGGGATATCCTCAGGGCTCCGTTTACGGGAACGGGATTTTGTTCGCTCCACGTATCGGATTTGCATATGATCCTTTCGGTCGAGGAAAAACGGTGCTCCGTGGAGGCTACGGCATCTTCTATAATTTGCGACCGGAGTCGGGAGAGGAGGGTGGCCTCTATCAAAATCCTCCGACCCGTTACAATCCGACACAGTACTATGGCAACGTCAATACTTTTCAGAATGCGGCTGGTCTGATTGGTCCAACGAACATAGTTGACGCTATCGAACTGCATCCGAAGGTATTGTCCAGCATGAATATGAGCCTTGGCGTGCAACAGATGCTATGGGCAGGTATAAGGCTTGATGCCGCATATGTCGGCACCATGGGTCGTCATCTCTCCGGGGCAGTGAACATCAATGAGGTTCCGTATGGTGCCGAGTTTGAACTGCAAAACCAAAGCCCAGCAGGCGGAGTCTTATCCGATAACTTCTTCCGTCCGTATCCAGGATACGGCACCATACCGATCTTTCACTTCGGATACACCTCAAGTTACAATTCGCTGCAAGTGCGGCTCGATCGCCGCTTTTCTCGGGGGCTCAGCTTTGGGTTAGCTTGTACCTGGTCCAAAGCTATGGATTATACCGATGCTTTCAACGGAACTATACCGACTTATCAAGACCTTCGCACTTGGAGCTACGGTCCGGCTGGGTTTGACCACAGAAATAATGTGGTCGCGAATTTTGTCTGGAGCCTTCCTCCTGGCAGCCAAATCTGGAGTAATACACTTACTCGCTCCGTACTCGACAACTGGCAGATTTCGGGCATTCCCTCCTATCTCAGTGGGGCCCCTTCTTCCATCGCATTTTCTGTAAGTAATAGTGCGAATATTACTGGCGGCGGAGATGGCGCACGAGCGACCCTGACGGGCGATCCCAATGGAGGGGCGCCGCACACCTTCGCACACTGGTTCAATACATCTGTCGTAGCTGTTCCCTTAGCCGGAAAAGCTGCCACCGCCACAACACCTGCGGTACAGGGACAGCGTGGCAATGCACCCAAGGTAAGTTTCTATGGACCGGGCATGACCAATTTTGACACAGCACTATTCAAGAACTTTCCTGTGAAAGACAAAGTCACGATGCAGTTCCGTCTTGAGACCTACAACACTTTCAACCATTCCGAGTTCAACGGTGTAAACGCTAGTGCAGTCTTCGCTAATGCCAGTTCGGCGTCGACACCACAAACGTCTTCAACCTTCGGACGATTAAGCAGTACGGCTAATCCGCGATATCTCCAACTTGCCTTGCGTATTAGCTACTGATTCATAACTGAGGTAGACCACACTGTCCGGCTCACTTGTGAGTCGGACAGTTCTGAGCTACGAAGGGTGAAGGCTTTCAAACGATGAGGAAGAACGGTTTTTGCGTGACGACGCTGCTCGTCTTCATGACCGGCGCGTCAATTGCCTCCGAAAATCTGCATGCCGATACGGTGCAGCGGGGTTTCATCTGGTGAAGAAAAAGATGACGTTTAATCGTAGGAAACTGATCCGCTCTCTCACCGCACTTGTTGGTTGTGCCGCGACGCCGCCAACTTTCTCATTCCCTCGATCCTTTGCGGGAGGTGAATCAGCTGGCTCTGATTATCATGGCTATGCGCTGAAGAATTTCATCGTCGACAACTGTTATGCGCATCTCGTGCGGCCTGATCAACCGCTCGCTGGGAACCTATGGGTATGGAGGACGATGTTCTGGGACCAATTTCCGGGCGTCGATCTTGCCCTTTTAAAGGCTGGTTTTCATCTCGCGTTCATTAATGTTGGCAATACGTTCGGTTGCCCGGACGCGATGAAGCATTTCGACGCTTTTTATACGACGATGACGAGCGAGTATGGGCTTTCTCACAAACCCGCGCTTGAAGGACTGAGCCGCGGCGGTCTCTATGCGTATCGCTGGGCATACGTCAACACAGACAAAGTGGGGTGTATCTATGGCGACGCACCCGTCTGCGATATGAAGAGCTGGCCGGGCGGCAAGGGCAAGGGCCGCGGCGACGCTGCATCCTGGCAGGAGGCGATTTGCGATTACCACTTTTCCGGGGAGGTAGAGATGATGGCTTTCAAAGGCAACCCGATTGATACTCTTGCCCCAATTGCCAGGGCACACATTCCGATCCTCCACGTTTGCGGAGACGCGGACAACGTAGTGCCGAAAGACGAAAATACGGATATTGTTCGATCACGTTACATGGCAACAGGGGGAAGCTTCACACTCATCGTGAAAGAGGGCTGTGGCCATCATCCGCATGGTCTTGCGAATTCCAAGCCGATCGTCGACTTCATCGTTGCGAATTGCGGGCACGGTAAAGCGGCAAAGGACGCGCGCAGCCAGGCACCGAAGCCGGGCTCAATAACCATGCTGGCATCTGGGCAATGGTAAAGCCATATCCTGGTCACAAGGCAGTCCTAGTAACAGGGCAAGGAAACAATAGCGGAACAAGAAGAGAACTTGGCAAAGGATGCGAGCAGGCGATCGTTTCTCAAAACTGCTGAGAGTGCCCTCGGCATGCTGTCCCTGCCGACCAACGTGCGAAAGACGCTGGCCTTATGGCCGCCCTGTTCGCAACCGTCGCTGCGCGATATCAAGCATATGGTCCTGTTGATGCAGGAGAACCGTTCCTTCGACTATTGTTTTGGGACCATGGCCGGCGTTGCAGATCGACGCTCTCGTCAATGGACGATCAAGTTGAAATCGAAGCTATTCCGAGATCATCTTCATCCTAGCAATGCGGGCTACAAAGCGCTCGCGGATGCATTAGGGAGACTCTGCACAAGTTTTACTCCGTGCTCTGATTGGATAAAGTTGTAGGT
>Ga0193743_1003623_pt1 | contig 10277 bp, 12 predicted proteins | sample L2c2metaG_FD_143038 | JGI IMG/M metagenome (GOLD analysis project Ga0193743, IMG submission 143038) | Soil microbial communities from a riparian zone of the East river system, Colorado, United States - L2c2 | ecosystem: Environmental > Terrestrial > Soil > Riparian zone | place: USA: East River...
GGCATGTCTGTGACCGACCGCGCAGCTCGGAAAGCACGCCCCACGGACACGAGCTACCGAATGTGCCAAGGTCCGCCTCCCCTGGCGCGCGCTAGGAGGCGACGAACGACGGAGTGCTGCCTGGGGGACCGGACCTACTGGCTGACGCACCTTGCACTGAACCGACTCCGCTGTTCCAGTGGGCACGGGAATGCGAGCACCTTGTTCGAGTGAGTACAAGGCTGCGAGGCGAACTGGAGCATCTTTGTGGCAAAGTTGCTCAGCAGCCTTCGAGTAGAGTTCCGCGACGCGACGCTCCAGAGCGTCCTTGTCGGTGGCTGCCGCAATGCGATCTCTCTGTTGGTGGTCTCTTACCGATATCCGCTCCGTGTTGCGCTGACGAAAGAAGGCGAAGACAAGCCCCATCACCGCAACTAAACCATCAGCGGCGGTCAGAGCCGTCCGGATAGTCTCCAGTTGAGACGGCGGTGATGCCGTTTGAGCCGAAGCAATGCTCACCCACCTGTATACGAGCCACCCGGCAGCTCAGTCCTTCCGACCACTTGATCCGGGCTGAGTCGACCAGCTCCCGGCTGCGAGCCATCAGTTCGCGACTGCCTGGCGATGACGCCGTGCAGGATGAGATCGAGTAGTCGACCAGCGTTCTCGTTCCTGTTGATGCTCTCCGATTCGGCGGCGACCGCTACGGCGTTGACGAGTTTGAGTAGGTCAGACAGTTCGAGGTCTGCTCGCATCTCACCGATCTGTTGAGCGGGTTTGAGCAGGGCGTCGCCGATGGTTTCGATCGCCTGATGGCAGGCCGTGATGATCGCCGAGTCCTCGGCCCGGCCGGTCATCATCGCCGCGCCTAACCCTTGCTTGGAGCTGATGTGCTCGACGTAGGCAGTGAGCCAACGCGCGAGCGCTTCCGCGGGGCGCGCACTGGCCGCGAGCCGCTCCCCGAACACACAGAGACTCTCGACTTCCTCAACACACACCGCCACGAGCAGATCGCGGCGGGTAGGAAAATGCCGGTAGAGCGTCGCGTTGCCCACTCCCGCACGGCGGGCGATCTCATCCAGCGACGCATCGGGCCCGGCCGCACCGAAGACGTCGCTCGCCGCCCTGAGCAGTGCCTCATAGTTGCGGCGGGCGTCGGCCCGAGCCGGGGGGCGGACAAATCCGCGCAAGCCTGACAGCGCTGATGAGGGCGTCGATGATTCCATGATGCCGTGACCGTACCTTGCGAAACGGGGAGTCATCCGGTTACGGTCTCAGCTGAACCGGGGAAGTCCCCGCTTCGTTGGCCGTCTCGGCCCCGACGGCTGGGCGTGGATGATCGGAGTCTGAGCATGTTCACGGTCTTTGGGTATCTGACCAAGCGGGAAGACCTCAGCGTCGAGGAGTTCCTGGACTACTATGAGAGCCACCACGTGCCGCTGATCCTCAGCCTCGCGCCCGCGCCCGAGGTCTACAAGCGCCACTACGTCACCCGCGCCGACGTGGTCAACCTCGACGAGCATGCGCTCGACTTCGACGTCATCACCGAACTCGGATTCACCGATCGCGCCGGCTTCCTCGCCTGGATCACGGCTGTATCGTCCGGGCACGCTGGCGACCAAGTGGCAGCCGACGAAGCCCGCTTCCTCGACCGATCTCGCACCCGGTCCAGCGTCATCGAGGACCGAGTCACCGCCGCGTAACCGCCGAGGACCCCACCTGTTCTGGACTGGCTGGCACCGTGACCAGCATCAACGACACCCACTGACACCTAATCGCACCCGGTATCCGCCTTCGGGACGCAGAGGTCACGGCGTGTCCTAGAGATCATGCCGGCTTGCCAGATCGCGTGCGATCGCTCCGTAAGGTCTTCTGCATAACGAGCGCCGCGCCGTGGTGGGCAACAGGAGTCGTCACCCTCGGTGGCGTCGTCATTGCTCAGCTCGTGAGTTGGTTGCTGAGCCGCGCCGCCGGTCAGGCCGACTCCCTCCCACCGGCCGTGGAACCGGCGCCCACCAGAGCGACATCGGGCGAACCGTCACCCCCCTGGTGCAGAATCACCACCAACAGGCCGCACCCGACCGGACCACAGTCAGTAAGGCGCAGGGTGCGAAAGATCCGGGCCAGAAGCAGTTCTGGGTCGTCAGGGCTGGTGTCGTGCACGTTCCGCTTCAATCTGTAGCTGGACGACTGCGTATTGATTGGTGCCCACATAGACGACGCAACTACTCAGACTTGCGAGTACCGTCTGTCAGCCGCGATATGTCAGGGCAAGGGAGTATTGACATGGCGGACGGAGTGGTTCTCACGTTGTGGCGATACCCGGTGAAGTCGATGCAGGGCGAGGAGCTCAACGCATCTCACTTAAACGATCGCGGCGTGCTGGGTGATCGTGCATTGGCCCTCGTTGATGTCGAGACCGGCAAGGTCGTCAGCGCCAAGAACCCGAGGAAGTGGCCCGGGCTATTCGATTTTCGGGCGGCGATCACGGCGCCACCTGCGCCGGGTGACCAGCTCCCGCCGGTCGCGGTGACTCTCCCGGACGGCTCAGTGATCAGCTCGAAGGACGCTCGCTTCGCTGAGATCGTGTCCGCCGTCCTCGGCCGGCGTGTCATGCTGGCTGCCGCCGGGGCGCCGCAACCGACCCTGGAGGAATACTGGCCCGACATGGCGGAGCTGGATCACCAGGACACCGTCACCGACGAAGCTATGCCCGCCGGGACGTTCTTCGATCTTGCGGGCGTACATGTACTCACCACAAGCACGATCAATCGGCTCCGGGAGCTCTACCCGCAAGGGCGATTTGAGGTTCGGCGGTTCCGGCCCAACATCGTCGTTCAGGTCAGCGACGATGTTGTCGATTTCGTGGAGAACAAGTGGCCGGGCCGCCAGATGCACCTCGGTGACGAGGTAGCCCTGGAGATCACCGGACCCTGTCCGCGTTGCGTCATGACCACGCTTCCGCAGGGCGATCTGCCCAAGGACAGAGAGATCCTGCGTACGGCGGCCCGGCACAACGCCGTGAACGTCGGCGTGTACGCGGAGGTGCGCCAAACCGGGACGGTCCGTCGAGGTGACGAGGTCACACTCGCTTAAGTCCGTTCGACTGCGGGGAAACCGCCTGTTCAGGGTGTCCGCGCGCCCCTGACAGTGTGAGGCTCACTGGCTCTCATCGCGGCCCCGCTCGGCGCACGCCCTCCGCCTTCGGCCCGGGTGCGGCCGGCGGGGCAAGCTCGGGCCGTTGCAGCCACAAGCACGGACTAGTTCCCGGAGCAAGTCCGGAGCGGACGGCCTGCGGCTGACCGGCACCAGCTGACACGGAACCGCACGAAAGCGCAGGCCAGATCGCACGGGACGGCACTACCTACGCCAGAAGAACTGACTGGCACACCGTCATCCACGAGCCAAGTGGCGTAGGAGCGCCGTAGATCATGGAATCGCATCCCGCCGGCCTGGCGCCGAGAGACCTCACGGATAGCCGATGCGCGGGTGGGAAATTCCTCCCGGTGCTTCTCCCCCGTCGCGTCCGACCAATGACCGACGAAAGGTCCGCCGCCTTCTACCCGTCCCAGCAATCCCGCCGCGCCCTCACTGCGGTCGATGTCGCCACCGACTCCGCGCCACATCGCCAGACCCGAACCAGCTGTTGAAGGCGTGCCCTGTCCGATGTTCGAGCACGGCTTCCTCGCCGTGGTTTCGACGAACTCGTGCGTCGCGCCGTCCTTCTCCAGGTAGGCGACCGCGCGCGACATCGAGCGCTACACCGGCGACGAGCAGCACCGAGAAAAGCACGATCGTCGTCGAGTTCCATCTCTGTCTCGCTGCCGCGTTGACCGTGATCCGCCGGCGAACCACCCGCTGCCTCCACTGACGATCATTTGCCGGTCGCTCTAAGTCACAGCTCATCAAGCGCAGAGCCCCTGTGAAGTCCCTGAGCGGCTGTCCGTGGACACATAAGTGGACACATAAACTGTGCCTATGCCGCTGCCGTCTCGCGTCAGCGATCTGACCAGCTTTGATCTGCTGTTGAGCGTGGCCAAGCTGGGCAGCATCGGGCGCGCGGCAGCCGCGCACCAGATGTCCCAGCCTGCCGCGAGCGCGCGGCTGCGGCAGCTGGAGCACCACCTCGGCGTTCGCCTGCTGGAGCGGGAGGCCCGAGGTGCGCGGCTGACGACCGTCGGTGAGTTGGTGGCGGGTTGGGCTCAGCCGGTGGTGGACCGGGCCACCGATCTCGAAGCCGGGATCGCGGCTCTGCGGGTGGACCGGCACACGCATCTGCGGATCGCGGCCAGCCTTACCGTGGCCGAGTACCTGTTGCCCGGTTGGTTGATCGCGTTGCGGGCGGCCGATCCGGACACGATGACCGCGCTCAGTTGCGGAAACTCCGCCGAGGTCGCCAGACAGGTGCTCGCCGGTGAGGCCGAGATCGGGTTCATCGAGGGACCGAAGGTGCCTGGGGGAGTGCAGGCTCGTGAAGTCGCGCGCGACGAGTTGGCTGTCGTCGTTGCGCCATCCCACGAGTGGGCGCGGCGGCGGCGTGTGCGTGCCGCGCAGTTGGCCACGACACCGCTGATCAGCCGGGAACCGGGCTCCGGCACCCGGCTGGCATGGGAACAGGCGATGCGCGAACAGCTCGACGTCAACCTGGCCGAGCCGATCCTCGAGGTGTCCTCGACCACAGCGATCAAGGCGGCCGTGATGGGAGGGATCGGCCCCGCGGTGCTCAGCGTGCGCGCGGTCACGGCGGAACTGGCGGCCGGAACCCTGGTGCGACTAGCCGTGCCCGGTCTGGATCTCACCCGGCGGCTGCGCGCGATCTGGCCGGCCGGGCACGATCTGCAGGGCGCGGCCCGTGACTTGTTGACCATCACATTGCGCAGCACCGACGGCTGATCCTCCTGGTCGGCTGCCATCTTCTGGTGTGGGTCCCGAAGCCCGACCCGCGACGAAGAGTCGCGGCTCGGCGCACCAGCTCGCCGACCCGACAGGGCCGAGCCATAAGCCCAGGTTATGCATCCATCGGCAATGGCGTCTACTCGATCTCGGTAACGACGCACACAGTGGTCCTATGACCACATCGATGAGCGCCCAGACCACGGCGGCGGCTACATCCGCAACCGACCGCAACGGCCGCAAACTCGTCAAAGCCACTCCCCCGGACCTGATGGAGGACGCCGGTACGGGCCTGGACTACGGGACCCGACCAGACCGCATGCCGGGCCATCTCACCCCGACCGATCGCTTCTACATCCGCAGCCACGCGCCCACTCCGCACTTGGATGCGGCGACGTGGACACTCCACGTCGAGGGCAATGGGGTACACGAACCGATCGCCTACACCTACGACGATCTATGGAATCGCTTTCCGCTGGTTTCCGTGGTCCGCACGATTGAGTGTGCGGGTAACCGCCGGGTGTTGTTCGGTGAGGAAGTCGGGCGCACGTTCCAGGGCACTCAATGGGGGCGCGGTGCGATCGGTACCGCTGAGTGGACCGGCGTGCGGCTGCGCGACCTGCTCGAACCGGCCGGAATCACAGCCGGTGCATGCGAGGTCATGTCCGAAGGGCTCGACGAGATCCGTGCCCGCCTGCCGGTGCCGCTGGCCAAGGCGCGCGCCGACGACACCCTGGTCGCGTTGGCCATGAACGGCGAAGTGCTCCCGGCTGATCATGGATTCCCGGCTCGCCTTGTCGTGTCCGGCTGGCTCGGCGCGGCCAGCATCAAGTGGCTGGGTCGGATCGAAGTGTCTGAAGATCCCCTCTACGTGCCGTGGAACACCGAGGATTACGTGCTGATCGGCCCGAACTTTCCCGCGCACGAGCCCGCACGTGGCCCGGCGATCACCGCGCTCCCGGTGACCAGTCTGGTGGAGCTGCCCTGGCCGGCGCAGCTACGGCCGGAACCGCGAATGATCCGAGGACGAGCGTTCGCCGGAGAGAACCGGGTCGCTACGGTCCAGTACCGCATCGACGACGGTCTTTGGCAGGACGCGCTGATCACTTCACCGGTCACGCCGGGGGTGTGGGTGCGCTGGCAGTTTCGCTGGAATCCAGAACCCGGCGAACACACGCTCCGGGTACGCGCCACCGATGACCAGGGCAACACTCAACCAGACTCCTCGACGTGGAATGAGCTGGGCTATCTGCACCAATCGGTACTGGCGCATCCCGTGCACGTCGAATCCCCGGCGCCTCGTGGTCGAGCAGGCGAGACCCGCCGGCGCATCCGGCGCGCTCGAGGCTCTGTGCGCTCATGAACCCGGCCGATCTGACACGACAACCCGGGCCGAGCGGCGAAGAGCAGGAGCCGGACTACCGCTTCACGCTGGCCAACGAGCGGACCTTCCTGGCCTGGATCCGCACCGCGCTCGCGCTGATCGCCGGTGGCGTCGCCGTCGTCCAGCTCGTTCCGGCGTTCGGAATCCCGGGAGGGCGACACGCCCTCGGCGTGTTGCTCACCGCGGGAGGCGGTCTTCTGGCGGCGCTGGCAGTCCGGCGCTGGCAACGAGTACAGGCCGCGATGCGCCGCGATGCCGAGCTGCCACCAACCCGGCTTCCGGTACTGCTCGGCGGCGCCCTGCTGGCCGTGACGATCCTGGTGCTCGTCGTGCTCCTCGTCCCGGCGCCGATGGGGCCATGACGTGCCTGGTCAACTCCCGGGCAAGCCCGGACTGCAAGCCGAACGAACCCAATTGTCCTGGCAGCGCAGCGCAATCGGCTGCCTTGCCAGCGGCGCGATCCCGCTGCTCCGGCAGGGCGGACCCCTCGCGGTCGGAGGAACCCTCCTGGCCGTCACGGCGGTGCTGCTGGCGTTACTCGTCCTTCAGCTCGGTCGCAGGCGGGGACAACAGATCAATGCAATCCGTCGCATCGGGGGAAAGAACATCGTGCCCAACGGTCGGACCGAGGTGCTCCTGATCGGCTGGGCCACAGCCAGCTTCGCAACGGCCATCGTCGTCCTCCTCATGTCATCGAGGTGACCGAGAACCAGGTCACTAATGCGACGTCGCCGGGTCGGCTGCAAGGGCCATTTCGTGAGGTCGTGTCCGCCGCTGTGTTCCATGACCTGTCTGGGCCCAGCCTGGGCCCCACATGTGGGCCCCACAGCTGCAGGTGTGGGTCGCTGGCCCTGGAGCGGGACCAGTCCTCAGCCCGCGGTCTTGGTTTTGACTAGCGACGCGTCCCGTGAGAACTCCCGGAACCCCGATAGAACAGCCGGCGCGCCTTGGGATGCCCTGGCGCACCCAGACAGGCGACCGTGCCTGGGCCAGCCGGGCCGTCCCGAAGCACGCCGCGCACGGTGTCGATGCTGACACCGGGCTCGAACTCAGCTCAGGCAGCCACCAGGTGGCGCCAACCTTCGCGTACGGCAGGGGATCGATATCGAGCGGCAGGCCGACGGCGATGTCGCACGGTCCGGTCGTGCCCGGCCGGAGCTCGGTGAGAGTGGCGACGATCGCGGCGAGCCGGTATGGGAGATGTCAGCCGAGGCCGGATCGGGCGATGACGTTGGTGATGCTGATGCGAACCGCGGTGAAGCCTTCCTGTACGAATGATTCAGCGATGTCCTCTGCGGGTTGAGAGGGGTAGTAGCGGCCCGCGATGCCCGCGGCGACGTGCTTGATCTGGTCTGGCTCGGCAGAGGTTCGTGCATGTCCTTCGATGGTCACGAAGCTGTAGGGTTGCCGTTCATCGGTGACGCAGACTGCGATGCGCCGGTCATGCGCCAGGCTCTTGCCTTTGACGCTCCCGGGCGATAGGGCGAAGGCGAGTTCATCGCCGTCGAGGATGAAGCAAACCGGGGTGACATGGGGCCGCCCGTCGGCGCGGGCGAGGGCTATGTGGGCAAGCCTTGCTCCCGCTGTGACGAAGGATCGCCATTCGTTGTTGGTCATTGTTGTCATTGGTGTGTTTCCTTTCGTTCGCGACAGTCACGCGACCGTTCCGTCGGGAGGCCCGCACCCGTCGCACCAGTCTCCGGCAGCTACGCGGTGCGAGGCCAAGTGCGGTCGGGAGCATCTAGCAGCGCCAGCGGGTGGCGCTGAAACCTTTCTCCTTACCGAATGCGAACACCTGCGCCGGCTCAACCGCGTAGACGTGCCGTGGATCATTGAGGGCGGTGTCGGCCGGATCGTAGAACTCGCCATCTCTGACGAACGGATGCCACCACGAATACTTGGCCGGAAACAGGTCCGCAACTTTCTGCAGTCGGGCTGCGTTCCGAACGAGATGGGCGGCGCCTTCGAGAACCAAGTCGACATCATGACCGGGCACCGTGACCGCGCAGCCGTTGTTCCGCACGAGGTTGCGGGCCTTGCGGGACTGCTGGAAGGTGACGAAACAGACCGTTCCTTCGAGCCATACACCCAGCACCGGCACCACGTGCGGCCGCCCATCCGGGTCAGTGGTTGCGAGCAGGAAGTCGTCCGCCTCGGCCACCCGCGTCCGTACGTCCGCCCAACTGAGCGCCGTCAGGGGTGCGCCGCGAGGGCTGGACAGTTGCTCGGGAGTCGGCTCCAACTCTGCCATGTACCGCTCCTTAGTGAGGGCCCAGACCAGGTTTGGCAGCCCCCAAGCGCGGCCGGGACGGTCGGTTTCCGACCGGCGCCGCGGCCGCGGTCGGCTGCTGTAGGTCGTCATGTCAACGACGCTATGTTCGTCAGTGCATTAAGAAAAGCGATGGTTTCCGATCAAGTCGATCGCCATTGGCTATGCTATGGCTCGTGGTCGACGTCGAGCTGCGCCACCTGAGGACCATGGCTGCTATCGCCGAGGAAGGAACGTTCGGACGAGCAGCTGCCCGGCTTGGCTACACCCAATCGTCGGTGAGCCAGCAGATCGCCGCGCTGGAGCGGGCCCTCGGTGGCGCCGTCTTTGACCGGCCCGGAGGTCCTAGGCCGGTACGGATCACTCCCCTCGGCGAGGTGGTCTTGACCCACGGCCGCGATCTGCTGACGAAAGCGGAGGCGCTGGCCGACGCCGTCGATCGCTTCAGGGCGGGTAACGGCCGGATCGACATCGGCACCTTCCAGAGCGTGTCCAACCTGATCCTGCCGGCCGTCGTGCGCCAGCTGCTAGACGAGCACCCCGGCTGCGACATCAGGCTATCCGAGGTGAAACCGGAGGATCCGAAGATCGGAGATCTCGACCTGTTGTTCCACGACGGCCGGATCGAAGGCGACGTCGAGCACGTCAAGCTGCTCGACGAGCCGTACCTCCTGGTGGCCGGCGCCGGCGCATTCCCCGATGGTCCAGTACCGGTGAAGCTGCTCGACGATGCTCCGATGGTCGCCTGGCCTCCCACCTATCACCAAAGATGGTTGGAGCGGGCGCTCGCCAGCTACGGCGCACAGCCACGGATCGTGTTCCGAACCGCCGGCCACGAAACCATCTTGTCAATGGTGCGGGCGGGCATAGGCTCGGCAGTGCTGCCATGGCTCGCCCTCCACGGATCCGACGCCTCGTCCGACGACCGGCTCAGCATCCACCAACTGCGACCATCGCCCGCCCGCGAGATGTACCTGCACTGGCCGGCCGAACGCACCCAATCGCCACTCGCGGCCCGAGCCATCGACATCGCCGTCGAAGCCGCCAACGAGCTGGCCAACCAGATGTGACTGTCCCTATGACCTGTCCCTACGGTGAAGTACGTGAACGCCGCCCATCCCGACAAGGCCCTGCCAAGGGTGCGGTGAGGACTGGCGGAGGGGACATATTCGAGGGGTTGCTGTATTCCTCCGTCGACAGGTTTCGGCGATGGACAGGTTGGGGAGCCTCCCGACCGCGTTCCAGGTGCGGGCCAGGTCCTTCATCGCATCGCACCCCTCGTGACCCGTCGGTCAGAATGTGGCGATCGGGTTGACCGGGCTGCCGGACGTACCGGCGAAGCGGACCGGCGCAACTGCGAGGTGGAAGTCCCACTGGCCGAGCTCGGCGGCCGTTGTCGCGCACACCTCCAGGTCGCAGTTGTCGAGCAGCCACAGACCCATCGCGACGAGGCTCACGGCGTGAACCGGCATCAACACGTCCTCGTACCCCGACGGCTGAACGTCCTGGGGGGTGTCGGCGCCGATCAGCGCGACCTCCCGTTCGTGCAGCCACGGCAGGCAGGACGCGTGCCAGCCGGCCTGCGTGAAGCCTTGCGTCACACCGGCCTCGTGCCGGACGCGGCCATAGCCAGTCCGCAGCAGTACCGCATCGCCGGGCCGCACCCGCACACCCTGGCGACGCTCGGCCTCCTCGAGATCGTCGGGAAACACACCCTGCCCCGGTTCCAACCACGGCACATCGCGGACCCTC
>Ga0193743_1003624_pt1 | contig 10275 bp, 11 predicted proteins | sample L2c2metaG_FD_143038 | JGI IMG/M metagenome (GOLD analysis project Ga0193743, IMG submission 143038) | Soil microbial communities from a riparian zone of the East river system, Colorado, United States - L2c2 | ecosystem: Environmental > Terrestrial > Soil > Riparian zone | place: USA: East River...
GTCCAGCAGGTACTCCTCCTCACGTGCCGCCCGATGATCGTCCCTCGGTGTCACTGGTCTGTGTTTGCCTGGGGTTGGCGCTGCCCAGCGTTGAACGCAACGCGGGCAAGGGTGTGGAGCGCGCTTTCCAGGTCGAGGCGGCCCTCGTCCAGATCATCGAGGGTTTGCGCGACGAGGGCGTTGAGCAGCGTGGAGGGATCACCACGCTCAGACGGTGTCGGCTGCCCTGACACGGGGGGTGGGTGTACTCGAGGTAGCCATGAGTCGAACGCTACGGGCCTCCAACGGCCTTGCACATCGACGAAGCAGACGATGTAGCAGGGCCATTTGGTGGCTTTGGGCGACATTTGCAGTACGCGTTAGCCAGCCGAGACTTCTCGGACCAGCCAGCGCCATCCCCGGGCGGGGAACCGGCAGGGGTCAAGCAGTGCGCTCTGGCGCGCCGTCGGACCCTCGGCCATTTAGCAGACCGAGCACCACCGCGACAGCTTCGAGCTGGGACCTGACCTCGAGCTTGGCCAGGATCGCCTGGATGCGATCGTGGACGCTCGACAGGGACATGCCGCAAAGCTCGGCGACAGCCGCGGCACGGTGGCCGTCGACGAGCAGGCCCAGCACTTCCTGTTCACGGGGGATGAGCTGTTGCATGAGCTGAGCAACCCGGCCTTGTTCCTCAGGCCGAACGCGGAGGTGAGCAACCTCGGGGTTGCCCGGGCGACCAACACTCAGTTCTGTCATAACGCACCTCCTCCTCACACCCCCATCGAACACCTGACCGGCAGCGTTACCGGGCCCGGCCGCGCAACCTGTCCAGGTCAGGTGGCCATCGGTGAACAGGCCGCATCACCTAGCCGGCCGAGCTGTAGCAGGCGAGGTGGCCCGACCAGAAGCCACGGTACGTAGCGCTCGTTGGTCTTTCATCGTTGATGTGGATGATTCGCGCCAGGCCCGGGCCGCCCGTTGCGCTCCAACCGGAAGCGATCCGTCCGGACTGGCAGCCCGACTCGACGAGCGGCCTGCTCTGCTCGTTCGCGGTGTCCACCTTCGACCTCCCAACTGCTGGAAGGTCAAGCAGGTCGCATGCGTAGCGAAAAGGGATGGGCCACCGGAACCCGGGGCCCACCCCTTTTGTGTATGTCGTTACTCCGATTCCCTCAGGACAGGCCACCACAGGTCGATATCCTGTGCGTGCCCGTGCCTGAGAGGAAACGCGCGGCTACGCAATCGGAATACGACGTCGCTTTGATCTCTATTCTGCTCCGCTGATCAAACCGTGTTGATCAGCCGTGGTCGTCAGAGTTTTCCTGGTCGCTGGACAGGATACCCAAAACGCCTTCCAGGACACTGTTGTTGCAGGCCTGGATGGGGATCTGAACAGCGCTGTCCTGCACGTTGAGCGCCCCGAACTGGCGGTGCTTGCCGTCGGACTCGTCCTTCGCGCTGTTGTCCTGGTGACAGCTCGCGCCGCTCTCATGGTCACTGGCGAACGCCATGGGGCTCACCACGAGCAGACCAGCCGCAGTGACGGCCACCACGATTCCAGCCTTCTTCAGCACAGTCTAATCTCCTGTTCGCATCAGCGGTCGTTCGAACGACCGCAGTGGTTGCCGGCCGCGAGTGGGGAGCCCCGCCGGCATGGTGATGCTAACGCGATTCACCCACCATGTGGGCGATCGTCTTGGGATTATCTGAAATACGCTCAACTGTGCCGCCGCAAAGGTGACGATCACTTTTGAGTGGCCTTTCGTACAGAACATCACCTAGTGTTTTATTGATGTTGTTCGTGAGACAGAAGGCGCGGCAAGTGAGTGTCGGCGCGGCTCCATCCAGTCCGCGCGCGGCTTAGTGGCGCTCAGCAAGGTGTCGGTTGGCCTCGGCGCTGCGTTTCGCGGTTCCCACCGTGACCCCGTAGTACGCAAAGGTGAGACCGACGAGGGCGAACATTCCGGCGAAGATCCAATCGCGGGTCAAGACCTCCAGCGCGGCCATAGCGAGGAAAACCCCGGCAAGCCCCAGCCACCGGCGCGACGTCGCCCCTCCTGCCTGCCGCATGGCCTGCGCCGCCTCAGCGCGTTGAACGGCAAGCGGGGCCAATCGCCTTTCGGATACCGCGCGACCCGTGGCGTTCGCCCAGTACAGCCGCCACCGGTCCGCCCAGGACAGGGTGGCGGCGATGCGACACCAGTCCGCCCAGCCGGTCCAGATGCGCACCTTCCGGGTGAGCGGCCGGTATAGCACCAGCCCCACCACCGCCGGGCCAGCTGCCGGTCCCCTCATCGGTCGCGTGGCGGCGGCTAGTGTTCGCCGGCTGTATCGAAGCGGGCCCGGTGCTGGCGGATCTCGTCGTGGTGGGTGATCGCCCAGTCGATCAGGGAGACCACGATGTCATTGAGGCTGTCGCCCAGGGGGGCGAGGGCGTATTCCACGCGCGGCGGCACCTCGGCGTAGGCGGTCCTGGTGATCAGGCCGTCATGGTGGAGCTGGGCCAGGGTGCGCGAGAGCATGCGCTGGGAGATGCCGGGGATGGCGCGCAGCAGGTCGGTGTAGCGCATCACGCCGCCCCGCAGGGTGGCGATCACCATCAAAGTCCACTTGTCCCCGACCCGATCCAGGATCTGGCGGACGATGTCGGCGTTCTCGACCGGGATACGGGAGCAGGGCCCCGGGAGCGCGACCGTTTCCCTCTGAACCGCGACGCCGTCCATTGCGGACATCCCCCTCCGGTAGCGGACACAAATGTGCGTTTTGTAAGCCCTCCCATACTGGCCCATCATGGTGCTACGCACCAACAGTAAGTATTGAGGTCAGCTGGACAGATGCGCTCCGCTCGGGGTGTGAGCAGGTGTCGAAAGGATGAGTCCGTGTCAGAGCGACTGCAACAGAACCAGCTGGTGATAGACGAGTTCCGGTCCGCCGGCGGAGTGGTCGGCGGCCAGTTCGAGGGCTTGCCCCTGCTCCTGCTCACCACCACCGGTGCCCACAGCGGGCAGCCGCGCACCACGCCGATGGTCTATCTCAAGGAGGGGACACGCCTGGTGGTCTTCGCGGCCAATGGTGGCAGCAAGAACAACCCGGCGTGGTACCACAACCTGCTGGCCAACCCGTTGGCCCAGGTCGAGGTCGGCACCGAGGCTTACCAGGTGACGGGGGTGGAAACCGGGAGCGCGGAACGCGAGCGACTCTGGGCCCAGCGATTGACGGAAGCTCCGCAGCTCGCGGAGTTGCAGAAGCAGGCCGGGCGACCCATCCCTGTCGTCGCGCTCACCCGTGTGGACAGCTCCGCGCGAACTCGGCAGCAGCGGGCTGAAGCTCCCACCCGACACTTGCCGGTCCGATGACGAGCAGCTATCGAGTGGTCGAGACCGGGGTGACCGAGGCGGGCCTCTCGACGATCACCCGCGACAATCTCGTGCCCGTCCGTCCCGTCCCCGGCGGGCGCGGCCTCGGCCGGCTCTGGGAGGCCGACGGGGTGCTATCGGGCGCCGACGCGGCGAATTCAGGGGCCGACGCGGGGAAATCGCCAGCCGATAGCGGAACGCCGTTCCCCACAGCGGGCGGAGTGCGGTTCTGGACGGTGACCGTCCCGCCCGAGGACCCCGACGCTCCACCTTCGGCGTTCCACCACACTCCCACCCTCGACCTCGGGCTGGTCCTCTCCGGACAGATCGTGCTCGAGATGGAGGACGGGACCGCCGCGGAACTGTCGGCCGGGCAGGTGTTCGCCCAGCAGAGCACCCCGCACCGCTGGCGGAATCCGCACCCCGTGGACGCTGTCGTCGCGGTCGTCATGCTGGGTTGGGACCGATGATGGAACTCAGATTATGGGCCTGCTGCACTTCCCACAACGCGCGGTCGTACACCGGCGGCCAGATATAGGTACCGACCCGCGTGGTGCAGAACGGGACCTGACCCGGGCTTGTGAACCGTCCCGGAGACCTGCCACTTGGCGAGTGTCGGGGCTGGCTACCTTGGTGGTCCCATCACGACCTGCCCGAAGTTGTCCGCCGCATTGGCCATGTCGTCCAGCGACGGCTCCGCGCCCGGCTGTCGGGGAGTTGTCACCGGTTGGCCTGCCTGCAGGAACATGCCTTCAAAGCCGCCTGGAGTACACATCATCAGCAGGTCAGCCTGGGGGGAGGTGATGCGGTAGCCGTGCGGGACGTTCCTGGGCAGGAACACAATGCCGCCCTCGGAGAGCTCCATCTCTTCGTCGTCGCACCACAACAGGGCGGTGCCCTTGATCAGCATGAAGACCTCGTCCTCGCGGAGATGCTTGTGGTACGGAGGCGCCTCGCCCTTGCTCACCCGAAACCGACCCACCCCCAGTTGGCCGTTGGTCGCCGCGGCGTCGAGCAATACCGCGAAGGTCCCACCCGCTAGCCACTCGACCGTGGGCTGCTGCTCAGGTTGCGCCAGGTAGGCGAGGCTCATCAGGTTCTCCTCGTGGTTCGCATCCGCGCCGACAGGGGCTGACCTGCCACTGAGACCGACCACCTGAGCATGGCACGCGGGGCGGTTCGCACGGAGGACCCGCGAAGCCATCTGAGCACTGTGCCCTCGCCAGGCCACCGCCGAGCGCCGTCTGCGCCCCGTCGACATGCAGGCGAGCGGGAAATTGATCAGGAAGATCGCCCGCCACTGGCTACCGGCGATATCGGCCGAGATCAACGCGCCGCCCAGGATCTGCCCGACGACTGCGCCGGCGGACGATCGGGTTCGGCGCGAAGCCCACAGCAACGACGCGACGGTGAATAGCCCCACGCCGAGTATTAACACCCGCCGATAGCCGTGGCTCTGGCCGAGGCGAGCACCAGTGATCAGCAATACCGCAAAGGCGATCAGGTAGCCGCCGATAACCAGTTCCAACATCGCTCCCGAAGCACCCAGGTCCGTGTGGATCGACGGTGTGGCTACATTGGCGATCGTGACGTCGGCCTGGGACATGAACGGCCCGACCAGCAGCACGCCCAGCAGCCAACCTTGGTGCGGCACACGTGTAGACATGAGTGCTACCTCTCGACAGCAGGCTCATGGCCGCGTTGTGGAACCACGAGCGGAACGCATCGCGCTCCACTAGGCAGACGTCCGCAGCCACCGATGTGTGAGGTCAGATCGAGCAACGTGTTGCGACCGGAGTTGGATCAGTGCTCCTTGGGCAACAGGCCTGATATCTAGTAACTCTGCTTTGCGAAGCAAGGCGGAGTTGAACCGATTTGCCGAAGGAAATAGGTTTTTGAGCCTATCAGATAAGGTACCATTAGAACATAAAGCTACAGAAAGGGGGGAGTTACCGTGACCGCCGTTACAAGATCTTCGATCAAGTTAGCAGGCGGAGCAGAACTGTCTTTTGTTACGGCCGGCGACAAACGACTTCCTGCAGCCCTACTGATCCATGGGTTTCCAAGTTCAGCCAACACGTTCCGCCACATTACCCCAGTTCTAGCTGACGTAGCCTACGTGATCGCGCCCGATATGCCTGGATTTGGTAGTTCTGACGTGCTAAGGAACGCAACGTTCGACGGCTACGCAGCGGCTTTAGTCGAACTTCTCGATCATCTGCAAGTAGGCGAGCGATACGTGTACCTACATGACTATGGGGCCCCTGTTGGGCTTCGCATCGCTATGGACAGCCCTGAATTGGTCCGAGGTCTGATCATACAGAATGCAAATGCTCATCGGACTGGATTTGGACCACAGTGGAAAGATACGCTGAAATTTTGGTCTCATCCTGATAGTGGAAATGAAGCCTCTGCGACAGCGCATCTAACACTCGACGGTATTCGTGACCAGTACGTAGCCGGAGTGCCGGATGAAGTGGCTCGAACAATCTCCCCATCTGTTTGGAAGGAGGATTGGCGAGTGATGTCGCAGCCAGGCCGGCTAGCAGCTCAGCGATCACTGATTGCCGACTATGGTAACTACGTTGCAGGATTTGACTTAATCTCAGACTATCTTCGTACGTATCAACCACCTGCTCTTATGGTGTGGGGACGACACGATGCCTTCTTTGACCTTGCCGAAACACTTTCGTGGATGGGAGATTTGCCCCGTATGGAAGCCCACATCCTGGACGGTGGGCACTTTCTTCTCGAAACGCACGCCACGCCAGGCGTTACATTAATGAGGGACTTCGTTGAGCGCACTAACGGGACACGTCCGGCTATGTCTGGGAGCCAATAGCCAGCTGAGCACCGGGAAGGTGTCGCCCCTGCCGGTTGGCACGCGATAGGCGAAACCGTCACCGGCTACCTACGCAGCGCCTGATGCCGCCCGCACTGGGGATTGAACCAGTGACCTCTTCCGCGTCAATGCGGAAGCGGCGTGCTACCTGTGTCAGCCGGTACCAGCGCATACGGGCTGGACGACCGGTGGTCGTCGAGCTGGTGACCATCCAGTCGACCGTTCAGCTGAGGATATTGCTGGCCTGTTCGCGCTCTCCCTCCCGCGCGGTGGTGGTGGCCAGGAGCTCAAGCGCCAGGGCGCTGGCGCTGCCAGGCGCCGCGTGGTGTACGACCAGTGTCTGGTGGTCTGTGTCGGGGATCGGCAGCTTCTCGGAGCTGAGTTCCAGTGGTCCGACCAGGGGGTGGTCGATCCGGGCCGCGCCGCTGCGTTTGGAGTGGACGTCGTGTCGCGCCCAGAGTTGGCGAAAGCGCTCGCTGCGGACCGAGAGCTCGCCGACCAGTTCGTTGAGGCGGGGATCGTCGACGTCGGGGCCGACCCGCACCCGCAGGCTGGCGACCGTGCTCATCGTGACGTCCTCCCAGTTGCCGTAGATGTCGGGTACGCGCGGGTCGAGGAAGACGGCACGAACGAGGTTTTCCCCTTTGACGTAGAAGGGGACGAGCGCGGTCGCGAGGGTGTTGACGGCGAGAATGTCCATGTAGCGGCCGTAAACGTAGGCGGGACTCTGGCTCCAGGACGTAATCAGCCCCAGGATGCCGGCGGGCACCTTCTCCGGCGGCGGGGCCTTGCGGCGTCGGCGGGCCGGCGGTGCGGCGAGCCGGTGCAGATGGGCAGTGGCGGCCTCGTCGAGTTGCAAGGCTCGCGCGAGCGCGTCGAGAACCTGCGGTGAGGGATGTTGGTCTCGTCCTTGCTCGAGGCGTATGTAGTAGTCGCTGCTGACCCCGGCCAGCATCGCGACCTCTTCGCGGCGCAGCCCGTGCACCCGCCGGCGGGCGCTGATGTCCGGGATCCCAATGTCTTGAGGCTGGACTAACTCACGGCGGGCGCGCAGGTACTCGCCAATCGGGTTCTCATGCGCCACTGTCCCGACGCTACGCCCTCCGTCGCGTCGATCCAGGCCCTGCCACTACCAGGAACACCAGGTCTCTGGTGCGGCCGCGGGTCGCGGCCCAGCCTGTGAATCTGACGACCAGGCCCAATCTGGTTGCTCGCCGACACCGGGCCTGTGGTGCCGGGGCTACCCGGCGAACCTGATCAAGAGGAGCGACAAGCACCGTGGAATACGTGAAGCTGGGATCGACCGGACTCGATGTCTCGAGGATCTGCCTGGGTGGGATGAGCTTCGGCGTCCCCGGGCAGGGCGACAACAACTGGTCCCTCGACGAGGACGCCTCGCGCCCGCTCATCCGCCGCGCGCTGGAAGCGGGCGTCAACTTCTTCGACACCGCCAACGTCTACTCGGCCGGTACCAGCGAGGAGATCCTCGGCCGCGCGTTGGTGGAGTACGCCGACCGCGCCGAGATCGTGCTGGCGACCAAGCTCAGGGGCCCCATGCGACCGGGGCCGAACGGGGCCGGCCTGTCGCGCAAGGCCGTCATGACCGAGATCGACAACAGCCTGCGCCGGCTCGGCACGGACCACGTCGACCTCTACCAGATCCACTCCTGGGACCCGGCCACTCCGATCGAGGTCACCATGGAGGCGCTGCACGACGTCGTCAAGGCGGGCAAGGCGCTGCACATCGGCGCGTCGACGATGTGGGCTTGGCAGTTCGCGAAGGCCCAGCACACCGCGGATCTGGGTGGCTGGACCCGGTTTTCCACCATGCAGAACCACTACAACCTGCTCTACCGCGAGGAGGAGCGCGAGATGCTCCCGCTCTGCGCCGATCAGGGCGTCGGGGTCATCCCGTGGAGCCCACTCGCCCGCGGCCGGCTCACCAGGGACTGGGACGCCACCACCACGCGCAGCGAGATCGACATGTGGGGTGACCTCTACCAGGAGACCGACCGCGTCATCGTCGAGCGCGTGGCCGAGGTCGCCGAGAAGCGCGGTGTTCCCCGCGCGCAGGTCGCGCTGGCCTGGCTGCTGAGCAACCCGACCGTTACGGCTCCGATCGTCGGCGCCACCAAGGTCGGGCACCTCGACGACGCCATCGCCGCCGTGGACCTGGAACTCGACACCACCGAGATCGCCCTGCTCGAGGAGCCCTACCAGCCGCACACAGTAGGGCGTTACCTTCTCGAATTGCGCCGCCCGTGAGCTGAGGTGCAATCCCGTCGACTTGCCAGAGGGGGACTTGGCCGGTGCGTGGAAGCACCCCCGCTCGGTCTGGACCGCCGGCAGACCTCGGCCAGTGTGTCCGCGCCATCCCTTGACCCAGATGCCGCTCTGGCGTGGTCGGCCGGCGGCTGCTGGAGCTCGCGCCGCGCCACCTCCGGGTCAAACGCGGTCGCCGCCCCGCGCTGAGTCAGTAGCCTTCGCTCGTGCCGACCGCGCAGCTCGGAGGCGTCGACCTCCACTACGAACAATCCGGTGCCGGGGACGACCTGCTGCTCTGCGGGCTCGGCGACGACCACACGGCGTGGGAAGCCCAGGTCGCCGCGTTCCGGGACCGCTTTCGGATCACCGTCGTGGACAACCGCGGCGCCGGCCAATCGTCACTGCCGGTCGGCGACTTCGGCGTATCCGACATGGCGGCGGACGCGGCGGCGCTGCTCGACCACCTCGACATCGCACGAACGCACGTCGCAGGCTTCTCGATGGGCGGCGCGATCGCCCAGGAGCTGGCTCTGGCGCGACCCGACCTCGCGCGCAGCCTCGTCCTCGTCGACTCGTGGGCGGGCGGCGACCGCTACCTCACGGCCGTCTTTCAGAGCTTCATCTGGATGGCGGAGGTTGCCGACTCCGAGGTCGGGTTCTTCAATGCCATCCTGCCCTGGGTCTGTGCTCCGGCGCTGTACGACGACGGCCGCATCGACGACATCGTGGCGGCGATGCTTGCCAACCCCCACCCGCAGGACGTGGAGCCGTTCCAGCGCACAACGCGCGCATGCATCGGGCACGACACGCGCGACCGCCTGGGAGAGATTGCGGCGCCGACGCTCGTCGTCTCCGGCGAGCTCGACATCCTGCTGCCGCCGCGCTTCTCACGAGAGCTGGCGGCCGGCATCCCGGGCGCCCGGCTGGTGTCACTGCCCGGCCGCGCCCACCAGCCGTTCCAGGAGGCGCCGGAGGAGTTCGACGCCGTTGTGACCGCGTTCTGGGACGACGCCGGATGAACTGGCCCGGTGCTGCTTGAGCGCGCTAGCTCACTACTGCGCTCGCAGTGGGCAGCTGTGTGGGGTCGGTGATGCGCCGCTCGATGATCTCCGCGACCCAGTGCTGGGTCCGGCCCACGTGCTCGACCTGGTCAGTGATGGTCCACTCCGGGGTTGTCGGCACGGCGGCGTCAGTGAGGGCGTGGTGGAAACGGTGATCCCCGCGCGGCGTAGGGAAGGCACCCGATCGACCCCCGGCCGACCAGCGTGGTGACCTCCCTGTGGGGGGCTGCTATAGCGTGCCTCGAACCGCGTGACCGGAGGAGTCGATGCTGGGATGACGGCAGGGCGACCGATGCCCACACAGGACGACGTGCTTGGGTACTTCGACACGCTGTCGAACTGGGGACGGTGGGGCGACGACGACGAGCTCGGCACGCTGAACCACATCACCGACGACGTTCGGCTGGCGGCGTCGCGGGCCGTGCGCCACGGCAGGAGCGTGTCGTGCGCATGGGAGATCGCGGTGCCGGGGGAGATGGAGCGGTCGACGACGACGTGCCCGTGCGCCGCCGACATGCCGGGCGCCGAGAACATGCCGGTGCCCGGGTTCCACGACGACCGGCGCTGGGGCTTCTCGTCCGAGCAGCTCGGCATCACGTTCCACGGCAACACCGTCACCCACGTCGACTCGCCGTGCCACATCTTCTGGGACGGCGCGATGTACAACGGGCGATCGCACTCGCTGGTCGACGCCGCAACGGGATCGGCGTGGGCGGCCGTCACGGCGGCGGCGAACGGGATCATCACGCGTGGTGTCCTGCTGGACATT
>Ga0193743_1003625_pt1 | contig 10275 bp, 16 predicted proteins | sample L2c2metaG_FD_143038 | JGI IMG/M metagenome (GOLD analysis project Ga0193743, IMG submission 143038) | Soil microbial communities from a riparian zone of the East river system, Colorado, United States - L2c2 | ecosystem: Environmental > Terrestrial > Soil > Riparian zone | place: USA: East River...
CCCAAGAGCGTTAATTTCTCTGTGCAGAGCTTCATGCTTCCATGTTGTGCCATCGCTCTTAATGACTTTAGTGGCACGAACATAGGCATGGGTTTCCGCAGCGTCATCACGGACACGGATTGTTACATTGTCATGGAACGGGCAAATCATATCGCGCGCGTCGTCGTCAGCGCATATCGAACGACAAAAGCGAGATCTTCGGTCCAGCTATCGACGGACATAAGAGACCTCCTTCAGCCAGATCAAGGTCGTTTTTAGTTAAACGGTTTCGAGTTTTGAAGAACACCAGCGATCACCTGCTTTGCAGTGTCGCGAGCTTCCTGCGCGATCTCCGGCGCCACTCCCGGCAATTTGTAAACGTCAGCTAATTCGCACAGTGCTGTTTTTGTGTCGGTTCGAAACCCGTCCGTGTTTTCCGACATATCAGCGATGAGATTAAACAGCAGCGTCAGCATGAAAGTGTTGGCCATATCGACGCCGAGTTGGTGGCCTGTACTCACTTGAACTCTCCCTTCAATTGACCACGTCACCCGGTATAGGTCTTAAATCGTCCGTGGTAGTAGCCGCGCGCGTACCCACTCGACACATCGGCCTTTAGCTGTTCGACCTGCGCTTCCAAGAACTCGTTCGCCACGATCAGCGCCTTCACCGCATTGCGCGCGTCGCCGCCGCATGCGGCGATGGTTTGATCGGCAGCCGCTTCAAGCCGATCCCGGTCCGGCTCGGGCTATGGATTAGGTGACATGACGCCGTGCCCGTTGATCTAAGGCCCGCGATATTGTTCTCTTTTTGTTCCGACTGTCAATACGTTCCCGTGTACTGCGCATGATTAACCCCAGTGTCCTAAAGTTGAATTGGCAGTGTCCTACTTTGCGCTTTCGCAACGATCACAGTCGCGAGACGTCTCAAGAGGCGATATATGGATGTGCGCATCAAAATGCGCCAGCGATCCTCTTTTCCCAAACCTCGGAAGTGGGAGATCTACGTCGGCAAACGTCGGTAACGGCGTCGATAAGCCCCAGCCAGCGCCGGGCGCCGCCGAGCTTATCGTGCCGGACGTTAACCGGGCTCACCCCCCCGTAGCGCGAGAGGAACCGATCATTTTTTTGCAGTGCCAGGCTCGGCCATCTTGCGATGCTGGCTCGCTAGAACACCTGCGGGGGTCACGTTCGCCGCAGCGGACTGAACCTTGTTCTTGAATCCGCTGACGACGTCCCCCTCGCCCTTCATCATAGCATCGAAACCGTTGTTGGCGACCTCGGCAGGATCATCCTTGTCGGCAGTCCCGATGGCCGTATCCATCATTTCAGCACGGCGGAAGAATTCCGTCTCCGTGGCCCCGGCATAAGACAGGTCACCGTCACCTTGGTGTCCTTGAGTTCCTCCCGCAGCGCAAACGAAAATGAATTAAGAAAGGCCTTGGTCCCGTTGTAAACGGCCTGAAAGCTGCCGGGGGTGAAGCCGGCGATCGATCCCGTGATCAGGATTCTCCCTGAATTCCGGCGACGCATTTCGTTTCCGACCTTGTGGATCAGGTAGATCGTGCCGGTGATATTGGTGTCGACGACCCCCCGTGCCTTTTCAAAATCTTGGTCGAGAAACCCGTGGCCGAGGCCGCGTCCGGCATTGGCCAAGAGGGCGTCGACCTGGCGACCTTTCACGGCCGCATAGAGGCGGTCCACCCCTTCGGTAGTCGCAAGATTGGCCTCGAGGGCTTCGACTTCGGTGCCGCCGCCACGAAGGGAAGTCGCCACTTTCTCGATCTCCGTTTCGTCCGCCGCTATCAGGAGATCATAGCCCTCCTTGGTGCAGCGTTTGGCCAGTTCGAATCCGATGCCCGTAGACGCACCGGTCACAATTGCGAGGAGTCGAGTAGCGGACATGAATTATGCTCCTGTTGTGTCGTCGTTGGGATCCTAACCCCGCCTCCAGCCGTCGTTCCTCGATCTCTTAGGAACCGATGATCCTCTCGAAGTTTGTCTGAAGATCGAACTCAGCGAGGAGATTTGGGATGAAAGCCCTAACTTGGCACGGCAAGAACGACATTCGATGCGATACGGTGCCGGATCCCAAGATCCAGGATGGACGCGATGCCGTTATCAAGGTCACCGCCTGCGCCATTTGCGGTTCGGACCTGCATTTGTTCGACGGCGTCATGCCTTCGATGGAAAAGGGTGACGTGCTCGGCCATGAGACCATGGGCGAAGTTGTCGAGGTCGGATCGGAAAACAAGAAGCTCAAGGTGGGCGATAGAGTCGTGGTTCCATTTACGATCTCTTGCGGAGAATGCTTCTTCTGCAAGAAGGGATTTTTCTCAGGTTGCGAGCGCTCAAACCCCAATCACAAGATAGCCGAGAAGCTCTGGGGCCACTCGCCGGCGGGCCTGTTCGGTTATTCGCACATGTTGGGCGGCTACGCCGGCGGTCAGGCAGAGTATCTCCGCGTCCCCTATGCCGACGTCGGTCCGATCAAGGTACCTCAAGGGCTCAGCGACGAGCAGGTCCTCTTTCTGTCGGACATCTTCCCGACGGGCTTCATGGCCGCCGATTTCTGCAACCTGAAGGGCGGCGAGACCGTCGCGGTCTGGGGCTGCGGCCCTGTCGGCCAGTTCGCGATTAAGAGCGCCTTCATGCTGGGCGCCAAACGAGTAATCGCAATCGATACCGTCCCGGAGCGTCTCGCCCTCGCCAAGGCATCCGGCGCCGTGACGCTGGATTTCAAGAAGGAGGATATCTACGACCGGATCCAGGAATTGACCAATGGGCGCGGCGCGGACGCCTGCATCGATGCCGTCGGTACGGAGCCGGACGTTGGCTCCGGGTTCGACGCCGTCGTCGACCGCGTCAAGGTTGCGACGTACATGGGGACAGACCGTCCCCATGTTCTGCGGCAGGCGATCCACTGCTGCTGTAACTTCGGGACCGTTTCCATCGTCGGCGTATACGGCGGCCTGCTCGACAAGATTCCAATGGGTTCGGCCATCAACCGCGGTCTCACCTTCCGTATGGCCCAGACACCGGTCCAGCACTACCTGCCCCAGCTTCTCGAACGTATCGAGAAGGGCGAAATCGATCCGTCGTTCGTCATCACCCATCGGGCGACACTCGAAGAAGGCCCCGAACTCTACAAAACGTTCCGCGCCAAACAGGACGGCTGCATCAAAGTGGTCATGAAGCCATGAACGGCTGCAGGTCAACGAGTATAAGGACGGCATTTCCGGCCGAGCGGGTCTGACGAAATAAATCATGGCTCGCGTTCTGATCGGTACTTCGGGCTGGCACTATGATTCTTGGCGGGGGCCTTTTTACCCCCGGGGTCTTCCCATCAAGGCGCAGCTTCAATACTACGCCAGCCAGTTCGAAGCCGCCGAACTCAATGGCGTATTCTACCGAACACCCACGCCCGATGCCGTCAAAAGCTGGAACGAGCAGACCGGCAAGGACTTTGTCTTCACATGGAAGGCGTCGAAATTTATCACCCATTGGAAGCGGCTGTCGGCGAACTCGCTGAACAGCCTCGAGTTAATGGAGAGCCGTCTGTCGTTACTCGGCGACAAGGCCGCTCCGGTTCTTTTCCAATTGCCTCCCAACTTCCAGGCCGATGCAGACCGCCTATCCGCCTTTCTCCGAATGCTTTCACCCGAGAGACGTTACAGCTTCGAATTCCGCCACCCCAGTTGGTATTCGCCCGAGATCATGCGCCTGCTCTCGGAGCAAAACATATCGCTTTGCATCTCCGATCACCATGACGCGCCGGCGCCATGGAAGCGCACGGCGAACTTCGTCTATGTTCGAGGTCATGGACCCGGAGGACGATACAAAGGACACTACTCCACGGATGCGTTGGCGGCCTGGGCCAAACGGATCAGGTCATGGAAGGCGCAAGGATGCGACGTGTTCGTGTTCTTCGACAACGACCAGAAGAGCGCCGCGCCGATCGATGCCCTGAAGCTAAAACAAATGCTGCCAAAACGTTAGAGCGAGGCCCTTGCATGCTCATTACGATCATTGGCTTGTTGGCGGCTGCGCTAACGTCGCTTTCCTACATCCCACAAGTGAAGAAGGCGCTTCCGGCGGGATCAACCGACGACCTGTCGTCCAAAACACTTGCCGTACTTGCGGCTGGACTCGCCTTGTGGATCGGGTATGGCGTTCTCAAAAGCGATTTCGTGATCATCGTCGCGAATGCCGTCGGCCTTGCCTTGGTCGCTACGCTGATCGGATTCAAGATCCGGGATGCCCGTTAAAGCTTGTCGAAGGCGATGGCACGCACCACGATCCGGTCCTACCGGACGTATGTCATTGGCTTCGCCATTGATCGCGGCGCACTGCCCGACGCGCTCTACTGGGACGGAAGCATTATCACTACGCGCCTTCAGCCCGGAGATAACGGCATGGATTTCGTGTTGGTAGGCGGCGAGGACATAAGAGCGGTGAAGCCGATGACGGCCCCGACGTCCTTCCACCGCGCATCGGCGCCGTATAGGCGCACGGCGTCAACGCGGGCGATCTCGACGATCCGGAAGCATCGCAGGCACTCGACGCGTAGCCGGTCGCTCCGGATCGCGCCAAGCGTCCGCGCCGGCGACGGCCTGGTCGTCTCGGCGCGCGGATCCGCCAGCACGCTCGCCCACCAGCATTCCTCATCGGTCTGCGTCGTCGCCGGCGCGGCGGCATCGCGCATGCGCCTGGCCGTCTCCTCGGCCTTCGCCTGCTTCGGTGTCGGGAACCTGCTGCAAAATCGTTATAGCTCATGGAAAAAGATTACGGAGAAATGGGGTTGCTGCAAATTCGTTATCACCGACCGGGAGCGCTACATACCGGACCCCACCCATTCCGAGAGCTTGTTTTCAAAGACTTACCGGGCGGCTTGATCGACTCGGAACGATTACTTTCTGACGACGAGAATCCACGGCTTAGTCGTACCAGTTTCGATTACATACTGATCGACGTTGTTACATTCCGAACATTCGAATGTGCGCAAATCGCAGCCCCCTGGGTGACTGGGTTCGGTGCGCACAAGCATCATTTCAGCACCGCACTTCGTGCAGACTTCCATTTCGGGAAACAGCGTAGGGTTTCGACGAGGTTTTGCCATGAGGGGCTCTCTTTTTTTTATTACCGCTTAAGTAGGCGCGTCCCGGTGCAAGCGTTTTAGATTCCAGTCTGGTTACGCTGCGGCGCGCTCGGAGGCGACAGGCCATATCTTGCCGCACGTGCGGCAGCAAGTTTCCGATAAGCCTCAGCCTGCTTTTCAAATTGGGCTTTGAGTTCCCTATTGTTTTCTTCTGCTGCCAGCCGCTCAAATGAAAGCGCGTGTTCCAGATACTCGCCAATCAATTTCATTTCGCGGTTCCCCCGACCGCGCGCATAACGCGGTAGCAACCGAATAGTTCCCCACGGACGGTTCTTAATTCGAACGCCGCTTTTCGGCTAGTTGTGGTCTTTCAGGAGGTTGTCCATCTGATCCAAACCGAGGAAGCTGAGGTTGCGAAGCTTCAGTGTTCCAGGGAGGACCAGATGGACGTCCACAAGAATGCGCCTCTGACGCCGAAAGGTCGAGAGGCCATGGTGCGCAGTGTGATCGAGGGTGGCTTGAGCAAGGCCGCGGCCGGGCGTCAGTTCAAGATCACACCGAAGATTGTTGCCAAATGGGTCGAGCGGTTCCGCACAGAAGGCGTGGATGGGTTGCGGGATCGCTCCTCCAGGCCTCTTTCATTGCCCAGCCAAACAGCGCCTGCCACATGCGCAGTGGTCGAGGCATTGCGCCGCCGGCGCCACACCGGCAAGCAAATCGCGGCCGAGCTCAAGATATCGCCGGCCACCCTGAGCCGTATCCTGCGCCGCTTGGGATTGAACCGAATACGCGACCTGGAGCCAGCCGAGCCGGTGCGCCGCTATGAGCGCGAAAAGCCGGGTGAAATGATCCACATCGACATCAAAAAACTCGGCCGTTTCGATAAAATCGGCCACCGCATCACCGGCGATCGCACTGGTCAGAGCAACGGTCGAGGCGTCGGTTGGGAGTTCGTCCACGTCTGTATCGACGATCACTCTCGCGTTGCCTTCTCCCAGATTTTACCGAACGAGAAGGCAGAAAGCGCCGTGCCGTTCCTCAAGGCGGCCGTGGATTATTACAAAAGCCTCGGCGTCACCGTCAGTCGGGTCATGACCGACAATGGCAGTTGTTACAAAGCCTTCGACTTCCGCGATGCCTGCCAGGAACTCGGCCTCAAGCACAAGCGAACCAAGCCCTATACGCCCAAGACCAATGGCAAGGCCGAACGCTTCATCCAGACCGCGCTCAGAGAGTGGGCGTATGCGCAAGCCTATCCCACCTCAGATCGCCGCGCCGAGGAACTCCCTCTCTGGCTTCATCGATACAACTGGCATCGACCGCACGGCGGGATAAAATCTCAAACACCAATCAGCAGACTCGGCCTGACCGAGGACAACCTCTTGAGGCTCCACAGCTAGTCGTCTCTCCGTCACTTTCCAACATCCGCCATCGTCCGAACAAAGGATTCGCGCAAAGCGCGTCCAAAGAGTCTTGCACCCTGCAACCCTACGGAGACGTTTCTTATGCGATCCAAACTTGCAACCTCTGCTCTTGTCGTAGCGTCGCTCTTCGGCTCGACGCTCATTGCGTCTGCTCAAAACCAAACCGCGCCCGGCGCGCCCGGCGCGTCCAGTGGAGGAACAGTCAGTCCTGGCGCTACCGGTGGCAAGAAAGCTCAACATGAAAAAGGCATGACGACAGGATCAAGCACCCGTAGCGGGGCCGCCCAAAAAGGTGGCGCGGCGAATCCATCGGACCAAGACGACGCTGGTTCCGGGGCCGGTACCATGGCTCCTCCTCCGATGAGCGGCAGCAAATACTGACATTCTTTCGAGCGGCGAATGTACTTCGAGAGCAAAGGCCCCGGAGCAATCTGGGGCCTCACTTTTGAAGATGCACTGGCGTTCGTTAGGAGGACTCTTAACGGCATGGAATATCGAGGCGTAGAATATAGCGTTGTCCAAAGCGTCGAGCGCGGCAGGTGGACTTGGTCGCTGTCATTGGACACGAACGTAAAAAACTCAGATCAAGCCAACAACAAACTGGCGGCAGTGATCGCGGCGGAGCGCGCAATCGACAGAGCGCTTGATTTTAAGAAACGGCGACTGGTACCGCCGCGCAGTTGATTGTCTGATCGCTGCAAGACGATAATTCCGCCACAAGTGCATGGGCAAATGCAGGATGCTCGAAAGTGTCCGCTGCGATCACTGCGAAGAAGATTTCGCGCCAGAAGAGCTGACCGTTCTTGCGCCGCCGGCGGGGGACGGCGAGCTGATCTGCGCTCGGTGCATCGAAATCAAGCTCCGTCGAGCCATCGCGAAGTTACCGCGCGAGAATTGATGCCTGCACAAAGCGGATGAACTAACCCGCGTCAGTCTTTAGCACAATTGCAAGGTGCCGCTTTTACCCGTATCTCTTTCCGGTTGATGTTAGCGGTGTCCGGCCGGTAGGACTGCCCCGAAGGTCCGTCAGGCGCAAAAAAGGGAACGGGATGAAAACGATCTTTGCAATCGCATCGCTGTTCTTGATCGCTACATGTGCCCAGGCGGAAGACAACGCCCCTAGCCGAATCGACAGCATAACCAAATCGGCTCGGGACATGATGCCCGCGATGCCCGCGATGCCTTCCGTTTCGCTGCCATCAATGCCTGACCTATCCCTGCCCGATTTTTCCGACACGAGCGGCAGGCTGATGACCGAGTTCAATACGTTCACGCAACAGGTTGGCGACGCGCTGCCGATACTTGAACAGATGGGTTACGAGGTGACGACCTTTAAAGTCACATGGGGATTGCCGCCGAAAGCGCGGCTAAGGCTGAAGTCAACCGGCAATGCGGACGTTCAGAAAGTGAACGCCATCGCAGCAAAGGCGACGAGCGGCGGCATGCTGGTTTCCGCCCTGATAACCAGCGCCGTCACGGCGAAACGTATTCAAAGCACCATGAAGCTCGGGACTGCTTACCTCGATGTTGACTTCGCGGTGCCGCCACGGGTTAGCATGAAGTTCGTGAATGTGAAGCCGAACGAAAACGACAACGCCTTGCGCGATACGGACGATCTAGAGATTGCTTGTAAATGAGGAAACGATTGACCGCCGCGCTTGATATAATTCTTACCGTCCTTGAGGCTCTACATAATGAGAAATGAGCCGACAGTTTTTAGTTTCGAGGTCGACGTTGCCAGAATGATGCGGGCCATCGATACCCCTGATGACATCGGTGCCGTTGTCCGAATGCACTTTGAAATTGATCGTGCTTTAGAGCACATCGTCGATGCAATGGTGCCTGCGGCCAAGCATCTTCGGCATCGTTTTATGGACGAGCGTATCAGATTTCTCCAAGCTCTCGGACTACCTGATGTCCGGCTTCAGCCCGCGAGAACGATCAATACTGTTCGAAATGATTTCGCGCACAGAGAAAAAGAAAACTTAGAACAAGCTGATGTTGACGCATTAGAAGGTCCGGTTAGCAAGCTGCTCGACCTAAAAGTGTAAACTAGGACACACTTGCCGCGCCCATGGCTTTTTGGCGGTGCCACTTCCCGGCACTTTGCTCTGTGCCCCAAAGGACCCGGAAAAACGATGGGGTGCACACAAAAAGAAAGGCCGCCTGCGCTGCGTCGCCACAAGCGGCCCAAGTCCAAGCAGGAGGAAGCGCCCATGCTGAGGGGGTGGGGCGCTACCCCAACCTATAAGACGATCGCGATCAGCGGCTCAATTGAACGTAGGGGTCACGGAACGATACGAAGGTTTATGGCGCTCGCCCTTAAAGCCGACCACTCCGACCGCGCCGAGGAAGCGGCCTGACCGGCGTCCGGGCCGAGGCTAATTCGGGTCGAGATGGTACTGGAGTTCGTGTACGAAAGCCCCACCGAGTCAAATCCGGAGCGAACCGATTCCCCAACTCATTTTCGGCCTGATCTATCTGCTCATCCTGACCCGCTTCATCTGGCCACTGCAGCTGCCTCTCTCGATCAAGATCGTGGTGGCGGCGCTCGCGTTGGTCGCATTGCAGTTTCACCGTTGGAGCAAGCTCTCGTCGGGCTCGGTATTCTCTCCGGAGTTTCCACGTCCGGTGGTCGTCCTCTTCAACTGGGCGTTCGGCGCGATCGTCCTGCTGGCGCTGTTGCAACTGCTGCTCGATGTCGGACTTCTGGTCGGAATTCCGATCCATGGTGGAACCGTGAGCGCGCCTGACGGCGTTCGCTACGGATTGGCTGCGTTGGCTGCCGTTGCGGCCGCGATCGGCGTCCTTCAGGCGATGCGGATTCCGCCGCTGAAGGACATCGAAGTCGGTATCCATGGACTTCCGCAACAGTTCGACGGCTACACCATCCTGCAGCTGACCGATCTCCACATCAGCCGGCTGTTTCCCGTTTCATGGGCGCGCGTCGTCGTCGAGCAATCGAACGGACTCGGCGTGGACCTGATCGCGATCACGGGAGATCTGATCGACGGCACGCTCGATGCGCGACGTGCCGACATCGAGCCGCTGCGGGACTTGAAGGCAATCGACGGCGTCTACGTGATCTCCGGCAATCACGAATACATCTTCGGCTACAGCACGTGGATGGCGCACTTCGCCGCGTTGGGATTGCTGTCGCTCGAAAACAAGCACATCGTTCTCGATCGCAACGGAAGCAAGCTGGTTCTCGCCGGCATCACCGATCGGGCGTCGCGCCGCAGGGGACATCCCGGCCGCGACCTTGCCGCCGTCCTCGAAGGCGCCCCCAACGGCGCCCCCGTCATCCTGCTCGATCACCAGCCGAGCGACGCGCGGCAAGCCGCGAAGCTAGGCGTGGCTCTACAACTCTCCGGACATACGCATGGCGGATTGATCCTGGGGATCGACCGGTTGGCCGCGCGCGCCAATGCCGGCTTTGTCTCGGGCCGTTACGACGTCGACGGGATGACTCTGTACGTGAACAACGGTACCGCGCTGTGGCCCGGCTTCGCGCTGCGGCTCGGTCGCCCCTCCGAATTGACGCGGATCACGCTGCGCCAGGCGGGCGCCACCTGATCTCGTCCGTTTTCTCCAAATCCTCGTTCGCTGCTGCGAATTTTCTGACCGCGGGCGTCCGTCTGCTACGACTATGGCAGTCCCAGGCCTACCCAATACCAGGTGCCGAATTTTCCATTCCTTGTCTCAAAAAGGATATGTCCCACACTAACCTCCACCGGCACGAAGTCACGCCAAATAACGGTTCTCAAACAGTCCC
>Ga0193743_1003626_pt1 | contig 10274 bp, 6 predicted proteins | sample L2c2metaG_FD_143038 | JGI IMG/M metagenome (GOLD analysis project Ga0193743, IMG submission 143038) | Soil microbial communities from a riparian zone of the East river system, Colorado, United States - L2c2 | ecosystem: Environmental > Terrestrial > Soil > Riparian zone | place: USA: East River...
GCTTCCCTGGCCCCTTGAAAATCTGACGCATTCACTTCACATTCTTTACTTCAAGACTCCTAGTCGACTTCAAGAGCAGCGCACACGAGAGGGCGTGCGCGTCGATGAGTTCTTGAACGAAGAACAGCGGCGCTATCGCGTTCAGCTGGAGAACTACGCTACGCTGCTGTCGCGAATTGCGTGGGTGAGGCGGGCACGTCGGCAATTGCGCCAGCATCGAAGGCTTGCAAGGCAAAGGGCCGAGGCGCTGCGCCATGCCTGGACCGATGTCGATGTGGTGCAATGCGGTTACTGTCAAAGCGGACAGTTGATGTCGGCCTGTGCGCTGCTGAAGAAGACGCCACGCCCCGCCGACGCGGATATCGACGCGGCGATGAACGGCAATATCTGCCGTTGCGGAACCTATGCGCGGATTCGTGCCGCCATTCATTTGGCTGCCGGTCATTGACCATATAAACTCGGGTAAGGAATGGCAACCAGCCCGAATTACGAAACAAACCCAATCATTATTGCGCTGGACGTGGACAGCACCACGGAAGCCCTGGCGCTCGTCGAGAAAATTGGCCCTGGGGCGGACTTTTACAAAGTAGGCATGGAGCTATATGCCGTGGGCGGAATGGCTTTGATTTCCCAAATTGCCGCCAGCGGTAAACGGGTGTTTGTCGATTTAAAGCTGTATGACATCGGCGAAACCGTGAAGCGCGCCACGCGGCAGATCTGCCGGAGCGGCGCCGCTACGTTCCTTACTGTTCACGGCAGCCGGGCTGTCATGGAGGCAGCGGTGGAAGGGCGTGGGGACACCAACACGAAATTGCTCGCGGTGACGGTGCTGACGAGCTTTGACCAGGAGGATCTGGCCGATCTAGGCTTTGCGACTCCTGTTTCTGATCTGGTTGCGCTGCGGGTTCGGAAAGCGGTAGAAAGTGGAATTGACGGAATTGTCTGTTCGCCGCTGGAATTGGCACGTGTCCGCAGCATTGGCGGCCCGGAATTGCAATTGGTGACGCCGGGCGTGCGGTCGGCGGGTTCGGAAAAGGGAGACCAGAAGCGCGTGGCGACGCCTGCGGAGGCCATTCGGAATGGAGCGAATTACCTGGTAATCGGGCGGCAAGTGACCCGGGCCGCTGATCCGAGGGCCGCCTGCCAGCAAATCTTGGACGAGATCTCCCTAGCGGCACAACCCTCAAGTAATAGTTGAACTGTCTTGGGACTTTTGTTTCCGCGATCTAACATACAGTTAAACATTAACAAATCCACGCAAAGCGATGAATGAAAAGGATTACGCCAGAAATAAGCTTCTCTCAACAGGCGTAACTGTGATGCTGATGGGGCTGCTCGTCACAAGTCCCGCACGGCCGCAGACGCTCGGCAATCTGTTTAAAAACGCCGCTACAGCTGCCGCTCCCACGGGTCCCGCCGATCCGCTTAACCGCAATACGCCGAGGAGTTCCATTACCAGTTTTCTCGGTGCCTGCTACCAGGAGCGTTTCGTTGCGGCGGCGCGCTATCTGGATTTGAGCGGGATTCCCCCCAAAGACCGCACCGAGGAAGGCCCAGATCTGGCTAGGGAGCTGGCCAGCTTGCTGGATCGCGACTCGGAATTCGAAGTGGAGAATCTGAGCGATCAACCGGACGGCGATACCACCGATGCACTGGAACCGGACCGTGATGTTCTGGTCCGGCTGCAAATCAACGGAGTGCCCAGCAAACTCGAATTGCAGCGCGTGCCGCAAAATGAGGTCCGTGTCTGGCTTGTGTCGGCAGACAGTGTTACGCGCATTGCTGAACTCAGTACGCTGGCGGGTGAATCTGCATTCGAGAAGAAACTGCCGCAAGTGCTAGTCAAGACCAAGCTAGTGGGCACGGCTGTGTGGATTTGGATTGCCCTCATCGGCATGGCGGTTATCCTGTCGCTGCTATCGCGAGTGCTTTCGCATCTGTTCATCGGGTTAGCAAGGCGTTTTGTTAAACCGGTGGATTCTTCGCTGAGAACGGCCCGGGTCGGAGCGTTTGTTGAGCCCCTGCGGCTGCTGGTTTCAGTGCTGGTGTTTCGCGCGCTGATGGAGTTCCTGGATCCGTCAGCACTGCTGCGCGACTATCTTTTGCGATTGCTTACGCTGCTGTTCGCTCTGGGCGCAGCGGCGTTAACCATGCGTATCGCGGATGTGATTTCCGACCAGATATTGATCCGGCTGGACGCCAAAGAACGGGCGATCTCCTATTCGGTCCTGCCGCTGGGCGTGCGCGTGGTCAAGATTTGCATCTTTTGCGTTGCGGTACTTTTTATCCTGACCAACTGGGGATACAACACAAACGCGATTCTGGCCGGAGTGGGCGTCGGCGGTTTGGCCATCGCGCTGGCCGCTCAGAAGACCCTTGAAAATCTATTCGGCGGTATTTCGCTGATCAGCGATCGACCGGTTCTGGTCGGTGATTTTTGCCAGTTCGGCGGGCAATACGGCACGATTGAAGATATCGGCCTGCGATCGACGCGGGTGCGCACGCTGGAACGCACATTAGTTACGATCCCGAACTCCAGTTTTTCGACGATGACGCTGGAGAACCTCTCGCGGCGCGACCGTATGTGGTTCCATCCCACCTTGCGCCTACGCCGCGATACACCACCGGAGCGTTTGCGGGAGTTTATGGATGCGCTGCGGAAGATTCTGGAAGAGCATACGATGGTGGATGCATCCGGCGTGCCGCTTCGCTTCATTAAGATCAGCGACGGCGCACTAGAACTGGAACTGTTTGCGTATGTTAATACGCCAGACTTCAACGAATACTTGAAAGTCCAAACGGAACTAATGCTTAAGTTCTTGGAGGCAAGTCTGACAGCCGGTGTAGGCTTTGCCGTTCCGCTGATGGAATCCCTTAATGTTGCGGTTCCCGATGCTCAGAAAGTTCACTTGGGTTTCCGTCTAGACGGAGCGCCTGGAGCAAAGCGCCCGCTGCAGGACTAAGGCGTGGCGCGACAGCTGTACAACCAGTCGCTTTCTTAATGTGATGGATGAACTGTTCACGCAGAAGGGGGCTTTGAAAAACGCCGCCAATGTAAGCAATACGGACCTGCTCACTCTCTCGAAAGAGCCGATGGTAGACGCCGTCGGCGAACCAGCTTAGCTTCACCGCGGCTCTTTCTATGATTTCGAGAGCCGGCTGGTCCTGCTGTTCCGCTGCTTGCGTGACGAGCGGCGCCAGGGTCGCTATGCGAGTCCGATCAAAGTCTCCATAGAAGGCATGCAGCAACTCGTTGGCGGTTTTCGCGCCGCTTTTTTCGAGCAGCAAAGAGTGCAGCAACGTTTTGGGGCCCCAGCCTTCCTCTTGCCGCAATGCCGCGCGCAAGGCTTGCTTGGCCAGGTCGAACGCGCCGCCTTCGTCGCCAAAGATGTAACCCCAGCCGCCCGCGCGGGCGGTTTCGTCCTGCGCATTGCGGCCGTATGCGATGGAGCCGGTGCCTGCAATGACGATGATGCCGGGCCGGCCGGCAGTGGCTCCGGCAAGCGCAATTTCCGCATCGTCAGTGATCTTGTACAGGCGGCTGCGGATCAACTCTCGCGTATATAGCGCCTTATCTTCCGCGCCTCCACTGAAGCCTAAACAGGCAGCGGCGAACTCTATCGAATTCCGCTCGAGACCGGCTTCGCGGCAAGCTTCTTCTAGACACTCCCCGACCGCACTGAGGAATTTGGCGCGGCCTTCCGCCGCGGCGACATGATTGCACGGGCCGCCGCGGCCGCGGCCGATAATGCGACCGGTTTCGTTGGCAATGAGAGCAGTGGTGCTGGACTGGCCGCCGTCTATGCCGAGATAGAGCCGCATCACGACAAGGTCTTGTCGCTTGAATAGCAAACGGCATCGAGCGGGCAGGAAGCGCAGCGCGGTTTTCTGGCCACGCAAATCTGCCGGCCGAAATGAATGACTTGGTGCGCGAACAGAATCCACTTCTCTTGCGGAATGAGCTTCGTCAAATCCTGCTCGATTTTTACCGGATCCGTGTTCTTGGTGAGATCCAGGCGGTTTGAGATGCGCTGGACATGGGTATCGACAACGATGCCCGAAGCGATGCCGTATGCCGTTCCAAGCACGACGTTGGCAGTTTTTCTGGCGGCGCCCGGCACCTTCAACAGTTCTTCCATGCTTTCCGGCACGCGGCCCTTGTGATCCGTCATCAGTTTCTTGGCAGCCCCAATCAAGGAACGCGCTTTGTTGTTGAAGAACCCGGTGGAGCGGATGTCTTGCGCCAGTTCGTCCTGCGAGGCGCCGGCCATGGCTTCGACGGTTGGATACTTTTTGAAAAGCCCGGGAGTGACCTTGTTGACCCGTTCGTCAGTACACTGCGCCGACAAGATGGTGGCGGCCAGCAACTCCCAGGCGTTGCGGTGATAAAGCGCGCAGGTGACGTTGGGAAATACGTCATCGAGCACGTTCAGAATATCGTTTACGCGCGCCTTACGGGCGGCAAGTGTTTTTGGTTTGGGAACATTCTTTGGTGGAGTGACCGGATGTTCCAGAGTGGGCTTTGCTACTTCGGGATCGGGCATGCGACGCACTTAAGATAGCGCACCCGGGGAGCGGCTTACGAAGGCGCGCCGTTTTCCAGAAAGTTGCGCAGACGGTGGCTGCGGCTAGGATGACGCAGCTTGCGTAAGGCCTTGGCTTCGATTTGGCGGATGCGTTCACGAGTGACCGCGAAACTCTGGCCGACTTCTTCGAGCGTGTGCTCGCTGCCGTCCTGCAAGCCGAAACGCATTTTGACGATCTTTTCTTCGCGCGGACTAAGGGTCTTCAACACTTCGGCGGTCTGTTCGCGAAGGTTTAAATTGATTACGGCTTCCGATGGCGAGACCATGCGGCTGTCCACCAGAAAATCGCCCAGGTTTGATTCTTCTTCCTCACCTACCGGCGTCTGGAGCGAGATGGGCTCCTGGGCAATGCGCAGCACACGGCGGATTTTGCTGGGCGAGAGGTCCATCCTGACCGAAAGCTCTTCGGTGGTCGGTTCGCGGCCAAACTCCTGCTGCATCAGGCGCTGCACCCGGACCAACTTGTTGATCGTTTCGATCATATGGACCGGGATGCGGATGGTCCGCGCCTGATCGGCAATGGCGCGTGTGACCGCCTGCCGCACCCACCAGGTGGCATAAGTCGAGAACTTATAGCCGCGCTTGTAATCGAACTTGTCCACAGCGCGCATCAACCCGATATTGCCTTCCTGGATCAGGTCGAGAAATTGCATGCCGCGATTGGTGTAGCGTTTGGCGACCGAAACGACGAGGCGGAGATTTGCTTCAATCAGGCGCTTTTTGGCGGCCTCGGTTTCGCACTCGCCGCGTTCGACAATCTGCAAAGTCCGGCGCAAGTCCGTAGAGGAAGCGCCGCATCTATCTTCGAGCGCCTGCAATTGCGCTGAGAGCGCTTTCAATTCTTTACGGATAGACGCGCCCGCGGCCGCCGCATTGGATCCTCCCGATTGCTCGGATTTGCGCTGCAGCCGGGCGATCTCCTGCTCGAGAGGTTTTACCTGGCTCACGACCTTCCGCAACGCATCGCTCAACGAGCGGCGGTAACGAGTGGAGAACGGGATGGAGCGCACTTTTTGGGAAATCGTCACCATCTGCCGCGCGTATTCGAAACGCAATTTGCGGTACTGCTTGGGTTTCATGCTGCGCGAGACACCGATCAGCTTTTGTTCGGTCTGCAAACTCTTGTGGTAGAGTTTGTCCATTTCGCGGAGCGCTTCGAAGAACTCTTCCTTCAACTCCGCTGTTCTGTCTTCCTCTATGCCTTCGATTTGAGGATCGGGCGCTTGCAATACTTCCAAAATGGAAATCTGGTCATGCTCCAACAAATGCTTCGTGTCCAGTAGCAATTGAATGACCAGGCGCGAACGCGAAAGCGCCTTGCGGACTGCCGATTCTCCACGCTCAATGCGTTTGGCCAGCTCGATCTCTCCTTCGCGTGTCAGGAGCGGAACCATGCCCATTTCACGGAGATAGACGCGCACGGAATCGTTGCTCTTATCCAGCGCGCCGGGCGTTAGATCGAGATCCGATAGTTCTTCGGAATCTTCGTCTTTCTTGCCAAATTCTTTAGGAGTGCCTAATAATTCGACGGGCGCTTGATCGAGTTCAGAAAAGAGGTCGAGCTCGGAATCGGTTGCCAGCTCGTCGCGCACTACGCCATTACTCTCGTCATAGAGTGCGAAGCTCTTGTCGTTACTTTCTTGCATCAACCGCCTTCATTATTCCCTGAAGCCCCCGGCCGGACCTGCAAAGTTTTCCAAGATTGGGTATCAACCTGGACACCAAGATGGATCGAAGCCTCGTACGACTTCATCGACTCCTCATAGTACAACACGAATCAGGCTCCCAAAGCGGACCGTTTGATCCGGTTGAGTTGATCTGCCAGCCTTAAAGCCTCGGGGAACTTTCCGGCTTGCTCCAGTTCCCGAATTTGTTGCCGCAATGCCTCGCGCTGCCCACTCAGAGCCTTCGCTTCCAGTGCGGCTAAACAGTGTAAAGCCTGTCCGGCGGCGTCCTCTTCGCGAACTCCCATTTCCGCGAAACTAACTTCGGTAAGAATACGCTGCAGGCGCGGTTCGAGTTCAACCAATATGGCATCGAGGGAAAACGCGGCCATTTCTTCATCGAAGCGTAAAATGCTTTCAAAGACGTTGCGCAACTCCAATTGACCCGGAAAATCGGCGCTAGCGCGATAGTGGCGGATAGCCGCGCGAGCCTCCGCGCTGGATAGCAGGCACGCCAGCAGCAGTTTTTCGTTCGGCGCAACGGTGGAGGAAACATCGAGCGGGCGACGCGCCTGAGCGGCGGGCGAGCGGCTGAACTGGCGGCGAATTTCGTCGCGGTCGATATTCAGATATTCGGCGAGTTCGCTTGCGATCACTGAACGTTCCAGCTTGTCATGCACTTGCTGCACGGTTGGCCACAGAAATTTGAAGGCGTCCATGCGGCCTTCGGCGGTAGCCATATCGAAATTCGAACGGGCGCGGTCGGCCAGCCAGTGGAAATAGGAACCTGCGCCCCCCAATACTTTACGATACGCTTCGGCGCCATTTTGCTGGATGTATTCATCCGGGTCGAGGCCGCCGGGAATTTCGAGCACTTTCACGCGCAAACCTTCAGCGAGCAGGGGGGCGATGTGCTTTTCTGTGGCTCGGGCGCCAGCTTTATCGGAGTCAAGATTTAGAATGATCTGGCCGATGGTCGACTGCTGTTGCGAAATCTGGCGTTTGATGGCCCGGACTTGCTCGTTTCCGAGCGCTGTTCCACTAACGGACACAACCTCATGAATGCCCGCCGAGTAAATGCCGATGACGTCCATGTAGCCCTCCACCAGAATCATGCGCTCCTGCCTGCGCGCGTCGATCTTGGCACGATGCAGGTTATAGAGAACCGTCTTCTTGTCGTAGAGCTTTGTCGTGGGCGAGTTCAGGTACTTGGGCTCGTCGTCGGCGCGCAGAGCCCGGCCGCCGAAGCCTATGGTTTTGCCGGCTTCGTTGTGAATGGGAAACATTAAGCGCCCACGGAAGTAATCGTAGTAGCCGCCGCTTTCCCGCTTCCGAACTAAGCCCGACTCCTCCATCAGTTCCGGACCAAATTTTTGCAGCCGCTGGACCAGTTGCTGGCCGGATGCTTCAGACAGGCCGAGGCGGAACTCGTCTATGGCGGCGCGGGCAACTCCGCGGGATTCCAGATAGCGCCGCGCCTCGACCCCGGTGCTTCCGCGCAGATTGTCCTGGAAAGCACTGGCCGCGATCTCATGCATTTCGAGCAAGGCCGCGTAGCGCTGGGTTTCCGGATCGTTGGAGCGCTGGCGGTCCGGCATAGGAATCCCGTACCGTTCGGCCAATACCTTGAGAGTTTCGGGAAAGGTGAGGCTTTCGATTTGCTGGACGAATTTGAAGACGTCGCCGCCTACCCCGCAACCAAAGCAGTGGTAATAACCCAATGCGCTTTGCACGCTGAACGACGGGCTCTTTTCGGAATGGAAGGGACACAACCCTACGTAGCGCGTGCCCGAACCCTGGCGTTTCAACGCCACGCCATAATGCTTTACTACTTCGACGATATCGAGCTGGCTTTTGAGCTGTTCGGAAAAGTTCATGACAGCGCGTACCGGCTATTGAAACGAATGCACTTCCAGGTGTGCATCTCCAGGTTAACAGCTTGCGCCTTCTTACTTATAATGTGCGCAGAGATGGCACTCAAAGAGTACGCTGGTAAACGCAATTTCGAAAAGACTCCTGAACCGCCGCCTGGCGAACCGGCGGGAAAGCACGGCGGCCGCGGCGGATTCTATTGCGTGCAGCGGCATGATGCCTCCCATTTGCACTACGATTTCCGGCTGGAAGTGAATGGCGTGCTGGTGAGTTGGGCTATACCGAAGGGGCCGAGTCTGGACCCGGCGCGCAAAGCACTCGCCATGAAGGTGGAGGACCACCCGCTCGATTACGGCACATTTGAGGGAAATATTCCAGCGGGCAATTATGGCGGGGGCAGCGTGATGCTCTGGGATAAGGGGACGTACGAGGTCATTGGTGAGCCGGCGGCCGAGGGGCAGATTGAACGTGGCGATTTCAAGTTCGAATTGCACGGGGTGAAGTTGAATGGTTCCTTTGCCATTGTCCGGATGAAGCCCTCCAAGGGACGGTCCAGCAAAGGAAATGAATGGCTGCTGATTAAGAAGCAGGATGAGCATGTTGTCGCCGGCTACGACATCGAACATTTCGCCTGGAGCGTTGCCACAAAACGCACGCAGCAGGAAATTGCCGAAGATGTGCCGCCGGTGAGCATCGCCGATTTGAAAGGCGCGCGTAAAGCAGCGTCCCCTGCGACTATGGACGCCATGCTGGCGACCGCGGTGACCAAGCCGCCCGCCGGGGCGCATTGGGTTTACGAAATCAAGTGGGACGGAGTGCGTGCGCTGTGCGAGATAAAAAACGGCGCGCTGGAGATACAGACCAGGCGCGGCAACCGGTGTGAACGGCAATATCCCGAACTGGCCGATTTGCCGGAGCACGTGAACGCGAAGACCGCTTGGCTGGACGGCGAGATCTGTGTGTTGGATGAGCGCGGGCGCGCACGCTTCGAGCTAATTCAGCCGCGCATCGGCGCCAATGCCAACAACGTGGCAAGCCTGATGGAAAGCGCTCCGGCCACGCTCTTTCTCTTCGACGTTTTGTACGCGGACGGCTACGATCTGCGCGGAGTGGCGCTTGAGGAACGCCAGCGGTTATTGAGCGGAATTGTGACGCCGGGCCATTCGATTCGCATTTCTGAGGCGTTCCACAGCGATGGGGAGCAGATGTTTGAGGCCGCCCGGCAAATGGGCCTGGAAGGGATTCTGGCGAAGGACGCGAGAAGCAAATATGAGGCAGGCCGGTCGACGCGATGGCTGAAACTCAAGGTTCTCAATGAGCAGGAATTTGTAATCGCCGGCTTTACCAAGGGCGAACGTGACTATTTCGGGGCGCTGGTGCTCAGCGTCAGGGAGGATGGCAAGCTCCGGCATGTGGGACAGGTGGGGACCGGGTTCGACCACAAATTGATGAAGGCGATTCACGAGCGGCTGCAACCGCTGATCACGAAACGCTGTCCACTGACACCGAAACCAAAGATTAACGACGTGACTACTTGGGTTCAGCCTGAGGTGGTGTGCCAGATCCGGTTCTTGGAATGGACGCAGGACGGCATGCTGCGCGCGCCGGTGTTCGTGGGGCTGCGCGAGGATAAGGCGGCTGAGGAAGTTGTGCGGGAGGGCGGGGAAGCACTCGATTTAAGCGTGCGGGAAACCACCGTGGAAGTCGACTGCCATCGTTTGAAGTTTACGAATTTGGACAAGGTGTTCTTCCCCAAAGACGGCTGGAAAAAACGCGACCTGTTGTCGTACTACAACGATGTGGCGCCATGGATTCTGCCGCATCTGAAAGATCGTCCGCTCTCTTTGAAACGTTATCCGAACGGCATTGCGCAGGATTTCTTTTTTCAGAAGAATGCGAGCAGCGGATTCCCGGAGTGGCTGCATTGCGAACCTATCGTGGAGCGCGATCCACCGAAAACAAACCACTATCCAGTTGCCAACGATCGCGCCAGTCTCTTGTACCTGGTGAACCTGGGCTGTATCGATCAGAATCCATGGACCAGCCATATCGGCAGCCTGCAGCATCCGGACTGGATGCTTCTGGACCTGGATCCGGTCGAATCTTCGTACGACGAAATTGTCGAGGCGGCTTTGGTAATCCGCGAGATCCT
>Ga0193743_1003627_pt1 | contig 10272 bp, 6 predicted proteins | sample L2c2metaG_FD_143038 | JGI IMG/M metagenome (GOLD analysis project Ga0193743, IMG submission 143038) | Soil microbial communities from a riparian zone of the East river system, Colorado, United States - L2c2 | ecosystem: Environmental > Terrestrial > Soil > Riparian zone | place: USA: East River...
GTTCATTCTACTACCATATGCTCTTCACAATAACTCCTTATATGTTTATGTTTTGCTTCTGTATAAATACTCCAGTTTGTTGTATGTATTTTGCTAGTTCGAATATCAACTAGCAACCTACTTCTCTTTAACTCACTCTCGCCTTTCTTAAGCTTCTTCTCGACTCGACTCTGGACTCTCCTACTCCGTCCGGACCTCCGAAATTTGAGGCATCCATCAAGAGAGTGGCGCAACCTACAAGTTGAAGCCAACGCCTCGCACGACTTTGGACCCGACATCTCCATCCGAATTCTGAGCTTAACAGATATTGGGCATGTTGATGTCTTTGCTCAAGATCACTGATGCTGATTTAGCTGGATACAGAGATGCAAAATGTATGAACCACTTTAGCCTCTCTTCAGTGGTATTTTTACTGTTGCATAATGGATGGTCAAGAACAGCATGCATGATTGTATTAGCAGCAATGATGCCACATGAGTAACTGCCATCTTGCACGGCAAGACCAAGAGAATTTCTGAAACTTTTGAACTGCTTGCCAAATGAAGCCTTGAGCCAAGTTTGCAATGTTGTGATGAACTTGGTTGGAGCACCAGGGCCTTTCTCCATTGCACAGAGGGAATTGGCTGGGGAAATAGTTAGTACCATCATCAACAGAAAGAAATAATACTAATTCTCACCAAATGCAATTCTGGAAGTTAATCATTCCAACAATCCAGTGGTTCTCACTGACATGAATAGGGAAATATAGCTTCAAAAGCCCATCCTCTTTGACATGAAGCTCATAATTCTTGGCATTCCATAATTCTTGGGCAAAGAATAGGGATGCAACCTGTACATATTTCATGTCTTCTGGCCTTTCTGCATGCATATCAATAAGGATTTCTTCAACCACCATATTGATGTGGTCATCAGATAGCCAAAATGTCCCAAGAAAACATGAGAGCTGTGATGTCAAGGTCATCTTGTTGCAGTAATCCATCCTGCCATTCCACTGAAGGGACCCAAGTAATTCATGCATTAGCAAACTCTGATTTTTGACATAGTGAGTTATAGCATGGGTCCCTATCTCTGTAGCACTACAGAGATAGGGACCCATGCTATAACTTACTATAACTTGCTATAACTCACTATGTCAAAAATCAGAGTTTGCTGATGTGTGCATGATTCCACATTGGATCAGATGGTACAGTCACCTTTCCATTTCTCTTCCAGCCTTCTTTGCAAGACAGCCACTTTATGCTGTACTTCCACATTGACTGTATCCCATTAACCCTTTCAGCTTCCCTCCAAAATGTCATGATCCACAATGGAAGTCAACAGCTCCATCACTAACCCTCCAATCAATAACAGATTTCGCACCATCCAACCATGCACTGCTGGCACCAGATGGTGTTTCCCTTGAGAAAACCTATTTTTAGACAGGTTTTGTGACTTCCAAACAGTTTTTCTCATGGAAACACAAAAATTATCCAGCACTTTAAGTGTTTCCTTGATAGAAACTTAAAGTGCTGGATAAATTTTTTGTGTTTCCATGAGAAAAACCATTTGGAAATTACAAACATGTCTAAAAATAGGTTCCTCCAAGGGAAACACCACCTAGTGCCAGCAGTGATGCCTGACCAACAGCTTCTTCTAGCTCAGTAATAAATGTGGGTGATGGAATGGATTGTTGAAGGGTTTGCATGTTTGAGGTGCTGGGGGGATCTTCGCTAAACCACCCTGTAACTTCATTGGAGATGATCTCTGATGAAATATGGGGGAGTTTGAGTGCAACAAATTCCTTGACTGAGAGTTTGGCTTCTGGCAATTTTGCATTCTGGAGGAAATTTTGGGGAAGTTCCATTTCATTGTCTTTTTTCCAGTGGATGAAGGCAGGAACATTGGCATAATTTTTCCCCTGACCAATCCATTCACTTTCTGTGAAGGGAACATCATCATTGAGTTCAATAGGCGAGCCACAGCTATCCATAATAAGAGATGAGAATGCTAAATGGAGAATAAGAGCTTTGACAGATGTGCCATTTTGCTAGATAGATAATACCAAAAAGAGGTGAATGGTTGGTTGGTGATTTCTCAGTGGAAATTTAAAAAATAAAATAACATACAAGTCCAAACATAAGATAAGAGGTTGCAAAATATGCATCATGACAAATTTGAATGCCAGAGCAGAGTCAGGGTAGTGACTGGTACACCATGACTAACATATGGCCTGATTGTGGACCTGGCTAGATTACTCAGACAGGACTTCTGTCCAGAGAGGGCCCCCAGCTGTTTCAAAAATTTCTTCAAATTCATTTGGATTTGCCCCTGGCTTTTTTCAAAATTTCTGAAAAATCTGTCTGGATTGGTATCAGGCCTTGCCTACCATTGCCTGGGATCCTCACTTCAAGGGGGTGGTGGGACAGGAATTTTTCATATGCCCTTGGAACTTTTTTTCAGCAACTGGTCAAACAACCCCCCCCTTCCTTCCTAATGTGGTATGTTTTAATCACATGTTATGTTCTATTTGAAACTGTGTTGAGGAAAATCGGGCTGTAGGTACTATCTAGAAGTTTATAGGTACACAAAACAACATATAGTGCTAGTATGATTAAGGTAGATCACATGCAGTGGCACTTAGTCCTGAGCCTTCCTTTCGCATTCCGCTTGACAAGCCTTTGAACCATGGTGGATGTCAATATTTTTAGAACTGGCTGTACTGACCTGAATATCTTGCTTGCAGTCTGGACATTTTAGTGTACTGGTATCAGTATATTTGACACCCAAGTCAGTGCTCCTGCATTTTCATTGATGTTAGGCTCAAGGTTTAGAACACTTATTCAAACTTTACCTTGCTTTCTTTGCCATCTTGCACAACCGATGTGAACACAGGAACTCAACCAAACCAAAAAGTTTCATCCTCAGCTGTCAAGTAACTATGGTATCTACTGGAGACTTCGTAGGATAGCTTCTGAGAGTTATTCAAGTAGATACTTTGCCTATTGTGGCTTCGTGGCGTTGTAGTGATGCCGAAGTCCGGTTCAGTCCGGTTCTTCGAGGATTTTTGTGAACCTGGAACTGGACCTAAGGTTCGGTTCAGGCAAATGTCTGAACCTTGGACCGGACCATTGGTTCAGGTCCAGTTCAGGTTCGAACAGGTTCGAACCTATAAAACTTCCCACGGAATTAGCGCCCAGAAAGAGGGTTTGGGTTATTCATAAAAATATAAACACAGTCTAATAACAATCCCATTTATTTCAAATTAGGTCTAGAGTGAATTTGGCTGTGTAATTCCTGGTGTGTCATCAGTTGTAATGGCCATAAATTGACTACGGTGCAGACCCCAGTAGTCGGAAACTATCCTGAGTTGATAACAACACTAGATATCATATCTTGCACAATTTTGGGCCAAAAATTTAGATAAAATTCATGAAAATTCAAAGGTTGCCCACTGAATTCAGCCCAAGGTTCGGTTCAGGTTCGAACCTCTCTATGACTGGCTGAACCTTGAACTGGACCTAAGGTCCGGTTCAGCAAAAACTCTGAACCTCGAACTGAACTTCGAGTTTGATCCAAGAGGTTCAGGTTCGAACCTCGGTTCAGAACCGAACTTTGGCATCGCTATGGCGTTGGGTAATAAAAAAAAATCTCGGCCTCCGGCGAGCCCCCTCCACGTCTGGTCCGGGATTCCTGTCCCGCCACCCCTTTGCCTCACTTTTCGCATTCAATCAATCTAGTTTATCCCACCAATTCTACATCCGCATTTCCACCATTTTTGTTTCTGAGTTACAACCCAAATAATCTCTTTAATTAACATTTTCCACCCAAACCACCCTAACTTAATGTAGCTGCCAATGTCAGTCTCTAAATAGAATCACCTGGATGACAGACACCTAGTTGTCCCCTGAGCAACACCTAAAATAATTTCTTTATAAGGAATTCATTTCGTATTTAAACTGTAGGTTTACACGAGACCAATGAACGGCCGTTTTTTGTTGGCGCGGGAAACTGTTCTACCGTGTCTTTGAGTGGTCCCTGCCCAGCGGTACACTACATTTTTGTTACTTAAGATTTTCGTAAGCTGAGACAGTGATGTCGTGTAAGCGATTGTCTTAGGAGGTTTCAGGAACCTCCATCCTTTGGCTTACCGTCTCCCTAGAGACTGCCTGTTGTCTTTGGGCAAAAAATTTCTTACTTACCGTTATCTGTATCACTACCTGTATCACTACCTGTACTCGCACTACCTGTACTCGAAAACAATAAAATTAGGAAGCTCGTTCACCGCTCGAGCTTTCCGCCCGCTATTATCCTCTCCAGCGTGAGGCTAGGCCTGAGTCTCATTGGTGGGTTGTAAAAATGTTAAGTATTACTATTAGAAATGACATTAACATGTCTATAAGTAGGTTTTTCCTTCGGAAAATACCGTGCGGGTTATGGGACGAAACAAACAAATTTACCATCATTAAACACCTGGCGCCAGCAGCGACTGTCACATATGGACTACGACTTGTATCCAGCTTCATCTCTCACTGAACCACAGTTGATACAAGGTCAAGAGGTTGTCTGAGCGTCAGCTCAGCTCGGAACACGGAGAAGATGGAGCCGCTGGGCAGAAATATTTGTTCGGTGCAATTTCCTTGTATATGCACGCGGGCTTACAGGTTTAACTAAGTTCTGGTTACTTGGTATAGTATGACTCTAATAATGCAATATCTATGGAGAATTGCATAATTTATGAATTGGTATCGATTATGGGAGGAGGAATGGGTAAATGGAAGAGTATTATGCGAGAAATCTTGTAATGAATGTGAGGAAAAGGGTGGGAACGCCAAACGGCGGTTCTGAGATTGCCGCTCGGCTGGACGCTTGTTCAGTTTGCACCTTGGCACTTGCTAAAACACTTATACCACGTGGAGGAATGGTCCACCCTTGATGGAATAAATGTGCCGCCACAGCCAAGCCACAGCTCGGCAACGAGATAAAAGCGATAATGCATATGATATGGCCAATTTGGCCCATGTATGCATTATAACATTATATCAACTGTAGCGCACATGAATGCATGAACGCCTATCTGACGTGTTCCGGCAGACCGGCGCACATAACCCAATATCGGCTTCACTACTGCCTACGAGACACCCTTCTAGTTGTAAGGTTTCCAAGAATTTGAAGGGATTAAATTGCCTCTTCATGATTTCCTCACTCAAAACCAAGCCTGTAACCTCAGGGTGGCTCCAGCTGTTACTTCTCCTCTTCTCAGGCCTTAGCCAGTGTGCTACGATAATCAATACATCTTCTGTATCTGAACCAAAACAACACAAGGTGCTCATTCTAGGTGGGGGTGTCGCAGGGGTCATCGCGGCGCGTACACTTCACCAGAACGGCATTGACGACTTCCTCGTTGTTGAAGCACGCCATGAACTTGGGGGTCGAATGATGAGCCATACGTTTGCGAATAAAACAATCGAACAGGGCGCGAATTGGATACAAGGCACGCAAACTGGGAATGGACCTGCAAATCCGATTTTTGAGTTAGCAAAGAAGCATAATATCACGACCCAGTTCAACGATTTGTTTGGTAGTATCAGTACGTGATATTTATTCTGGCCGAATCATATTTCCATAATTATTCCATCTTTCCTCTATCGCAGCTAGCTATGATAGTTCAGGCCAAGTGGACTACTCGGATGTTTTAAACCAATCTGGATACGACTTCGAGAATCTCACTGTATTGGCAGGTGTGTTGGAATACGCTGCTACTATACTCCTTTTTTTTACACAATACTGAGCCGTGTCAATCAGGTCGTCGTGTAGATTCGCATCTTGTCGATATTTCTGCAAAGGCGGGATATGTTCTCATTGGGGCGAAGCGAACAAATCCCCATGCTCAAGCATCTGAATATTATCAGGTTTTTTTCTCTGTATTGCCATACCTTGAAATATCCATTATTCACATCCCGAGCAGTTTGATTTCGAAGTCGCTCAAACGCCAGCGGAAAGCTCTCTGATTGCATCATCATTGGTCCTGTCCCTTTTGTCTTCAGAACCTGTCGATGAACTCATGTTATCGATGTAGGGAAATAACTTTACATTCGACCCTGCTCACGGCGGGTTTTCAAGGGATAATCTCATATCGCTTGATCAAAGGGGATTCAAGGCTTTGATACAGCAGGAAGCCGACGAATTTTTAACAGTACGACAACGAGTGTTAAACGCTACCGTACACACGGTGGCTCATTCCCATGATGGCATTACCATCACACTGGCAAATGGTACTACGTTATCCGCAGAATACGCATTGTGTACATTCAGCCTTGGGGTGCTTCAGAACGATGATGTCCAATTTCACCCACCCTTACCTCGTAAGTACCGTCATCTGTCTCTTTGTTCCTTGCACCACTGGGGCTATCACCAGAATTCAAGCAAGAAGCTATCCAAGGGATGGCAATGGCCACATACACTAAAATCTTTCTCCGATTCCCCCATAAATTTTGGTTTTCAACGGAGGTATGCCAATATTTCCTACTATTTTCCTCGAAATGTTGACATTCCTCCCTTGAGATGGCAATTTATGCAGACTCTGAACGTGGTCGGTATCCTATCTGGCAAAGCTTGGACCATCCAAATTTCCTTCCGGGGTCAGGAATCGTCTTCGTAACTGTAACTGTGAGTAATCATATGTCACATCCGAGGCCTCCCAAAATTTGACCTCGAAATTGCAAATTTCATTTTTCTGAAATAGAATGATTTGTCGGTAAGAATCGAGGCTCTTCCAGATAGCCAAGTGAAGAACGAGGTGATGGGTATTGTTCGCTCCATGTTTCCGAATGTAACGGTTCCGGAACCTACGGATTTCTTCTTTCCACGATGGCATAGTAATCCCCTCTTCCGTGGTTCATACTCAAATTGGCCACTATCGTTCTCCAGCCAACATCACGATAATTTGAGGGCGAACGTCGGTCGACTTTACTTTGCTGGAGAAGCGTTGAGCAGAGACTATTTCGGTGCGCCTCGTTGATCCGGCGGAGAAAACGGCTAATTGGATTGGATGACAGGTTTCTTGCACGGCGCCTACTTTGAAGGATTGAATATTGGTCAAATAGTGGCTGATTGCGTCAAGTCAGGTTCCTGTGCCGACCTCGAACATTTTCTTCAAGTTACAAATGCCAATCCTTACTAGACATCCTGATAGCCTTGATGCGGTCTTTTTTGACAAGTCAATGCTTGTCGTTAGCAATACTTGTATTTGTGAGCATGCAAATTCAAAGAGGCTTGTTTGGTCACCTTTCACCAGTCACACATGGTGGAGCTGTCAGGGAACGTGAGCTTGCCAAGGTGGAGAAGAGCAGGGAAACCTGTAGTTAACAAGGCGACAAAAAGGGAATCACAATGAGGTTGAGAATGTTGGAAGTGGCAATTGATGAAGGAAGTATTGAAAATTGATAGTGCTTGATTTCATTTGATCTTAGCTTCAGACTGTGCATTACTTTTGAGACAAACTTGGAGGAATAGATTTCATGGATAGCTGGACACTAAGGTTTGAGTTGTTGAACAAGTCCTGAGAGGTACAATTTGACTGAACAAAAGCTGATTTGGTAGGACATGTAGACAATGGCAAATGGTAATGTTTCAAGAGTCAGTTCAAGTGAAAAATGATGCGTTTCAATTAGTGTTGTTGGCAGAATTCTGCCATTCTGCCGAATTCTGCCGAAAACCGGCAATTGCCAGGCAATTGCCAAGAGGGGTCTGGCAGAATTCGGCAGAATACTGAAGTCATGTGAAATTGACCGGCAGGCTGCAGCCTGTAATATCTGAGCTGTAGTCAGTACTCGATAGCTCGCAAGAATTCACATCCCCAAAAATGACTCCTGGGCGGCCCCTCGACTCTATTATCACTCAGAACTTTACAAAGTTGAAAAAGCTCGATAATAAAACTAATCACTATGAACTCGAGTGCAAACACTGTCTTGCCAAGATAGTCAATCGTGACAATAACCATATAAAGCATATTTCTGATCTCAAAAAGTGTCCAAACGTATCCGCAGACATCCGGCAACAGGCTCTCATCTATCTGGCAGGCAAGAACGTCAACAATGCTATTGCTATTTCAGGCCCAGTTACCGAGGACGAGCCAACATCGAGTGGGAAACATCAAGGCCAGGCTTCCGGAAGTGAGGTAATAATCCCAAAGAAGCGACCAAGAACCACCCTGGCCGGAATGGTCGACTATCCCCTGACAGACGCACTGAAGCAGCATGCAGATGTCAAACTATTTCGGTGCGAGTTATGTTTGAATTGACTCAAAGAACACTTGAATATATTTCTAAATAGATTTATTGTCCATATGAATGTTCCGTTCAGTGTCAGTGAAAACTGGTACTTTCGAGATTTTTTGCGTGATCTCCGGCCAATGTATACCACTCCCAGTCGCTATGTCATCTCCCATTCTATTATGGATAGCGAGGGTCCGATTGGAGGAACTGGAGCGCCTCAAAAATCGGAGCAAGCTTACATATTTAATTGATGGATGGGAAGATATCCTAAAGCGAAGTCTCTATGGATCTGTTGCGGCTGGAGTGGGCCAATATCCCACCATCTTAGCTCTTGATGATATGACTGGTAATCGTGCAACTGCCGAAGGGATTATGAATGCAACAGAAAGAGCCATGCGGGACATGGACCTTTTGGATGGAATGAAATTCATTGCAATCACAACTGACAACCCTACCGTGATGCAAGCCATGCGTAAGAAGTTTCAAGCTAAATATTTCTGGGTTCTTGTAAGTACCATCTTTTCTTCGAGAAGATAATTGCTCATTAAATGGATCTAGACATTCACTTGCTTTCTGCATCAGCTCAATACCCTTATTGGTGAAATATGCACATTTCCTCCAATGAAGCAGGTCATTACCAAAGCGACACGAGCCGTAACATTCTTTAATTCATCCCACTACTGGGGTGGACAGCTGAAGGAAGAGGTGAAGGCTTGCAAGATCACTCACGGTCTTAAGAAAAACTGCAAGTCACGGTTTTATGCCATTACCCTACTATGCAATAGTATCCTGGAAAATAAGTAAGATCTTGTCAGTTGTTGTATGTTCAATATTGATGACTGTCTGAATTAATAGAGAGCCATTATCCAGAGTTTGTTTCCGACCGGATGCACAGAAAAAAACAAAGGGACTGTCTCCAGTGGCCCCAGATGTTGTCAGTATCATTCTTCGGAGCGAGGATTTCTGGACGAGACTTGTGCAGCTGCTAAAATTTGTGAAGCCCCTCGTTGACGCCATTGGAAATGTTGAAGCTCGAGACACTAACCTTGCAGATTGCATGCTCGAACTTCTGCGATGCTCAAAGGCCTTTTCAGAGATCAAGGTTGAGGCAGATGACGACATAAACTTCATCCTCCATGCACGCTCTGTCTTTAACCATCGCTTCTTTATCATGGATACAGACCATCACACACTTTCCCTCTTCCTTCACCCACTTTGCCGCAAGCTGGCAGTTTCGACAGTTGTCAAATCAAGACCATTCGAAAAAATGGTCAAGATTGCATTAGGTCTCGCCCAGCAATGGCAATGGTCACAGGAGTGGGCACAAGCTCTTGTTGACAATCTCCAACTTTATCATCAAGTCAAGACTCTGTTCGTTGGTGGTCATCGCAACAGCCTCGAATGGTGGGAGAATCTCCCTGTCTCGAGTGATAAGTACCCACTAAAGGCACTCGCTATCACCCTCCTCTCTGTTGTACCACATGCTGCTGAGGTCGAACGCCTTTTCTCATCTCTTGGAGGTATCCAGACACCTACACGGAATAATCTGGCTCTTAATAACTTTGAAACACTTGGAAAGCTTCGTTCTAACTACTGCTACCACCTTTATCAAAGAAACCAAGAACTGGGAAAGCCACTACATCGTCGCCACGCACATATGCACACTCAAGCTGAAACCGGAGTCAATATTGACTTGGTTGAAGAATTAGAGAAGGGATTTACCTGGGTGCCCCCTTTTTCAACAGATTCCAACGATGACCTTGCAGGTCCAGAAGAATCCACCCCAGAAGATGTCGGCAAAGCTTTTGAGGAGCTCGAGGCACAACTTCACGCAGAAAAGAGCACTTCAACCGCAGCAGGAATTCTGGAGAACATAGTTGATGGCAACGAAATTTTAGAGGGAAGGGTCTATGATTCAAGAGAGTTGGAGGCTATAGATAAAGGATTGGCCCCAACAAATGCTATGGAGGATCTAAACATCATTGGGGATGCAGAGGGCTTAGGCTGGGACACAGACGCC
>Ga0193743_1003628_pt1 | contig 10272 bp, 10 predicted proteins | sample L2c2metaG_FD_143038 | JGI IMG/M metagenome (GOLD analysis project Ga0193743, IMG submission 143038) | Soil microbial communities from a riparian zone of the East river system, Colorado, United States - L2c2 | ecosystem: Environmental > Terrestrial > Soil > Riparian zone | place: USA: East River...
CTGTCCGCGGACCAACTGGCCGAAGCCGAGTACCGGCGCAAGGAGCGCGAGCGCGCCGAGGCCTGGTACCGGCTGCGCCTGAATGCGCGCATTTTCGGCTACGGCTGACGCCGGCACCTCAAGTGTAGGGCGTAGGTTGGGTTCGCAAGAGCGAACCCAACCTACGAAACGACGGCTGACGCCGGCCCGCCGCCATCTCCGTCTTTGTCAGATCGCCCGGACGGCGCTACTGATGCGGCATCGCCGCGCCATCCGCGACAGGGCCATGACCGACACCGCCTCCGACATCCGGGCCGAAAGCTGGCTGATCCGCTGGGCGCCGCCCGGCGTCCGGCCCTATCTGATGCTCGCCCGGCTGGACCGGCCGAAGCCGGCCATGCTCCTGCTCTACCCGTGCTGGTGGGGGCTGGCGATGGCGCCGAGACCCATGGGAATCGGTGGGACCGGGTTCGGCTGGACCGACCTCTGGTACGCTGTGCTGTTCGGCGTCGGCGCGGTGGTGATGCGCGGCGCCGGCTGCACCGTGAACGACATCCTGGACCGCGACTTCGACGCCCAGGTGGCGCGCACCCGCACCCGGCCGATCCCGAGCGGCGCGGTCAGCCCGACCCAGGCGGTGCTGTTCCTGATCGCCCTGCTGCTGCTCGGCTTCCTGATCCTGATCCAGTTCAACAGCACCACCGTCGGGCTGGGCATCGCTTCGCTGGTGGTGGTCTTCACCTATCCGCTGATGAAGCGGATCACCTGGTGGCCGCAGGCCTTCCTGGGCCTGGCCTTCAACTGGGGCGCGCTGGTCGGCTGGACCGCGGTGACCGGCGAACTGGCCCTGCCGTCGCTGATCCTCTTCGCCGCCGGCATCTGCTGGACCCTGAGCTACGACACGATCTACGCGCTGCAGGACATCGAGGACGATGCCCGCATCGGCATCAAGTCGACCGCGCGGCTGTTCGGCGGTGCCACCCGGCGCTGGGTCGCCGGCTTCTGCGCGCTGACCGTGCTCGGGATCGGCGCGGCCGGCCTCCTGGCCGGGTTGGCGCCCCTGCCCTTCCTGCTGTGCCTCGCCGCCGGCGCGGCGCAGCTGGCCTGGCAGGTGGCCACGCTGGTTCCCGACCGGCCGGCCGACTGCCTGGTCAAGTTCAACTCGAACCGCTGGTTCGGCCTGATCATCCTCATCGGCCTGGTCGCCGGCCGCGCCCTGGCCTGACCGGGAGCGGGCTGAGCCCGCTCAGGGCCGAAGGCGCTCAACCGCGGAGGTAAGAGGCCAGGGCCACCGCATTGTTGTGGCGCTCGTCGCGATGCGCGTAGAGCAGCGTCACCCAGCCGTCCTTGCTCTTTTGCCGCAGGAACGCGACCGCGTTGGGATGGGTGTCCAGCTCGGCGTTGTAGCGGCTGCAGAACTCCGTCCATTTCTCCGGGTCCTGGTGGGTCCAGCGGCGCAGCTCGTCGCTCGGCGCCACGGTCTTCAGCCAGAGATCCAGCGCCGCGGCCTCCTTGGTCAGCCCGCGCGGCCACAGGCGGTCGACCAGGATGCGGTAGCCGTCGCCCTCGTCCGGCGGGTCGTAGACGCGCTTGACCCGGATCATGACCCGGCCTCGTCTTTCGCTGCCTTGGACCTTGCCTTGGGTTTGGCCTTCGGCGGGCGCGGGGCAAGGCCGGCATAGACCGGGTCGATCTCATGCAGGAAGCAGGGTGGAGAGCTACAGTCTCCGACGTCGTCTTCGGCCGGACCCGCCTTCGGCCGGGCCTGAACACGGCGGCTCGCCATCTCGTCGTTCCCCCAATAGCGGCGATGGTCTGCGCCATCGTCACAGCGGAGTCTCGACGTTCCGGCGCCGGACATCAAGACCGCCATGGCTCATTGCCGCCCTGCGCGCTAGGAAGAGCGATGATTTCCGACATCGACGCCTTCATCCGCGCCAACACGGCGCAGACCCGCACGCCGCTGCTGCCCGAACTCCTGCTGCATCTCGCGACCGAGGTGACGCCGTTGTGGGAGGCGACGGAGGAGACGCTGCGCCGGACCGGGCTGCCGCCGCCCTACTGGGCCTTCGCCTGGGTCGGCGGCCAGGCGGTGGCGCGGCACATCCTGGACACGCCGGGCAGCGTGGCCGGCAAGCGGGTGTTCGACTTCGCCTCGGGCTCCGGCATCGTCGCCCTGGCCGCGGCCCGGGCCGGGGCGTCCCGCGTGGTCGCGGCTGAGATCGACGCCATCGCGGTGGCGGCGATCCGGCTGAACGCGGCCGCCAATGGCTGCGTGATCGAGGCCGACGGGCGCGACCTGATCGGCGACGCGCTGGACGGCATCGACATCGTCTGCGCCGGCGACGTCTGCTACGAGAAGCCGATGTCGGACCGGGTCATGCCCTGGCTGCGCCGGCTCGCCGGGGCCGGCAAGACCGTGCTGCTGGGCGATCCCGGCCGGGCCTACCGGCCGCAGGACGGGCTGGAGGAAGTCGCCCGGCACCAGGTCCCGACCAGCGTCGAGATCGAGGACCGCGCCCTGCGCGAGGCCGTGGTCTGGCGGGTGCTGGCGGGGTGACGCCGCCTTCGCCGCGGGGCCTGCTCTCCCCCTCACCCGGAAATCCTGCGGATTTCCGACCTCTCCCCAAGGAGAGGTGAAGAAGCGCCGCCCCTTGTACCTCTCCTTGGGGAGAGGTCGGAACCGCGCAGCGGTTCCGGGTGAGGGGGTGGCGCCGGCCTATGGCCGCCTGGACGCGTGGCTCAATTGGTGGTCGGCGCCGCCGGTGCGGTGGTCGGCGGCGCGGCAGGAACCGTGACCGCGGGCGCGGCCGGGGCCGCCGGGACGGCGGGGATGGTCACGGCCGGAGCCGGCACCGCCGGAGCGGCAGGCGCCACCGGCGTCACGGGCGCCGCCGGGGTCGTGGCCGGGGCGGCAGGCACCGTCGTGGCCGGGGCCGGCTCGACAACCGCTCCCGGCACGGCCGGCACAATGGTCTCGCCCGGCGTCGCCGCCGGCGGCACGGTGCCCTCGGCACCCGGCACGGCCTGGCCCGGAACCGTCGTGCCCGGAACCATCTGGCCCGGGACCTCGGTCGGCGCCGGCTGGGCCGCCTTCGCGGCCCGCGCCTGGCGGCGGCCGGCGCTGCGGGCCAGGTAGGCCTGCCGCGCCTCGTCCTTGTTGGCGTAGACGTCCGGGTAGTTCACCGGCTGGCCGAATTCGTCCGGGAAGCGGGTGAAGTAGCCGATATAGACCGGGATCTCCTCCGGCAGGCGCTCGGTGTACATGCGGCCGCGGGAGATCTTGGAGTTGATCTCGTCGACGGTGGTCTCATCAGCCCAGGCCGCCAGGTCGCGCACCTGCTCGACCCGGACGCAGCCATGGCTCAGCGCCCGCTTCTCGCGGCCGAAATAGCTCTTCTGCGGCGTGTCGTGCAGGTAGATCGACTGGTTGTTGTCGAGCTCGAGCTTGATCCGGCCGAGCGGGCTGCGCGGCCCCGACGGGATGTAGACGCTGGCCTCGTTGCGCACGATCGACGGCGTCGGCGTCCAGTCCGGGTTGTACTTGATCGCGTACATGTTCGACATCAGCTCGGGCGTCGAGGTCCCCGCGGCGCCGACCACGACCTTGCTGCGGATCACCGGCGCGCCGTCCTGGAAGGCGATCAGCTCATAGGACGGAATATTGACCAGGATGAACTTGCCGCGCGGCGGAATGGCGAGGGTGACGCCGGCGTCGCGCATGGCCTGGACGAAGGGGGACAGCGGCGGCGCGGCGGGCTGGGCCGGCGCCGGAATGCTGGCGGTCTGCTGCGGCGTGCCGGGCACGCAGGCGGCGAGGGCCAGGATCGAGACCAGGGCCAGGGCGGCGCGCGTGACGGGCTGGCGGCGATGCGGCGCGCTGTGTCGGCTGACGGTCATCTCGGAAAATCCCCTTCCATCTCGGGCGGCGTGGCCCGACGGCCGCACGGCGCTGCTAATGATCTAGGCATAAATACTCGGTTCGGCAACGAAGCGACTTCGACGCCCCCGTGAATCCTTGCATCGCCCAGCGCGATGGCAAAAAAAGGGCGCTCCGAAGAGCGCCCTTTCACAATTCGACTTTGGAACAGCGATCCCCCGTGGTTCGCCCCACCGGGACGAACCACGAGCTATCAAGTTGTGGATCAAATTACCCGGACGCCGGAGGCGTCCGGTTTGATCCACGGGATCAGAAGTCCATGTCGCCCATGCCACCCATGCCGCCCATGCCGCCGCCCGGGGCCGCAGCCGCCGGCTTGCGCTCGACATGCTCGGCCACCATCGCCTCGGTGGTGATCAGCAGGCTGGCCACCGACGCGGCGTTCTGGAGCGCGGCGCGCACGACCTTGGTCGGGTCGATGACGCCTGCCTTGATCAGATCGCCATACTCGCTGGTCTGGGCGTTGTAGCCCCAGTTCTTGTCGTTCTTGTCCTGCAGCTTGCCGACAACGATCGAGGCGTCGCCGCCCGCGTTGGTGACGATCTGACGGACCGGAGCCTGGAGGGCGCGACGGACGATGTCGATGCCGACCCGCTCGTCGTCATTGTCGTGCTTGACCTTGTCCAGCGCCTTGGAGGCGTAGAGCAGGGCCGTGCCGCCGCCCGGAACCACGCCTTCCTCGACCGCGGCGCGGGTCGCATGCATCGCGTCGTCAACGCGATCCTTGCGCTCCTTCACCTCGATCTCGGTGGCGCCGCCGACGCGGATCACCGCGACGCCGCCCGCCAGCTTGGCCAGGCGCTCCTGCAGCTTCTCGCGGTCGTAGTCCGAGGACGTCTCCTCGACCTGCGCGCGGATCTGGTTGCAGCGACCCTCGATCTCCTTCTTGGCGCCGGCGCCGTCGACGACCGTGGTCTCTTCCTTGCCGATCAGGACCTTCTTCGAGCGGCCCAGCATGTCGAGCGTGACGCTCTCGAGCTTGATGCCGAGATCCTCGGAGATGACCTGGCCGCCGGTCAGGATGGCCATGTCCTCGAGCATCGCCTTGCGACGATCGCCGAAGCCCGGGGCCTTGACCGCCGCGACCTTCAGGCCGCCGCGCAGCTTGTTGACCACGAGGGTGGCCAGGGCCTCGCCCTCGATGTCCTCGGCGATGATCAGGAGGGGCTTGCCCGACTGAACGACCGCCTCGAGCACCGGCAGCATGGCCTGCAGGCTCGACAGCTTCTTCTCATGCAGGAGGATGTACGGGCTCTCGAGCTCGCAGATCATCTTCTCGGCATTGGTGATGAAGTACGGCGACAGGTAGCCGCGGTCGAACTGCATGCCTTCGACGACTTCGAGCTCGGTGTCGAGGCTCTTGGCCTCTTCCACCGTGATCACGCCCTCGTTGCCGACACGCTCCATCGCCTTGGCGATCATCTCGCCGATGTCGCGCTCGCCATTGGCCGAGATCGTGCCGACCTGCGCCACTTCGGCGTTGGTCTTGATCGGCTTGGAGCGGGTCTTGAGGTCGGCGACGACGGCCTCGACGGCCTTGTCGATGCCGCGCTTCAGGTCCATCGGGTTGAGGCCGGCGGCCACCGCCTTGACGCCCTCGCGGACGATCGACTGGGCCAGCACGGTCGCCGTGGTGGTGCCGTCACCGGCCAGGTCGTTGGTCTTCGACGCGACCTCGCGCACCATCTGCGCGCCCATGTTCTCGAACTTGTCGGCGAGCTCGATCTCCTTGGCGACGGTGACGCCGTCCTTGGTGATCCGCGGCGCGCCGAACGACTTGTCGAGGACGACGTTGCGGCCCTTCGGGCCCAGCGTGACCTTGACCGCATCAGCGAGGATGTCGACGCCGCGCAGCATGCGCGACCGGGCGTCGAGCGAGAACTTAACGTCCTTCGCAGCCATCTTTTCAGTCCTTATATGTCTTTGGATTCCGGTGAAGGCGACAGGCGGATCAGGCCGCCTTGGCCGACTTCTTCACGGTGATGATGCCGAGGACGTCGCTCTCCTTCATGATCAGGAGATCCTGACCGTCGAGCTTGACCTCGGTGCCGGACCACTTGCCGAACAGGATGCGGTCGCCGGCCTTGACGTCCAGCGGCACCAGCTTGCCGGCCTCGTCACGCGTGCCCGCGCCGACCGAGATGACCTCGCCCTCCTGGGGCTTTTCCTTGGCGGTGTCCGGGATGATGATCCCGCCAGCGGTCTTCTCGTTCTGTTCGATGCGGCGCACCAGCACACGGTCGTGCAGGGGACGGAATTGCATCGTTGCTCTCCCACTCTTCAATGAAGAGATATGCGTTAAAGGTCCACCCCGGCCCGGTCGTTAGCACTCCCGGCCGGTGAGTGCTACGCATTTAAGGGGAAGCCCCGGACGGGTCAAGGCCCGCCGCATGATTCACCCCAACAAAGAGTCTTTCAGCGGAACGCGGCGGGCAGCCACAGCGACAGCGCGGGGATGTAGGTGACCAGCAGCAGCACCGCGATCGAGGCCCCGAAGAACGGCCAGATCGTGCGCATCGCCTCGCGGATGGTGATCTTGCCGACGGCGCAGCTGACGAACAGCACCGACCCCACCGGCGGGGTGTTCAGCCCGATGCCGGCGTTGAGGATCAGGATGACGCCGAAATGCACCGGGTCGATGCCGAAGGCCTTGACCACCGGCAGCAGCACCGGGGTGCAGATGATGATCATCGGCGCCATGTCCATGAAGGTGCCGAGGATCAGCAGCGCCACGTTGATCAGCAGCAGCACCATGATCGGGTCGCTGGAGATGGCGTGGATCGCGGCGACCGTCGCGGTCTGCACCTGCAGCAGCGCCATCAGCCAGCCGAACGCCCCGGCGGTGCCGATCACCAGCAGCACCATGGCGGTGGTGCGCACCGCGCCCTGCACCGCCTCGACGAAGTTGGGCCAGTCGAGCTCGCGATAGACCAGGAGCGCGACCAGGAAGGCGTAGATCACCGCGATGCAGGAGCTTTCGGTGGCGGTGAACACGCCGGACCGGACGCCGCCGAAGATGATGCCGATCAGGAGGATGCCGGGCAGCGCCACCACCAGGTAGCGGCCGACGGCGCGGAGGCCGGGGAACGGGTCGGACGGGTAGCCGCGGCGCCGGGCGACGATGTAGGCCGTGACCATCAGCGCCGCGGCCAGCAGCAGGCCGGGGATGATGCCGGCGGTGAACAGGTCGGCGATCGACACGTTGCCGCCGGCCGCGATCGAATAGAGGATCATGTTGTTCGACGGCGGGATCATCAGCGCGATGATCGCCGAGTTGGCGGTGACGTTGACCGCGTAGTCGCGATCGTAGCCGCGCGCCGCCATCTGCGGGATCATCAGCCCGCCGATCGCCGAGGCGTCGGCCACGGCCGACCCCGAGATGCCGCCGAACAGGGTCGAGGCGACGACGTTGACCTGGCCCAGGCCGCCGCGGAGATGGCCGACCAGGCTGGCGGCGAAGCGGATCAGCCGGACGGCGATGCCGCCGCGGATCATCAGGTCGCCGGCAAAGATGAAGAACGGGATCGCCATCATGGCGAAGGCGTTCATGCCGGAATTGATCTGCTGGAACACCACCACCGGCGGCAGCCCCATGTAGAGCACCGTCGCGAGGCAGGAGATGCCGAGGCAGAAGGCGATCGGCATGCCCATGAACATGAACAGCGTGAAGCCGCCGAACAGGACCCACAGCTCCATCACGCCATCTCCTGCACGCCGGGCATCGACGCCGCCGCGGGCTCGATGCCGGCGATCCGGTCGAACAGCCGCTCGGCCGCGAACAGCGCGATCAGCACGCCGCCGGCGACCAGCGGCAGGAAGTCGAACCCGCCCGGGATGTCCAGCACGGGAATGGTCGCGGTCCAGGTCCCGATCGCCAGCAGCACGGAATACCAGACCATGGCGACGCCGAAGCCGAGGATCAGCAGCAGGTTCACGATCTCGAGCGCCCGGTTGACCACCGGCGGCAGCACCTGCTGCAGGATGTCGAGGCCGAGATGGAAGCTCTCGCGCACGCCGACCGCGGCGCCGAGCAGGATGAACCAGCCCATCAGCTGCAGCGTCATCGGCTCGGCCCAGCTGGGCGTGTCGTTCAGCACATAGCGGGCGAAGACCTGCCAGCCCACCACGCCGGTCATGGCGACCATGCCGGCGCCGGCCACCCAGAGCGCCCCGGTGGACAGGATGCCCAAGGCCCGGCGCGTCGCGTTCAAGACCGATGCCATGCCGGCCGATCTCCCTATGCCATCATGTCGAACGGCCCCCCGCGCGGCGGCGCGGGGGGCCGGTGCGGATTGCGGAGCTACTGGACCGCGCGGATGCGCTCGACCAGCGACTTGGTCTTATCGTCGGTGACGAACCTGGCGTAGACCGGCGCCATCGCCGCGACGAAGGGCGCCTTGTCGACGGTGATGATCTCGCCGCCGCCGGCCCGGACCTTGGCCTCCGACTCCTTTTCGCGCGCCACCCACAGCTCGCGCATCTTGACCACGGAATCCTTGGCCGCCTGGCGCAGCAGGGCCTGGTCGGCCGGCGCCAGCTTGTCCCAGGAGAGCTTGGAGATCACCAGGACCTCGGGCGTCAGCGAATGCTCGGTCAGGGTGATGTGCTTCGCCACCTCGAAATGGCGCGACGATTCATAGGACGGCCAGTTGTTCTCGGCCCCGTCGACCACGCCGGTCTCCAGCGCCGAATAGACCTCGCCATAGGACATCGGCGTCGGGTTGGCCCCGAAGGCCTGCAGCATCGCGATCCACAGGTCGGATTGCTGGACCCGGATCTTGAGGCCCTTCATGTCCTCGATTGTCTTGATCGGCGTCTTGGTGGTGTAGAAGGACCGCGCCCCGGAATCGTAGAAGGCGAGGCCGACCAGCCCATGCGGTTCGAACGCCGCCAGGATCTCGTCGCCGATCGGGCCGTCGACCACCTTGTGCATGTGGTCGACCGAGCGGAACAGGAAGGGCAGGCCCAGCACCTGGGTTTCCGGCACTAGGTTGTTGAACGGCGCCGAGTTCACCCGGTTGAGGTCGATCACGCCGAACCGGGTCTGCTCGATCGTGTCCTTTTCCGCGCCGAGCTGAGCGTTGTTGAAGACCTGGATCTTGATCCGGCCGCCCGTCCGCTCGTCCATCAGTTGGCCGAGATACTGGACCGCCACGACGGTCGGATACCCGTCGGGATGGATGTCGGCCGAGCGCAACGTGACGCTTTGCGCCATGGCGGGCAGTGCGGTCAGCGCCAATGCTGCCCCCAAAGCCAGTGCCGCGATGGACTTCATGATTGCCTCCCCCTTTGGCCTGATATGGTCTCTCGATCTTCGTCCCCGGCCCCCTGCCGGAAGACGCGATCTGGTATGATCAGGCCGCCATCTAGTATGGTATGAAGGAGGTTAGTATGGTACCTCAGCCAACGCAATATCCGATATGAGTTCTCCCCACAGCACCAGCATCGCCCGCCTGATCGAGTTGGAGATCCGCAAGGCCATCGTCACCCTGGCGATCCAGCCCGGCGCGCCGCTGTCGGAGCAGGAGATCGCGCTGCGCTACGGCGTTTCGCGCCAACCGGTGCGCGAGGCCTTCATCGCCCTGGCCCGGGCCGGGCTGGTCGAGATCCAGCCGCGGCGCGGCACCTTCGTGGTCCGGATCTCGATCGAGCGCATGCTGGAGGCGCGGTTCATCCGGGAATCGCTGGAGAGCGCGGTGGTGCGCCGGGCCTGCGAGCGGTTCGATTCTCGGGTCCGCACCCGCATCGACTTCCATCTCGAGGCACAGGAGGTCGCGGCCAAGGCCGGCGAGCACTATGAGTTCCAGCGTGCCGACGAAGCGTTCCATGCCGCCCTCGCCGAGGGTGCCGGCTGCCCGTCGGCCTGGACGGTGATCGAGGATCTGAAGGCGCATATGGACCGCGTCTGCCACCTGACGCTGCCGCTGGCCTCGTCCCTGCCGCTGCTGATCGACCAGCACCGCGTCATCCTGGCGGCGATCGATCGGCGCGACCCCGAGGGCGCCGAGGCGGCGCTGCGCGCCCATCTCTCCGAGATCCTGCGGGCCCTGCCGACCGTGCAGCAGCAGCACCGCGCGCTGTTCGACTGAGCGAGTCTCCGATCGAGCATAGACGTGGCACCATCCCTGTCATGCCCGGACTTGATCCGGGCATCCAGAAGCTGTCGACAGTCTCTGGATTGCCGGGTCAAGCCCGGCAATGACGGGGGAAATGGAACTGGCGGCGTTCACGACCGCCGCGCAACTCTGGCAGCAATCCTACCTGACTGCTGCTAAGTCTTTGATTTATTTAGAAATACCCTTGTTCGCGGAGAAAATCCACATCACATTTCCTTCATGGACCGGACGATCGGA
>Ga0193743_1003630_pt1 | contig 10268 bp, 9 predicted proteins | sample L2c2metaG_FD_143038 | JGI IMG/M metagenome (GOLD analysis project Ga0193743, IMG submission 143038) | Soil microbial communities from a riparian zone of the East river system, Colorado, United States - L2c2 | ecosystem: Environmental > Terrestrial > Soil > Riparian zone | place: USA: East River...
TGCCGATCAGCGACTACCTGGCCGGCGAGCTGGCGTCGGCGCGCACGCCCAGCGGGCGGCTGCGGGTGGACGGCCATCTGCGGGTGGACGGGCATCCCACGGTGTTCGCCGTCGGGGACGTGACCGACCTTCCCGCGAGTCGGCGCTCTCAGCACACTGAGTCGCGGCTCTCAGCACACTGAGCCGGGCCTCCCAGCGCTGAGTCGAGGCAACCGCCTTCGGCGAGACGCCGACGCCTGATACCGGTGCTGCGCCGACTGAGGTGCCACTCGACGCGCCTGCCGTGATTGCCGCGGCGAGCGTCTCGCCGAGCCTTGCCGACTGGGTGTGCTGAGCGCCCCGACTGGGTGTGCTGGGAGCGCCGACTCAGTGTGCTGTGAGCGCCGACTCGCGGGACGTTTCGGTGGGGGTTAGGGCGGCGCGGCCGATGGTGCGGAGGGAGACGTCCTCTTGGGGGGCGTGCACGCCGGCGGACTGGACGTCGCGGAAGTGGCGCTCCAGCGGGTTGTGTTGGCTCAGGCCGGGGTTGCCGAGCAGGCGCAGCGCGAGTTGCACGGCGGCCACCACCTGCCGGTCGGCCAGCGTGCGGGCGCCCAGGGCTCGGCTGGCCGGGACCTGCTCGCCTCGGTCGATCCGGCCGGCCAGCCCGAGCAGCAGCTCCTCCGCCCCGGAGAGCAGCACCTCGATCTCCCCGGCCGCCTGCTGGAACCGTTCGGTGGTGGCCACCGGGCGGCCCAGGTTCGCCGGCACCCGCTCCCAGGCGAACCGGTGGAAGTACTTCTGCGCGGCTCGGCCGACGCCCAGGTACAGCGAGGCCAGCGGCAGCGCGGTCGCGCCGACGGCCAGGTTGTCCTGCTCGGCCGACGGCCCCGCCTCGGTGGCCTCGACCAGGTGTCCGTGCGGGATCTCCACGTCGGTGAACACCACGTCGTGGCTGCCGCTGGCGCGCAGGCCCAGTTGCTGCCAGTTGCGGTGGATCTCGATGCCGGGGGTGCCGCCGGGTACCGCGAACGTGCCCACCCGGGGCACCGGTTCGTCGGTGCGCGCCCAGACCAGGAGGTAGCTCAACCCCTCCACGCCGGTGGCGAACCGCTTGTGGCCACTGATCGACCAGCCGGTGGCGGTGCGCCGGGCCACCGTGCTGGGCAGCCCGCCGCGCGCGGGGGAGCCCAGGTCGGGCTCCACCCGGACCGCGTTGAGCAGCGTCGGCCGCCGCGCCGACTCGTCCACCACGGCGGCGTAGAGCTCGGGAGGCCAGTACCGGCCCCGGGCCTGCTTGGCGTGGCTGAGCAGGGTCATCGCGGCGATCAGCGCGACCGACGGATCGCCCTCGCCAAGTGCGGCGAGCAGCCGGGACTGGTCGGCCACCCCGATCCCGGGGCCGCCGAATTCGGTGGCCACCGAGGCGGTGAGCAGCCCGGCCCGGTGCACGGCGGCGATGCCCTCGGCCGGGAAGTCGCCGGAGCGGTCGTAGTCCGCCGCTGTGGTGGCCAGTGCCGAGGTGACCTCGGGCAGCGCGTCCAACCGCGGTGCGGGCAACCGGGCGGGCGCGGGGGTGCCGACGCGAGATGGGGTCATGGGGCGGTACTACCTCCCGGGCGCTGGGGTGGTTAGGAGTGCCTTGTTCAGCTCGGCGTTGAGTGCGTCGGTCCAGAACCCGGCGACGTCGATCCGGTTCGGGATGATGCGCAGCTCGGCGAACGTATCCGCGACCGCCTGTTCGGAGGAGATCGCCTCGGGGCTGGTGGGCACAATCGTGGTGGGCCGCTGCGCCTCCTCCGCGCGCAGCTGGGCCAGCGCCTGGTCCTCGTGGGTGGCTTCGGCGGTGCGCCGGGCGAACTCGTCCATCCGGCCGGACCGGATGACCGCGTACGCCTGGTTGATCCGGGCCAGCAGGTCGGCGATGGCGGCCCGCTTGCCGGGGTCGGCGATCGCCGAGGTATCCGCCTCCCACGGGAAGTTCCCGGACAGGATCTCCGACCCGTCGCCGATCATGCGACCGCCCCGTAGGTGCACGGTGATGATCGAGTTGCCGTAGCTGGCCAGCGCGTCGATCGCGCCGCCGCTCAGCGCGGTGACCCCGTCGTTCGGGCTCAGCGGGGCGGCCACGATGTCGCCCCAGTGCAGCCCGGCGCGCTCCAGCAGGCGATCCAGGAAGTAGTGCGCGGTGGTGTTCGGTACGTAGCCGACCTTCTTGCCCTTCAGCTGCGCCATGCTGGTGATCGGCGAACCGGGGCCGACCACCACCTCCTGCTGCAGGGTGTTCGCCCGCTGCACCGCCACCACCTTGAACCGGGCGTTGCCCGAGGCGGCCGCGAAGATCGGTGGGATCTCGCTGGACTCGGTCAGGTCGAGCGCGCCGGCCTGCAGGGCCTGCAACTGCTTGTCGCCGCCGGGGAAGACCGCCCACTGAACCCGGTACGGCGTCTGGTCCAGGCCGGCGACCTGGAGCGCGGCCTGGGCGGTGGTCCAGCCGGTGGCGCCCACCCGGAGGGTGACCGAGGACAGGTCACCGGTCGAGGGCGCCCGGGTCTCGCCGCTACACGCCGTCGCGGTCGCGATCAGTGCCGCGATCACGCAGAGCGCCCGGGAGAACCGGGGGACGGCGGAGCTCAACATCGGGGGCCTTTCCAGGTTTGTGGGATTCAGGCGGCGGTGCGGTGGGCGAGTTCCTGCCGGACCAGGGGCAGCACGTAGCGGCCCAGGTCGACGGCGTCGTTGAGCGGGTCGTAGCCGCGCACGGAGAGCAGTTCGCAGCCGATGTCGACGTAGTCCAGCAGAGCGGCGGCCACCGTCTCGTAGCTGCCGACCAGGGCGGTGGAGCTGCCGGCGGCGTTGGTCGCGGTGGCCGTCGGGGTCCACAGCGCCCGGTCGTGGTGTTCGCCCTTGGCCGCCACGGTGAGCAGCCGCTGGGAACCGACGTTCTGCGGGGCGGCCGCGGCGCCGACCGGCAGTGGGGTCTTCGGGGTGAAGTTCTGCTTGATCCCGCCCAGGATGCCCTGGGCCCGCTCCCAGGCCAGCTCGTCGGTGGCGGCGATGATCGGCCGGAAGGACACCCAGATCCTCGGGTGCGGGCGCCCGGCCGCGTCGGCGTAGCGGTTGACCGAGGTGATCTGCTCGGCGGTCTCGGCCAGCGGCTCGCCCCACAGCCCGAACACGTCGCCCTCGGCGCCGCCCAGCCGGTAGGCCGCATCCGACGACCCGCCCACCGACACCGTCATCCCCCGGTTGGTCGGCAGGACCTGGGACGAGTAGTTCTCGAACCGGTAGTGCTCGCCGTGGTGGCTGAACGGCTCGGCGCTGGACCAGGCCCGGCGCAGGATCTGGATGTACTCGGCGGCACGCTCGTAGCGCTGGTCCTTGCCCAGGTAGTCGCCCTCGCGGCGCTGCTCGGTGTCGTTGCCGCCGGCCAGGAAGTGGATGCCGAGCCGGCCGTCGGAGAGCTGGTCCAGGGTGGCGAACGCGCGGGCGGCATTGGTCGGGAACAGCACCCCCGGCCGGTGCGCCAGCATCACCTTCAACCGCTCGGTCCGGCCCAACACGGCCGCCGCCAGCTGGTTGGACTCCGGCGCGGCCGAGCCGTAGGGCACCAGGGTCCAGTCGAAGCCGCCCTCGTCGTAGGCGCGGGCGAATCTCCGCAGGTACGCCTGGTCGATCGCCGGGCCGGTGGGCGTAGCGCTCTCGCTGTAGTAACTGGCGCCGATCATCCCGACGAATTCGACGGTCACACGACTTCCTCTCGATCTCACTCGGGGGTTCAGGCGGCTCGGGGGTTCAGGCGGCTCGGGGGTTCAGGGCCGCGCTGCGGTGGGCGAGTTCCTGGCGGACCAGGGGCAGCACGTGCCGGGCCAGGTCGATGGCGTCGTTGAGCGGGTCGTAGCCGCGTACCGAGAGCAGTTCGCAGCCGATGTCGACGTAGTCCAGGAGCGCGGCGGCCACCGTCTCGTAGCTGCCGACCAGGGCGGTGGAGCTGCCGGCGGCGTTCGTCGCGGTGACCAGCGGGGTCCACAGCGCGCGGTCGTGCAGCTCGCCCCGGGCGGCCACCTCGAGCAGCCGCTGGGAGCCCACATTGGCGGGTCTGCCCTGGTCAGCGGTGGGGTAGTGGGAGGTCGCCGCGCGCACCGGCCGGGCCGCCCGCACCCGGTCCAGGGTCCGGTGCGCCTTCTCCCAGGCCAGCTCGTCGGTGGCGGCGACGATCGGCCGGAAGGACACCCAGATCCTCGGGTGCGGGCGCCCGGCCGCGTCGGCGTAGCGGTTGACCGAGGCGATCTGTTCGGCGGTCTCGGCCAGCGGCTCGCCCCACAGCCCGAAGATGTCCCCCTGCCGACCGCCGACCTGGTAGGCCTCGGCCGACGAGCCGCCCACCGAGATCGGAATGCTCGGCTGGAACGGGCGCACATCGGCACGGAAGTCCTCGAACCGGTAGTGGGTGCCGGCGTGGGAGAACGGCTCCGGCTCGTGCCAGGCGCGGCGCAGGATCTGGATGTACTCCTCGGACCGTTCGTAGCGCTGCGCCTTGGTCAGGTAGTCGCCCTCGCGGTGCTGCTCGGCGTCGTTGCCACCGGCGATGATGTGGATGGCCAGCCGGCCCCGGGCGATCTGATCGAGGGTGGCGAACATGCGGGCCGCGTTGGTCGGGAACACCACGCCGGGGCGGTGCGCGAGCATCGGCTTGATCCGCTCGGTGTTGCTGACCACGAACTGGGCCAGCTGGTTCGCGTCCACCCAGGAGGAGTGGTACGCGACCAGCGTGTAGTCGAAGCCGCCGTCATCGAGCGCGTGAGCGTAGCGGCGGGCGTAGTCGACGTCGCATCCGGTACCCGCCGGGTTGATGTCCGAGGCCTGGTTGGCGTTGGTCGCGGAGATGAACTCGACCGGCATGCGAACTGTTCCCGCCTTTCAGTTGCTGGGGGTGGGTTGGTAGACGCTGGTGTCGGCGACTGAGGCGACCTGCACGTTCACCGGCAGCGAGCCGATCCGGTACATCAGGTCGGACACCGCCTGCACCCGGGTGATCACGTCGGAGGAGATCGGCACCATCGAGGGGTGGGCGTGCGCCACCACCATGGCGGCGACCTCGGGGGCGACGCCGTTGGTCTGGGCATAGATCGCCGCGTACTCGGCCTCGTGGCTGGCCGCCCACTTCTGGGCGGTGGCCAGCCGGTTCAGGAAGTCGGTGATCGCCGGCTTCTTCGCCGGGTCGGCGAGCGAGGCCTCGGCGGCGGTGACGAAGCCGAGGCCGGTGACCCGCCCGTCCTGCCCGTCCACCAGCACCCGACCGCCGGCGCGCTGCCCGATCGACTGGTAGGGGTCGAAGGTCGCCCAGGTCTCGATCTGGCCGGAGTTGAAGGCCGCCTGCGCCGCGGTGGGCAGCACGAACTGCACGGTCACGTCCGAGTACTTCAGGCCGGCCTGTTGCAGCGCCACGGCCAGCAGGTACTCGGCGATGCTGCCCCGGGCGGAGGACACCACGACGGTCTTGCCCTTCAGGTCGGCGACCGTCTTGATCGGCGAGTTCGCCCGGACCAGGATGGCGTCGTTGGCCCCGGAGCCCTGCAGCGCGCCGACCAGCTTGATCGGCAACTTGCCGCTGATCGCGGCCAGGGTGGGCAGGTCGGCTGCGTAGCCGGTGTCCACCGTGCCGCCCTGCATCGCCTGGAACAGCGGCGCGGCGCCCTGGAACTCGGCCCATTTGACCTGGTACGGGGTGCCGTCCAGCGCGCCGGAGGCCTTCATCAGGGTCTGCAGCCCGTTGGCCTGGTCGCCCAGGGTGAGGGTGACCGGGCCGGAGCCCGAGCCACCTCCGGAGCCGCCACAGCCGGCCAGCAGTCCGAGTCCGGCGAGCAGCGCCGTGACCGCTGTGGCGAGCGCCGCCGTGCGCAGTCTGTTGAACCTGCCGCTCCTGGCTGACGTGCGTCGGGGCGCGTTCACTCGCCGGCCGTGGCGGGCTCGACGATGCCCAGGCGCCCCAGCAGCTCGGTGCGCAGCCGGACCAGGATGGGGTGGCCGACCTGCCGTGGCCGGGGCAGCTCGACGCTCACCTCGTGGCTGATCACTCCGTCGTCCATCACCAGCACCCGGTCGGCGAGCAGCAGCGCTTCCTCCACGTCGTGGGTGACCAGCAGCACCGCGCAGCCATGCTTGACCCACAGATCGGCCACCAGTCGCTGGGCATTGACCCTGGTCAGCGCGTCCAGCGCACCGAACGGTTCATCCAGCAACAGCAGGTCGGGTTCGCGCACCAGCGCCCTGGCCAGGGAGACCCGCTGCGCCTCGCCGCCGGACAACGTCTTGGGCCACACCCGGGTCTTCCCGGACAGGCCCACCTCGTCCAGGTAGCGCTGGGCCAGCGTCCGGTCCGGGTTGCCGGGCAGACCGAGCACCACGTTCTGCCAGACCCGCTTCCACGGCATCAGCCTCGGCGCCTGGAACGCCACCGCGCGCTGGCTGGGCACGCTGACCAGCCCGTCGATCTCGGCGTCCAGCCCGGCCAGGATGCGCAGCAGGGTGCTCTTGCCGCAGCCGCTGCGCCCGAGCAGCGCGACGAACTCGCCGGGTCGGATGTCCAGGTCCAGCCCGTCGATCACGGCGCGTTGGTCGAATGCCTTGGTCAGGCCGCGGATGTGCACGGCCGGTGCCTGGACCGTCTCGGTAGTCACAGCGGATCAGGCCCCTTCGAAGTTCGCGCGCCAGGCCAGCCCGTACTTGGTGGCCAGCCGGACGATCAGGTCGCACAGCAGGCCCAGCACCGCGTAGGTGACCAGGCAGACCACGATCACGTCGGTCTGGAAGAACTGCTGGGCGTTGTTCATCAGGTAGCCGATGCCCTGCGAGGCGTTGACCTGCTCGGCCCACACCAGCGCCAGCCACGCCGTGCCGAGCGCGTAGCGCAGCCCGACCAGGGCACCCGGCAGTGCCCCGGGCAGCACCACGTGCCGGATCAGCCCCCAGCGGCGCAGCCCGAGCACCCGGCCGGCCTCCACCAGCTGCGCGTCCACGCCCCGGATGCCGGCGTAGATGTTGAAGTAGATCGGGAACGTGACGCCCAGCGCGATCAGCGCGATCTTGGGTTCCTCGTTGATGCCGAACCAGATGATGAACAGCGGGATCAGCCCGACCCAGGGCAGCGTGCGGAACATGCCGACGGTCGAGTCGACCAGATCCTCGCCGAGTCGGAGCAGGCCGGCGACCAGCGCCAGCGCGGTGCCCACCAGCGCGCCGATGAGGAAACCGAGCGCCACCCGCTGCCCGGACACCGCGATCGCGGTGGGCAGCTCACCGTCGGCGATCATGCTCAGCGCCTTGCCGAACACGGTCACCGGGCTGGCCAGCACCTCCGGGGACAGCACACCGGTGGCGCTGAGCAGCCACCACAGTAACAGCGTGCCGATCGGCCCGGCCGCCCTGCGCAACGGGCGGGGCACGCTGCGCCGGCTGGTCGTCCGGGCCGGTCGGATCTCTACCCGCGCCACCGACCTCCCGGGGTACTCGGGCTGCCGGGCGGCTGGCACCACTGCGCCGTCGTCGGGGACGGCGGGCAGGGTCGAGGTCTGGTGCGTGCTCATGGGCTTTCTCCGCTGCTCGGGGTGGTGCTCGCGGGGTTCTGCTCGGGGTGGTGCGGCGCGGCTCCTGGCTCGGCGCCGGTGGCGGCCGGGCGGTCCGGGTCCGAGGACCAGGCCGACCAGGATCCGGGGTAGAGCGCCGCCGGGATGCCGGCCACGGCCAGGGCGGCGATCTCGTGCGCGGCGGTCACCCCGGAGCCGCAGTACACCCCGACCTCGGCGCTCCCGGCCGCGTTCAGCTGGGCGAACCGGTCGCGCAGCTCGGCGGTGGGGCGGAAGGTGCCGTCGGCGGTGAGGTTGTCGGCGGTCGGCGCGGAGAGCGCTCCCGGGATGTGCCCGGCGCGGGGGTCGATCGGTTCGACCTCGCCCCGGTAGCGCTCGCCGGCCCGGGCATCCAGCAGCACGCCGCCGGTGTCCTCGGCCAGCGCGGCGGCCCGGTCGGCGGTGAGCACCGGCAGCTGGCCGGCGCGCAGCTCGACGTCCCCGGCGGGAGGCTGCTCCTCCCCGGTGGCCAGCTCGAAGCCCTGCTCGAGCCACGCCTTGAGCGCGCCGTCCAGCAGCCGGACGTCGGGCACACCGGCCCAGCGCAGCAGCCACCAGGCCCGCGCGGCCGCGGTGTCGCCGGCGTTGTCGTAGATCACCACCGGCCGGCCGGTGCGCACGCCCCAGCGGCGGGCCGCCGCCTGGAGATCGGCCAGTTCGGGCAGCGGGTGGCGCCCGGCGCCCGGCGCGCCGTGGGCGGCCAGCTCGGTGTCGAGGTCGACGTAGACCGCGCCCGGGATGTGCCCGTCGCGGTAGTGCCGGTGCCCGTCCGGGTCGCCCAGCGCCCAGCGCACATCCAGCAGGGTGGGCGGATTGTCACCCTGGAGCTGGTCGCGCAGCTCGTCGGCGGTGATCAGCACGTCTCGCCGGGGGCTCTGGTCGGCTGGGGGAACCTGCTCAGAAGGCTGCATTGGCCGCACGATAGGCGGCAGCTCGGCGCCCAGCTTCAACCGCTCCAGCCAGAGCACCACGCTGGCCGCGACGCTGCGTTGGTTGGCCGCGTTGAGCACGTCGTGCCGGCCGTCCGCCACGGTCAGCAGCTCCACCCGGGGCAGCCCCGCGTAGTCGGCGTGGACCCGCTCGAGCGGGCTGACCTGGTCGTTGTCCCCGTGCAGGCCGAGCACGGGCACCGGCACCTGCGCGGGGTCGACCGGTTCGCGCAGCGCGTCCGGGATCCGCTCGCTGGTCAGCGCGCCCGCCTGGAACACCGCGCGCTCGGTGTCGCGCAGCAGCTTCTGGTGGGTGGGGCAGGAAGCGCGCACCTCCGCTTCCGCCTCGGCGGCCACCTCGAGCTGCCGGTCGGGATCGGGCAGCCCGGCCAGGATGAGCCCGTCGACGGCCACGGTGCCGAGGGCGACCAGGCGCAGCGCCAGCAGGGCACCGCTGTCCGAGCCGACCAGAACCGCCGGGCTGGGCCGGTCCGCGTCGCCGAGCAGCGCCTTGACCTGGACGGTGATCTCCGCCAGGTGCTCGGTGGCATCGCCCACCACCCGCACCCGGTAGGCGTCGGCGGCAAGCCGCTTGCCCAGGCGCTGGTAGATGCCGGGTCGCTCACCGCGTCCGGGGAGGACCACCACGGTTCCCCTCGCGGCCACTCCGTCGGGCTCGTCAAAGCTGAGAGGCTGGTCTGGGGTTGGTCTGGTTGGCGTGGTGCTCATCGGGCAGTCCTCTCCGCCTCGGGCGGACGTGACGTAGCGGTGGCGAGATGCCGGGGATGGTGCGGGGCGCGCACGGTGGCGCGACGACTCAGCGCAGACAGGCGGCGCCGACCAGTGTCATGTTGTCCACGACACGGCGGCGAACCAGGAGCAGTTCCGTCCCTCGCACGGCTCGAGACTCCACCGATTTGGTGTGATTTGTCAAACCCCTCACGCGGTGTGCCACACTGCGCGACAGCTCCGGACGTCCTGGTGGGCGCCGTGCCGAGCGCCGGGGGCGAACTCCCTGGGGTCGGGCAAACAACGAGGTGAGCGGTGATGTCGATATTCCAGCCGGGCGATGCCACCGGCGCGGTCCCGGTCACCGGCGCACCGGTACCGGCGACTACTAAAGATCTTCGGCGGGCTGGCTTCCCGTTCCGGTCCGGCGCGCTGTGTCTGGATTTCGTGGCCACCCTGGCCAAACGCGGCATGGGCGACCGGGAGCTGCTGGGCGCCCCCGAGGAGCTCGCCACCTGGCTGCGCGTGGCCGGCCTGCCCAGTGCGCGGCCGCCGATCACCGAGAGCGACGTGGCCGGAGCCAGGGCGCTGCGCGAGGCGATCCACGCCATGACGCGGGCCTTGGTTGATCACACGCCGCTGCCGGTGGACGCGATCGGCCTGGTCAACGAGGCCGCTTCGGCCAGCCCGCCGGTCACCTTGCTCGGCAGGGACGGAGCCAGCCCGGTGCCGCCGGAATCCGCCTCCCTGGAGGCCGTCCTGGCGGTGGTCGCCCGGGACACCATCGAGCTGTTCACCGGCAACTACCGCCAGCGGGTCCGGGCCTGCCTGGGGCACGACTGCTCGCTGTTCTTCGTGGACCGCTCGCGCCCCGGCAGTCGGCGGTGGTGCACGATGGCCGCCTGCGGCGAGAAGGCGAGCTCGGCCACCTACCGTCGGCGGCACCCCGCGCACCCCAGCTCGCGCACCGCTGACCGGGGCGGGCGCTTCCGAAAGTGACGTAGCT
>Ga0193743_1003632_pt1 | contig 10265 bp, 11 predicted proteins | sample L2c2metaG_FD_143038 | JGI IMG/M metagenome (GOLD analysis project Ga0193743, IMG submission 143038) | Soil microbial communities from a riparian zone of the East river system, Colorado, United States - L2c2 | ecosystem: Environmental > Terrestrial > Soil > Riparian zone | place: USA: East River...
ATCGGCGCGGAACAGACAGCAACAGGATATGAGATTGTCTGGAAAATCGCCGGCACCGATACCTATACGGTCTGGAACACCGACAGCAGCGGCAACTGGCTTGAAAGTGCCGCCCGCATGTCGGGAACCAGCTCCACGCTGAAGTCGCTTGAGACCAGCTTCTATCAGGACCTGAACGGTGACGGCCTGATCGGGACTCCCACTACCGTCATCGAGGCCAACGGCAACGTTCGGTTGACTTTGAGTCATACGACCCAGGCGGCTACGATCGACGCAGGAGCGACTCTCGAATTGACCGGAGCCGGTTCTGGATCGATTACATTCGAGGGCTCGACAGGCACCTTGATTCTTGACCACTCGTCCTCGTTCACCGGCAAAATATTCAATTTAACCGGCGACGGTAATCCGTTGAATTCGGACCAAATCGATTTGAAAGATATCGTATTCGGATCCGGAACGTCTGCTTCGTATACGGGGGATTCGTCAGGAGGAATTTTGACAGTCAGTGATGCCCAACATCACTTCGCAAACATCTCGCTGGTTGGAGATTACACCAACTCGACCTTCACGCTTTCCAGTGATGGAAGCGGCGGTACCATGGTGATCGATCCTCCCATCAGCTCCGTTGAAGACAGTTGGCATTTCAATTTCGCTCCCGATCCGACCGGCGCCAACGGCCAGGCCATCCCATCCGGCGTGGTCACGATAGCAGGCGGGGGGAATGCGTTTGTCTTCGATCAGCACGCAGGCTTGGTTGAGAACGCCGGAAGTATCGACAGTCTAGCGCTCGCCCAGTTGGCATCGAAAGGTGAGAACAGCCATCTGACGGGACTTCTGAACGATGCCCAGCCGAATCATCACGCAATCGATACCGGACACGATACAGGCTTCAGCGCTCCCGCCAGCACAAGCTCAATGACCCCTCATTTTGCCGAGCTTCACGTGGGCGATTTTTTGGTCCACTAGGCCCGGAACGAACCCAATTGGGTTCCACGACATGTCCGGTTGAATTGTGCAATGCAGTGCATTGAGGCGTGCAACCGCTAAGCAGGGATGGTGCGTCGCCGCATCGAAATCAGACGCTCCGCACGAAATTTTGTCATATGATTCTAACGTTTCTGATTCTCTTGGGGAGGAGAAGATGACGACGATCGCTATTTTGCTGGCGGCATGGTTGGTGTTGAATGCCGCGTTTCTCACGATCCGAATTTACGTCTCGTCGAAACGTATGTCGTCGCACTCCGACGATGTGCTCGTCCAATATCCGAGGCTTGTTAGATAGACAATCAACTGCCGTCGGATAGCTCGCGATTTTGGATGCTGCGGGACATGGGCGCAGAGGAGCTGCTAGGCGCGGGTCTGCTCCAGCACATAGTGATGTAAGATCCGGAACCGCGAACTAACATCGTCTTGACGGAAAACAGCGATGCTGTCGATCGGCAGCGCCGTGAGTTCGAGTGCAGAAAAGCGGTCCCTCAGTATTGCCAGGACGGGTTCGCGGCGCTCCTCTGCAAGTCGCCCCGTCAGCGTCATGTGAAAACGGAAATCGTCCATCACATAAGGATACCCCCAGCGGTCGAGATGCTCGCGTTGCCTCGACGTCAATTGGGAGGGATTTCGTCGCGCACGATCCTCTGCTGTGAGCGGCGCACGGAACGAATCGAACGCGCTTACACAATCGGCCGCAAGCCGGATAAGCTCCGCCGACGGCTCCGCCGGGATCACCGCGACAAAGCCGCTGATCGAACCGACCACGGGCCTGATGACCGGAACAGCCCGGGGCGTTTTGGCGAACGCCTGACATGCGGCAACAAGCTCGGCCTCGGTCTTGCCAGGTGCCAGCGACAGCGGCGGCTTCAGCGTGGCATGAAAGCCGTATTGGCGCGGATCCTTTGTCAGATCGCGCCAATCCGGCGTCATCTGCATGATGCCGTCCGGAAAGGGCAGGTCGTCGCCGTTGAAGGCGTCATAGCCGAGCAGTTGCGCGCCGAAGCGATCAAGATCGCTGCTGGGTGCCGGAGCATAATATATCGCGTAGCGTGGATAGTCGGCCATGAGTCCAGAATAGAGCCGCGTCACGCGGCTGCAACAGCCTTGCGCGGAATGGCTGAAAACCGGATCAGACGATTTACGTCAGTCAGATGGATCAGGCGGCCGGCGGCGATGACCGCGACGATTCGCGGCCGCAACGGCACTTCGTCATCGACCAGTATGATGTCGGCGCGACGGCCTTCCGCGAGAACGCCGCGATCGGTGAGACCTGCGGCCTGGGCGGGCGCCGCCGATATCAAGTCCCAGGCTCCGGCAAGCGGCAGCACACCATCGGCGGCAAGGCGAAATGCCGCCAGCAACTGCGCCGGATAGTAGTAATCGGATGCGAGGATTGAACATAAGCCCTTGGCGATCATGTCAGACGCCTTGGTCCATCCAGTATGGCTGCCGCCGCGCACGACATTGGGCGCGCCGAACACGATGAAATCCCCGCCTTCGGCGGCTTCCCGCGCGGTGGCCTCGTTGATCGGGAATTCGGCGATGGCCACGCCCTGTGCGCGAAACGCCTTTCGCATCATGGGGCTTTCGTCGTCATGCGACAGCATTCGGACGTTTGCGTCTCGCGCAGCTTTCGCCAGCCGCGCGATCGATGCAGGAACATCGTGTCCGCGGGAAACGACGCGCTCCACCAGATTGTCGAACGCCTCGCTCGAAAGTCCGGTACGTTCGACCATACGGCTTCGTTTTTGTGGCTTGGCAAGATGCGCCACCGTTGAATCCATGTGATCATTGAACGCGAATAGATCAATGCGGCCGTTGGATAACCATTGGCTGATCTCGGCTTCGGCGTCAAGATTGTAAGTCTCGTGACGCAGGTGGAAGCGGGTATCCGCCGCGAGTTGCGGTCTCAAGGTCTCGATGGCATCAAGCAGATGCCGCGCATTATCCGCGCTGCGCAGGCCCGGCTCCCACGACCATGTCGTGCCATGAAAAACTGTGGTGATGCCATTTCCGATGGCCTGCCGGTCGCTGTCGATCAGCGCCACATCGACGGGAAAATCGACGCCGGGGCGGGGCATGATCTGCCGCTCGAACGCGTCGCCATGCAAATCGACGATGCCGGGCAGTACCAGCAGGTTGCGCGCGTCGATGCCGAGCGATCCGCGCCCATGGTCGCAACCAACCGCGCCGATCTTGTCGCCGGCAATCTGCAACGAAGTCTCAAGAATTTCACCGCCGAGAAGAGACCGGCCGCCCTCGATAAATATATCCGTCACGATGCTGCACTTTGTCTTCTTGTGTGTGAGCGACCGGAGATGATCGCAGGCTCATACTTTGCGAGAAAATCTTCGACGGCTAGCTTTCGGAAATCAGGCAGGGCTTTGCGGAGGGTTTCATGGTTCCAGTCCCACCACGCAAGCTCTGCCAGCCGGTTGGTAACATCTTCGGAAAACCGGCGTCTGATGACGCGGGCCGGGTTTCCCGCAACAATGGTGTAGGCCGGAACATCCTTGGTCACGATGGCGCCTGCGGCGACTACCGCTCCGGTGCCGATGCTGCGACCCGGAAGCACAATTGCGCCGTGCCCGATCCAGACATCATGGCCGATATGGACGCGATGCCCGCGACGCCATTCGAAAAATTCGGCTTCGTCGCTCTCGTTCGCGAAGTAAGCGCTGGCGCGATAGGTGAAGTGGGCCTGCGAGGCCCGGTGCATGGGATGATTGCCGGGGTTGATCCGCGTCATCGCGGCGATCGAGCAGAACTTTCCGATCGTGGTGTAAGTGATCTGCGCGTCGTTGACGACATAAGAGTAGTCGCCCATCGTCACTTCCTGCAAAATCGTTCGTGCGCCGACTTCGCTGTAAGCGCCGAGCTGGGTGTCGCGCAATGTCGCGGTGGGGTCGATCGTCGGTTCAACCGAAAGCGCTTTGCCGGCCATTGCGAGCTTTCATGAGCGATGCATATTGATCCAGGGATTTGTGATCCAAGGATTTCTGACCAAAAGATTTGCACGTCATCGATGTGCTTGATGACATCGTAATGACAGATAGATGACAGCCACCTGAGTTGTGGACGACGGCCGCACTGCAGCGCGACTGTCACACAGCTGTCGAATCCAAACGTTAGCGATGATTTACGCTAACGCTTTTGGAGCAATGCATGCTGGTTGTGCAAGATTTGACGTGCCGGTTCGGCACAAAGGCTGCGGTCGACAATGCATCGTTCTCAATCGCGCCGGGCGGCTTCGTCGGCGTGATTGGCCGTTCAGGCGCCGGCAAGTCGACTTTGCTGCGAATGATCAATCGCCTCGCCGAGCCATCCGAAGGACGGATTCTGTTTGACGGTGTGGATGTCACCGCGCTGCGCGGCAGGGAGCTGCGGCAATGGCGCGCCCGGTCAGCGATGATCTTTCAGCAATTCAATCTGGTTGGCCGGCTCGATGTGTTGACCAACGTTTTGATGGGCCGGCTCGCCGAAGTCCCATCGTGGCGGTCGCTGGCGCAGCTTTGGCCCGAGGAGGACAAGGCGCTGGCAATGTCGGCCCTCGAGCAGTTCGACATGGCTTCGCTTGCCGCGCAACGCGCCGACCAGCTCTCGGGCGGCCAGCAACAACGCGTCGCGATCGCTCGCGCGCTGGTCCAGGAGCCGGACATTATTCTCGCCGACGAGCCGATCGCTTCGCTCGACCCGCGCAACACCCGAATCGTGATGGATGCGCTGCTGCGCATCAACAAGCACTTCGGCATCACCGTCATCTGCAATCTGCATTCGCTCGATCTGGCGCGGACTTACTGTGATCGCCTGATTGGCATGGCGTCCGGCCGCGTGGTGTTCGATGGGGCCCCGGCAATGTTGACCGATCATATCGCGCGCGAGCTTTACGATCTGGAAGCCAACGAAGTTATGGGCACAGCGCCAACCCATGCGCCCGCCGATTCAACCATTCCGGCCCTCGGCTCCGCCGCCGCGGCCTGAGTATCGCGACTATAAGCGCACCACGAGCACCGACTAACATTGCAGGGAACGTCATGATCAATCGCCGCCTTGTTTTTGTTGGCGCCGCAGCACTCGCTTTCACCGCCTCGGCCGCGTCCGCGCAGGACTGGAAAGTAAAGTATCCGGAATTAGTGATGGCTCTGGTGCCTGCCGAAAATGCCACCGGCGTTTTGGCGCGTGTTGGACCATTTGCCGACTATTTGACCCGCGAACTCGGCGTGAAAGTGACCCTGCGGGTCGCCAACGATTACACCGCGGTAATCGAGGGCCAGAAGAACCGCCAAATCCATATCGGACAATATGGGCCCGGCTCCTACGCGCGGGCTAACACTGTATCTAACGGCAACGTCATTCCCTTCGTGACGCTACGTAACTCCGGCGGCGTCATCGGGTACTATTCGGTGATGTATGTGCGCGCCGACAGTGAGTACAAGTCGGTCGCCGACCTCAAAGGCAAGACGCTTGGGCTTGTGGATGTGGAATCCACGTCAGGATTCAAAGCGCCCACGTTTTTCCTGGCGGACCAGGGCTTCCCAGTCGAGAAACACTTCAAGCTTGCCCAGACGACAGGCAGCCACGAGAACGCGATATTTGCGCTTGCGGGTGGGACTGTTGATGCAGCGGTCAATTGGTGGAATGGGGAAGAGGACTCAAATCTAAGACGTATGCTCACGAAAGGAACGCTGAAGAAAGCTGACGGCACTCCGATGACGCCATCCGATTTCCGCATTATCTGGAAGTCGCCAATGCTTCCGGGCTCTCCCTTTGCGCTTCTTGCCGATATGCCTGAAGATTTGAAAGCGGCAATCATCCAGGCATTTGTCGATGCTCCGAAGAAGAACAAGGTTGCGTTCGATGCCCTGACCGACGGTAAGGTTGAGAATTTTGCCCGGGTGTCCAAAGAAGATTACGTCGAATCGGTCAAGATGAACTTGTGGCTGGACGAACAGCGAAAGCACAGGGGTAACTGACCTCACGTCATCTCATTGTCATTCAATCCGCCGACTGTTTTCTCAGAATCTCACAGGAGAAAATCGATGATAACGCGCCGCAGCCTTTTAGCTTTGACGATCGGTCTTGCACTGACGACTCCGGCCTTGGCTCAGTCCTGGAAAGATAAGTACCCCGAGTTGGTCTTCGCGCTCGTCCCCGCTGAAAACGCGACCGGGACGCTTGATCGCTATGCTCCGTTCGTGAATTACCTCTCCAAGGAACTGGGCGTGAAGGTGACCATGCGGGTCGCCAGCGATTACACGGCGGTGATCGAGGGCCAGAAAAACAAACAAATTCACATCGGTTTCTATGGACCCGGATCGTACGCGCGCGCGAACACCGTCTCGGGTGGCAATGTAGTTCCGTTCGTCACGACGAAGAACAGTGACGGTTCAATCGGCTATTACTCGGTGATGTACGTTCGGGCCGACAGCCCTTACAAATCAATTGAGGATTTGAAAGGAAAGACCCTTGGCTTTGTCGATGTGGAATCGACGTCCGGCTTCAAAGCCCCAAATTTCTTCCTGACCCAGCAGGGCTTTCCGATCGACAAGTATTTCAAGGTTGGTCAGACCACTGGCAGTCACGAGAACGCCGTGCTGGCGCTGGCCGCCGGGACAGTCGACGCCGCCGTCAACTGGTGGAACTCGGAAGATGATTCGAACCTGACGCGCATGCTCCACAAGGGTATGGTGAAAAAGCCGGACGGTTCACTGATGAAGAAGGAAGACTTCCGCGTAGCATGGAAATCGCCACTTCTGCCGGGGTCGCCGTTTGCCTATCTGGCCGATATGCCCGACGACCTCAAGAAGGCGATCGCAAAAGCGTTCGTGGAAGCGCCGCAAAAAGACAAGGAAGCGTTTGCCAAGCTTTCTGACGGCAAGGATCTCGGCTTCGTAGAAGTGACCGCGAAAGACTACGAGGAGTCGGTCAAGATGAATCTTTGGCTCGACGAACAGCGGAAAAAGAAAGCCTCCTGATATGGCGATGGCTGTTGCCATGGCTTGCGGCGGCCCCGCGCTTGGGGCCGCCGCAAGCCGCTTGATATGTGGCTGGATTTGAGCCTTTGACCAGTCATCTCCTCCGCGTTAGTGACCAGCAGACCGCTGCTCTGCTTGGTCAATACGACGCGGCCCTTGCGTCGAAACGTCGTCGCACCTTGGCTCTCGCCGTCGCGGTGTCCGCCTGTGCGATCCTGGCGGCTTGGGTCGGCGAAGTCGATTTGCGAAAATTCGTGGATGGACTTCCAAGATTCTGGAGCTATCTCTACGACATACTGCCGAAATTGCGGTTTGCGAGTTTTGGCGCCGATCTGGCCGAGTGGTATTGGAATTGGGACGGCTGGCTCGGGTTACTGGCTGAGACCTTGCTTGTTGCCTATGTCGGAACATTTCTAGGCGCGACCTTTGGCTTTGTGCTGTGCTTTTTTGCCAGCGCCAATCTTTTGAAGAACACCATCGTGCGCTCGCTTGTGCGCAGAATCTTGGAGTTCTGTCGTACGGTCCCTGACATTGTTTTCGCGCTGCTGTTTGTCTACGCGCTAGGTCTTGGTCCGGTACCTGGCGTCCTTGCTATTGCCATCCACACGGTGGGGGCACTTGGCAAGCAATTCGCTGAAGTAATCGAAAACATCGATATGAATCCGGTCGATGGCGTCCGCGCAACCGGGGCCACCTGGGTGGAGCAAATCCGTTTTGCCGTGGTGCCTCAGGTCTTATCGAATTTAGTAAGCTACACGCTCCTGCGTTTCGAGATAAACGTCCGCGGAGCGTCGGTGATGGGCTTTGTCGGCGCCGGCGGAATCGGCAAGGAGCTGCTGAGCTCGATCCGGCAATTCTATTATTCGGACGTCAGTGCCATTCTTTTGATGATCATTGCGACGGTGTTCGTCATTGATCTCCTCACTGAACGCCTGCGACACCGACTTCTCGGTATTGAAGGGCACAAATGATGTCGCGAACCTCGCTTCTCGCTGACGTTGACAGGGCCCGCCTTGTGCAAGCCTTTCCGGACATTTTCAGGCCGTCGCCTTTGAATCGTTTGAAGATTGCAGCAATCTTTGTGATGAGTGTTGGTTTGTTCTTGTTTGGTATGGCTTGGCTTGGCTTTTCGTTCGAGAAACTGGCTGCCGGCATTACCCGCCTTGGTGTCATCGTCGGACTGATGTTTCCGCCAAATCCGGGCAATCTGCTCCGCCTCTATTTGAAGGGCCTTGCCGAAACGCTTGCAATAGCCTTCCTCGGCACAATGCTGGCGGCAATACTCGCCTTTCCGATCGCGTTCATCGCAGCTAAGAACGTCGTGGGACAGCGCGTGATCCATTTCCTGTCGCGTCGCATTCTCGATACCATACGAGGCGTCGATACCTTGATCTGGGCGCTCATCTTCATCAATGTGGTCGGGCTTGGACCGTTCGCTGGAATTCTCGCGGTCGCAATGTCCGACCTGGGCACCTTCGGCAAGTTATTTTCGGAAGCTATCGAGACGACCGATACCAAGCCAATTGACGGCGTCGCCTCTACCGGCGGGTCGGTCCTTCATCGAATCAAATTCGGTATCGTTCCGCAGGTTCTTCCCGTAATCCTCAGCCAAGTACTGTATTATTTTGAGTCCAACACGCGCTCGGCGACCGTCATCGGCATCGTCGGAGCTGGCGGAATCGGCCTATACCTTTCTAATGAAATCAATCAACAGAACTGGGACCATGTTGCATTTCTGATCATCATGATCCTCATTACGGTTGCAGCCATAGATTTTATCTCTTCTCGTCTGCGGTTCGCGCTTATCGGCCGCGCTGCGATAGTCCCCAGTTAGAACTCTCTCAGGTATTCTCGACCACAAATTCGACGCGCTCGGCGGCAAAGCGCGTGCGCTTGGTCAGGAGCGGTGTCCCGTCGGCATCGACATCAGTGCTGTCGACCACAAGCACAGGGCGCCCCAGCGCAAGGTCGAGCCGTGCTGCGTCGGTCGCATCGACGATGGCCGCCGTGACGCGGGTCGAAGCCCGGCGATAGTCGCGGATTCCGTAATGCGCCAGCAGTTTTGTCATTGAACGCGTGCGCTCATAGATCCGCCCGGCTTCGGGAAAGCGCTCTGCGCCAAACCAAATGGTGCCGACGCAAATCGGCGTCCGATCGGCCAACCGCAGAGCTTCGATCCGGATCAGCGGCGCGCCCGTCTTCAGGCCAAGCAGTCGCGCCAGTTTGCGGCTTGCGAGTTCCTCGGAGGCGCCGATCAACCGGCCATCCGGCTCGCGGCCATCGGCGCCGACGATTTCGGAAAATCGTGTTCGTGAGCGCAGCGGATAGGCAAGGCGTTGCGCCTCCACATAGGTGCCGCTGCCGCGTTCGGCACGCACCAGGCCGCGTTCGGCCAATGCCGCCAGTGCCCGGCGCACGGTGTGGCGGTTGACGCGATAAGTTTCGGCGATTTCGATTTCGCCCGGCAGCCGAGCGCCCGCGGCATAGCTGCCACCGGCGATGCCGCGCTCGATCCCATCGGCGACCTGCCGCCACAGGGCCACGCCAGAGGCCACATCCTGCATGGTCATGGTGTCAGAAAGCCGGTGAGGGGCATTGGAAAAATCATCATGTTGTCACGAAACAGTCATGGCGCTTCGTTATCAAGTTGTCTAATATCATAGACAACTTGATTCCGGCAAGGCTGATATGACTGCGGCACACGAAAACGGCAAACAGGCGCGGCGCCAGGCCGCGATGACGGTGCTCGCCCATTCCGATGCCGCCGAAATTGCCAGCCGCCTCGAGGCGTTCGCGCTGCCGACTTACGAGAATTTGCGCGAGCCCGAGAACGGTCTGGTGATGGTGCGCGGCCGTATCGGCGGCGACGGGGCGCCGTTCAATCTCGGCGAAGCCACGGTCTCGCGCGCGGCCGTGCGGCTTTCGACTGGCGTAGTGGGGTTCGGCTACACGCTCGGCCGCGATCGGCAGAAGGCGCGGATGATTGCCCTCTGCGACGCCTTGATACAGTCGAATGAATTTGCCGACGCCGTGGAAGCGGGCGTGCTCGCGCCGCTGCGCGCGGCCATGATCTCCGAACGAAACCGAAGGGCGGCGGAAACCGCGGCGACGCGGGTCGATTTCTACACACTTGTGCGCGGTGAGGGCTGAACGATGACGACGGTTGCCGAATTGCCAGCAGGGTTCGCGGACAAGGTGTTGGCGGCGCAGTCGACCTTCCGTTCGGTGATGGATGCGATGGCCCGCCCGGGCACCGTTCAACGCATTGTTGCTGCCGCCGGCGCGCCCGCCGCTATGATG
>Ga0193743_1003633_pt1 | contig 10263 bp, 13 predicted proteins | sample L2c2metaG_FD_143038 | JGI IMG/M metagenome (GOLD analysis project Ga0193743, IMG submission 143038) | Soil microbial communities from a riparian zone of the East river system, Colorado, United States - L2c2 | ecosystem: Environmental > Terrestrial > Soil > Riparian zone | place: USA: East River...
TGATGACCCCGGACTCGGCCATGGTGCTCACCGGGAAGCAGTCGCTGGACTACTCCGGCGGGGTGTCCGCCGAGGACAACTTCGGCATCGGCGGCTACGACCGGATCATGGGCCCGAACGGGCAGGCCCAGTACTGGGCGCCCGACCTGTCCAAAGCCGTCGACGTACTGCTCGCGCACTACGAGCACTGCTACACCGCGCCGGGCGAGCGTTTCCCGCGCGCCGCGTCGACCACCGATCCGACCGACCGCGACATCTCCACGTCAAGGCACTCCGGGCCCGGCTCTGATTTCAATGTGCTCGGCGAAATCTTCGATCCCGAGATCAACGGCGACCGCAAGAAGCCCTTCGACATCCGCTCGTTGATGCGCGGGGTCAGCGACGCCGATCACCAGCCGCTGGAACGGTGGACCGACATGCACGGCGCCGACTCGGTGGTGGTGTTCGACGCGCACCTGGGCGGGCAGCCGGTCGCGCTGCTCGGCATCGAGTCGCGGCCACTTGCGCGACACGGGCGGTCGCCGGTCGACGGGCCCACGCTGTGGACGGCCGGGACGTTGTTCCCCCGTTCCTCGAAGAAGACCGCGCGGGCCATCAACGCGGTCAGCGGGAACCGGCCGCTGGTGGTGCTGGCCAACCTGTCGGGCTTCGACGGCTCCCCCGAGTCGCTGCGCGAACTTCAGCTCGAGTACGGCGCCGAGATCGGCCGGGCGGTGGTCAACTTCGACGGGCCGATCGTGTTCTGTGTGGTCTCCCGCTACCACGGCGGCGCGTTCGTGGTCTTCTCCGGCACGCTCAACGACAACATGGAGGTCGCCGCCGTGGAGGGCTCCTATTCGTCGGTGATCGGCGGGGCACCGGCGGCAGCCGTGGTCTTCGCCGGGGAGGTCAACAAGCGCACCGCCGCCGACCCTCGGGTGGCCGATCTCGAGGCTCGCGTCGCCGAGGCCGTCGAAAACGGTTCCGACTCCGACGCCGCCCGACTCCGCGCTGAGCTGGCGTCGGCCCGGCCGGGCATCCGCTCGGAGAAGCTGGGCCAGGTCGCCGACGAGTTCGACAATGTGCACACCATCGAGCGCGCCCGGAGCAAAGGCTCGGTCCACACCATCGTCCCCGCCACCCGGCTTCGGCCGTACCTGGTCGACGCCGTCCAGCGCGGCATGCGCCGCACAAACAGCCACGAAGAGGGCACGACCGGATAGACCCAACAGGACCGGAGTCATCATGTCCGAGCAGTCAAACGGCCAGCGCGTAGCGATCGTGACGGGCGGAGCACGCGGCATCGGCGCGGCCATCACCACCGCGCTGGCCCGCACCGGGGTCCACGTCGCCGCGGGGTACAGCAGAGATGCACAGGCTGCCGAGGAGCTCGCCGGCAAGCTCGGCGCCGAGGGCGCGTCGGTGTCGGTGCACCAGGGGAACGTCGGTGAGCCCGGTGACTGTACCCGCGTGGTCAACGAGGTGCTCGAAGCGCGGGGCCGGGTGGACTACCTGGTCAACAACGCCGGGATCACCCAGGACAGGACGATGCGCAAGATGACCGTCGACAACTGGCACGCGGTACTGCGGATCAACCTGTCGGGCGCGTTCTACATGACCAAAGCCGTCCTCGACCACATGCTCGAGCGCAAGTTCGGTCGAATCGTCAACATCAGCTCGGTGATCGGTCAGACCGGCAGCATCGGCCAGGCCAACTACGCCGCATCCAAGTCCGGACTGTTCGGCCTGAGCCAGAGCCTGGCCAAGGAGGTGGCCCGCAAAGGCATCACGGTCAACTGCGTAGCACCGGGCTACATCGAGACCGAAATGGTCGCTGGGGTGCCGCCGGAGGTGCTGGCAAAGCTGCTCGAGAGCGTTCCGGTCGGGCGCCTCGGGCAAGCCAGTGAGATCGCCCGCGCGGTGCAGTTCCTGGTCGACGACGACGCCGGCTACGTCACCGGCAGCATCCTGTCGGTCAACGGCGGCCTGGACATGTGACCCGGGCTGCCCCCACTTCGCCTGCCGACCGAAGGACACCGCGGACCGGCGCTTTTAGTGCCTCCTGCGGGTAGAGTTGGTGGGCAGCCCGGGACCCCGGCGCGATAGCACGAGCTGTCCGCTGGAAAGAGCCCGCCATGTCGATTCACTATCGATCGCCCAGGGCACGGCCTTGCTTAGCCCGCACCGTCGTCAACGCCTGTGCCGGCGCCGTTCTTGTTGGCCTGGCGGCCGTTGGTGTGTTGGTGCAACCGGCAAGTGCGACCGCCCTGATCCCGCTCGCCATGCTCGGCGCGATCATCACCCTCGCCCGCCAGGACCTCAGCTCACCAACCAGCAGCGGCAGCCAGGCACTAGTACCGGCGGCCGTGACCGCCATCCAGGTCTACAGCGGCGGCCTGAGCCTGGTGGGCTTTTCGGTGCTCACCGGCTCGGCCTCCACTCCCATCCTGACCTTCCTGGCCCTGGCCGCGGCGGCGCGGTGGTGGATACGGGAGAAGCGAACCCACGACTGGCTCCAGGTTGGCGCCGACCGGCCTGGTGAACCACTCACCCCGACGTGGCATCTGGACACGGCAACAACCGCCCAGCTGCGCCGGCGTTGGCGAGCCAGCTACCTAAGACTCGACCGCGCACCCAGCCCGACGGTGCGAGCACACATCGCGGCGACGCGCCGCGACCTGCTCACCGAGTTCGAGCGCCGCGACCCCGCCGGGTTCACCAGATTCCTTGCCTCCCGCGATCCGGCTGGCAGCTACCCAATCCGGTTCTGCCGTCGTGTCACCCACCACGCACGAGACCGCCTCGACGGCCGAGGCCCCGCCGACAGAGCCAACCCTCGAGGTCCCGAATCCGTCCGGGGCCGGCAAAGGAGACAACTGCCATGATCAGCAACGCGGTGGGCCTGTTCCTGGGCATACCGCGCTACATCGGTATGAAGATCCGACGCCGCGAACAGAGCGAGAACCCGGCCAGCCCGGTCGGGATGAAGCCCGCGGACGGGCCGCGCCGCGACACCGAATCATCCTCGGATCAGCTCCCGGCGCTCTACCGGGCGTGGCACCCGGCGCGCATCCCTGGGCTTCGAAGCCGGACCACTCCGCCCACTCCGCTGCCTCTCAGCGCTCGAGAAAGCCCTGAGTGATAGCTGCCTCCGTGACTCCGCACCGGCCGAGGCGCATGATGTCCTCGGAGTTGCCCCAGCCTGGGTAGCTCGGGCGATTCGACCTCCGGAGCATGAATGGAACGCCATGAAATGTTCAACACCTGTGGCTGGCAGCTTGCCTACCGTCACCGCCAGGGTGCTCCGGGTCGTATTCCACTGGTGCTGTGCAATGGAATCGGTTCGAGCATGGAGGTTCTCGACCCATTGGTAGCCGAGTTAAGCCCAGAACGCCCCGTGGTCCGGTTCGATGTTCCCGGCATCGGAGAGTCCGGGAACTCGCGGTTGCCGTTTCCCTATCACACCGTGGCAATCGCGATCCGCAGGCTACTCACCCATCTCGGATACCACGATCAAGCCGACGTGTTGGGCTTCTCGTGGGGCGGCGGGCTGGCCCAGCAGATCGCCTTCCAATACCCGAGGTACTGCCGGCGCGCGATCCTGGTAGCCACCGGGACCGGAATGTGGATGGTGCCGGCTGCGCCGAGGACGCTGTTGCGCATGCTCACCCCTCGGCGCCACCGCGACCCGGAATACGCGCGCAGCATCGCCGGACACATCTACGGTGGCAGCGCCCGCCACGACCCCGAAGGCGCGGTGCGGGTACTTCTTCATGGCTCCAGTCGGGCCACCCCGGTCCGGGGATATCTGTACCAACTGGCCACCCTCGGATGTTGGACCAGCCTGCCGTGGCTGCCGATGATCCGGCAGCCCACCCTCGTGCTCGCCGGCGACGACGACCCGGTCATCCCGTCGATCAATGGTTCGATCATGTCCCGTCTACTGCCGCGCGGACAGCTGCACCGGTACCAGGGCGGCCACCTCGCGGTACTCACCGATGCGGCACGGCTGGCCCCGGTGATCGAGGAGTTCCTGGATCGTCGAGTGTGACGTTGTCGTCTTAATCAAAAGGCCCGATGCATCACCTGGTCCAGCTCGGCGCAGCTCGTACTCGCCCGCGGTGCAGTGCGCGGCGCTCGGCCGGCGTGTGGCCGCCCCATATGCCTTCGGACTGTCCAGTACACAGAGCCCAGTCCAAGCAGGCGGCGCGCACCGGGCAGCGGTAACAGACGAACAATGCCTCGTCGGTCTGCTTAGCAGTGGGCCCGCCGTCGCCGATCGGAAAGAACAGCTCGGGATCGGCGTCGCGGCATGCGGCGCTATGTCGAAAGTCGCTCACCTCGGCGCGGCCGCGGCGGGTGGTCGCCGGCCCCAGTTAGCCATGCTCGGAATCGACGGATTCCGCGGGCTCGTCAGGTTCATCGCCCTGCCCCATATCTCGGCCTCATCGTGGATGAGGGTTGCACTATGGGGCCGCCAGGGACCGGAGCGACAAAGTGCAGTCACTGCTGAGAATGGCAGGTCTCCGGGCGGTTGTCACACGCTGGTTGCACCGAGATCACCCTGGGCTCGCCGACGCGCCCGCCGGTTGGTGCTCGGCCGTGACCGATGGCCGAGCTGCGTCCCTGAACCCATGCGCCGGGACAGCTCCGTTCCCGTCCCCAGCCAATCTCCCAAGCCAGGCCTGCAACCCGGTGTTGATCAGGCCCAGCACTAGCAAACCGGCCCCAACTCCGGCGATCATCGCGACACCCGCGCCGGGTCGGGCGGCGACCGCAATCATGCTCAACGCCGGCCACCAGACCAGCGCCCTGACCACGTTGGTGCCCCAGCGCGGCGAGAACATCAACGGACCAGTGGTCCCTCCCTCTGGTTGCGGTGCCGTGCACATGGGCGACCGTGCTCGCGTCCGCCATCGCTGTTCATTCACCGGTCGCCGCCTTGGTCTAGTTGGTGCAGGCGTATGCGGAGTTGATTTTGTGTTGACCGAAACCGTCGGCGATCCGTACATACGAGTCCCGGGGAATGGAAATCGCGGTGGCCCCGCGAGCTCCGGCTGGAATGTGCACCACGATCATCACGCCGGTGCTGTCGCCGCCGTCCTCACTGTTCCCGGCATGCAATTGCTTCAGTACTAACAGCGACAACGCCGCCACCACGACCCGACCGGCCACTCGGGCAAATCCGCGGCCCATGCAAACCACTCCCGGCGCCCGGGTGAACCAACAGGGCTGTCACCGGGGTCCGGAGCGACATCCACGTCTCAGGGAGATCATCGCCAACGCCTCAACGTCGCTGGTCGACCCGCAAATCGTGGCTGTAAAAGAATACCCGCATTTTCTGCGTTCGGGAATCCTCAGGTTCGTCAGTGCTCGGCCGGTTCGTAGTGGTCAACGAGCTGCTCGAGCATTGCACGTAGCGGGGTGTTGTCGTCGCGGTGCGCGGCCTGGGAAGCCTCGACGTTGGTCGCGGGGTCCATGGCCGACCAGCGGATGGTGTGCCCGGCCTCGCGGGTCAGCTGGGCCAGGAAGGCGCGTTGGGTCCGGCCGTTGCCCTCGCGGAACGGGTGCAAGGAGTTGATGTCGGCTAGCAGCTTGGTGAGCCCGTCAAGGAAAGCCGGTCGGTCCAAACCGCGCAGGTGCCCGGCGCGGGCGAGTTTGTCGTACACCTCGGCGCCGGTAGAACTCAGATTTTGCGGGAGGCAAAAGAGCCCGCCTTTGATGATGGTGACCGTCCGGACCTCGCCGGCCCAGTCGTATATGTCGCCGAAGATGTGCCGGTGGAAGGCTTGCAGGTGACGCAGGTCGTAGCGTCCGGACGGCGGGTGACGCCGCAGCTGAAAGATCCGCACGCTGGTGAAGCTCGCCTCGGCCTCGGCCAGCTCGCCAGGATCAGTGATGCCGAGCCGATTGCGCAGCACACCGCAGCGCGGGTCGAAGTAGGGATCCTTCACGGAGGGTAGCTCCGCCGAAGCTGCTCGAGCGCCTGGTCATCGGTCAATGCGCCGGCGGCGACGGCCTCCAGCAGCGCCAGCCCTTCAGCGCTCGGTTCGAGACCCTCGGCCCGCACCGACGCCAGCGCCTCGGCGACCGCGTCACGGCGCTCGGCCGCGTCCGCCGGCTCCTCGTGATGCGACACCGACGTGTAATTCCTTCCTATCCATATTCATCAATACGCCCGACCGCGCATTACCGCGCGCCGAAGCACCCAGCGCCGGCTCCAAGAGCGCCAATCACGCTCTTGGAGCCGGCAAGCGACTTAGGCTCGCCCGGGATCAGCGCCTATCCTGCCGCAGGTTTAGTAGTAGTGCCGCCGCCCGCCGAGGGCGTGGCCCATCCTTCCGGCTACCAGCAGTACCAATCCGACGACCAGGAGAATAACTCCGATAGTCGTGAGGATCGACATCCCGAGGATGAACCCCGCGACTATCAATATGATACCGAGAATAATCATGATTCCTCCAGTTATGTTGTTGTGCCCGGCCCGGCGCTGGCCCCGACATTGTGCAGATATCGCAATACCTGGGCGTAGGAGCCGGTCAGTTTGGATTCGTGGTAGGGCAGGTCGTGTGCGGCGCAGAAGGCCCGGACCAGTGGCTGTGCGTGACGCAGGGTGGGGCTGGGCATGCTGGGGAAAAGGTGGTGTTCGATCTGGTAGTTCAGAGCGCCCATCGCCACGTCGAGCCAGCAGCTGCCGCGGATGTTGCGGGAGGTGAGCACTTGGCGGCGGAGGAAGTCCAACTCCTCGTCAGGCCCCAGCTGGGGCATGCCCTTGTGGCCCGGCGCGAACGAACAGCCCAGGTACACCCCGAGCAGGCCCTGGTGCACCGCGATGAACGCCACCGCCTGCCCGGCCGGCAGGACCCAGAACACCACAGCCAGATAGCCGCCGAAGTGCCCGGCCAGCAGCACCGACTCGACCCACCAGCTTCGGCCGCGCTCGGCCCGACGCTCGAACAACGCGCTCACGCTGGAAAAATGCAGGCTCAGCCCTTCCAGCAGCAGCATCGGGAAAAACAGCGCACTCTGATGGCGCGCCACCCAACGGCCGGGCCCGCTGCGCCTGGCGCTGGCCTGCGCGGGGGTGAACGCGATGCCCGCGCTGACGATATCCGGATCGTGATCCACCTGGTTGGGATGCGCGTGGTGGCGGTTGTGTTTGTCGATCCACCAGCTATAGCTCAGCCCGATCAACAGGTTTGCGCACAACAGCCCCAACACGTCGTTGGCCCGCCGCGTGGCGAACACCTGCCGATGCCCGGCGTCGTGGCCGAGGAAACCAGCCTGGGCGAACATCACCGCCAAAAAAGCCGCCACCGCCAACTGCCACCACGACGGCCCCAGCAGCGCGAACACCGCCCACCCGGCCGCCCATAACCCGACGGTCAACCCGATCCGCACGCGGTAGTAGCCGCGACGCCTGGCCAGCAGCCCGGCCGCGCGCACCTGACGAGACAATTGGGCGTAGTCACTACCCCGCCCACCCAACGCGGGTGACCGACCGGCGGCGGGGTCGCCGCGCCGGCCCGACATCTCGGAGTCCAACACTCCAACGTCGTGCATACCGACACCTCAGGCAACTTCCAGAATTGCCGCCGAGGGTCCGGAGCGACTCGCTACCAACTCAGCATGCGCGCACGAGCAGTCAGTTGTCCAATCGAGTGATCTGGAGTTCACCCGCCCGACTTGATCGAGGTCGCCACGCGGAAGCGCACCCGGATACCTTGTCCGCGCAACTCGCGGCGGAACCACAGCAGCGACACCAGCGCCGCCACCACGACCAGGGTGTAGGACCCGGCGGTGGCCACCACCAGAAACTCCCCCAGCGTGGCGCGAGCCAGCGCCCATAGGGTGCCCGCCCCGTTCGCCAAGAACACCACCGCCCACAGCAGCGACACCCGCCGGAAGAACCGCTGCACCCGGGGTATCTCGGTCAGCGTGCTCGGCAAGGCGCAGAAGTCATCGGCCAGCCGAGCGATCAGGGGCCGGCGCAACGGAACGGTTACCAGCAACACCAGGGCGAACAGGAAGTTCTGCAACGTGGGCTGTAGGAAGTACAACATCACGCTGCCGGTCACCAGACCGATCACCGTGCGCGCCACCAGCAGGATCGTCGTCAGCAGCAGCACCACCGGGATCGGTCTGTGGGTCATCACCCGCCAGCCCAGTGCGGACAACGCCCACCCCAGCGCGGCACACAGCCCGCCAGTCAGATCGGTCAGCACCAGGAGCAGATAGAAAAACCCCAGTGGCGCGAGGGCCACCTCGACCAAGTGCCGCGCCACCCGGCCCAGGTGTGCCGACAGCGCGCCCAGCGCGATGGTCTGAGGGATCATCGGGTGCACCATCGCCGGTACCTTCGCCGCTACCGGGCCCGCTTCGGACACCGTATCCGGTGAGGTGCGCGTCGTAGTCATGAGTCGATGCCTCGTGAGAAAAGATCAGTGTGCGGGAACCATTTTCTAAGCGCGCCGAGCCGGCAGGGATCATTCGAGCAGCTCGCCGGAACACAAAAATCCCCGGTATCGCGTCGACACGATGTACCGGGGTCCGGGGCACAAGCCTGATCTGACTCTGCGTTTGAGGTTAGGCCGATTTCCCTGCCGATACAATGCGGCGACCAGGACCAGTTTCGGCGCTCCAGCCCCCCGCCCAGACCAGCCGGACGGCGACCGCTCGTGCCGCGAGTGGGCCGCTCCGTGCGGCGGACGATCACCCTGTCGGCGGTCCGTCACCAGCCACGAGGGTTGGGGTCCTGCCCGGTCTCGAGGGCCAAGAGCGGCGTTTGGCCCATCGACAATTGGTACTTGACCTGCCACAATGAATGTGCACAAGCCGCTCTAGACCTTGGTGGCCCAAGTATGGGCGCTGAGGTGAGTTGGCATGGTCGGCGACAGACGCACCTGTCCCGGGCCGGATTCTTGCCGCGTGCACAGCACCTTCAGTGATGTGATCCTGAGGTCGATGCAGGGCTCCGGTCAAACCGTTGCGGCGCCGCGCTCATGATTCGGCCCGCTCGATACTTGACCCGACCCATTTCGCACCCAGGTACGAGAAACCTAGAGATGCGCCCGTTTGAGAGGAAGGATTCATGTCTACCGCGGTCATTGTCATTCTGATCATTGTCGTTATCGCCGTGATTGTTGGTGCCGGCCTATACCTTCGCCGCCAGCGCTCCGCGCGACTGCGTACACAATTTGGCTCCGAGTACGAGCGTGAACTGAAGAACGCGCCGAACCGGTCAGCCGCCGAGAAAGACCTGCAGGGCCGCCAGAAACGCCACAGCGGCCTGGACCTTCATCCGTTGGAAGCCGCCGAACGCGACGACTACCGCAAGTCGTGGGATCACGTGCAGAGCGAGTTCGTGGACTCACCCGGTGACGCGGTGCGCGACGCCGACCGGCTCGTCATCGCCATCATGCGCAAACGCGGCTACCCCACCGACGATTTCGATCAACGCGCCGCCGACGTCTCAGTCGAGCACCCCGAGGTCGTCGAGCATTACCGCGACGCCCACCGGATCGCCGTGGCACACGAGCGCGGCGACGCGGGCACTGAGGAGCTCCGCACGGCGGCGATCTCCTACCGGTCACTCGTCCGTGCCCTGCTCGAGGAGAAATCCGACAAAGTCGACGCAGACAAAGACGTCGCAACCGAGGGCAACGGTCGAAACAGGTCGACGGACTCATCCAGCCCAGCGCCGCGGCAGACAGAGCGGCAGACAGAACAGCAGTCGGAGCCCAGCACCAACGACAGGAGCAAGGCATGACCACCAGCGACACCCGCCCAGCGGCGGCACATGACGAATCGGACGCTCCATTGAGCACGCCAGCGCCACAAGCTCAGCACGATGAGCCGCTCACCGGTTCCCGAGACACCGCCGGTGAGAACAGTCGGGGCGATCCCGACCCGGCCGACCGGCCCGGATCCGGCACCGCCAGTGACGACGTCATGGCGGACAGTTCGCTGATCGATCCCGAGCTCAGCGCCGATTACCGCGCCCGGTGGAGTGTCGTACAGGGCGATTTCATCGACGAGCCCCGCAAAGCGGTCACAGACGCCGACAGCATGGTCGGGGAAGTACTCGATCAACTGGCGGAAACATTCCGCCAACAACGGCAAAGCCTGGAAAAGGACTGGGCTGACAACGAGTCGACCACAGAGGACCTACGGATGGCGTTGCGCCGCTACCGCACGTTCTTCGAGCGCCTCCTCTCGCTCTGACGATGACCGCGTCGACGTCGACGGTGGGCGATCTGCCGGATGCACTGCGCGATGACGGGT
>Ga0193743_1003634_pt1 | contig 10262 bp, 7 predicted proteins | sample L2c2metaG_FD_143038 | JGI IMG/M metagenome (GOLD analysis project Ga0193743, IMG submission 143038) | Soil microbial communities from a riparian zone of the East river system, Colorado, United States - L2c2 | ecosystem: Environmental > Terrestrial > Soil > Riparian zone | place: USA: East River...
GGTCGGGAGGGATGACGGGGAGGGGCTCGGGGGCGAACGGGTCGGGGGTGAAGCGGCGGGGGCGGTAGCCGGCGCCGCGGACCGGGTGGTCGCCGCCGGTGCCGGCGTCGGGGCGCGCCACGGGAGCGGGGGCGCTGGTCCGTTCGCCGGGGAAATCCGGGGGGACGCTCCGCTCACGACCGCCCGGCCAAAATCCCGCCCCCCGACTCACGCGGTCGAGCCTCGACGTCGGGCCAGGGCCTGGGGGCCCACGAACGCGGCGGCCTCACCCAGCTCCGCCTCGATGCGCAGCAGCTGGTTGTACTTGGCCACCCGGTCCGAGCGGGCGGGCGCACCCGTCTTGATCTGCCCGCAGTTGGTGGCCACGGCCAGGTCGGCGATGGTGGTGTCCTCGGTCTCGCCCGAGCGGTGCGACATCACCGACGAGTACGCCGACCGGGCCGCCAGCGCCACGGTGTCCAAGGTCTCGCTGAGCGTCCCGATCTGGTTGACCTTCACCAGGATCGAGTTGGCGACCCCCGCCTCGATCCCCCGCGACAACCGCTCGACGTTGGTGACGAACAGGTCGTCGCCCACCAGCTGCACCCGGTCGCCCACGACCTTGGTGAGCTCGGCCCAGCCGTCCCAGTCCTCCTCGGCGCAGCCGTCCTCGACCGACACGATCGGGTAGCGGTCGCACAGGTCGACCAGGTACGCCACCATCTCCGACGGCGTGAGCACCCGGTCGCCCTCGCCGGCCAGCGTGTAGGCGCCGTCCGAGAAGAACTCGGTGGAGGCCACGTCCAAGGCGATCGCGAGGTCCTCGCCGGGGGTGAAGCCGGCCCGCTCGATGGCCTCGACCAGCACCTGGACCGCTTCCTCGTTGGAGGCGAGGTTGGGCGCGAAGCCGCCCTCGTCGCCGACGCCGGTCGACAGGCCCCGCTCGGTGAGCACCTTCTTGAGCACGTGGTACGTCTCGACGCCCCAGCGCAGCGCCTCGCTGAAGCTGGCGGCGCCCACGGGCATGACCATGAACTCCTGCAGGTCGACGTTGTTGTCGGCGTGCGCGCCCCCGTTGAGCACGTTGAGCATCGGCACCGGCAGCACGTGGGCGTTGGCGCCGCCGACGTAGCGGTACAGCGGCAGCGCCAGCTCGTCGGCCGCGGCCGAAGCGACCGCCAGCGACACCCCGAGGATGGCGTTGGCGCCGAGGCGCGCCTTGTTGTCGGTGCCGTCGAGGGCGACGAGCTGGGCGTCGACGAGACGCTGGTCGACGGCGTCCATCCCCATGAGCGCCGACCGGATCTCGCCGTTGACGTGGCCGACCGCCTCCAGGACGCCCTTGCCGCCGAAGCGCTCGCCGCCGTCACGCAACTCCACCGCCTCGAACTGGCCGGTGGACGCGCCGGACGGCACCATGGCACGGCCCTGGGCTCCGGACGCGAGGAAGACCTCGACTTCGACCGTCGGGTTGCCGCGCGAGTCGAGGACTTCACGTCCGAGGATGTGCTCGATGCTGGACATGTGTTCCGGTGCTCCCTGTGGACCAGTGTGTCTCAACCTATATAGGGAATTGCTGGACCCTCATTCACCCACCGGGACCGGTCGAACGGGCTCGGTAGCGGTCGCGGAGGTGCTCGGCGGCGATGCGCAGGGCCGACTCGGGGTCGACGTCGGCGTCCCGGGCCTCGTCGACCAGGGTCAACAGCCGGTTGCCCAGGTCGTCGCCGTCGCCGGGATCGGCGAGATCCCGCCAGTCGACGCCCTCGGACGCCGCCCGCTTCTGCACCTTCAGGGCGTAGAGGAGCGCGGGCAGCGTGGCGGGGATCCCGTCCATCACGCTCTCCCGGCCCTTCTCCACCATCTTGTTCTGCTCCCAGGTGGCCAGGACGTCCTCGGCCGACGACGCCTCGACGTCGCCGAACACGTGGGGGTGCCGGTGGACCAGCTTCTCGTTGATGCCCCGGGCGACGTCGGCGAGGGTGAAGCGGCCCTCCTCGGCGGCGATGGTGGCGTGGAACACCACCTGGAAGAGCAGGTCGCCCAGCTCCTCCTCCAGCTCGTCGAAGCCCTCGCCCGACTCCGCGTCGAGGTGGTCGATGGCCTCGAGCACTTCGTAGGACTCCTCCAGCAGGTGGCGGCGCAGGGTGTGGTGGTCCTGCTCGCGGTCCCAGGGGCAGTCCTGGCGGAGGCGGTGGACAACCTCGGCGAAGGCGGCCACCTCGCCGGCGACCGGCGCGGCCAGGCGGGGGATGTACAGCGACGTGAGGTGGTCGGGGTCGACCTCGCGGTCGAGGTCGGGCCAGGCGACGGTGGCGACACGCTCGTCGGGCAGGCCCAGGCGCTGGAGGACCGTGACGACGGACTCGCTCTTCGAAGGAGAACGACCCCATTCGAGTCGTTTTCCTTCAAAGACCTCGGCGAGGGCGAGCTTCACCTCCGACAGCACGTCGCGGTGGTCGCACTGGGCGACCAGGAGCGGCCCCCGCTCCCCCGCCGCCTCGACCCCGAAGCGGTGGCCGTCGACCAGGCGCACGCCGGCGTCGAGCGGGTCGACACCCAGGCGCTCCCAGGCCAGGTCGAGGAACGACAGCGCCGGCAGCACCTCGACCGACACCCGGCCGTCGGCCCGCAGCCGCTCCACCGACGACTCGGCGACCACCGGCGAGCCCGGCACCGCGTAGAGCACCTCGCCGTGCTCGGTCGCCGCCGCCACCAGGGCCGCGACGATGCCGTCGTACACCTCGTCGAACGACTCGGCCGTCTCGTAGAGCCCGTCGAACGTGGTCGCCTCACCCACGACCCCGGCCGACGGGTGCCGGGCCGTGCGCAGGAAGCGCCGAGGGATGCGGGCGATGGCGGCCGTCGTCGCCGCCGTGACCAGGTCGGACGTCGCCGGCCCCAGCCCGCAGACGACGACCCGGGGCCCCGCCGAGGCCGAGCCGTCCACCCGCCGCCGTCAGTTCCCCGGGGCCGCCGGGGCCGCCGGGGGCGCCACCGGCGCTCCGGGCGCCGAGGCGGGCCCCGGAGGTGGGACGACGGCGAGCTGCTCCGGCGAGTCCTTGAACGCCTGGGCATCCCAGCTGCCGTAGCGGGAGCTCACCTCGATGTCGGTCTCGTCGATGAGGGTGTCGAGCGCCTCGCTGAAACCGTCCTCGCCGAGGCTGTCCTGGAGGCTGATCAGGCGGGAGTAGTGGTCGATCTGGTCGTCCTGGTAGTCCTCGGGGAACTCCGCGAAGAACTCGCCGTACTGCTGCTGTTGCGCCTGCTCGGCGGCCTGGAGGTGCGCGTCGGTCACCTCGGCGTCCTCGTCGTCGAAGAGCTGGTCGACGAGGGCGAACGTGACCTGCTCCTGGAGGACGTTGGCCACGAACGACTGCGCGTAGCTCCCCGGAGCGTCGCCCCGGAGCTGCGACCGCGAGCTGCCCGGCTGCTGGCCGTTCTGCTGGTCGAGCGCCTGCCATAGCCGGTTGTTGCCGTAGAGCGCCGTGACCTGGGTCATCACGTCGTCGTTGGAGATGGTGGCGTCGCCCACACGGGCCGCGGCGGCCTCGTCGGCGCAGCCGCTCGCGACCACGCCGGTGAGCGCGGTCGCCACGAGGAGGATCGGGAGTCGTCGGGTGAGGCCTCGGGGCACGGCCGCCGATGCTAGATGGGCCACCGCTCACCCGGCGAGAAGCGTGAGTACGTCCAGGTCAGCCGTCAGACCATTGGGCGTCAGGCGGCCACGGCCTCGGGGATCAGCGTCGCCAGCAGGTTCACCAGCTCGGTCGCCACTCCCCGGCCACCCTTCACCGGCAGCACCAGCTGGGCCACGTCGGCCTTGTAGACCGCCTTCGGGACCAGCCGCTTCAGGCGGATCTCCTGGCTGACCTTGAGCTTCACCGGCGACAGGCGGGCCGTCCACGTGGGTGCCCCGAAGCCGGTCGTGCGCACCACGTTGACCTCGCGCAGGCCCACCCGGAAGCACTCGGCCCGCAGCCGGGCCACGTCGAGCAGCGCCTCGGCGGTGTCGGGGACCGGGCCGTAGCGGTCGACCCACTCGGCCTTCACGTCCTCCACCTGCTGCTCCGTGGTCACCGTGGCCAGGCGCCGGTAGGCCTCCAGCCGCAGCTCCTCCTTGGCGACGTAGTCGCGGGGCAGGTTGGCGTCGAGTGGCAGGTCGAGCTTGATCTCCGCCGGCTCCCGCACCTCCTCGCCCTTCAGCTCGGCCACCACCTCACTGACCATCTGGCAGTAGAGGTCGTAGCCGACGGCGGCGACGTGACCCGACTGGCCGGTGCCCAGCAGGTTGCCGGCGCCGCGGATCTCCAGGTCGCGCATGGCGATCCGGAAGCCGGAGCCGAGCTCGGTCGACTCGCCGATCGTCTTGAGGCGCTCGTAGGCCTCCTCGGTGAGCACCCGGTCGCGGGGGTGGAACAGGTAGGCGTAGGCCCGCTGCCCGGCCCGGCCGACACGGCCCCGGAGCTGGTGGAGCTGGCCCAGGCCCAACATGTCGGCCCGGTCGACCACCAGGGTGTTCACGGTCGGCATGTCGATGCCCGACTCGATGATCGTGGTGCAGACGAGCACGTCGTGGCTGCCCTCCCAGAAGTCGAGCACCACCTTCTCCAGCGAGCCCTCGTCCATCTGCCCGTGGGCGACGGCGACCCGGGCCTCGGGCACCAGGTCCTTGATGCGGGCGGCGACGTGCGCGATGTCCTGCACCCGGTTGTGCACGAAGAACACCTGACCCTCGCGCAGCAGCTCACGCCGGATCGCCTCGGCGACGGCCCGCTCGTCGTACTCGCCCACGTAGGTGAGGATCGGTTGGCGCTCGGCCGGCGGCGTGTTGAGCAGCGTGAGGTCGCGGATGCCGGTGAGGCTCATCTCCAGCGTGCGGGGGATCGGCGTGGCGCTGAGCGTCAGCACGTCGACGCCGGTCTTCCACCGCTTGATCTGCTCCTTGTGGCTCACCCCGAAGCGCTGCTCCTCGTCGACCACCAGCAGGCCCAGGTTCTTGAAGGTGACGTCCTGCGACAGCAGCCGGTGCGTGCCGACCACCAGGTCGACCTCGCCGCTCTGCACGCCCTCGGCCACCTTGCGGGCCTGCTTGGCGGTGAGGAACCGGCTCAGCACCTCGACGCGCACCGGGTAGCCGGCGAAGCGGTCGCTGAAGGTCTGGAAGTGCTGCTGGGCCAGCAGGGTGGTCGGCACGAGGACCGCCACCTGCGTGCCGTCCTGGATGGCCTTGAACGCCGCCCGGATGGCCACCTCGGTCTTGCCGAAGCCCACGTCGCCACACACGAGGCGGTCCATCGGCGACGGCTCCTCCATGTCCTGCTTCACCTCGACGATGGCCTTCGCCTGGTCGGGCGTCTCCTGGTACGGGAACGCCTCCTCCAGCTCGGTCTGCCAGGGCGTGTCGGGCGGGAAGGCGTGGCCCTCGGCCTGGGTGCGGGTCTGGTAGAGGACCACCAGCTCCTGGGCGATCTCCGACACCGCGGCCCGCACCTTGGCCTTGGTGCGCTGCCAGCCGTCACCGCCGAGGCGGCTCAGCGACGGGCTCTCGCCGCCGGTGTAGTGGCGGACGGCGTCGATCTGGTCGGAGGGGACGTAGAGCTTGTCGTCGCCCTTGTACTCGAGCAGCAGGTAGTCACGGTCGACGCCACCGATGGCACGCTTGACCATGCCGCCGTAGCGGGCGACGCCGTGCTGGTGGTGGACGACGTAGTCGCCGGGCTTGAGGTCGTCGAAGAAGCCCTCGGCGTCGCGCTTGCGGGGCCGGGCGGCCCGGTGGGCGCGGCGGCGGCCGGTGAGGTCGGGCTCGGCGAGGACGGCGAGCTTCACCGAGCGGATGACGCAGCCCCGCTCCAGGGGCTGGACCACGACCTCGGCGTTCACGCCCTCGCCGGCCAGGAGCTCGCGGACCCGGGTGGCCGATCCCTCGCCGTCGGCGCCGACGACGATGCGGTAGCCCTCGCCCTGCAGCTTGGCGAGCCGCTGGAGGAGCCCGGAGCCGTCACCGACGACCGGGTCCCAGCCGGAGGCCGCCACCGCGGGCGTGTCGGGGCCGTCGGGCACGTCGAGCAGGTGCCAGGCGGGGGCCTTGGTGTGGGCCAGCAGGCGGTCGAACTCCAGGTGGAGCTGGGGGAACGCCTTCTCATCGGTGGCGCCCCAGGTGACGGCCAGGGTCCGGGCGAGGTCGGCCTCCTCGGCCAGGAGGTCGGCGGCGCGGTCGCGCATGCGGCGGGGCTCGGCCAGCAGGATCTGGGCGTCGGCGCCGATCACGTCGAACAGCACGTGCTCGTCGCGTGTGAGCCAGGGCAGCCACGACTCCATGCCGTCGAAGTGCAGGCCCTGGGCCAGGCGCTCCCACTGCTCCCGACCCCAGGGCTCGAGGCCGACGAGCCGCTCGGCCCGCTCGCGCACCTCGGGGGTGGGGAGCAGCTCGCGGCAGGGGAAGATGACCACCTCGGGCAGGTCGTCGGTGGAGCGCTGGTCGGCGACGGAGAACTCGGCGAGGCGGTCGACCTCGTCGCCCCACAGGTCGACGCGCACGGGGCGGTCGGCGGTGGAGGGGAACACGTCGACGATGGAGCCCCGGACGGCGACCTCGCCGCGGTGCTCGACCATCTCCTCACGGCGGTAACCGGCCGCCACCAGCTCGGCCACCAGCTCGTCGCGGTCGACGCGGGTGCCGGGCGTGATGGTGACGGGCTCGAACTCCTCCACGTGGGGGCCGAGCCGCTGGACCAGGGCCCGCACGGAGGCGACGACCACCTGGGGGGCGCGGTCGGCCTCCCGGAGGCGCCACAGGGTGCGCAGGCGGCGGCCCATGGTCTCGACGCCCGGACTGACCCGCTCGAACGGCAGGGTCTCCCAGGCTGGGAACAGCTCGACGGCATCGTCGCCCAGGTAGGCGGCCAGGTCGCGGGTGACGCGCTCGGCCTCGGTCGAGGTGGGGACGGCGAGCACCACGGGTCGGCGGCTGGAGAGACGGGTGAGGCCGGCGGTGACCAGGGCGCGGGCCGCGTCGGGGACGGCGACGGTGGCGGTCGAGCGGCCCAGCACCTGGGCGAGCGCGGGCTCGTCGCGCAGGCGGTCGGCGACGTCGTGGAGAGGGCCTGGGGACGCGACGGAGCGCGCCACGGAAGCTTCCGGGGCGGGTGACATGACCTCGCCAAACTACCGGGTCATCGGGCCGTCGGCGGCGGGTTCGGACGGTTCAGGCGGGGTCGGTCGGGGTCAGGCGAAGACGACGGTGCGGCGGCCGAGGAGGAACACGCGGCCCTCGGCGTGGGCCTCGACCGCCCGGGACAGGACGATCCGCTCGAGGTCACGGCCGATGGTCTGCATCTGCTGGGCGCTCTGCGAGTGCGACACGGGAGCGACGTCCTGGGCGATGATCGGGCCCTCGTCGAGCTCGGCCGTCACGTAGTGCGCCGTCGCTCCGATGAGCTTGACGCCCCGCTCCCAGGCCTGGCGGTAGGGGCTGGCGCCCCGGAAGCCGGGGAGGAACGAGTGGTGGATGTTGATGACCCGCCCGGCCAGCCGGTCACACAGGTCCTCCGACAGGATCTGCATGTAGCGCGCCAGCACGACGAGGTCGATCTGCTGGTCGGCGACGATGTCGAGGAGCTTCGCCTCGGCCTGCTCCTTCGTCGCCGGCGTGACCGGGATGTGCTCGAAGGCGATGCCGTGCCGCGCGACGGTGTCGGCGAGCGCGGTGTGGTTCGACACGACGAGGGGGATGTCGACGAGCAGCTCGCCCAGCTCGAGGCGGTAGAGCAGGTCGAGGAGGCAGTGGTCGACCTTCGACACCATCACCAGCGTGCGGCAGCGGCGCGCCTCGGGTCGCACGTGCAGCTCGGCACGCAGGGTCTCGGCCCGCAGCTGGAGGGCAGCCTCGATCTGCCCGGCCTCCTCGACAGGCGTCTCGAAGCGCGTGCGCATGGAGAACGTGGTCGTCGCCTCATCGCCGAACTGGGCGTTCTCGAGGATGTTGGCGTCGAGCTCCAGCAGGCCCTCGGCGATGCTGGCGACGATCCCGGGCCGGTCGGGGCAGGTGAGCGTCAGGATGTGGACGGCCACGTCGTCTCCTTTTTCTGCGCCGCCTCCGCCGTTAGGTCCTTGATTGTCACACCCCCTTCTTAAGGTCGGATGCATGGACACTCCGCAACTTCGGAGAACCACCTTCGCAACTTCGGAGAAGCAGACCCCGCCGAGGCTCCGTACCGTCCTCGGCAGGCGCATCCGACCGCCCGACGACCTCGCACCGATGAGTTTCACCGGGGGCCGAGGTCACCTTTGTTCAAGACCCCGGGTCGTCCGCTGTCGTTGACTGCGACCCGAAGCCCTTGTCATCCACATACACCGAAAGCAGCTTCACGAACATGAGTACGTCCCCCGACGACGACATCGCGATACGGACCGAGGGCCTGGTCCGGCAGTTCGACGACGTCACCGCCGTCGACCACGTCGACCTCGCCATACCGCGAGGCGAGATCTACGGCTTCCTGGGGCCCAACGGCGCTGGGAAGTCCACCACCGTCCGCATGCTGTGCACGCTGCTGGCGCCGACCGGCGGCACCGCCACGGTCGCCGGCTACGACGTCGCCAGCCAGCCCGGCGACGTGCGGCTCCGCATCGGGGCCGCGCTGCAGGAGGCGGCGCTCGACCCGAAGCAGTCCGGGCGCGAGTTGCTGCGGCTGCAGGGCCTGCTCTACGGCCTGCCGAAGAGCGCCATGGCCCAGCGGGTCACCGAGCTGGGTGAGCTGATCGACCTGTCCGACGCGCTCGACCGGCCCATCAGCACCTACTCGGGCGGCATGAAGCGCCGGCTCGACCTGGTCGCGGCCCTGGTCCACAACCCCGAGATCCTGTTCCTCGACGAGCCCACCACCGGCCTCGACCCGATGAGCCGCGCCGGCGTGTGGGCCGAAGTGCGACGCCTCAACCAGCAGCTGGGCATGACGATCTTCCTCACCACGCAGTACCTCGAGGAGGCCGACGAGCTGGCCGACCGGGTCGGCATCATCAACGGCGGCAAGATCGTCGGCGAGGGCAGCCCCGACGACCTCAAGCGGGCCATCGGCGCCGACGTCATCGTCGCCCGGCTCGACAGCGACGCCAGCCCCATCTGCCCGATCGTGCTGAAGGTGCCCGAGGTCGAGACGGTCGAGGCCCACGGCAACGAGCTGGTGATCACCGCCAGCAACGGATCGGCGGCCATCAGCCCGGTCGCCGTCGCCCTCAGCACCTGTGAGATCGCCGTGCGCGACCTCACGCTGCGCACACCGACGCTCGACGACGTGTTCCTCGAGCTCACCGGCACCCACATCGAACAACGAGACAGCCACGAGGAGCTCGAGGCAGAGGAGGTATCGGCATGAGCGTCGCCGACGTCGTCGCTCCGGTACGAGGCGACGCACTGCGCGCCCGGCCGGGCGGCCTGGTCCACGACATCACGGCGATCGCCGGGCGGGCGCTGCGCGCCGTGCCCCGCGACGTCGAGTCCATCGTTCCGCCGATCTTCATCGCCCTGTTCTTCTTCATCGTCAACGTCTCCACGCTGTCGAAGCTCACGGAGGTCCCGGGCAGCAACTTCGACTACGAGGCGTTCCAGATGCCCACGGCGATCCTGCTCGGCGTCACCGGGGTGTCCCGGGCGCCGGCCCTGGTGCTCGACGTGCAGGACGGCTACCTCGACCGGCTGCTGATGACGCCGGTGCGACGGCTGGCGATCCTGATCGGCCACATGGTCGCCGACGTGGCGGTGGCGCTGTTGCTGACGGTGCCCATCCTCGTGCTGGGCTTCGCCCTCGGCGTGCGGTTCGAGGCGGGGCCGCTGGGCGTCGTGGTGTTCATGGCGCTGGCGGCGTTCTGGTGCCTCGCCTTCGCCGGCTTCGGCTACGCCATCGCCCTCAAGACCGGCAACCCGGCCGCGGTGAACTCCAGCTTCCTGCTGTTCTTCCCGTTCCTGTTCCTCACCTCGTCGTACGTGCCGCGCTCGGAGCTGTCGGGCTGGCTCGACACGGTGGCGGGGTTCAACCCGGTGACCTACCTGCTCGAAGGCCTGCGCTCGCTGGTCCTGTCGGGCTGGGAGTGGGACGAGCTGGGCAAGGCCGTGCTGGCCATCATCCTGCTGGGCACCGTGAGCATGTCGCTGTGCTTCGGCGCCCTGCGAGGGAGGGTGCGCCAGGCCTGACGACCCGACCGCGAACCTGAGACGCGACGCGCGGTAGCGCGGCGAGTACGGTCCCGGGGGTGCGCCCCCTCCCCCGCACGTGGCGGCGCCCCGC
>Ga0193743_1003636_pt1 | contig 10260 bp, 12 predicted proteins | sample L2c2metaG_FD_143038 | JGI IMG/M metagenome (GOLD analysis project Ga0193743, IMG submission 143038) | Soil microbial communities from a riparian zone of the East river system, Colorado, United States - L2c2 | ecosystem: Environmental > Terrestrial > Soil > Riparian zone | place: USA: East River...
GCTTCTTCCCAACCTGGTTCGGTGCTGGGCCCATTGAGGCCGATAACCTGTTCAAGGGGAAGAAGCGCAGATTCCATCAGTGCCCGAGGGTGACGACCCTCAACTTGGAGGCCGGATATATGCACGCAGTCTTTCCATCACCGCCGGAAGCGTTTCGTTGCAATAGAGGCCGGGTCCATATATGCACCGAAAGTGCGGAAGATCCCTGAAAACGCGGATTGACACTCTATAGTTTTCAATTCTTTTCCGCGATTTAAAGGCGTTGTCATGGCAGTCAAATCGCGGATTGGTGCCCGTAAACTGCGGACGAACTTCCAGCTCAACTTCATCCGCAATTTAGATGCTAGAACGACCAGAGTGGAAGGCCGATGTTGGCCTAGAGTTGATGGCCGGAGTGTACGCTCCGTTTGCGATTTAAGGCTCTGAGGCCATCGTTGTCCACGAATTCAGAATTCAGTGCCGCAAAGTGAGCTTACATCGCAAAATTCGCAATTTTAGTGCCGCGCGACAGCACTTCTGCACCAAAGACGAAGACGCTGGCCTTATTCCCCGTTTCAAGGACGCGCACTTCGTTCGCGATTTAAATGCCATGACCCTTTCGTCATCCGCGATTTACGTGCCGTAAAATGACCGGGCCGTGCAAAATCCGCGAATTGAGTGCCACCCGACACCACTGGAGATGGTCGCGGTATTGGAGGAGACACTGAGGGCACCGGCGGCAAGACAAATCTCACCGCAAGTAGTAGCTGCGTTATTGACTAAACATCGTCCTGAGTTGACGATTCAACAGGCAGAAATAGTGGATGCGTTCAAGCAGCAATGTCCGGATTTCGTAGTAATGCGGACATTGGTTTTGAGCTTTCGCTCCATTCTGCGCGGGGGAAAGCTTGCCACGCTGCATCTGTGGATGGAGCGGGCGCGGAAGACGGGCATCCATGCGTTGATCCGCTTTGTCCGGACTTTGAAACAAGACCTTGGTGCAGTAGAGGCGGCGGTTACTGAACCGTGGAGCAACGGACCGGTGGAGGGACATATTAATCGTCTCAAAACGCTCAAGCGCCAAATGTATGGTCGTGCCGGTATTGATTTGTTGCGCGCTCGCCTACTGCCCGAGCCAATTTAGAAAGCGTTTTGCACCAACCTTGAGCCAGAGCCGATTTGAATGCCGTAAATCCGGCCGCAGAACCAAAATCCGGGTTTATAGTGCAGCGCGACACCTGGACTTGGGCAACCGACACCAGGAGGAGGCTCGACGCTTCCTGGGGCCAGACGGTTCCGCGGTACCAAAGACAGGACCCCCTCTTGATAAGAGCGCCGTGTGCAATGTTGGGTTAAGGCCACGCACCAGATCGAAGTGTCAAGGGCGGCGCGCAAAGATCCGCTTGTGTGGCGCTGCGCGCTTAATGATTACATATAAAATCGATACGATGGATTCGGGATTTGATCTTCCGGCAGTTCCGCCATCAACATCCCGACCTTTTTGGCAAACGATAGAGTGATCGGATACCGACCGATGCCTTCACTGGAATTCCAGTTCATCTTCGTCAGCGCCAGGATTTCTAGTGCTCTCTGGCGCAGATCAGTGGGACCGCACGAGCCGATCTGGACGGGTGCCGGAATATAGGGCCCGGGATACTCGTTCCACCATGAGACGTAGCCCATCGTGAACAGGAACGATTCATCCCCTATCGTGCACAGCGTTCCACGCCACGGTTCCTGCATGCCTTTGCGGACCAATCGGAGAGCGGTGCTCCTTATCCAGATCAAATCGCAGGCCGGTACGCGCGTATTCGCGATCGATCTGAACCCTGCTTCCTCCTCCGGTTGGTACATGCTCGTCTTATGGACGACGATCCGCGTCGGCGTCATCCCCGAAAGTGCCTCGTACTTGTCAACGACCTGCTCGATGAGAGCCCCTGCCTGCTCCTGATTCAGATAAGGTTGTTTCTCTCGCTTCTGATCCCGGGGAATGGTTGCACCCTTGAGAGCAAATGGCTCGATCTCGTTCGAGAAGGCCTCAGCCACGCTTGCATACACGACGTCGCCTTCCCTGCGCTTCAAATGATGAAAAGAAATTCCTATGAAGCAGGTGTTCTTGGGAAGACCGGAGGGCCGCCACGGCTCTCGCCCCGCCTTGTAGAAGATTGATGTCGCCACATTCCATGCCCTGGTGGCGTTGCTGTGGCCTTCCCCGCTCGGCCGGAGGAACGTGTCGCGCCGCATGATCTGGATGGGAACCGCATTCGGCTGGCTTATGACTCTGGCCTTTAAAGCCCGATAGAAGGTCCTGAACAACAAATCTTCGGCCTGCGTGCGCAATTCCTCGGCTGCGGCGAGTTCCTCAGGGCTTGGCTGAAACAAAGAGTATTGCTGGCTTTCTTCCTCTTCTTGCAGGTGTTCCAGAACTTCGCGCTCCACCTCGGACAGTTTGGGATTGCTGATCCTTAGATCGGCGAGTTCATCCGCAAGGCAGACGATAATGCAATCCGGTCGGACGTCTCCGAAGAGGCTTTGAAGTCGACCATCGAACAGATCGAGAAGCTCTTCGAACCGTGCAACCTGTGCAGGATTTTGAAGCGCCAAGTCGAGACGAGTCTGATCAAGGGTGCGGACGAACCGTTCATCGACGGTGAATGTAACGCCGAAGGCCTGCTGCCCCCCGGGCCAGTCACGATAGCGTCGGCTGTTTTTCTCGTGGGCCGCTGACATCAGATTCAGATGGACCAGCCACTGCCTGGCCAGTTGAATCTCCGCGGACGCTCCGACGATGCCGAGGCGAATATCCTTGCCCGGCGACTTGTCGGCAGCGCCGTAGCGCATCATCATCGCACGCGGCTCGATTCCTGATTTGCCCGAAGCGAAAATCAATTCCGGCTCCGGGAGTACTTCGATCTGAATGTCAAGGCTCATTTGGACTCCGCTACCTCCAGTGTGAGAAACGCCGTGTCAACCAGCAGATCATCGCTGTGAATGTCGCCAAGATTCAATGTGGCCCCGCCTCGCCCCAGAAAAACGGACCAAAACGCCAGGTCGGTCTCGACGTTCTTGTTCTTGTCCCATTTCATCCGGCGCGTGGCTTTTGCCGTCCGCGTGAACGCCGGCAAAGGGGTCTGGGTATCTTGGCGCGTAAACATGTAAAAAGGCTTGATGCGAACGCCCCACTTGCCGCTCAGATAAACGATGTCATATCCGAATCCCTCATTTTCAAACCAGGGATGCTCTTCATTGCGGCACTTTACAACTTCACGCCGGTTGCCCCGCTTCTGGGGACTGTCCCAGACGACGAAGCGGCTCTTTCCCTCGTTGCCGACGAAAAAGGCACGATGGCTCTTGCTGCCTTCCAACCGAAGGCCGTCATCCTCGAAATCGCGGATATAGGCCTCGAAGTGCTTCCGCAAGAGCCAGGAGAGCACGCGCCGTTCATCAACATCCTGCTCGAGCGCCTGTCTCTCCAGAGGCTTGCTTCTCTCGACATCCGCGATCGGCGCCAGGTAATTGAGAAGTACCGGGAGGGGCGCGAAACTCCAGAGTTCGACCTTTTCTTGCGAACTCCGTTCGACGAAGACTCCGCAGTCATCGAGGATGACCGCATTAGGGCGGTTGCGCAGACGCACGTTCAAGCGGACCACCGCCAACTTGCCGGGCAACGCGCTAAACGGCAAGACATTCAAGATGTAAATGCCCGTCGGCCGTCCTGAATGAGCCACGATTCGCGAGCCCGCGGAGGAGGCAGCCTGACGAACGATCGCGGTAAAAGCGTGCTCTGCAGGATCACTAAAGAATTCGGATGAACCGCTTGACTCGGTCATGAGCTTGGTGACGTCCACCAGCCCGGTTCCTGCCCGCTCCATGGCTTTTATGCCAAAGAAGATGTCGCCGAGCGACACGTTCCGCAGGTCTGTCGCCTGATTTGAGACGACAATCCGGCCACTCTCCTCCACGACGACCAGTTTCTTCATGGCCGGTGTCAGTTCCCCGGGATTGGTAAAAGTTATGCGATCTCCCGGGCTTACATCAATGTTGGACGACTGTTCTACTCCATAGTCTCGATGCACCAGGAGATTGACGAGAAGCTCCACGAGAACGCGCGGTGGGTAGGCTAGTTGATCATCGTGGGACCTGCGCTTTTTGAGGGTAAGGATCGGATTAACGTCATCGGACTCCAACTTCTCCAAAAGGAGGCGGTGCTGGGTGATCAGGTTCCCATCGTAGATCTCCCTTCGCTTTCCCGCTTCCGTTACCGATACCACCGCTTGGGGAATGATCGCTTGGGTATTTTTTCCGAATAGAAGAATCGCCCCTTTGGTGACTTCGTCCCGTCCGGTGTGCGTTCCAACGAGAAGACCCTGCTCCCGCATAAGCGGTAGCAAGGCTTCCCTTGTCAGCGGCGCGCGGCCCAGTTTTTCGCAATAGACAGTCAGCGCTGAAAGCGCAAGGTCGAGATCGAGATCATCGATCGAGACTCCGGTTACAATCTGCTCATCGAAAGAGCGGTGCGTGGGACCGGAAGCCCGCGCCTGATTGCCGGAAAACCTATCCCTGCCGATCAGCCCCTTCGAAACCTTTTGGAGAGCCTCGTCGAATCCGTCTATCTCCAGTAAGGTGAAATTGGAACGGAGCCGTTCGGCGAGACCCTGTACCCTTGGATGAATAGGCTGATTTGGCCGAACACACCAATAGACCCCGTTCCGAAAATCGAGCCGGCCAGCATCGCTCTGGCCAAACAATCCTTCCATTACGGAAGGCTCGGCGCCCCGGTATCCCATGACGATAATGGGTGACGCCCGCAGAAGGGGGCGGATCAACTGGAGAAGTTTTTCATCGAGTACGCTGATCTCCCCGGCAGCGTTCTTGTCAGAGTATTGTTCCGCCTTGCCGTGCAGCCATACGATCTGGCATTTGCTGAAGACATCGAATTCGTCGACGTCGCCGGGGCCGCGATTCACTTCGCCAATATGCTTGATATGGGGCTGACGGCTCCGTAAGGCATCCGGCAAGCACGGGTCAAAGTTTGTGGTAAGAATCGTCCTCGCCAAGCCCCGCATCACGAAATCAGCAAGTATGCCGTATCCGGCGGAGACGCCGTTCACCGGATTCATGATGTCGAGCAGGACCCGTTTTCTGAACTCGGCGGGAATGAGAAGGTTCTCGACGAGAGCAGGGAAATTCTCGGCAAGCCGGTCAGAATCCGCAATGAACCATTTTTGCTCCCGCAACCACGATTCCCACTCGGTCGGCCTGACGCGCTCGGGCGGTCTCGCGCCGAGGAGCTTGCGTTCCGAATACACGATCCTGGCAATCTGCTTTACCGCGTCGGCCGCCGTGGGAATTCCGGAGCGAAAAGACGCGCCCGCGCCAAGCAAGAACAGCGGCCAGCGATCATCTTCTCCCCGCAACAGCGTTGTCAGGACGGAAATTGCTTCGGCACCGCTCACGAGGGCCCTGTCCACGATCCACTCCTTTTGACGCGAAAGGTTTCACCATCAATCCTTGCTACTCTGAGGCCGGCCATTTGTTCAAACGTCAGGCTCTTTCTAGGTTTTCACATTCTCCTTTTGTTCGCATTTATTTGGGACAGAGCATTCGGGTTCGACCATTGAGTCAGATTTTGCTGCGTCCATCCTCGTATGATTGGCCGCCGCAAAGTTTGCAACGGAACCCTAAACACTACCGTTGGATCAATGCTCCATCATGGAATGCGTTTCACTTGCATGGCTCCCCGGTCATCGTGAAAGGAGTACTGGAGGTAGTCAGTGGTTCCCTTAAGACGCCCTGGGAAGACCACGAGGATTTTGTAATCAGGGAGTGTTGCCGAGAAGGAGATAAATCCCTGATGCTTGCCCAACGCAAATAGCATACTTCCTAGATCGTGAGTGGGTGGCGCTCCCGAGTGCGGTGTCGGTGGAACCGCGGGTGGAATCCTGGTAGCATAGCTTCGCCAGTCGCCGGTCAATTCCTGAGCATTCGTATCGATCTTTGCTGCTTCGGCGGGATCAGTCAGATCTGCGACCGCTATCAGAGAAACCATGACCGGTAACGTAACGAGGGGCCGATTCGGATGGGGAACGACTCCACCTGGCGTCGAAGGCGAGCCGAAAAGCGCCCGCGCCTCGAACATGGCGACCATTGGATTCTCAAGCAAGATAAAGAATTTCAAATGCAGGCGCTGTCAGCCGACCGGGCGAAAATCGGCTCGTCGTCGTCGGGGTGTGAACCGTCGAAAGCGCGTTTGCCAGGAACCTCGGATCAACAGCTCGATACCAGTTACCGCGAACAGAAGTCCGGGCCAAACCTCCGCAGTGTGTGTTGTTCACACGACGCCGACGTAAAGAATGGAATGAAGCAGATTCTGAACGGCTTCTAGGTCACCCGCCAGAATGCGTTCTTCTGGCGTGTCGCCTCCGAGGAGTTGGTGGGGTGTGATAAGCCAATCCTTGCCGTAAGGCAGGGTGCTATTGATCTCCCTCCTCAACGCTTCGGCTTGATCGTTCGGCAGGTGTCCCGCAGCCATTATGCTTAAAGAATACACCAATTCTCGTTTATTCGTCGGTCGCAGAATTTGGCTCCAAACTACTAGCTTAGAGCGGCATCTTGTGGGAAGCTCCCTCGCGAGCGGCGCGGCGCCGTTTGTCGTAAATCTGGGTAGTGGTCACATGGCGGTGGCCGAGCAGTTCCTTGACTTCCATGATGTCCACGCCGGAATCGAGCAGCAGCGTGGCCGCGGTGGCACGCAGCGAATGAGGTGTGTAAACGCATTCGATGGCTTTCTCGCCGGATGCCAATTCCCGTTCCCGGAGTGCATTCGGCACGTTACTCAGGTAACGCTTTAACACCACCCACATCGTTCGCGGGTGCATGGCCGTCGTCCCCAGTTCTTCGGGTATGAGAATGCAGCCGCGGCCGGAAGAGCGGCCCGCTGCTGAACCCGACTCGATGAACGTATTCCTGAATGGCCTGCGCGGCGGCATAGTGCAAACCGATGGTCCGGCGCTTGTCGCCTTTTTCGCGCAAGCGCAGCGTAGCCTCTTCGCCGTCCTGCCGAAAATCCTCCACTAAAAGATGACAGCCGGCCGCCAAGCGGATGCCGCTATAAAGGTAAAGTTTCACGATGGCCCGGTCCCGGCAGGCCAGCACCGAATCGCCGGTCGGCAGGTTCAGAAGCTGCCGCGCCCGCGCCGCCGGCAAAGAGAGGGTTTCTTCCCGCGGGTCGGAGGATTCCCGCGCGATGAACTGGCTGTGCGCCGGATTCGGGATGACAATCGGCAACCGCAGCTCGGCCGCCGAGAGGGCCAGGTACTTATAAAAGGAAGAGAGGGCCGAGACCCGATGATTAATGGTTTTGGGCGCGGCGCCGGCGGCTGCGAGTGCATCCCGGTATTCCTGAACCTCGGCGACCGACACCAGGAGGAGGCTCGACGCTTCCTGTGGCCAGACGGTTCCCCGGTACCGGACGAAAGACAGGACCCCTTCTTTATAAGAGCGCCGGGTGTGCTGGCTGCGCGGCCGGTTCACCCAGCGTTCGAAGATTGCATAGACGGAAGAGTAAAAGGATTCGACGCGAACGCGGATTTCGGGAGTCAGGGAGCCGAGCAAGACTGGAGGGAGGCTGACCGCCACTCGCGGCGGCGCCGGGAAGACAGCGGCGATCTCCGAAATTATTGGTTCGAACTCTGAGCCGGTGGGAAAATCCGCCGAATTTAGCGGTTCGCTACCGGAGCTGGTTGGAAAAGGGGCGGGTACGGCCTCTTCCCTGCCCTGCTCTGTCGGAAGCGGTTCCAAACAAAAGAATAGCAGATGGAATCAGATAACAGATTTTATCTGACTCTATTACAGCTAACTATTAAACTTATTGATTAACTGTTGCCACTCGGTGCAGCTCTTGGCAGCGAACAAAAACCGGAAAATCTTTTAGAATCAGCGCCTCAAATCCGGGTTTATAGTGCAGCGCGCCGAGCATTTGGTGGATCGTGGATTCCATCATCGGAAATTAGACAGCGATCAAGCAAAAGCATGAAAAGATCGCGGGTAGTCGGGAAGGGTCGAGCAATCCGGCAGCAACGCGCCAACGCTGATAGCCAAACACATCGAGATTTAGGAGGAGCAATGCGATGCGTATGACTTCAATGGCACTGAATCGGGCGCCGGCAACTCCAGTTCGGTCCTTTCTTACAGTTGGCGGTGAAGGGCTTCTGCTGTTGCTGATGGTACGGATCCTGTGCTGAAATGTGCCGCTTTGCAACAAGCGGCCGCTCATCGGTGCAAGTTTTTCTTACTGAGAGCCCGCTTAGTCGCCACAAGCTTATCAATTTCGGCTTGGTCTGTGTACTCTTGGCCACAATTCTTGCACTTGGCATAGTCATCGTATGCAAGGGGGCCTCCAACATAGGTGCCGAATTCAACAATAACGGTTGCGCCGCAATTCGCGCAGTCAAATGTTCGTTCTTGTTTGCCCATTCAAAAGCTCCTTGCGATGGCGTGGTGCAACCCCACCAGGATACTTCCGATGCCGCCAAACTGGAACATGCCGAGTATTTGAAAAGCATGCAACAGAGCCCCTAAAGCCATTGCCTAGCAGCAGTGCAGGTTGTTATTGCGATCATGCCGATCCGATCTTACTTCGACGCCGGAGAGCTTTGCTTCTCACTGCTTGGGGGCACGATCCCTTTTAGCCGCAGGTAAGTGACCATGTTTCCGTAGTGTTCGTCCGTATGCGCGGTGTTGAGCGAGAGAACGGTAAGTCTTGCCAGCGTAAAGTTCATAAATTTCACCATTTGACTGCCCTGGGCATCGGTCATACTGGTGTAAGCTTTGTCGCAGTAAGCGACAGCATCTTTTAGCGCCGCCACCAGCGCGACCTTCGAAGTCTTCGTCTTTTCAATCTCTTTCATAGCCTTCGGTTCGCCGGTAGCCAGGGAGCAAAACATATATTGGGCATCCGCCACATGGCCGACGAGTTGGCCAAAACTGCGCACTTCCGGCGTCGGCTTGAACGCATAGTTTTCTTCCGGCATCTTCTCAGCAGCCCCGATAACGACACCGCTAACAAATCCGTAAACCCCTTTTTCGCTGGCGCTAATCGGATTTGCCGGAACTGCCGGCGCCTCTTGCGCGAGGACGGCAACGGGAGCGGCCGCCAATACGGCGATCGCAAAATAGAGTCTTCTGTTCACGTGGACCTCCCAAACAATCTCATTTTCCAGTCGGGCTGGCAAAGTGCTGGATAGTGCCGTCCCGGCCTAAGCTAGCTACGTCATTTCGAGCAGAAAAGTTCTGAACTTTTTAGCCTGAGAGAGACGTTGGCGTCACGACCGAAACAGCGCCCGGAAGCCTTCCTGCTCGAAATGCCGGTCGTTCGTGAGCACATCCATCAGCCCTTCCCGGCGCATGGTCTGCATCGAAATGCAATCGGTCAGGCTGTAGCCCTTGTCCGGACGCTGCTGATATAGCGTGAGGCCAGCCATGAACGAACCGTGGCTTTGCGGAATAACGCGGATAACGGAACTGGCCAGAATTTCCTGTACGCTCGCCGCAACCTCGCGGCGCCACGGCTCCGGAGCGCCTGAGAAGAAGGTCAGATATTCGATGAGCACTTCCTCTGTCGTGACGATGGCTGAAGATGCGCGTTCGGCCGTCAGAGCCAATGCGTGTTCATGTGAGCTGTCTGCGAAATCCGCCAGGGCAATCCAGTAAAACGTGTCAGCGAAGAGCGCGGTCATGCCTCTTTTTTTGGCAAACCGTAGATGTAGTGATCGTGCTGACTGGCACCGTCTTTCGGCCTGCTGGCCCTGCTCTCGGCGGGCACGTTGCGCATGCGTTTCAGAACGATATCAGCTGCTGTTTGCAAAGGCTTGGAGGGAGCTTCGCTAACCTTTGAGGGTTCATCGGTCGCGAGGTTTTTGAACCAGTCTTCTAGGCTAAGACCCTGCGCCGCCGCTTTTGCTGTCAGCGCCGCTGCCTGATCGTCGGAAAGTTCAATCACTCTCATCGCTGTAATTCCTTCAGAGCCTACTTATTTTAAGGATACGGCATGGGAAGCCTGGGTGTCGCGAATTCCAATCATCAGCGCTCGCCACATATCCGGGAATGAAGGCCTCTCTGGTGGGTGCGAGGCAAGGCACTAGAGCCCCAGCCCCTCGGCGGCATTTTCGCGGAAGAGATTGCCGTCGCGGATATAGCGCCGCACGGTGGTGAGGCTGCGGTGGCCGGTTTGCTGCATGATGGCGCGTTCGGATTTGCCGGCGGCGGCGGCGGAAGTGGCGA
>Ga0193743_1003637_pt1 | contig 10260 bp, 7 predicted proteins | sample L2c2metaG_FD_143038 | JGI IMG/M metagenome (GOLD analysis project Ga0193743, IMG submission 143038) | Soil microbial communities from a riparian zone of the East river system, Colorado, United States - L2c2 | ecosystem: Environmental > Terrestrial > Soil > Riparian zone | place: USA: East River...
AGGATCTCCTCGGTGTCGGCGTCGACGACCACCTTCATGAATCCCTGTGTCTCACCCTTCTCCACCGCGCGACCGACACGGGTCATGGGGCGCTTGCCCACCAACGCCTTTCGGCCGGACTTGCGCACCTCGTCGACCGTCATGCCCGCGCGACCCAGTGGCGGATCGGTGTACAACGCGTAGGTCGTCACCCGGTCGCTGACCCGGCGCGGGTCGTCGTCGAGCAGATTGGCGGCCACGATCTCGAAGTCGTTGTACGACGTGTGCGTGAAGGCGCCCTTGCCGTTGCAGTCCCCCATCGCCCAGATGTGTTCGACGTTGGTCTGCAACTCGTCGTCGACGGCGACGAAGCCCCGCGCGTCGGTCGCGACGCCTGCGGCGTCGAGGCCGAGCTCGTCGGTGTTGGGCCGCCGTCCCGTCGCGACGAGTAGATGGGTGCCGGACACGGGTTCGGCGCCGTCGCGCGGATAAAGGTCGAACCCGTTGTCCTGCTTGACGATCCGCATCGACGTGGCATTCACGTGAATGCCGATGCCCTCAGCCTCGAGGATCTCCTTGATCGCGGCCGACACGTCCTCGTCCTCGCGGGCGGTCAACCGCGGACCCTTCTCGACGACACTGACCCTGGCGCCGAAGCGGCGGTACATCTGGGCGAACTCGAGCGCGATGTAGCTGCCACCGACGATCACGAGATGCTCGGGCAGCACGTCGAGGTCCAGGATGCCCACGTTGGTCAGATAGTCCACGTCGGCCAGACCCGGAATGTCCGGCACGACGGCGCGACCGCCGACGTTGAGGAAGATCCGGTCGGCCTGCAGAACCTGGTCGTCGACCCGGATGGTGTGCGGATCCTCGAAGCGGGCATGTCCGCGGATGAGGGTGCAACCGTCCATTCCCTCGAGCCAGGACTCCACACCGTGCCGGTCGCCGAGCATGATGGCGTCCTTGCGCGCCTTGACCTTTGCCATGTCGACCGTGACGTTGCCGGTCCCGATGTTGATGCCGTACTCGGCTCCGCGTCTGGCGACGTGCGCCGTGTGCGCGCTGGCGACCAGCGTCTTGGTCGGAATGCAGCCGTAGTTGACGCACGTTCCGCCGACGAGCTTGCGCTCGATCACCGCGACGGTCTGACCTGCCGCCGTCAGTCGCCCCGCGAGTGGCGGGCCGGCCTGGCCTGCGCCGACGATGATGGCGTCGAATTTCCGTGTCACGGTAGGCAAGTCAGATGATGCTGGCCAGGGCGACCACGGCGAACCCACCGAGCACCGCGACGGCGTCCTCGGTCAGCGCGATGGGCAGGTCGTGTCCACCGTTCCTGGCGACCAGACGGCTTCGCGCCTGATAACCGGCCATGGTGCCAAGCACCGCGCCGACCACGCCTGCACCGATCGAGCTGAAGGTGTGGTGCCAGCCCGCACCGATCACTGCGCCGGCGAACGCGCCGGTGACGAGCCGCGCGATGAACTGCGGCGGCACGGTACGACTGGGCGTGGAGGGCAGTTGGTCGGTGACCAGCTCCACCACCAGCAGGATGGTCAGGATGGTGACCGTGATCGGATGACCGACCCACTCCGCCCACGTGCCATCGACGGGAAGCCAGTGCAGCGCCGCGCCCCACGCGACGACGGCAGGCGGGGTCAGCGCCCGCAGGCCAGCAACGAAACCGATGAGTAGAGCGACGATGATGACAAGCACTTGCGTCATGGCAGGAAGTTAGCATCCAACCCGGGTCAGAAGCGGCAGAACCTGATGTCGGATGCCAGGATCGCCTTGGCGCCGATGGCGGCCAGCTCGTCCATGATCGAGTTGACGTCCCGACGGGGCACCAGGGCCCGTACCGCAACCCACGCCGGGTCGGCCAGCGGGGCGATGGTGGGTGACTCGAGTCCGGGGGTGACCTCGGTCGCCGCGTCGAGCACCGTTCGCGGGCAGTCATAGTCGAGCATCAGATATTGCTGACCGAATACGACGCCCTGCACCCTTGCGACGAGTTGGTCGCGCGCGGCCTTCGCTTCCTGATCAGCGGATATCCGCTCGATCAGCACCGCATCCGAGTCACACAGCGGATCCCCGAACGCCACCAGACTGTGCAGGCGCAGCGTGCGCCCCGAACCCACCACGTCGGCGATGACATCCGCGACGCCCAGTTGGATGGAGATCTCCACCGCCCCGTCGAGCCGGATGACGGTGGCCTCAATCCCCTTGCTGGTCAGGTCCTTTCGCACCAGGTGGGGATACGCGGTGGCGATGCGCTTGCCTGCCAGGTCCTCGACGGTCCAGCTCTGCCCGGCCGGGGCGGCGTAGCGGAAGCTCGACGATCCGAACCCAAGCGCCAACCGCTCGGCCACCGGAGCATCGGAGTCCTGCGCCAGATCGCGGCCGGTGATCCCCAGGTCCAGCTGCCCCGAGCCCACGTAGATCGCAATGTCCTTGGGCCGCAGGAAGAAGAACTCGACGTTGTTGGCCTGATCGACGACCGTGAGGTCCTTGGGATCGCTTCGGCGCCGGTACCCCGCCTCCGACAGGATCTCGGCGGCCGGTTCACTCAGCGCACCCTTGTTCGGGACGGCGACCCGCAGCATGCCGTTCACAGCTTCGCGTAGACGTCGTCGAGTGACAGCCCGCGCGAGATCATCAGCACCTGAGTCCAGTACAGCAGCTGGCTGATCTCATCGGCTAGCGCCTCGTCGCCCTCGTGCTCGGCCGCCAACCACACCTCGCCGGCTTCCTCGAGGATCTTCTTGCCAAGTCCGTGCACCCCGCCATCGAGCGCGGCGACGGTGCCGCTTCCCGTCGGTCTGGTGCGTGCCCGCTCGGTGAGTTCGGCGAACAGGGCGTCGAAGGTCTTCACGGCAGGCGATTGTTCCACGTGCCCGCCGGCAAAGTCACCTCGGTTTCGCCGCAGCGACTACGTGCTGGCCTTGGGCAGTTCGTCGTGCAGGATCTCGGCGTGCATGTCCTCCAGCGATACGCCCTTGGTTTCGCGCACCCACTGCCAGACGAACACGAACGACAGGACAGCGCACAGCGCGTAGAACCCGTAGGCCAGACCCAGGTGATTGCGCAGTTCCGGGAACGACACGGTGATCGCCCAGTTGGCCGCCCACTGACCCGCCGCCGCCAGGCCGAGCGCGGCCGCCCGGATCCGGTTCGGGAACATCTCGCCGAGCAGGACCCACACCACCGGGCCCCACGACATGCCGAACGCGATGACGAACACGTTGGCGGCGACGAGAGCGATCGGGCCTGCCGCGCCGTCGAGGAACGGCTTACCGTCCGCGCCGACCCCCGCGGTACCGAAGATGATCGCCATCGTCGCCAACGACACCGCCATGCCGGTCGAGCCGACCAGCAGCAACGGCTTACGGCCCACCTTGTCGATCAGTGCGATCGCGATCAGCGTGGTGAGAATGTTCACCACCGAGGTGATCACCGTGATGACGAACGACTGGCTCTCGTCGAATCCGACGGCCTCCCAGAGGACGTTGGAGTAGTAGAAGATCACGTTGATACCGACGAACTGCTGGAAGACCGACAGGCCCACGCCCACCCAGACGATGCCGTACAGGCCGCCCGTCGGCTTGCGCAGGTCATGCCAGGACGGCTTGTCCTCACGCTCCAGCGTCTCCTGGATCCGAGTGATCGTGATCTCGAGGTTCTTCTCGCCCAGCAGCATGTTCAGCACCCTGCGGGCTTCCGGAATCTTGTGGCTGGCAACCAGATACCGCGGCGACTCGGGAATGGTGAACGCCAACCCGCCGTACACCAGCGCGGGCACGGCCATCACCAGGAACATCCAGCGCCATGCCTCCATGCCAAGCCACAGCTCCTCGCCTGCACCGCCTGCGATCTGCGCCAACACGTAGTCGATGGCCAGCGAGAGGAAGATGCCGGACACGATCGCCAACTGCTGCAAGGAGCCCAGTCGGCCGCGGATGCGTGGCGGTGACGTCTCAGCGATGTAGGCAGGCGCGATCACCGACGCGATACCGACGCCGATGCCGCCGACAACCCGGAAGATGACGACCAACCACACATTCGGCGCCAAACCCGTCCCGATGGCACTGATGAGAAAGAACACCGCGGCGATCTTCATGACCGAAATACGGCCGATGCGGTCGGCGATCCGCCCGGCGGTCATGGCGCCTGCGGCAGCGCCCAGCAGCGCCGAGGCCACCGCGAAGCCGAGCGACGCGTTGCCGATGCCGAATTCTTCCTGAATCGACGACACCGCACCGTTGATGACGGCGCTGTCATACCCGAACAGCAGGCCGCCGAGGGCGGCAACCGAGGCGATACGGATGGCGGTGCGGCCGGACGAGAAGTCCTCGTCGGTGATGGCCGACGACGCGTCGTCGACGGGGGGACCCTGACCAGCCATGAGGCTTCCTTCCGCAGCGCTGTGTGATGCCTGTCACACATACGATTGCACAGTCGAGGGACCGATAGGGCCATATCCCGGCCCGCAATCCGGCGATTCAGGCCGTCTGTTCGTCGCGTTCGTCGGCCAGAATGGAGAAGACGTCGCGCAGGTCCTGCACGTCGAGTTCGCTCAGCGAACTCACGTGCCTGCGGCGCGGACCGCCGGGCACGTCGACGTCGTTCGGCACCACCAGAACCGGGCAACCGGCGGCCTCGGCCGCAGCGGTGCCCGTCACGGAGTCCTCGATCGCAAGACACTGCGACGGGTCGAAGCCCAGCAACTCCGCGGCGCGCAGGTACGGATCGGGCGCGGGCTTGGGGTGCACCACCTCGTCGCCGCAAACGGTCACCGAGAAGTAGTGGCGGCCAATGCTGTTCAACGCGCGCTCGGTCAGCTCGCGGCGGGTGTTGGTGACCAGCGCCAGCGGCACCCCCGCGGCGACGAGACGCTCGAGCAGCTCCTGGGCACCCGGCAGCCACGGCAGCCCGGCCTCGAACAACTCACCGGTGTAGTCGTGCAGCCAGTCGGCGGATTCGGCCATCGCCGCCGGGTCCGGCGCCAGGCCCAGATCGGAGTAGACGGTCTGCATGACGCTGTCCGACGAACCGCCGACCGTCGACTCGCGCACCTCCGGGGTCAGCACCCCGCCGAGACGCGCGTACAGCGCGTCCATCGATACGTCCCAGAGCTTTTCGGAGTCGACCAGGGTGCCGTCCATGTCCCACAGCACCGCTTGCACGCCCCGATTCTGTCATGGGCCTGCGCTAGCGTGAAATCATGACGATTCTCGTGACCGGCGCCACCGGGAACATCGGTCGCCGCGTGGTCGATCACCTCATTGACCTGGGCGCCAACGACATCCACGCACTGACCAAGAATCCCGCGAAGGCGAACCTGCCCGACGGGGTGACAACCGTGATCGGCTACCTCGGCGATCCGGAGTCGCTGCGGGCAGCGCTGGCCGGGGTGGACCGGATGTATCTGGCGCCGCTGCCCCAGACGCTGGACGCCACCCTCGAATTGGCGAAGGGAGCAAACGTCGAGCACGTGGTCGCCCTGTCGGGCGGGGCGCACTGGCAGCAACACACCGACACCATCGCCGCCTCCGGCCTGGTCACCACTCAGCTGGGTCCCGGCGAGTTCCTGGAGAACTTCACCATGTGGTCGGAGCAGATCAAGGCGACGCGGACCGTCCGGGAGCCGTATCCGTCAGTGGTGGAGGCTCCGATCTCCATGGACGACATCGCGCGGGTCGCCGCGACGCTGCTGGCCAAGCCTGACCAATCGCACGACGGCCAGATGTACGAGCTCACCGGCCCCGAGGCGCTGACGCGCGCAGAGATCGCCGAGCAGATCGGCGTCGGCATCGGCGCCGACGTCTCGTTCGAGCAGTGCAGCCGGGCAGAGGCCGAAGCGGCCCTGCGCCCGATCATGGGTGATCAGGCCCTCTGGTACCTCGACCTGATGGCCGAAGGCGTCAACGCGCCGCAGCAGGCCAATCAACTGGTGGCCGAGCTGACCGGGACGGCAGCCCAGTCCGTGGCGCAATGGGCTGCTGCCAACGCCGACCTGTTCTAGACGTTGAAGTCCTCGATCGCCAGGCACGATGCCGTCTCGGCGGTCAGTGCGAACTCAACCAACGTAGGGCTCAATCCTCTGGGTTGTAGCCAAGATTGGGGCCGAGCCAGCGCTCAGCTTCCTTCAGGGTCCAGCCCTTGCGGGTCGCGTAGTCGGCGACCTGGTCCTGTGCCACCCGACCGACCACGAAGTACTGCGACTGCGGGTGCGAGAAGTACCAGCCGCTGACGGCAGCACCTGGCCACATCGCCATCGACTCGGTCAGCTCGATGCCGGTCCGCTCCTGGACGTCCATCAACTCCCAGAGCGTCGCCTTCTCGGTGTGCTCCGGGCAGGCCGGGTAGCCGGGGGCAGGGCGGATTCCCCGGTACTTCTCACCGATCAGCGCCTCGTTGTCCAGCTGCTCATCAGGCTGGAATCCCCAGAACTCCTTGCGGACCCGTTGGTGCATCCGTTCGGCGAACGCCTCTGCCAGCCGGTCGGCGAGCGACTCCAGCAGGATCGCGCTGTAGTCGTCGTTGGCTGCCTTGAACTCGACGATCTTGTCGTGGCTGCCGAGCCCCGTGGTGACGGCGAAGGCGCCGACGTAGTCAGCCAGACCGGTGCCCTTGGGCGCGATGTAGTCGCCAAGCGACCGGTTCGGGATGCCGGCCCGGTGCTCGCCCTGCTGGCGCAGGTTGTGCAACTTGGTCATCACCTCGGTACGGGTCTCGTCGGTGTAGACCTCGATGTCGTCGCCGACCGCGTTCGCCGGGAAGAACCCGATCACCCCGTTGGCGGTCAGCCACTTCTCCTTGATCAGGGTGTCGAGCATCTCCTGGGCGTCGTCGTACAGCTTGCGGGCAGTCTCGCCCGAGACCGGGTTGTTGAGGATGTCCGGGAACCTGCCCTTCATCTCCCAGGCGTTGAAGAACGGCTGCCAATCGATGTACTCGCGCAGTTCGGCGACGTCGTAGTCAAGGAACTCCCGCACGCCGAGACCCTGGGCGGGCACCGGCGGCGTGTAGCCGTCCCACTCGATCGGCGTCCGGTTCGCGCGGGCCTTCTCCAGCGTCAGCATCGGCCGCTCGCTCTTCTGAGCGTGCCGTTCGCGCAGGGCTGCATAGTCGGTCTCGGTGGCCTCCAGCAGGGCTGGACGCTGCTTTTCGTCGAGGAGCGCAGCAGCGACCGGCACCGAGCGGGAAGCGTCCTTGACCCAGACCACCGGACCGGTACGACGCGGCGACACCTTCACTGCCGTGTGAGCCCGCGAGGTGGTCGCGCCACCGATCAGCAGCGGGATCTCCAGCCCCTGACGCTCCATCTCGACGGCGAAGTTGACCATCTCGTCCAGGGACGGGGTGATCAGGCCGGACAGCCCGATGATGTCGGCGTTGTGCTCCTTCGCCGCGTCCAGGATCTTCTGAGCAGGCACCATCACACCGAGGTCGATCACTTTGTAGTTGTTGCACTGCAGGACGACCCCGACGATGTTCTTGCCGATGTCGTGGACGTCGCCCTTCACGGTCGCCATGATGATCGTGCCGTTGGTGTCCCCGGTTGAAGCGACGCCGGACAGTTCTTTCTCCGCTTCGATGTACGGCAGCAGGTACGCAACGGCCTTCTTCATCACCCGGGCCGACTTCACGACCTGGGGAAGGAACATCTTGCCTGCGCCGAAGAGGTCACCGACGACGTTCATGCCGTCCATCAGCGGGCCCTCGATCACCTCGATCGGGCGACCACCTGCGCCGGCGATCTCGGCCCGCAATTCCTCGGTGTCGGGCTCGACGTTGGCGTCGATGCCCTTGACCAGGGCGTGCGTGATCCGCTCGCGGACCGGGAGGCTGCGCCACTCGGCTGCCACCGGATCTTCGGCCTTCTCCGAACTGTTGAACCGTTCAGCGATCTCCAGGAGCCTTTCGGCCGCGTCCACGCGACGGTTCAGGACGACGTCCTCGATCCGGTCCCGCAACTCGGCGTCGATCGAGTCGTAGGGCACCAGCGCACCAGCGTTGACGATGCCCATGTCCAGGCCGGCCTTGATGGCGTGGAACAGGAACACCGCGTGGATCGCCTCGCGGACGGGGTTGTTGCCCCGGAACGAGAACGACACGTTCGAGATACCGCCGGAGATGTGCACCCCGGGAAGGTTCTCCTTGATCCAGGCGCAGGCCTCGATGAAGTCGATCCCGTACGTCGCGTGCTCCTCGATACCGGTCGCCAGCGCAAAGCAGTTCGGGTCGAAGATGATGTCCTCGGCCGGGAAGCCGACCTCTTCGGTCAGGATCCGGTAGGCGCGCCCGCAGATCTCCTTGCGGCGCTCCAGGTTGTCGGCCTGACCCTGCTCGTCGAACGCCATCACGACGACGGCGGCGCCGTACTTGCGGCACAGCCGTGCCTCGCGGATGAACTTCTCCTCGCCCTCCTTCATGGAGATCGAGTTGACGATCGGCTTGCCCTGCACGTTCTTCAGGCCCGCCTCGATGACCTCCCACTTGGAGGAGTCGATCATCACCGGGACGCGGCTGATGTCCGGCTCGGACGCGATCAGCTTGGTGAACCGGTCCATCGCGGCGACGCCGTCGATCATGCCCTCGTCCATGTTGATGTCGATGACCTGCGCACCGACCTCGACCTGCTGCTGGGCGACCGACAGCGCGGTGTCGTAGTCCTCGGCCTTGATCAGGTTGCGGAACCGGGCGGAGCCGGTGATGTTGGTGCGCTCACCGATGTTCACGAACAGGGAGTCGTCGGTGATGTTGAGCGGCTCCAGGCCCGAGAGCCGGGTGGCCACCGCGATCGCCGGCAGCTCGCGCTGCGGCTTGCCCTCGACGACCTTGGCGATCTCGGCGATGTGCGCCGGCGTCGTTCCGCAGCAACCACCGACCAGGTTGACCAGGCCGGCCTCGGCGAACTCGGCGATGTAACCGGCCTGACCCTCCGGGGACTCGTCGTACTCGCCGAAGGCGTTGGGCAGGCCAGCGTTCGGGTAGCAGGAGACGTAGGTATCCGCGATCCGCGCCATCTCGGCGATGTAGGGCCTCATCTCCGGCGCCCCAAGGGCGCAGTTGAGGCCGACCGCGATCGGCTTCGCGTGCCTGATCGCGTTCCAGAATGCTTCGGTGACCTGACCGGACAACGTCCGCCCGGAAGCATCGGTGATGGTGCCCGAGATGATCACCGGCCAGCGGCGTCCGCGGTCCTCGAACAGCGTCTCGAGGGCGAACACCGCCGCCTTGGCGTTCAGCGAGTCGAAGATCGTCTCGATGATGAGGAGGTCGGAACCACCGTCGACCAGGCCGTTGGCAGCTTCGAGGTAGGCGGCGACCAGCTGGTCGTAGGAGACGTTGCGGGCTCCGGGGTCGTTGACTTCCGGCGAGATCGAAGCGGTCCGCGTCGTCGGCCCGATGGCGCCGGCCACGTAGCGGGGCTTCTCCGGGGTGCTGAACTCGTCGCAGACCTTGCGGGCCAGGGCAGCGCCTGCGTAGTTCAGCTCGTAGCCCAGCTCCGCCAAGTCGTAGTCGGAGAGCGAGACCGCGTTCGCGTTGAACGTGTTGGTCTCGAGGATGTCGGCGCCCGCCTCGAGGTACTCCCGGTGAATTCCCTCGATGATCTGCGGCTGCGTCAGATTGAGCAGGTCGTTGTTGCCCTGAAGGGCGGTCGGCCATTCCATGAACCGTTCGCCGCGGTAACCTTCCTCGTCCGGCCGGTCCCGCTGGATCGCCGTGCCCATCGCGCCGTCGATCACCATGATCCGCTGATCGAGAGCAGCCGTCAGTTCATCGGTGCAGTCGGGGCGGATGTTCGGCGCAAAGGTGTTCGACTCAACGGCGTTCACATGCGTTCCTTCCGTAACGGAAGGCGTCCTTAACTCTGCCGAGCGTGGCGGATACCGGCAGGGACCCGGAACCGTTGCAACGCCTCTCGACCAGAAAAGTCTACGTCGTCACCCGACGTCTGGACGCCCAGCTCGATCCGACCCGCTTGGCGATCGCGGTGCCCTTGAGCGCCAGCTCGCGGATCTTGTCGACAATGTCGTAAACACTATGGTTAACCAGATTGCAGCCGAACGTATTTCGTCTCGACCGCGTCGGCGCCGGTTATCGTCGAGGGTGAGGTCGGCATCTTGCAGCTGGGCGCCCATGGCGCCGTCACCGACGACGACACGCCGAGAAAGCGTGTCGAGGAGGTCCGTGTCGTACACGCGTTCGTTAGCAGCTACCACATGAACAGGGTAGTCGGTCTACGCAAACCAACCCGTGCGGAGATGGGGCTCG
>Ga0193743_1003638_pt1 | contig 10259 bp, 9 predicted proteins | sample L2c2metaG_FD_143038 | JGI IMG/M metagenome (GOLD analysis project Ga0193743, IMG submission 143038) | Soil microbial communities from a riparian zone of the East river system, Colorado, United States - L2c2 | ecosystem: Environmental > Terrestrial > Soil > Riparian zone | place: USA: East River...
CTCACGCGTCGTGTGACAGGTGAGAGCACTGGGCGTAAACCTATTGACCTTTAACGGAATTGTGAGAAGGGAGGACTACCCCATGGAAAATCAAGATCTTTCTCGGCGCACCTTGTTGAAGGGTGGTGGAGCGGCGTTGGCGGAGCTGGCGGTTCTGCGGGTGGCAGGTCTGCCGCAAGCCTTCGGAGACCCCGGCGATGAGGTGATTCCGTGGCTCGACCAGCCCGCCCCGAACCCCTTCCCCACTGGCCTCGGCAACTTGCTGGACTGGGAGGCGCTCGACTCCTGGCTGACACCTGCCAACAACTTCTTCTATGTCGACCACTACGGTCCACCCGCCGGCCTCGATGAGTCCACGTGGCGCGTAGGCATCGCGGGCCTGGTCGCCCATCCCCAGTCCCTGACGATAGCCGACCTCAAAGCCCGCAAGCGCCGCGAGGTGGACTTCACATTGGAGTGCTCGGGCAACACCGGCACCGGCCTGGACTTCTTCATCGGCGGCATCGGCAATGCTCGCTGGGCGGGAGCGCAGCTGGCCCCGCTGTTAGAGGAGGCAGGTGTCCTGGAGGAGGGCAACGAAGTGGTCTTCTGGGGGGCTGATAGCGGCACGGTGACAATCCGCGACAACTCGGGGGTCGTCAGTGGCGGCAAAACGGGAAAGGTCGAAACTGATCCTGAAGGCGGACTTGATCTGACGATCACCGAGCAGTTCGCCCGCAGCATGTCTGTCCGCGAAGCGCTCAGCCGCGACAACCTGCTCTGCTACGAAATGAACGGTGAGCCACTGCCCCCGCTTCACGGCTTCCCCCTGCGCCTGATCGCCCCGGGCTGGTACGGCGTGGCCAACGTCAAGTGGCTGACGCGCATAGAGGTGCTGGACCACCGCTACGCCGGTCGCTTTATGGCGCGGGACTACGTCACTATCCGCGAGGAGCAGCGCAACGGCCAGACCGTCTGGACGTCCACCACCGTCAGCCACGACCGGCTCAAGTCAGCGCCGGCCAAAGTCACGCGTCGGAATAATCGATACGTCATCATGGGCGCCGCCTGGGGCGCGCCGATCATGGCGGTGGAGGTCCAAATCGACGACGGGCCCTGGACGGCGGCGAGGCTAGAGAAACCCCCTTCGATGGCGGCGGTGGATGCCCAAATCGAGGACGGGCCGTCGACGGCGAGGCCCGAGAGCTCCGCGGCACACAGGAGAAAAGGATCGCGTGGCTACGCCTGGAGGTTCTGGACGTTTGATTGGGGGACGCCCCGCTCGGGCGAGCACAAGATTCGGTCGCGGGCGTTCGAGGTCGACGGCAACATCCAGCCAGCACCGGACGACCCGTTCCTCGCAAGCAAGAGGACCTACTGGGAGAGCAACGGGCAAATAACCCGTCGGGTCCTCATTCACTGACGGTCCGTGGGGTGTGCTGCGCGAAACGGCCCTGTTGCATTTGATCAAGGATCTGCGAATCTGAACTTGCGAAACCTGATTCCCGGTATCCGTAATGGGGTGGCTCTTCCCTGCGCCGAGATCTAAGCCCCTGTTGCCCTACGCCGGCTCGTGCGTGCGGCGTTTATGGCATAGGGTGGTCGCACGACTTCTGGCCAATTTGGGATTTTGTCGCATCAGGTCTTGGTACCCAGTCGCATCAGGTTCTGGTATTTCCAGGGAAACCAGTCCCATCATCTTGTGGAATCTCACACCACCTGTAGGAACTCGAAGCTGCCGCAAACCAACCATAGCGACGTTTCCCAGGAATTGGTAAGCCGTCGGCATCGCTGACTGTTGTCGGAAACAGATCATTTGTCGCATCAACTTCTACTTTCGACAACCTCCTCCTCCTTGTGCATGGATCGAGTCTATTGACTGGGGATTTGTAGTCCGTCTGTTGCTTCTAACGCCTTAGCCCATTGAGATGGAATTTCACGCCATCTTTCGGGATAACGCGCTCGCACTAGCGGTGACGGATGGGCGGATGTGAACAGTGATAGGTTCCCTCCGTCGAGCAACCGAGCTTCACGTGCCGCATTGCGACCGACCAGAACAACAGCACTGAGTCTTGGCAGCAAGGAGATCAGTTCATGGATGCACGCGACGCCTTCTTCTAGCTCTGAACCAGTGATCCGGAGGTTCGGAGTCAACTTCCGATTGGCCGGTTATACGGCCAGGTGGCGTTCTCCTGTCAACTCGGTGACAGTGAGATTTTCTCATTCATTGGGCGGCGATCCGACCAAGGAGGACCTGTTCGTAGGACTCCGGCTTGGGTGCCTGCCATAAGGGCAAGAACACGTTCTACTAGAGGCGGAAGACGAGGCCCGCACTGAGGCGGAGATTGTTCTGGCGGTTGTTCGTCCCGTTGGGTAATTGCGTAAGAAAGAAATCAGCCTGCATAGGACGAACCGCCAGCCAGGACTTCAAGCGAATATCCAGTCCTCCACCTGCGAGCATGGCAAAACCGTTGGCCGCGCCGGTCGAACCGGAAGCGACCGGGAAATAACTGTCAAAGCCATGCACGGCGCCAAACAGGGCCTGCCCGAACGGCGCGTAGCGATGATGGATGGGGTAGGTAAAGCGCGGCCCGGCGGTAAAGGAAACCAGGGACAGTCCCTGTGAGCCACCGTTCACGCTGCCGGAGCGTACTCCTGTCACCAGCGGTAGAGATGAAACGCAACTTCGGTGCTGCCGCCATCCATATGGAAGCAGCCGCATTGGTCAGGTCTTCCATTGGCGCGTAGATAGCTGTAGCCGAATGAGATCTCGACGGGCGCGGCGGTAGCTGTGGCCTTGTCGCCTCGATAGGAATTGGGATATCTCCAGGGACTGGAGGATGGGCTAGAAGTGTTCTGCGCGAGGGCCACCAGCGACGACAACACGCAGCAGAGAAGTAGGCTCCAGAGATTCCGCATGTGTGATTCTTCTACTGCGCAGTATTGAGGGTGAGTGTTGCGGTCTGGGTAGTGGTAACGATTCCCGAAATCCCCGTCGCAGTAACGGTCACAGTTGCCGCGCCGACGGGCGTAACGTAGGGGCCAAAGCCACTGACACCGCAACCCGACAGGCCCGCGGCCAACGCTCCTGTGGCGATGAGCAGGCAGAGTCGCGACCCTCGCCGTTGTGTCTTCGAGACTTTTCGTTTGTGCGCAATCGCCGCAAACCCCGCTAAACCTCCGGGCCACCAGAAAGCCAGTGCGAGAGCCACCGGACTGAGCGGGTTTGGCGTTGGTTCCCTGGTGGATTGGCTCCGCGCTTGCTGCACGCTGGTCTGGATGGTGAGTCCCACATTCCCCGGCTGGTTGTTGCCATTGATCTGAACGGGATTTGGCGCAAATGTGCAGATCACATTGGCCGGCAGGCCGGAGCAATGAAAGGCTATTGTTCCTTTATAGCCACCGGCCGGAGTTAGCTGTAACGTGGTGGTGCCGCTCTGGCCTTGCCTGATGCTCAAGGAGGACGGAGTTGCATTCAAGCTGAAGCTCGGCGGAATGGCTGCCGCCGTGACCGTCAGCGTGAAACCCTGCGAAGGTGTTGCGATGGTATAGTTCGCGTCTCCTGCGAAGCTCACTACCACGTTATGCGTCCCCACCGGAAGTGTTCCGGGCAAAATAAACTGAGCCACGCCGCTCGAGGACAAGGCCGCGCTCTGCGCATTCGCGCCATCCACCGTGTAGGTGATATTGCCTGATGGAATGCCATTGCCTCCGGTCAGCGTTGCGGTTACCGTTACCGGCGTGCCGTAGGCTACTGAGGTCCCGGGCGTCTCACTCAGTGCAATGGCCGCCGCGAAGCCCGAGCCGTTGCCGCTCAACAGGATGGTCTGCGGCGAGATGCCCAACCCGTTGAAGATGACCGAGCCGGAAGCAGCCCCGGCGGACGTTGGAGCAAATGCGATTTTCACTGCGCAAGCGGCTCCGGGAGCCAGTGCGATCGGCGTCGCACCGCAAGTTCCGCCGCTGGCCAGAGTAAAGTTGCCCGGCAGGCTGACGGTCTGCACTTGCAAGGGAGCCGTGCCGCTGTTGGAGAGCGTCACGCTCTGGGGCGCGCTGGTGGTGCCGGTCGGCTGGCTGGGAAATACGAGTTCGGGCAGTTCCATCGCGCGAATGCGCTGATTGAGGCGGTCAGCTATCGCGACATTTCCGAGGGCATCGAGCGATGCGGAGCGCGGTGTGTCGAGTGTTGCGTGGAGGGCCGCGCTTTTGTCTCCGCCATATCCCTCATTGCCGTTGCCCGCGATGGTGTTAATCACGCCTTTGCTGACCTGGCGGATGACGTTATTCTTGCTGTCGGCAACATAAACGTTGCCGGCCGCATCCACGGCAACTCCAGTGGGAAGCCCGAGGCTGGCCTGCGCAGCGTTGCCTCCATCGCCAGAGAACCCAAGCGTCCCGTTCCCCGCAACCGTGCTGATGACACCCTGCGCATTGACCATGCGGATGCGCTGGTTGTGGCTGTCCGCAATGTAGAGATTGCCCGCCGTATCGACCACGATGCCAGTCGGTGTATCCAGACCGGCGGAGGTGGCCGCCACGCCATCGCCGGAGTACATCTGCTCTCCATCTCCAGCCACGGTGGTGATGATGCCGTTGCTGATTTTCCGAATGCGGTGATTCCCGGCGTCTGCAATGTAGAGATTGCCTGCCACGCCCACGGCGATTGCCTCCGGCAGGAATAGGCTGGCGGAAGTGGCTGCGCCCCCATCCCCGGAGTACCCCGCCGTGCCGTTGCCCGCAACCGTGCTGATGATCCCCTGCGCGTTGACCATGCGGACGCGCTGGTTGTGACTGTCCGCTATATAAAGGTTGTTGCCCGCATCGACGGCGATGCCGATGGGCGTATCGAGTAGGGCAGCAGTGGCCGCGCCGTTATCCCCCGCGAATCCCTGCATCCCGCTGCCTGCCAGGGTGGTAATGGTGCCGGTCGCGTCCACTTTCCGGATCACGTTGTTGCTCGCATCGGCGATATAGAGATTGCCTGCGTGGTCATAGGCGACAGCGGCAGGCGCGGCCAGTGTGGCGCTGGTCGCGGCGGCGGCATCGCCGGAGTAGCCCGGAGTGCCATTGCCGGCCACCGTCCGCACTGTGTTTCCCGGCTGCACGGAAAGCACCGGGCCCTGCGCCGATGCTGCTGCCGCCAAGCACGCAGCGGCGGCGCATGATGCGGCAACCACAAGCCTTCGCCATTGATAAGGGCGATCTATCATCAGGCGTACTCTATCCTCCGTAGCAAACCAGTCAGCCACTCTCTTCCGCCGCGAATCGCATTCGCACCGCTGATACTTCTCGCAGTCAATCGCGTACTCCTTGCATTTCGAGGCATCATCATCCTGCCTCGCGCGTTGGCTGCCATCTCATTTGCGCGTACATCGCATCCTGGCTGACTACCGTAAATCCCATCTGGAGATACAGATTTGCCGCCCGCTTCGTCTGGGCCACCTGCAGTTCCAGCCGCGTTCCCTTGTCCCGGCATTCCTGCTGCAGACTCCTCAATACAGTCGTGCCGATCCCTTGCCCGCGATACGACTCCAGCAGGCCAATGTCCACTAACCGCATTGCACCCGGCTGCAAATAAATCAGCAATCGTCCCACTGGTTTTCCGTCTGGAAGACAAATAACTTTTTCCTCTGCGCCGGGACAACTCATTTCATAACTTATTCTTCTTGCTCGGTACTGTATCTGTAACAGGCTTTCATCCCCAACCAACTTCATGAACTCTGCTCCAATGGTTGCGATAAAAAGCCGATACCGGAATGCCTCGTCTTCCGCTCTTGCCTCACGAAGGTGAAACTGTGTAGCCACAGGACGGTCTGGTCGAATCATGTATCTAGACCGTTTTCACAATTACTGTGGTCTGGTGAGAATCGGCTATGTGCAGCATTCTTTGATGGAATGCCTGCGTCAGTGTGTCGTTCTCTTCTCCATTGACTGTGAAAACCATCTAGTGTCTGGCTCCGCGCTTTCGTCGCATCTTGCCTATGCGCAGAGCGGTCTTGAGTAGTGGACGGCGACACCATCGCCGCCAGGGTACGGGTTAGCTGCGCGATGGGAAGATTCCTTGCAGCGCGATAATAAAATTGACGCAAAGATATGGCTGAAGATTGGTGTGGGGCTGGTTACCGCCTACAGAAGAGACCGTGGCTGGCGCGAGGGAACCTGTGACAGCCGTAGTCACATAATCGGAAACAGGAACCGGCCTTCTGGCTTCCCCCGAGTTGCCCTGCGCCAGGATTGCATTGGTTGGATCGGAGACCGTTCCCACCTGATTGCTTACACCTACCAAATGGTTGTGCGTTGGCATCTGGTTCTGCAGCAGCGTGACGTTTTCGCTGCCTGCAGCCTGACCGATTACATAGGGACTGAGGCCGGGGCCTTGGCCTTGATGGATGGGCACGCGGCCCTGAAGATTCGGCAGCGCGAAGGTGTGTGTCCCGTCTCCGCCATACATTGTTCCGAGCAGCGAAAACAGTGCGCTGTTCTGACTGATAGACATCAGTTGCCCATTGCAGAGCGCCCATCCATTGGCGGCAAAGTTCCAGCCAACCATCCGTATTTCTCCGAGAAATGGTTCTGACATGATTTCCTCTCCCTTCCTTTTTGGCCCTTCTGTTCTTGTGCGCCTCCCTGCATTCCCTTTTGAGGCGCCACCGCCGCTGTGCAGGACCTGGAAGAAAGAGGGTGTTGGACGTTCTGCCCGTCTTTGCGGGTTATTGGGTTTTTCCTGAGGCTTTTCGGTTTCTCTTCCCGCTTCTTTCTACTTCCGCATCGGTTACTGGCAAACCAGCTGGACGTCTACTCTGTTGAAGGGGTTGGCGTTTGATTCGACAAAAGCAATGCTGATACTGTCACCGGCAGATGCGGAAAAAGTATGTGTGGTGTCACGGCAACTGGAACTGTTTCCGTTTGTAGTCACCGAACAGGACAGCGAAGTAGTCGCCTGGTTCTTGTAAACGGTGATGGTTGTCGTATCAGCGGCGGCGGCGTTGTAATTGTTGACGCCAACGTTGAGTGCGCTCATCGTGCAGGTCACCGGTAAGGCAGAAAAGTTGGATTCTGTTGAGTTCGCAATCACATTATTGGTCGAGGTACTCGGGCTTGTGACGGTGGAAAGCGGTGAAAAATAGAAAGTTGTGCCGGCGTTCGATCCTGGATTGAGGAACTCCATGACAAAGCTGACCGCATTGACCCCGCTGCCATTGGTGCCGTTGGTGCCGGGAGGTCCTTGTGGTCCGGCTATACCCTGTGGCCCTGTGGCACCCGTGGCGCCCGTAACGCCGGCCGGGCCTGTTGCACCCTGTTGTGCCAGCAAGGACCATTTCACATTACTGGTAGGAGGATCAAAGCCCACATTGTTGGCAACCAGCGAAACGTAACTGGAACCGCTGCTGGAGCAAGCCGCGCAGAAGACAGCATCGCCGAGAGCATAGGTGGTGGAACTGGACCAGTTTCCTCGGAAGCTGGCGGGCGGCCCTTGCGCCCCCGTTGCGCCTGATGGCCCGGCCGGACCTGCAGCTCCGGCCGGGCCCGTTGCACCTATCACACCCATTGGACCCTGCGGGCCTCCCGGACCCGCAGGGCCGGTCGCTCCCGTAAGGCCCTGTTGTGCTAATACCGCCCAATGTCCCCCACTTCCGGAGACATCCGTCGTCGGATCAATTGCCACGTTCGCCACTAAAGCGACGTAACTCGTTCCGCTCTCGAAGACTGCATCACCGATGGCATAAGTGAAACTACTGCTCCATGTGCCCCTGAATGTAACCGGCGGCCCTTGCGCGCCCGTAGCGCCAATAGGTCCCGTAGCTCCTGTTGCGCCACTCGGTCCGCCAGGTCCAGCAGGTCCAGCAGGTCCACTTAGCCCTATTGGACCTGCTGGTCCCTGCGGGCCGGAGAGAGTGATATCCAGTTGCGCTGGATGCGGGCCGGAGAGAGTGATATCCAGTTGCGCTGGATGACCTGTCTGGTCATTTTCCTTGGAGTCCAGGACCACCGACGCACCCGACGCCGTGATCGCGATGCCGTCATTGCTGGATGGTGTTCCCACCCATCCCTTCACCAGCGCCGTCACATCCACCGCGACGTAGATGTACCCCTGGGTGATGCTGAAGCTAGCGACGGCCGCGCCCAGCGTTGGAGCCGTGGCGGAGTTGACACCGGATTCGCTCCATGGACTGGCGACCGGCAGCATGCTGACAGCGCCCGGGGTATAGATCCGGTTGACATAGACGCGGAGCGTCGCGCTGGCGATCTGCCCTGCCGTGGTTCCCGCTGGGAGCGATGATAGATCGAACTGGAGCAGCGCGGTGTTCCCATTCCCCACATACAGGTTCGACAACCCACCAAAATTGCTGGACGGGCGCGAGGTGCTTACGAAGCTATCGCCGGTCAGCGTTGCCTGCGTTGCCGAAGCCACTCCGGAAGCACAGAGCAGCAGGATGCAAACCGTCAGCCACCGCGAAAGCGGATAGGCGGAAACCCGACTCGAGCGATGGGCAGGAACGGGAGACGTCATGGTGTCTTCCGCTAAGAATTTGTACGAGCGGACGCGGGGCACGCGAAGGCACATGGGGGATGAGAACCTCACAGAATAAAAATGCAATCTCTATCAACGCAACCGGAGTGTTGCACAATTTCCTGCACGGGGCAGTAAGATCCGCCCGTTCAGTTTTTAAACGAAACAGAACTGTAGAAGTTTTGCTTGCGGAAGTCTACACCGGAAAATCTGTGTCTGTCACAATTTCTTTTTTGACGCGACGGGTAGTGTTGGCGTACAGCGCTTGCCTTCCTCGCCAAGGACCGCAGCCTGGCCTTCGGCCCTTGGATTCTCGATCACAGATCCTTCCCTGGCACGTGATTCACCGGAGGTCGCTTCAGATTTGTGAAAGTTACGTAAGTCTGACGTGCCTGAATCGATGTCGGCCACATCGGAACTTCCCCGAGTTGAGAGAATGCTGTTTTGACGGTTACAGTTGAAGTCGTATTGCCAGGGGCCACAGCATGGGGACAAAGTTCTTCAAAAGGCTTTTGCAAACAACAGGCATATTCATTGTTCTGCTCTCATGTGCGGTACTTGTTGGTCCGCTGCTGCGTTTGCTGAGGCGACATTCTCCTGATCCGCTGACCCGGCTTCTCGAACTCGCCGATGAAAAGGCTTGGCTCAACGACTGGATCGAGGCGGCACCGCTCTATCAGAAGGTAGAAGAACTCTGTATACAGCGAAGGAATCAGAGCTGTGCGCTCTATGCCCGAGTGAGCCAGATTCCCGCCCGTTCAGAAACAGCAAGCATTTCAACTCAGATTCTGCAGTTGTCGAAGGATCTGACTCTCCAGCCGCTCGCGACTATCGGACGCGACTTCGCGTACTCAGTGTGAGAGGGATGCTCGAAGTCAATTACGACGCAGCGATGACATCCGCCAGTACTCTGCAATCGAAACCATGGCTTTGCGACGAGCCCACTCCGAGTTTCCTATCGTGCACTCGCAATGGCATGGTCTGGACACGCTTCCAAGCTATGAGTCGCCAAAGAAAAAGTTACAGCCTGGAGTTTCCAAGGAGTGTATAGTTTGCAGCTATCGCGGTTACATGGAATGTCTGCTTATTTTCTTAAATAGGACTGCAATGGGGAGAACTCGAATGAGAAAGCTTGCAACATCGAGATGGGTCACGCTTGGCACGGTAGTGCTTATTGCGCTTGCGGGCCTGAATATCGCCTGCAACAAGAAATCTGCGACCAGTACGACCCCGATGAGCGACAAGACCGGCCGGGCGGGGGCGGGAGCGCTTCCGGCGAACTCCTGGGTCGTGCCCCAGGATGTGAAGCCCTCGAATGGAGTCAGCCCCTCCCAAAGTGACTGGGAGAATTTCGGGTGGCAAACGTTTGTGGCGATCAATTGGCCTTCGGCTACACCAAGCGCATCTGGGATCTCCGGGTTGCCGAACACCCAACTGACAATCGGCGCGAGCAGCTCGAATGGCGCCATGATCCCCGCGGTGTGGGGGACCTTCCGCAGCGAAAACAACACCATGCTGGCGGCAGCCCAAGATCCGGGCCCATGGTCGAACAACCCGGTACCGATTCCGTCGGGGTGTGCGGCGTTGACTTCGTCCAACCCGGTCTCGCCCGGGTTTCATCCGGTGGTTTTCGCCATGATTTCGAAATTTGGCAATGTAGACCAAGCCAGCGGGCCTCCGCTCATCGAGCAGTCAGGGTGGTATGTCACCTACGATATTCGGCTCGATCAATCCGAGTACACGTATCTTCAGCAGAATGGATACTACA
>Ga0193743_1003642_pt1 | contig 10253 bp, 12 predicted proteins | sample L2c2metaG_FD_143038 | JGI IMG/M metagenome (GOLD analysis project Ga0193743, IMG submission 143038) | Soil microbial communities from a riparian zone of the East river system, Colorado, United States - L2c2 | ecosystem: Environmental > Terrestrial > Soil > Riparian zone | place: USA: East River...
TGCTGGATATTTCTGCCTCCCGACATTTCATGAGCGCCCATCTCGGTTGTTGATTATTTATGAGCAGTTCGCAGATCCATTGCCGCAGATCTCGAAGCCGGCTCTACCACTCTTTAGGTCTTCTAAACGTAAAGATCTGTTCTTCATCAGACTCAGCGTGAATACCGTCCTCCCTGGATTCGACTCCACGAGGCAGACGCTACCACCGTGCTCTTCAGCTATTCGACGAGCCAGGGTGAGCCCCAGGCCTGTTCCGTTGGATTTTCCTGCGGTCACGAACGGATCGAACAATGTACTCCGGACAGAGGCAGGTATGCCGGGACCATTGTCCAGGATTGTGACGTAGACCCGTTCATCGACTTCCGTAAGGTGGACCTTCACCTCAGGCACGTGAGTTGAGCGTGCCGCAGCTTGGCAGGCATTGAGCAGCAAGTTATATATGGCACTTTCAAGATTCCTCGCATCGATGTCTGCTTCCGTCGGCGGGAACTTGCCGACTGTGATGGACACGTTCCGCCCGTCTGGATGAAACTTCACTGCCGCAACGGCTTTCTCACCAACCAAGGAAACGCGCGCACGGACAAGCGGGCTTTTCCGTCCGCTACTACCGAATTGCAGTAATGATTCAATACGCTCCGTCATCGCGAGCACTGCTTCTTGAATTTCGAGCAGCAGATCAGCCCGCACGCTCGCACATATATCGTGGCGCTCGAGAAACTCGGCGTTCGCATAGATCGCCGTGAGCGAGTGGCGCATATCGTGGGATATCGAGCATGCCATCCTGCCGATTGCCGACATCCTCTCTGCCTCTATCAGTTGGCGGGGTGCAGGCCGCTGCGGTTCGTTTCGCAGATCCAGACCAACGCCCTTATCAAAGATGAGAATATTGCCGCGGTCTGAAATCTTAGGTTTCCTAAGGTGTGTTCTCACTGTTCCCCCCTTGTGATGCCTTTTCTTGTTGCTCGCGGCAAGCTGCCTCGAAGCTAATCAGCGGTGGTGAAGACAGCCGGCGAAAGGCGTCTTCGTGCGGCTTTCATCCAGCCCATGTGTTTGTGTCCTTACGCTATGGTTGGACTCTTCACAGGTAATTCGCGATTGTTGCTTGTTCTTATGACCGTGATATGGATGACTAATCAAGGGTGCCAACCAGTTCGTCGAACAGGGGTGGCGCGAATAAGATCGTCCGATTGGCTAAGCCCTGTTGCAGCAGACTCGCCGACGCCGCCCGGCAATTTTGCTCGACTCGGGAGGCAGTCAGATTGCAAGAGAAAGGAATTCGATCCTAAGGGTCCGATCGAGGTCATTGTGCCATAAACGCCTGCACTGGACAATGTTGTCGACGAGCTTATCCCCGTATCAGTGACTTAGCGACATGCGAGCGAAGTCACAAAATCGGCGCACTACCGGCGCAGTGTTCTGACGCGCGAATGCCAAGCCAATCTCTGACTCCGGCAGTCGATCTGTAATCGAGCACACGACCACCTTGGAGACGACTCTTTTTGCAACAGATGCTGGGACAATCGAGACGCCCACGCCGGCATCGACGAGAGAGATGAGGGTAGGCATCTCTCCTGCTGTTTGGACCACCTTAGGGACGACTCCAGCGTCGCTCAGAATTCCAGTCAAAAGATCATGGAAACCAGGAGCGTACTCTCGTGCGTACATGACAAATGGATTCCCTTTGAGTTCGCGCAGACGAATCTCTTTCTTCGCGGAAAGCGAGTGCCATGAAGGCAAGATCGCGACGAATGGTTCCCGATGAACCGTTGTCACCTCGATCCCTTTGCGATTTTCAATGGGAAGACGAAGAAAGCCTACGTCTAACAAACCATCGTCGATCATTTCCAGTTGGGTGCCTGTCAAAATGTTTCTTATCGAAAACTCGACATCTGGGTAGCTCTTCCGAAAGCGCCGCATCAAGTTCGGGACGATCTCAAAACCGGCAGTTGATATAAAGCCGATACGAATATGGCCAAGCTTGCCTGCTGACGCCCACTGAGCTTTCCGCTTGGCAAATTCGAGCTTTTCCAGAGCGACCGCCGCGTCTTCCCGAAACGCCTGCCCAGCCTCCGTAAGCACCGTGCCCTGTCGGTTTCGACTTAGGAGTCGGATACCCAATTCGTCCTCAAGGGCTTTGACTTGAAGGCTAAGCGCCGGCTGGCTCAAGTTGAGGAGCCGAGCGCTTCGACCGAAATGAAGAGTTTCAGCGACGGACAAGAATGAACGGATGTGACGGAATTCCATGCGGTCTCCTGATTAGCTGACGCTATCACGATTACAAAAACACTTCATCGTCGTAAATGATGCGTCAGTATCAAATCATTTGTGCAAGCAAGGGGGAGGCAGAGACGATGAGCGAGCAAAGGCTGCAACAGGCATCCTCGTGGACTAGGCGGCGTGACGAGAAGGAGCGCCGAATGCGTGATGCGGTGGATGAGCGGCCCCGTACTTCCTACCGCCAAGACAGTTGAAGCCCTTGAAGCCCTGGTCGTGGCGGGAGATCGCATTGTCTTGGAAGGAGACGATCAGAAGCAGGCCGACTTTTTATCGCGGTCCCTTGTAAAAGTTGATGCGAAGAAGATACACGACCTGCATCTAATCATCTCCAGCATTAGCCGTCCCGAGCACCTCGGCAAGAGGGGGCACGGTATAAGTCGAGAGCAGTTCGTGTTCTGGTCGGTGGTCAGGTGACGCTTTCCTTGGATGGCGTAGATCAAGCCTTGGCCAAAGGCGATGCCGTGACAATACGTGCTGAAAGCCCTGTTCTATGGGTGAACGACTCAGAGAAGCCAGTCTAACTGCTCTTTGTCTCTCATTCGATCTCCTGACAGCGTCCAGTAAGACTTCGGTCCTCAGCTTTCAATGGACTGCGTCTCGGCTGACGGTACTCATCACACGACCATGAAGACGATATGCGGCCGAAGAGTTTCGTAACAAGCTCGGAACGGTCCCGGCAAAAAGGGGTTTGGGCGACCCTTTCCCTTGGCGGGAAGGGTCGCCGCGTTTTCTCGCGGACAGGAAGCACGTCTAGGCGGTGGCGGCGAGCGGGGTGGGTACTGTTCACCCTCGCCCTCCTCGATGTGTTCGCCTGAGTTCTCAATCAGGCTGATAATCCTCTTCGCGGCATTGCCTATCGTCTGAAGGGAAGCGGTGAGCATCTCAGCGGTTACGTCATAAGTTGCAAGATAGAAGCGGCTTTCGGAGTGAATACCGAAGTGAGCTAGGACGGCATAGGAGACGGACTCGGCTTCAAGTTCTCTCTGCTGGTGTGTGGTGCCTTCGCGGTTGGTTCGGTGCATCAATTCGTGGCCGATTTCATGGGCGATTACTCCGCAACGTGCGGGGGTGTCTAGCGTCTCCTCGATCTCGATCAAGCTGCCTTTGCTATAGCCTTCTGCGTTACCGGCGATATAGATCTGTGGAACCCCTCGAAGAACAATTCCCTGCACTTGAACCGCACATCTTTATCTAGTGGCCGAAAACCCGAATCGGCAAGCTGGTCAGAGGAATAGTAATGAAATTGAGGCTCAAGCTGGAACCTCAATTCCTTCGCGAGGGTGGACTTTCCCGCGCTTGAGGTCCCGTTCAGCAGGATGATTCTTCCCTTAGAGTGCGCCATGCTGCCAAACTCTCTCTATAACTTGTGTGAGGCAGCACCATCAGCTGCACTTGGTTGCGAAGCGGTAGGCGGAACCTCTCCACTCGCCAGGTCGTAACTTGCGTATCGCGCGAGCTCGAATCTATTCCACATCTGAACTCTTGCGATGGTCCACCACTTTGTACCCCTGTGGAGGCTGAAAGAATGACGGATCAGGCTCCGACGTGGTGATCTCCGTCACAGTAAAGGTTTGTCGCCCGATCTGCGGCGCCTCCAGCAGTGAACTCAGATTCAAACCCAGCTCCGCGCAGAAGCGATACTGCCGCACCGTCGACATGGGCATGTCATTTCCCAGCACGCCTGTTTTCAGAGTCATCGTGTCCCTATACTCGTGCACTGGCAGTCCCACGAAGAACTGCGCGCCAAGATCTTCATGCGTGCGCGTCCCCTTGTCATCCTTGAGCGGAGCCGTCTTGAACCGAGCAGGATCGAACCGAGCCGTCACCGAGTCTCCCAGCGTCACCAGCTCGCAGACCTTTTGCCGAGCGTTGCACTGATAAAGCGTGTGCGCCACAGGGTCCGCAATCTGGATCCAGCTCATGCGCGACGGAATATTGCTGCCCTTAGGCGACATCAGCCAGCGCTCCTGGTAGATCCGCCCTGCGCCGTCGCGCTTGATCGGCCTACTGTTAATAACCGTGAAGGTGCCGCCGTTACTCAAAGGGCGCGACCACTCAGCTGCGAGAGTTAGGCTGAAGGGCGCATGAGCAATATAGGGGACGAAGATACTCTCGAGCACCTCCTGCCCGCCGCCATCGAAGCCTACGCCACCGTCATCCTGCGTCTGCGCGCAAACCACGCGCCCTTCGGTCGTCAGCGCGATCGCAATCGCAAAAGTAAACAGCCGCTTGTAGAATCCACGCCCGAGATCACGACGCATGTAAACCTCACAAAACGATGCGTAAGGCAGCTCTCGATACACGCCTACAATATAGCTTTTCCGCAAACAGTGCTTTGTGAATTGAGAAAGCAGCCGTCGAAAAACCAAACGCCGGGAACGAACTTGCCGGGAAACTTGCGCACGACCGTCGCCTGAGTCACTCCTTTTGCGCAAGAGATGCCATGATGCGCTGGATGTTCGGCCACTCCTTGACGATCAAGGCATCGAAGGTCTTGCGGACGCCGCCGCAAGCCGGGCATCGGCAAAGGCGCGAGGGAAGACCGGAGGACGGCCTCGAACCGATGTCCTGAAATTGAGAGACGCTAAAGTGCTGTACGACAACTCCGGCAAGACCGCGGACGAAGTCTGCAAGGTCGTTGGAGTTGGCAGGAGAAGCTTCTTTGCCTACCTCGCTCAACAGCGAGAGCAGACATCAACAATCCTCACTGCCAATTAGATCGTTTCGAGGGGTTGGGCAAAAATAGCCTGGAACGGTCGCCACAACCGGAGCCGGTTCTGAAAGCGCTGTCGAATGAACCGCACTGCGGCAAAATTGACTTTTCGCGGTTTTAGTCAAAAACACCCTAGTTGAGGGTATGATTGGCAGCAAAAAAGGCGACTTTCTACTAGTAAAGGAAAAACGACAACCGCAGACACGTCGCGCCGGTGTATCGCGGTGTCCAACTCCCAAACGGCTTTCTTGGTCTAGTTGGTCGGGCGTAGGAACTAAGCCATCCCAGCGAGCGGCAGACCACTGGACGCATCGCCTTCCATTCTGATTCACGCAGCAGGTTCGCGCGTGGATCGGCATAGCGCCAACTCCGCTTGGTGAACGTTAAATACGAAATATGGGGGTTATGCGATGATTTGGGACGACCTCTTGGCCTATATCATTGCAACTGGTTGATTCTGAATAGTTTATTGACCACTTTGAGCGCTGAGGGGCAGATCAGAAACGATAGTTTATTGGTACATTATGCCGAGCAATATGTGGCATAATGTACTTATGGAACAGGTAGCTGTACTCGAACAACAGACGCCATTCATGACTTCCCTACACCTCGATCTTGAGACGGTCGAAGCCGGTGTGCCCGTGCCTACGTTGACGAATTTTGTTGCTGCCTCCGGGATGCAGCTCAAGGATATCTACGAGGTCGTAATTCCGGCGCGGACACTCAAGCACCGCAAAGCGCGTAAAGAGCACTTGACTCCAGATGAGTCCGATAAGCTCGTACGGCTGATTCGCGTTTATGACCAGGCTGTTCGCGTGTTTGGCGACAAGGAGAAGGCGTTGTACTGGTTGAGCGAAGCGAAGAGGCGTTTTGACGGGCGTACTCCGATTCAAATGTTGCGCACAGATCTAGGTGGCCGCATGGTCGAGGAGATGCTTGGTCAAATTTACTATGGCATGTTCGCTTGATGCTGAATCTGTGGCGAATAAGCGCCTTCAACTCGTTGTCAGGAGAAGGCGGTCTGTACTATTCAGCGCGGTGGCACACAGCCGGTCACAGGATCGTCTATTTGGCGGAATCCGCTGCGGGTGCTCTGGTCGAGTCCCTCGTTCACACAGAGCTGAATGAGAGGAGTTGGCCTCGCTTCTACGATCTTATGCAGATCGCGGCTCCTGATGACATCGAAATCGAAACTCTCAACGTACCGGTGGGCGATGACTGGAGAAGATTACCAATCATTCCCAGAGGTCTTGGTGATGAATGGTTGAACTCCAAACGCACAGCCTTAGCGCGTGTGCCTTCAGCTATCCTGCCGAACACTTGGAATGTTCTGCTTAACCCTGAACATCTTGCGGCCGGTCAAATCAGGATCATCGAGACGACGAGAGCAGAGTATGACCCTCGGCTCTTTCAAAAACTTCGGGTTTGAGGTACAGGGCTCTGTTGCATTAATTCCAAATTGGCTCCTCGACTGTCACGCTGGGCGGCTGCACGCGACCTTTCCTAAATAAACAGGCGGGCTCAACCGGTCGATGCAACACTGGCTTGGAGTTTACTCGCCGGGGTTTCAAAGCCCAAGGTTTTTCGCGGGCGTTGATTTAGGCGCAGAGCTACCTTGTTGAGATCGGCTTGAGAGTAGCCGGACAAGTCGGTTTTCTTGGGGAAGTACTGTCTTAGTAGGCCGTTGGTATTTTCATTGGTGCCGCGCTGCCAGGGGCTCTGCGGATCACAGAAGTAGACTTTCACATTCGTGTCCACCGTGAAGCTCTTGTGTTTGGCCATCTCGTGCCCTCGGTCCCAGGTCAACGAGCGCCGCAGGGACGCGGGCAGTTTACGCACGTGCTTGCTCAGCGCGGCGACGACCGTCGCTGTGTCTTTGCTGGGTACTTTGACCAGCATGGTAAAACGCGAATGTCGTTCCACCAGGGTTGCGATGTGACTGTTCCTGCTGCCGCTAAGCAGGTCGCCCTCCCAATGACCGGGAATGGCGCGGTCTTCAACCTCTGCCGGCCTTTCCCGGATAGAGATGGCATCGACGATCTGACCTCGGGACTGTCCGTCAGCCCGAGCGTGCCGTGAGCGACGTATAAGCCGCTTGGACCTGAGGTGCTGAATCAGCTCTTTTTTCAGCACTCCCCGGGCCTGGATGAATAAGCTGCGGTAGATGGTTTCGTGGGACACACGCATGCTCTCGTTCCTGGGATAGCTTACTTTCAACCATGCCGAAATCTGTTCCGGCGACCAGTCCAGGATCAGTTTACTGGCCACGATCGTCCGCAGCTTCTCGTCGATGGCAAGAAGGCACACCTTTGGTCGCAGAGCCGACTCCCATGCCTGATGATCTGCTTCATTGGCTCGATACAGTGGACGCCCGCCATGACGCGTCACCTCCCGGCTCACTGTCGACACAGCCCGTTGCAACCCGTTGGCTATCTCCCGGATCGACAAACATCGAAGGAGAATGGGCAGGACGTGTCACCGGACTTGCCGATCAGCGCGTCGAGATTGCCATGATGCGCACACCGGACGGCCACAGCCGTCTCGAGCTCTCCCGTTTCCTCACGCCGCCTGTCGTCGCGGATCACCGCAACGCCCCGGTGAACGCTCTAGGCTACCTCCGCGTCATGTTCGCGGTTGACAACATCGACGAGACGCTTGACCGGCTTCGCAAGCGCGGCGCCCAGCTCGTAGGCGAAGTAGTCCAGTATCAGGATTCGTATCGGCTCTGCTACATCCGCGGGCCTGAAGGGCTTCTCATCGGCCTCGCCCAGGAACTCAACTGAGCCCCTCGGGATTCCCACATTCCCACGCTTCGACGACGGGATCGATATTTCAAAACAGATGCAAAGCAACGGATTGGGAGACACGGCACCTTCGGTGGTAGAGGGGAGATCTTGAAGGCCGCTTTACCCGGTCTCCAGTGCTTCGGGTTCAATGCAGACGGTACGCCGAAGCATCCACTATACCTCGCGGCCATCACGGGCTTAGTTATCCTCCTCCTCATGCTATAAAGGCTTACTTAACTTGGTTGAAGTCACTAATACCGGACCGAAGGATCCTTTATGATGAAGCCTGCTTGGCCCCTACATACGAAGTTGCCCGTAGTTGCTGCGGTCCTGGCCGTTCTAGTTGTTCTATTTGTAGGCGCCCATACGTATGGCAGTCTTTATGCCGCCTGGCGCATGGTTCAATTTCCGTCAACAACACTGCTCTTTGCGGATACGCGCTGCGTAACCTATTCGATGGATTGCGTTGCCAAGGGTCAGGACCCTTATGTAGACCAAGCCTGTGATTATTGGCATCGTCTTTATAACTATCCCCCCATATGGCTCGACGCTCGATATCTCGGAGTCACCTCTCGCTCATCCAACTTAATTGGAACGGCGATGTCGATCCTTACGATATGTGCTCTTTTCCTCCTGTTTAATGCGCGAACCTGGATAAGTGCGATCATTATTTTCTTCGCTGTCACCTCACTATCACTAGTGTTCGCGGTAGAGCGGGGAAATAATGACCAGGTGATCTTTTTCTTGCTGGTTGTCGGGTTCTTCTGGATCGAGCGGAGGAGGGTTGGGTCAAAGGTTTATCTCAGCGGATCCATGATCGTCCTGCTGACCGTATTGAAGATATATCCCATAGTGGCCGCCACTCTTTTCCTGCGATACCGCAACGGCTTCATGAAAACGTTGCTGGTTGCCGTGTTTGCGATAACTGCTCTCTTTCTCACGAGTGGACATCGTCTTCCTACCATCTTCGCAAACACGCCGCAGGAGTTCGAGATGACCTTTGGGAGCTATCCGTTCTTTATCGCAATAAGCCAGCATACGGCCCGCGTCTGGAGGCCGATAATTGAGGCTGATCACAGCATCTCGAGAATCGGAGCGATATTCTTAGGCTCTCTGGCGGCAGCTGCCGGAGCGATCTACGGCAACCGATTCGAGCGCTTTCTCCCTAAAATTGATTTTGAACGGGCAAGGGGATGCATCACAGTTTCCTGCTTAGCGATCTTCTCGTTCGTCTTCATCTCTGGAGCGAGCTATAATTACCGGCTAATCTTCTTGTTGGGCGTCTTGGCATACCTCGTCGAGGATATAAACGAGGGTGTGTCGCTACGCTCCTTGCCCTTCGCTGTCATGATCCTTCTTTTGCTATGGAAACCCTTTCGCTTGTCTCTCCCGCATGAACTCTTGGACGGAATGGTCTTTGTGATAGCGAGCGCATGGTTAGGCAATTCACTTTTTTCTCGCGTAAGCAGACGCACCACAGCCCTAACGACCGCGTCGATGAGCACCTCCCCGTAGTCTGCATCGGCGGGTGGCCCAAGTCTATAACAAATGTGCGTGCCGGGTGCCCCACCCCACAACACTCAACCATCCCAAAAGCCGGGGTGCCCCATCCTGTAGGTTAGGGTGCTAAATATTTGCTCGCTATTTGGCGTAACCGTCAAAAGAAAAGCCTAAAGGCGAGCTAGGTCAATCGCCGGGTTGGCGGCTACACTCTCCAATCAGACGACCGAGACCACCGCATGTGGTGTCCAACTCCGTCTTCATTGACATTCGACTCAGAACGCCGGAGGCAGGCCCATCCCCCTTACAATTGCCCGATAGCGTTCATCGGAGTGAATGAAGTCAAAGTCTGGCTCAGTTTGGATCAGAACCAGGCGAGGCGAGGGTTCCTTGTATGCCTCCTCAAGGAAATGGATGGTGTGCCTCGCCAAAATGTCATCTGAGCAAAATCCGTCCGCTCTTAACCGTTAAGACAAGCGAGTAACGCCCGATATTTGAGTTGGATCGAGTTTCGGCGAGGCACAGGTACATTGAGTCGCTGGGCCGCAGCAAGAAACAGATCCGGATCTGGCTTTGCGCGTTGAACCTCTTGCCGTGTGATGACTGGAATTTCCGGTCTCACTCCCAATCTTTCTAGAGCCGATCGTGCACCTTCTGGGCGTCCGCTGGTCGCAATCGCGTAGGGGATATTGTCTCGACTCAGTTGTTGCAACAGTTCGCGAGCACCGGGAAGCGGTTGAATCGCGCTCTGATAGCGTTCGTACGCTGCGGCGTGGCGCTTCTGAAGTTCCTGAGCCTGTTCGGAAGTTAACCGCTGCCCGATCTCCCGGCCGAGAGCCTTAACCAATAGACCGCCACTCATGCCGATGCGACGATGAATACGCCACACAGCCAGGGAAAGAACCCAACTCTTCAAGCGCCTCGTGCCACGCGAGTACATGTTGATAGACGCTATCGATGAGCGTGCCGTCAGGCCT
>Ga0193743_1003643_pt1 | contig 10251 bp, 11 predicted proteins | sample L2c2metaG_FD_143038 | JGI IMG/M metagenome (GOLD analysis project Ga0193743, IMG submission 143038) | Soil microbial communities from a riparian zone of the East river system, Colorado, United States - L2c2 | ecosystem: Environmental > Terrestrial > Soil > Riparian zone | place: USA: East River...
GTGGGGCTGTGGTTGTGCTGCGGTAGAAAGCACATGGTGTTGGTTGGTAATGACAATGATAAGAATGCAGGTTGTTTTGGTGGTAATGGAGTGGAGGGAATATTCCGATGGAGCTCCGATATAAGTCCGACGAAGGTGGCTGGTGGTAATGGTGGCACTGGACAATGGTGAGGCGGCCATCATCGGAGACTCCGTCGGAGCCGTCCTTTGATTGTTCTTCGGAAAGAACGTGACCGAGCACGGACCATGACAGAAATTGGGTGTCAAATGATAAGCCCATTAATAAGGGGGTTACAACCATGCACAAGCGCACAGTGAGGGACATGGTAACAAGCACATGGGGCTACATGATATGAAAACAACAAAAATAAAAATGAAGGTGCAGAAGGGAAGAGACAGAAACGATGGTTGAAGTTGCAGCAAGAGGTGTTGTTTGGTTGAGGTTCAAGTTTCGAAACAACCAAATAGAAAGGCGGAGTTTAAAAGACTTAATGATTTTTCAAAATTTTGTCGGATGGGCCTTTTCATGTTGAGCTCGAAAACTCTGCTTGTTTAGAAATGTGAGCAGGGTAGAATCAAGTAGAAGTATATTATTGGGTTTTGCTCTCTTTATTTATTACATTAAACTTGTATTCCCTACACTTTACCAAAATTGGACTCAAGGTTGCACAGACATGGAGCAGAAACCTGTAGGCCAGGTGTTGAGCCGCTGGCATGGACCTCTTCAGGCCCCATGTTTGATGGACCTGCCACTCATGCCGTAGGGAGATGATCTGACACCTGTCAAACGGAGTTTGGCTCCAGATGCTATCAACCATTTGGACAAATGGCGGTGTAGCACCGTTCAATCATCACTATGTTGAAGTTCGTCGCCAACCCAGTGAGGCTAAGTGCTTGAAGCTGTACTTCAAGTCATATTATCATATTATTTTAATTACTATTATATAAGTATTAGGGAATTGACAACCAGCGACATGGCCATCAGCATTTACACAAATATCGGCCGTTAGTTGGAAAGCGATTCCATAGTATGCTATAGTATCCGATTGGAAAGAGTGTTTTCTTGTTTTAATTTTATTACGAAGGCACAATCACCACATGATCCCTGGGAATCGTACCAAGGAGACCGATCGAGCGATGGAAATGTACTTGGGAGACTGGCACTGTGAAATGATGTCCCCGTCCGTTTTGGCAAAGACCTCTATCTGATGGCGAGAAATGATGAATGAGATCCTACGAGAACCCCCCCCCCAGAACATCCGGTGCAATTGGACCGTGCAACCTCCATCCTCTAAAGTATTTTCATGTAATTTGGAATATTCACCTGTCAGCACTTTATGACTTCGTTTCAAGTTTATTATGGCAGCCAAAATTTGTATATTGCAGCTTTGAGGGGTCGGAACAGGCATGAAAGAATGTCGCGAAGTGCCAAATAAGGCAAGAAATTGGATCCTTCTTGATCATATCTTGCAAAGATTCTTATATTTGGCCAAATTCTATGTATAGTTATTCATTAGAGTCTGGTCTACGTAAAAAAAAACCGCTGGTGCATTGGGCAAAGTGGAAAGCTTACTGTGAGCAACTCTGATCATGAACCGGGTATAAATCTTGTACAAAAGACGAGATTCACACGTGATTATCCAGATGACGTGTTGAAGATAATCTTTCGGAAATTTCGAATTCAAATTGGAGCAAAATTGGAGTACTGACCAGTCACTAGTACTGATCATGAGTATCGGATAATTTCATTCCATTCCATTTTCAAATTGCTCCAAGCTCTGTTTCAAATACAAGAAACCGCATTCAGCGTTTATTAAATATTTCGTCGCGATCGGTCCAACGGTCGGTCAAACCCCGTCATAGCCTCGATCACATCTTCCGGCAAGCTATTTTGTAAAAGGCCAGAGTGATAGAGTAGCGATAGGAGAGACAATTTCCTTGAAGGTCAGGTGGTACCAGGTGGTACCACTACCTCTACATGGCTACTTACGATCAACATTCGCATTCGAAACCACTATACCAAAATCGATCCTAAGATAACGGAAAGTCATCAGCTGGCCTCCTAAGATAACATATTTGATCATCAATATTATTTGCAACGTATCTTTATACGATGGTTATAAATTTACCATGCCGTAAGGCGACCGTGGACTTAGGCGACCGTGGCCACTGGTCAGGCCATGAACAGCATGAGACTCATTTATCACAGAGTTTATCATCCCCAAGCAGTTCCCAAGCTAAGCCTACATGACTGATGGGTCGTCCACATGTATGTCGCGGTTCAAAGCTAACTTTCACATAGCTTAAAAGATTGTATACTATTTATTACTCAATGCTCATAAGCAAGTCATGATTACTCCAGATCTAGAACCTGTCCCGAAAGATTGAGCTTGTTATGGAAGAAAACCGCAGCTCACTGCGGTGGTTTTGGACCGCAGCTAGCCACAGCTGCCAGTAATATGGGCTTGCCCACACATTGATCCGTGTACCCGCTTGGCACGATAATTTAAACCATTCCCGCGTGAAATTTCAGAGGACGAACGTGTCTCATGACCTCGTGAGGCGAAGCCAAGAGAAATCCCTAGGTCCCATTGACACCTCAGAGCCAGTGTACCATATCTACATATCAGGTAATATAGGCAAGTACCATGTCAGTAAATGTATTGTCACTGTATTTGTATATTTTCAATATCCAAGGCATGTTTTAAGCTTGTTCGTAAAAGCGAACCAGTGGAACAAGAAATATAGTAGTCGGGTGCGTTGCCTAACACCTATGTTATGTATTGAAGTATAATGGTTCGATGTAAATGCAACAAAACTTTCACATATGTATGGAGTTCCGTGAATCAGAAGGCCTTTTATCCATGATCAATTGTGTAGTAAAAACCAGAGATATAGTATCGCGAGGCCGCAAGAAGCGCCTATGGCAATATCTAGGTGAGTGGAGATTAAACGACGTGCGCACGCGCGGCATGCGGTCAACGGGATCTAGGTGCGCGCAATGCAGTGAGGAGCCGGCGGCGGCGCCGCGAAGGTTTTCAGCAGGGTATGAGTGTGGGGAGACCAAACGGGGAGATAGCCAAGAGTGCTACAGCCTGATGTACGGCGTTTCTCATTCCCAGGGAATCTCCAAGCTTCATGAGACTTTCCTATATACGTTCTTCCTGGAAATTCCAAATTCACGCTTATATTAACTTGGGGAGGGGCGGATATAGATACATAAATAACACACTAATGACCACCGACAAATCCACTCTGGAATCTAGTCTGGAGTGGTCTCTCCCTAATAAATTATGGTCCGCAGGCTAAAGATGAAGAACCCGCACCTCTGGATCACTTTCGAGGCGGGTTTAAGCAGGAACATCAAGATAGAGTGAACCAAATTCAATGGATTTGGCGTAGCCCTGATAGGTCCTTGGTGAAAATAGAAAGGACTCGCTAAATCGTCAAGAAACTTCAGCAACGTCAACGTCAGCGTAAATTTTGATTTAATAAGATTGATAGTGTGCGCGCATGCTCGCCCTGGCAACTTAACTATTTTCTCAATGATATTGATCAACCGCAGCGCGGCACGTTCAAGGTGCTGCGAACCATCAACGAGCAGCAGACTAGGTACATACGTCAGGAACGGTGACAAAGCCGCGGATGAACGATGGCTGTTATCAAGAAAAGACTGCCCCGAGATAAATTTAGAATCGGCGAAGAATTGTAGTGCAGAATGACATACATACATCATCAAGTCGTATGACCCAAGTGAGAAGATATGGGAGAAGGTTGACGCATTATATATCTATATCAAACAAAGCTTGAGTTGAGTTCTTTCTCACCGCTTAAGCACGTCACATTGACAACAATTTCGCAATCTGCCAACAAAGGGATCTTTCGAGTGATGATAAGCAGAGAATGCTCGGTGGCTCCTTGTTAATTCCGAATTGCCTGAGTGACGGAAAGGGAGATCTCAACACGAGGTTTACGCGACAAGAAGGTTTTGCGGTCTTCTAGTGGGTCCGAGCTTATTTCTTCTCCGCTGTCGGATGAAATGACATGTAGGTGCTGAACAGTGAATATGATACACATGGGAACGAGGCTTGTTTGCCGTGGATATGACGTCGACCGTTGTCGTAAACCAGTTTACCTTCTACGGTCCGAGGTGTTCTTAAGCCACAACTCTTGGCTTGAGGGCCCGCAGGCTGTCAAGGCGTCAAGAGGAAGGCTAGTCCCGTAAGCCGCTGTGTCGACATTCAGGATAGACGGTGAGGGGTTGTTCGGTCGCTGTAAACAAAAAACAAACGACTCGACTCAGCTTGTCCATGACAAGCGTGGCTGGTGCATCATGGTAAACGATAAGTACGGTAGGTAAAAGATTGGCTAAATGTCGTACAAGCGTCAAGACGTGGAAAACAATGGATATTTGGTGCCGGAGCAAATCGGAATCGAGAACAATTAGGACATCCAAGGAAGGCCTTTGGTTAGGCTCGCGACCAGCACCTTGCGCAGTGTTCATTCCTTTTTTCATCATTCGATGATCAATAGCAAACAATCACACACATTACCCAAAAAGGTAGGCGGACTTTGAAAAGGATGAACACTGCGTAAGGGCTGGGAGCAGCGGCCTTGTTTTGAAGGAGTCCCCCCTACCGTGACGCCGCCTTGAAGAAAAACACTTTCCCTCACCCACAAAATCGTCCTCGTAAAAACACATTTACTGTACATTTTGAGACAAATAGAATCAAATGGTATGCATCAAAAAAAGGTGATTTTTCACTAAAAATTACTTGTACATTTAAGTTGGACAGCCGGAATGGGGATCATGATGGATAAAATGAAATGTAGAAGGTTGAGATGGTTCGCTACGTATGTTTTGGAAAGGACTGGGTAAGTTTGAAAAGAACTGTGGGGGATGGACATTGATCGAAAGGGAATTACAGGCGGAGCAAGATGCAGACCAAGATACAGAGTAGCTGAGTGTAACAAGGGTGTGTGATCTAACGAAATTCACCAAGTCCCGCGTGACAAAGCGTGACTCCTTCAAAACGCGTCCGTTGCTTCCCACTGCAGCCGGTTCTTAAAGTTACAGAACCTTCGGAGTCCGAAATTGTTCGATTAGTAAGAACCGGTTGGTCACGAGCTTAGACTTTGGTGCAGAACGATTACTGTGACCAGTGACACGAGATAATCATTAAAACTCCGTCATCGGCTAGTATGCCGCTTCCCTTAGGGTCCTGAACTTCGTCTGAACAAAATGAACAAGGTGATTTGGCAAAAATAATGGAGAGTCCAGTTACAGCTCTTCTAATTATTTTTAATTCCTGCTTATACTCAGACTCTACGATACGATAATCATTTGACTTTTAATCTTGTTGACTGCGAAGCACGTGAACGATTTATCTGTCCGCTGATGGATGCGCGATGCAGACACTTGTTATCATTCAATTCCATATCCTGACATGGTTGACAAGAAATTAGAAGACAACATTGTGCAATTCTGTACAGTGACAGGAGCCTCGTATGTTCAGACTCATCGATCTGGCGATCGTCGTTACTGATCACTATCGACTGATCAGGACAAGAGATGCCAGAAAGTTTCTGGAAACTCACAAACGATTAGATGTCGCCATGGATGCATATTACAACAATCCACACGCTTTCTCGAATACAGGACGTCGGAAAGGGGACTCAGCGGCTCCCTCAAGTAGCAAAATACTAATTTTATTCGAAAAATATAAAGGTTAGTATGATGATACTACCATCGAGTTTGAGGTTCAACGCTTAAGACCCAGTGTCATGGCGCTGTAGAACCTGGGGGCGAAGATATAACGATAGATGGCACGATCAGGTTCTGTGCAGACCTCGATGTAAATCCAGAAGATGTCGTGCTTCTGGCCGTTGCGTACGAGCTGAAGTCACCTGGAATCGGACAATGGACAAAGCAAGGCTGGATGGAGGGCTGGAAAAATATTGGGTGCGTTTTGATCTCTACTTGGCGTTGTCAACGAACGTTTCGTTCATTCAATCATGCTTAATCAAAAGGGCCGACTCGATATCAGAAATGACGAATTCATTAGTGAGGCTGCGACAACGGCTGGGATCAGATTCCATCTACTTCGAAAAAGTATACAAGCACACGTTTGATTTTGCGCGTAATGAAGGACAGAGAAGCATAGGTGAGACCCAAATTTCTTGCATCATACTTTGACATCCACCTTGATAATTACATATATTGTCAGGTATCGACACCGCTCAAGCATTTTGGAGTCTTTTGATTCCCCATGGTTTTGTTGGTGGTGCCCTGACACGAACCGTAGTGCAGGATGATAATGATAATGATGGTGATGGTGGTGATGATACCGATGATGTGGATATGGATAAAGGCTCAGTGACGAAAGCTGGAGGCGCGGATGGATGGAAGGAAGAATACCTCCAGTGGTGGTTCGATTTCCTGAATGAAAGAGGCGGCAAAGGCGTCACGAAGGACACCTGGATTATGGTACGTACACACCCTAACCGGTGTTCATCATTCTCCATCTCCGCGTAACTTCTACATACTCATGGCACTCCATCGTAAAGTTTTTTGCCTTCATCCGCTCGATTGATTCCAAATTCTCAAACTATAATGCGGACGGTGCGTAGTGCCTCTCCATCTTATTCGTCTGGTTTGTGAGCCAACTTTGTCGCAGACGCTTGGCCATCAACCATAGACGACTTTGTAGTCTATGCGACAAAGCGACTAGCTTCAGGAGCATGATCAAGCAATGACCTGTTGCGAGCTTGTTCGTTTTACAGCCCACTTTTGGGGTTCTTTCGTCTCCTGTGTACTCTGCTAAACATAAAATGAATTCATTATAACGAATCGATGGAATGGATAATTCTTGAGTAGACGCTTGCCGACGGATTCTTGTTATCCAGGTCTTATTCAAGAATTTCTGGCTTTGGGTACAGTCACCGCGGGATCGTCTTGGGACAGGGAGGAACAGAGCACGAATTTTCCCAGTTTTATGCTGCTGCTACGAAGGGCAAACTTCTGGATAACAAGGGCGCGATGAGCTGAGCACTTGAGTAAGTTTCTAATCTGTCATAATAACACGCTCAAATATTTATTCTCTATTGATTGTACTTAGTGGATTATACACCAAGATGTCGGCTTGCAGAACCAACCCACTTCAAATTTGGATAGTTCATCGTTGTCAAAGACTATCCAAACAAATCGTTAGTGGCAGCAACGCGGCTACACGACATACATTAAAGAGATGAAGAAGAAGAACGGTGTCACAACAGTCAACCAAGCGTGAAAATGGCTAGACTGATAGACAACGAGAACGTCATATACGATTATATTGAAACAGCAGATGGCATTTCCATCGATGGCGACACCGCAACAAATATTCGCCCTCACGTCAAAGCCATTTTCCACGAGAAGGTGAGCCAGACACCCGACCTCACATGGGCAATTGCCGCCGCCTTTGTTCTCAACTCCTTCTAAGTAACACGAACTGCAGGCCATACTTGCAGGTGTGGGCCATTGCCTCGTATGGCATATACGAGTCCACCAGGCATGGCGGTTGTATTTAGTTATGCTGAGTTTTCGGCTCATACCAGTATATTAACTGAATTCCAGATTACCAGCAGCCTCGAGGGGTGCTGTTCTGCATGGCATGTCTGAGTTCCTCAGGATACGGAAGGAGAGCGGAAATAGAAAACAAATAAGTAGAAAACTCGGAAGTCAGTTGCTTTACGGAGGCGACGGACCCAAAAACCGTCCGCGACTCCCACGCCCGGAGGTTTCCAACCGTGTGCGTATTATTGCTGCTATTAATATCGGGACCTCGGCGCACGTCCCCCTTTTTTTTTACGCATGGATGCATCAGCAGTAAATTGGAACGTGACGATTGACGACTTCGACAGCTTGCTCACTTACAATGACCAAGCTGTTTGGGAGACACCTGATCCATCTGCTGCAGGCTTCGACCCAAGCACTTCTCCATGGTTGAGAGGTACTTATCATCAGACAAAGAGCAAAGGTACTTTCGTGAGTCTCAATATTACTGGTAAGCAATTAGAATCCTGTCATCGACTATGAATAGAAGATCCTTATGCCATTCCTCACTCTTAAGGTCCCGCAGTCTTCATATACGGAAATACGGGTCCTTTATATGGCTCATATGAGGTTCAAATTGATTCTGTGGTTCAACAATATAGTGCCTACAGAGACTCGTCGGACAATTCGTCCTCCAAGCTACTGTATTCATCGACGAATCTGACTTATGCAAACCACAATGTCGTACTACGTAATCTTGGAGCAAAACCGGAAGTTGGAGATAAAGGAGGAGACGCGTTTTTACTTGATTACATTCAATCAACAATTCAACTGGCGCCAGTGGGGTATGTGGCATGAAAATTCGTCTACAGATATAGGACCGCTTATGCTGCTTGTCAGTGCCACCGTTTCCAATGTAACGTACCAAGAAACTGATCCCGCACTAACTTATACTGGGAAATGGGGTAACAACACTGGACCCCATTTTAGCGGGGGTGGCACGACTTTCACAAACGATAATTCAGCCTCAGTTTCTCTCTCTTTCCACGGTTTGTCGTTCTCTGCATGCTCACAAATCCGTTTATGACCATTCAAATGATATTAGGATCGGCAATTTACGTTTTGGGAGACAAAAAAAATGATCACCGAATCTACAGTGTAGTCCTCGATAACGATCCTGTCCAAAACTACAACGGAATATCAGGCTGTGGAGGAGCTTTCGGATTGACTTGCGAACAGCAAGAACCTACAATGAAATACCTGGCTTCTAATCTCAATGATTCACTGCATACTATCACGATAGAGAACCATACGGGCGTCAACGCTTCTTTCTTTGGTATGTCCTAACTTTTTCCACTTTTTCGTGTATTAACCAGAGGGTTTTCGATGTCTAGACCTAGACAGTATTGTGGTCACTGTTCCGTCGAAATACGCACCTCGCCAATTGTCCACCTCGACTTCACCCTTTACGACTACAACATCAGGCACGCCTAGTGCTAGTACCACTGGATTTACAGGTACTGGAACTAATACTGGCGCGGCTTCTCCTACTTTCCTTGTGATGTCAAATCCCCTTCTTTTACTCGTCTTGACAGTATTTTTCCTTCTTCGACCGAACCTGCGTCGTCTATAATTCTATCTACTGAAAGGTCTTGTTGATGTTTGGCCCGGAATCTCCTCTTCTCAAGGCGCCAATAAAAATAATCTCGATCACCATACCATTGCTTGACAAAGTCATCTTATTCGAATGTGCCAGAAGACTAGGAGCTGATGCTCGATGTAAATTTCAATGAGGTTGCGCTGAAGGAAACCGAGGTCAGAAAGATCAAACTCAGTGTTCTGTTCATCGTCCAGTCAGACGGAGATGAGTTATTTCAGCCCAACAGCATCATTTTCTTTTCGTAAGGTAAATAGAAGAACTCGTCAGCGTTTTTTGTTGATGTACTGACAACGCCATGATATGCTGCCAGTCGAATTTACCTTTATGCACGGAAAGAATTGCACTGAATGAGCAGTACCTTGCTGCAATGGGTTACCTATTACACCGCTCACGATCATATGGGTTGGCTGACGTTAGTATGGAAGGAAAAAACCGACAGAAAAAGAAATGACGGAAATTTTGTTATTGAAAATTTTCATATTTGGGTTGCAGTAAGTGTTAGAATCAGGACAAATATTGGACTATCAGTTCTAAACTGATTGTTAGATATGGTCACTGAGTGCAGTTACTAATGAAATAACACAGAGTTTGTGAATATACTGTGTTTATAAAATGCTTGTTTAAGCTACAAATCTAATCTAAGTGTACCACTAGCTGGTACAAGTAAGGAATTATTGTCATGGTCCATGCATGGTCATGTTCTTTCCAAAAGAACAATCATAGGATGGCTCCAACAAAGTCTCTGATGATGGCCACTTTGCCCATTGTTCAGTGCAACCCTTACCACCAGCCAGTCTCAATGTTAGGGGATGCTCTGCTTCATCTGACATTTCCTGCAATATTTCTCCATCACCTCTGTATATTCCTCCTCATCGTTGCTAGCCCAAGACGGAGTGCACTCGCGGCTCCGATACCGGAGTCCGATGGTCACGTGATGTAGCATTCCTATCACCTTTTCACCATTCTCCATCTTTTTCATCATTTTATTATTTTGACTCTGATTCTTGGTATATAGACATGCATCCCACCTTATCAGGGCTTTATCCTTTTCTTTTAG